>Ga0116152_10000097_pt1 | contig 63292 bp, 48 predicted proteins | sample AD_UKC119_MetaG_FD_89894 | JGI IMG/M metagenome (GOLD analysis project Ga0116152, IMG submission 89894) | Active sludge microbial communities of municipal wastewater-treating anaerobic digesters from Hong Kong - AD_UKC119_MetaG | ecosystem: Engineered > Bioreactor > Anaerobic > Digestate...
ACCTGGTCGGCAGGTGTTATCGTAAATGATGGCAAAGGCATCGAACTTCGTGTTTATCCTGCTGCCGATACCAATGGCTGGAACTCCATTGATACCACCGGCCTGTCTGCCAATCCGGTGCTTTACAATTCCGTTGATAGCTGGGAAGAGGGTGCCTTTAATGTAGGTTCATCTGGCCATCCTGATTATGGTTGGGGTAAATACAATACCATTACCCATGCTGTTGTGGGGGATTCTATTTATATCATGAAACTTGCAGATGGGAGCTTCAAAAAGTTTTGGATCGTTCAAAAGGTTTCCGTTGAAAATAAATACCAGTTCCGGTATGCCAACCTGGATGGAACCGACGAGGTGAACGTAACACTCAATTGTAATGACTATACAGATAAGAATTTTGTGTATTATTCCATTGAAAACGGGGAAGTGATTGACCGTGAGCCTTTATCAGGTGCCTGGGATGTGTTGTTTACAAAATACATAGGCGTACTGGATGGTGGCGTTAGATATCCGGTTACCGGCGTTTTAAACAACGTGAATGTTCCAGCCAACCGCTTTGAAATGGTGGATCCGGGATTTGAAGACTGGACCGCAGCGCCCATGGATTCAACCAAAGCGCCCATAGGCCATAACTGGAAATATTTTGATATGACCCAGTTTACTTATATCGTTGAAGATTCACTTGTATTTTTTGTTCGCAATTTTAACAAAGACGTATATAAATTAGTGTTTAGCTCTTTCGATTATACTGTCGGAAAAGCTGTTTTCGAAAAATCGATGGTTCATGCCTCGGCAGTTTCTGAAGTATCACAAAACCACCAGTTTGTTGTTTTTCCAAATCCTGCAACCGACCATATTTCCATCAGGCCGTTGAATGGATTTGAAGGTGGCGAAGTGCGCATTTCTGATTTCTCAGGTAAAACGGTTTATTCAGGAAATATGGGAACTTTGGATACCCGAGTTTCTGTGTCAAACCTGAAACCGGGAATGTACCTCTTAACTGTTCATTCGGGCAATGAAACCGCTGTTCAAAAGCTACTGATTAAATAACTTGGATGACTCACTTTCGTAGTATAAGTTTTATTTTTCTGGTGGTTGCCACTCTGACCGTTTTCAAATCTTACGGTCAGGTGGCAGTTATCAGAGTTCAGGATGCCAAAACCGGCGACCCCGTTCCCTATGCACATGTTTGTTTTGAATCGGTTAATGGTGGTGATCAGCTTCATGGCCTCACCAACGACGATGGAGAAGTAAATAATATGGCAAAGGAAAAGTCGGTGGTGGCCATCACCTTTATTGGGTACGAAACCCTAATTGATACCATCATGCCGGGCGAAAGTAAAACACTCGATTTTATTCCTGCCATTTTTAATATGAATGAAGTGGTGGTTACGGCGCAATACAAACCCCAGCGGGTGGATAAGTCGATTTATAAGGTGAAGGTGATCGGGGCCAAACAGATTGATGAAAAAGCTGCCAATAACCTTTCGGATCTGTTTTCGGATGAATTGGGTATTCGAATTAACCAGGACGGAGCCTTGGGATCGAGCATGAGCATCCGTGGTTTGAGTGGTGAAAATGTAAAATTCCTCATTGATGGCATCCCGGTGATTGGCCGGCTAAATGGCAATATTGATCTCGGGCAGCTTAACCTTTCCAATGTGGATCATGTGGAAATGATCGAAGGGCCCATGTCGGTGGTGTACGGTAGCAATGCCCTGGCAGGCGTGGTAAACATCATCACCAAAGAAAATAAAAACACGCCGGTTACTGCTACTGCAGAAACCTATCTCGAATCTGTAGGGACTTATAATTTCAGCGGTTCAGTGGCTGCTAAACAAAAAAGCCATGTTTTCGGATTGTCAGGAACACGCAATTTTTTCATCGGTTATGCTGAAGATGGTTTCAGGGAAACACCTCAGGCCCTCACCTGGAATCCGAAACGACAATACATCGTGGATGGGTATTACATCTATTCAATTGATAACTTCAAATTTAAATACAGCAGTCAGTATTTTGATGAGCTGCTCGAAAATAAAGGAAATGTTATCGCCCCGCATTATGCCCGCGACAGCTATTTCAACACCAAACGATTTAACAACAGCCTTGATCTCTCGGCCCAGGTCGGCAATGAAAGATATTTTAAGCTCCTGGCGGCGTATTCAATTTATGAACGTGACAAAAACACCTATTTTAAAAACCTACATACCCTTGAAAAAAACCTGACCGATAATGATGGTGATCAGGATACCACAAAGTTTGATGCATGGAATATTCGTACCGAATTTAATAAGAGTACCACCGACAGTTGGTATAATTACCAGTTTGGGCTCGACCTGAACCTGGAAAACGGAACCGGCAAGAAACTGGATAACGAAAAACAAAGCATTGGTGATTATGCTGCTTACCTGAGCCTCAAGCTCGACCCTGTTCCAACTTTGACCATTCAGCCGGGTTTGCGTTTTATTTACAATACAAAATACAATGCCCCATTAGTATATTCGCTTAATGTGAAATGGAATTTCATGGAGAATACCAATATCCGGGCTTCATATTCAAAGGGTTTCCGGGCGCCGTCGCTAAAGGAATTATACCTCTTTTTTGTGGATATAAATCACAACGTAAGGGGGAATCCTGATTTGAAAGCTGAAAACTCACAAAATGTCGTGATCGCTTTGAGTTACCTAAACGAACACGGTAAAGCCAATTTCGGGATGGACATTGATTTGTTTTACAACAACATCAAAAACATCATCACCATTGCCCAGGTAGAAGGCGACCTGTATTCTTACATCAATATTGATAATTATGCTTCGCAGGGATTACAGGCCGAACTGTTTTACAATCTCTATCCTCATTTTAGTTGGAAAATCGGGTTTGTGGAAACCGGCCGGAAAAATGTGCTGAGTGACGAGGACGCAAGTATAAAGAAGTTTTATTACAGCACCGATGTGAATACAAGTGCAACTTATAATTTCCGGAAGATCAAAAGCAGCATCTCTGTTTTTTACAAGTACACCGGTCGTTTGCCCCAGTATTACCAAACTGCCGATGGTTATTCGGAAGGATATATCGATGCTTATAGCACCATGGATGTGACGGCGAGCAAGCAATTGCTGAAAGGAAATCTGAAAATTTCGGGAGGTGTAAAAAACCTGTTTGACGTGAAAGAACTTGGAATTTCTGGAAGTGGGAGCGCTGTTGGGTCGGTGCATGGTGGCTCGGGAAGTTCGCTGGTAGGTTATGGACGGAGTTATTTTATTGGATTGTCGTGGTTGTTTAATAAATTTTAGAAGTTGATAATAAGGAGAAATTACAATATGGTAATTTCTTATAAGTTCTTTTTATTAATACTGATTATTTCGTCCCTACGGGACTTGTTTAAAAACAAAAATGATTATACTTCTACCAATATTAAGTCCCTAACGGGACTACCCTTTAGGGGTAAATATTGGTAGAAAAACAATGAAAGACAAAACAAAAAGTCCCGTAGGGACGACATATTTGTTTCAATGGAAATAAATTTTAAAATGCTAAAAAACACCTTATATATCTTCGCTTTGCTGTTGATCCTCACTTCTTGTTTTAAGGAGGATGATCCGTTGCCCGCATTTCCCATGCAAACCACCACCATCGCCATGGGCAAATACTATCTTTACCAATATTATTTTAACCTGGTGTCGAACGAGGAGGTAAAACAGGATGTGAAAAATGATTATGACCTGGGTTTTGAATGTGGCGATTCATCCTGGCATGTTGTGTTGAACACGGCGGCGTTTATGTTTGCCGGAAACACCGGGAAAAAGGATCTAATTGAAGTAAGCGATACCACCGGTTTGGATTGGCGATTTGATAAATCGGATGGGGATCTGGATTCGACGGCCATCGGGCAGTGGCTCACTTTTACCGGAAACGATACCATTTATCCGAACCTGGTATATGTGCTTAACAGGGGTTATGATCATCTTGGGAAAGTGCGTGGTTTGCGTAAGATCAAATTTACCAAAGTGGATTCTGTCTCATACTCATTTGAGTACTCCGATATGAACGATGACAATTACAACATCTTTACCGTTCAAAAACAGGAGGGTGTTACATACACTTATTTTTCCTTTGATGAGGGAGGCATGCAGGTAGAGATGGAGCCGCTCACCGATACCTGGGACCTGCTTTTTACCCAGTACACTACCTTGCTTTATACCAACGATGGACTACCTTATCCTTACCTGGTAACCGGGGTTTTGTCCAATTACGGAAATCTCCAAATGGCGGTTGACTCATCGTTGACTTATGAAAATATTGATTTGAGTTTTGCCAAAACAAAAACCTATTCCATTGCAAAGGATTTTATCGGTTACGACTGGAAAGATGTGCAGGGCGATGTAAACACCGGCAATGTGTATTATGAGATCGTGGAAGGCCGCACCTACCTGATTCGCAACAGAGAAGGTCTTTATTTCAAACTTCGTTTCATTAATTTTTACAGCGACGAAGGGGAGAAGGGTTACCCGACGTTTCAGTATGATGTTTTGTAGCGAAGGGCGAAGGGCGAAGGGCAAAGAGCAGAGGGCGAAGGGCAGAGGGCGAAGGGCAAAGAGCAGAGGGCTTAGAGCGAAGGGCGAAGAGCAGAGGGCAAAGGGCTTAGAACGGAGGGCTTTGGGTCATCTACGTTGAAACTTCGAAATTGAGAACTTAGAGCGAGGTGCTGATGGTCATCCACTGCTCTTTCGGATTCCTGCCTGTCCGGCAGGTGGGTTTAACCCGAAATGAATTAACCCGGGATTTAAAATCCCTTTAGCTTCGAACTCAAAAATCCAGGTTATACTGCACCTTATACTCCATCGACTTTAATTCAAGTGCCACCAGGTTGCCGAAACCTTCTCGTTTGGTCATATAGCAGCCATTGTCGAGGTCGATGAATTTGTACCCTTTATTGTGGATGCTCAGATCAATGAATTCAAGACTTACAGGCACGTGCCCATGAATCACCCGCCGGTTGTTGATCTTTTCAGGAATAATATCAAAATCACGGATCCATAGCATGGAGTCTTTATCTTTAAAAGGATCATCGGCCCTGAAATTCAAACCGGCATGTACCAGGACAAAATCATCCAGTTCAACAAAGTATTCCAGTTTTCGCATCCAGTCGATGTATTCGGCAGGGAATTGTATGAGATCGGTCAGTTGAAAGCTTTCCATGGTTTGTTTGCCGCCGTGGAAGAGCCATTCTTTTTTCCGTTTGTTTTTTTGTTTGAAACCTAAAACCGATTTGAGATTTTGCTCATCTTCGAAAGATTTAACAAGGTATTCCTCGTGGTTGCCAAGCAGCAAACGCATATTGTAATCTTCGCGCTGCAGGTACATCAGGTAGTCCAGCACCTCTTTGGAGGAAGGCCCCCGGTCGATGTAATCGCCTAAAAAATAAAGCCAGTCGTGTTTGCTGGGTTTAATCAGGTCTTCTATCAATGCGCGGAGGGTTTTCGCACAGCCATGTATGTCGGGAATTACCCAATGTTCTCTCATCGTCTTGTTGTGCCTTCGGATAACCCGGTTTTACGGCCGCGGCAGGATGTCTTGTTTTCGGTGTTGATAATTATTTTTTCTTCGCCTGGTTTGCCACGGCATCCATCAGCTTTTTGATCTCTTCCGGATCGCCGATGAAATAGTCTTTTTGCAGGTTCATGTTGTCATCAAATTCAAATACATAAGGAATTCCTGTCGGAATGTTGAACTTGAGGATCTCATCTTCACCCATGTCTTTGAGGTATTTCACAATACCTCGCAAACTGTTTCCGTGGGCGGCAACAAGTATTTCTTTATGTTCCTGTAATGATTTTGAAATATCACTTTTCCAATAGGGAACAATACGTTCTTCGGTGTCTTTAAGTGCTTCCGTTGCCGGAATATCCTCCGGATTAAGACCTGCATAACGCTGATCGTGGCTTGGATGGCGCGGATCGTCCAAAGGAATGGGCGGCGGCGGTGCATCGTAGCTACGTCTCCAGAGCAGCACCTGCTCATCCCCGAATTTCTCAGCCATTTCTGCTTTGTTCAATCCCTGCAGGTTGCCGTAATGTTTTTCATTCAGGCGCCAGGTATTGTAAACCGGTATCCACATCAGGTCCATCTCTTCCAGCACCAGCCAAAGGGTTTTAATGGCCCGGTTGAGGTAGGATGTGTAAGCCAGTTTAAAATTGAATCCTTTTTCTTTTAACAATTTACCGGCATCTTTGGCTTCCTGCACACCTTTATCTGAAAGGGGTACATTGGTCCAACCCGTAAATTTGTTTTCGCGGTTCCAAACGCTTTCTCCGTGTCGTATCAATACAAGTTTCAACATGATTGTCAGGTTATTTATGCTGCAAAAATATTTAAAATTTTGGATAAACCATGTAAGCAAAGGCTCAATTCGTCCTCATCTCAAGAGGATAAATTGTTATTTTCGCAAAGTAATAAATCAGCATAATGAACAACTACTCAAAACTTAACAATATCCTGGGATGGATCGTATTTGCCATCGCCTCCTTTGTTTATATCTCCACAGCTGAACCCACAGCCAGTTTTTGGGATTGCGGTGAATACATTGCCACAGCATACAAACTACAGGTTGGACACCCGCCGGGAGCACCGCTTTTTCAGTTGATCGGGCGGTTTTTCAGCCTTTTTGCATTTGGCGATACCAGCCATGTAGCTTTGATGGTAAATATTATGTCGGGGTTGTCGAGTAGTTTCACCATACTATTCCTTTTCTGGACTTTAACCATGCTTGGCCGCAAGCTGGCTGCCAAATCAGGTGAGATGAGTGAAGGCAAAATGCTGGCCATTTTCGGAAGTGCTGCAGTTGGGTCCCTGACCTACACCTTTTCCGATTCATTCTGGTTTTCGGCGGTTGAGGGCGAAGTATATGCCATGTCCTCATTCTTCACTGCCCTGGTTTTCTGGGCCATTTTAAAATGGGATCAACATGCTGATGAACCACATTCGTTTCGCTGGCTCATTTTTATCTTTTACATGATTGGGTTGTCAATCGGGGTTCACCTGCTAAACCTGCTTGCCATTCCTGCCATTACATTCGTTTATTATCTGCGTAAATACAAAGCCAGCCCTAAAGGCCTGATCATCACTTTTGGCATTTCAATTTTACTGCTTGCCTTTATCATGAATGGTATCATTCCGCTAATTGCAAAGCTGGCAGGGATGTTTGAATTGTTTTTCGTAAATACCATTGGTTTACCCTTCAATTCGGGAACCATCATTTATTTCCTTTTATTGATTGGTGGAATCGTATTCGGCATCCGGTATACGCGTCAAAAACAAAAGGTGGTTTGGAATACGGTAATCTGGGCTTTTACCGTGATTTTGATTGGTTACTCCTCGTTTTTTATGCTGGTGATCCGAAGCAATGCCAATACACCCATTGATGAGAATAACCCGGAGGATGCCATCAGTTTGCTGGCCTACCTCAACCGCGAACAATACGGCACCTGGCCGATCTTTTACGGCAATTATTTCAATGCACCCATCGTCGAACGGGAGGATGGCTCACCTGTTTATCGCAAAAGCAGGGAGGAAGGTAAGTATATTGTCATTAACGATAAAAAAGCAACAGTACCTGTTTACGACCCCGATTTTTCTACCATTTTCCCACGCATGTGGAATAATCAGGAGCAACGCTATATCGACGATTACAAGGTTTGGAGTAAGTTGAAGGGAATTCCAACGGTGGTTGATAATGAAATGGGTGAACCCACCACGCTATATAAACCTACTTTCGGGGAAAATCTGCGTTATTTTTTCAGGTACCAGCTTAACCATATGTACTTCCGTTATTTCATGTGGAATTTCAGCGGAAGGCAAAATGATCTGCAGGGCTTTGCAAACCGCAAGGATGGAAACTGGATCACCGGAATTAAATTCATCGATGAAGCCCGCCTGGGCGGCCCCGTACTGGATGTGCCAAAAAGTTTGGAAAACAAAGCAGAGAATAAATTCTATATGTTGCCCCTGATTTTGGGACTGATAGGCCTGGTTTATCAAATTCGCAAGGACCGGAATAATTTTTATGTGGTGCTTTTGCTGTTCATCATGACGGGTTTAGCTATTGTGGTTTACCTGAACCAGCACTCTCCTCAGCCCCGCGAACGCGATTATGCGTATGCTGCCTCGTTTTATGCCTTTTCCATTTGGATTGGATTAGGGGTGTATGCACTTTGGGATATGCTGCATAAAAAACTCGATCCGAAAATTGCAGCATATGCTGTTTCGGCGGCATCACTGCTTTTGGTGCCGGGCATCATGGCCAAAGAGGGCTGGGATGATCACAATCGCTCCGGAAGGTACACTGCTGTTGCCATGGCAAGCAATTACCTGAACTCATGCGCTCCCAACGCCATTTTATTTACCAACGGTGATAATGACACTTTCCCGCTTTGGTATGCACAGGAGGTGGAAGGCATCCGAACCGATGTGCGCGTGGTAAACCTCAGCCTGTTAAATACCGAATGGTACATTGATCAAATGAAACGGAAAGCCTATGACTCGGATCCGGTACCTTTTACTTTGCCGGAGGATCAATATAAAGACGGGACCCGCAATTATACATATTTCATCGAAAATGATAAGATTAAAGGATATGTGGAATTAAGGGAGCTCATGAATTTTCTCAAAACCGAACCCGACAAACTGGTTCGCGATACACGTTTTGGGCCCATTGAATTTTTCCCAACCAAAAAGATAAAGATCACCGTCGACTCTGCCCAGATCATCAAAACCGGAACCCTCACTCCCGAAAGGGCAAACCTGATGGTGGATGCCATTGAGTGGAAACTTCCGGGAACCGGTATTACCAAAAACCATTTGATGGTGCTCGATTTGCTGGCCTCCAACAACTGGGAACGACCGGTCTACTTTGCCATCACCACCGGCAAATCATCGTATGTGGGACTGGAAGATTATTTTCAGATTGAAGGCCTTACCTACAGGCTTGTGCCCATAAAAACACCCGAAGTTGGTATAACCATAGGTGCCACTGCCACCGATATCATGTTCGATAACCTGATCAACAAGTATGAGTTTGGCGGTATGAACAAACCGGGAGTTTACCTCGATGAAACCAATGTACGGATGGCGATGAACATGCGCAATAATTTCAGCAGGCTGGCCGAAGCACTGGCTGATGAAGGGAAAGCCGATTCAGCACTTCAGGTGATTGAGTACTGCATGCAGATGGTTCCGCCCGAACAGGTTCCTTTAAATTACTATTCCATATCTTTTGGTGAGGCCTGTTTTAAAATTGGCGCCGACAAAGAGGGCACTGAAATTTATGAACAATTGATTGAAAATCTCAGCGAACAGCTTGATTACTTTTTTATGTTTACCGGCGAAAGGGCTAAATCATGGGATCAGGATAAAAACCAGAACATGGCCATGCTCAACCAGGTCATCAGGATTTGCGACAGGTATAAGCAACAGGAACTCGCCGAAAAAGCCAATACGATATTTGAGAAATATTATGCGAATTTTATGAGATAACCTCAATGTATGACCCTCAAAGAAGGTGAAAATATGTCCCGGAAAAAATTGCTGACTATAGTGATTGTTGCAGCAATTGTAAAACTTACTATCCACTTTCTTACCAATACCACTTATGGTTTTCACCGGGATGCATATTTGTATTTGGCCCAAAGTCAGCACCTGAGTTGGGGATACATTTCCGTTCCTCCATTACTGGCATTTGTGCTGGCCATCCAGCGACTGATGCTTCCCGATACGGTTTTTGCACTCAGGTTGCTTCCGGCACTCATCGGAGTGGTAAACCTGTTCCTCATCGCGCTGATAGTGCGGCAAATGGGAGGTAAAAAAACCGCCCTGATCGTTGCTTTGGCTGCTTACCTTTTATCACCGGCATTCCTGCGAAGCAACACCCTGATCCAGCCGGTAAGCTTTAACCAGATGTTCTGGCTGCTTTCAGCATATGTAATCATTAAAATCATTAAAACTCAAAATCCGAAGTTCTGGATTTGGCTCGGGGTAATTGCCGGTATCGGGTTTTTAAATAAATATTCAGTGGTTTTCTTTTTCGCCGGTTTTTTCATCGCCATTTTTTTAACAAGGGAGCGGCAATGGTATAAAACCAAATATCCCTGGATTGCTTTGCTTATAGGGTTTTTGATCGCTCTTCCCAATCTCGTTTGGCAATACAATCACAACTGGCCGGTGGTGCATCACATGCATGAATTGCGCGAAACGCAGTTGGTACATGTTGAGGTTTCAGGATTTATTTTGATGCAGTTGTTCATGAATATTTCTGTGGCGATAGTTTGGATTGCTGGTCTCATCTGGCTGTTTGCGGCAAAAGCAGGGAAAGCCTTCCGTGTGTTGGGCTGGATCTATGTCTTTACCACTCTCATACTTTTATTGGCCAGTGGTAAACCCTATTATACATTGGGATTGTACCCCATGTTGTTTGCAGCCGGTGGAATGGCAATCCAACAAATATCTGAAAGATTTCGCTTTGTACCCTGGGTGTTGGTCCCTTTAATGGCACTGATGCTGATCCCTATCCTCCCTTTCAGTATTCCGGTTTATTCGTTTCCGCATATGGTGAAATACGGTGAACGGGCATCGCAATTTGGCGGAGCTCAGCTCCTTCGTTGGGAAGACGGCAAACATTACGACCTGCCCCAGGATTATGCCGACATGACCGGTTGGGAAGAAGTGGCTAAAAATCTTGGTGAGGTGTACCAAACCATTCCTGTGGAGGAGCGAAAAACCATGATCGTTTATGCTGATAGTTATGGTCTGGCCGGCGCCATTTTATTTTACAAAGATAAATACAACCTCCCTGAAGCAGTGAGTTTTAACGGCAGCTTTATTTTCTGGATGCCGGAACAAACAGAGATCAATAGTGCGATATACCTGAGTGAACTGCCACGGGAGGAATCCACCTTTTTTAACAAGCAGGAACTGAAAATTAAAAATTCGGATCCTTATGCACGAAACGGGGGCTATATTTATTACCTTACCGAGCCGAATGGAGATATTGCAAAGAAGTGGAATGATCTGAAAAAAGCATCAATTGGTGAGTATGGTTGGTAAATTCTTAATCTCTGATGCACCTAATTGAAAGTGCATTATCCCCGCTTATATTATGCTCTTTTATTATCGCTTCTTCATTATCAAAATTTAATGCCAGGCACTTGCTATTATAAACTTTCAGCGTATCCGGGATCCAAAAGTAAGCCTTCTCCTCTCTCAGCGCACAACCTGAATTATAATCATATATCCCGGCCGGCAGAGCTGTAAAACCGCTGCTATTGGTGGCACCCGTATTCGGACTTCGCCAGTGATCGGCCCCCGTTTCTTTAAGCTTGCCTCCGGCTACCGATTCACCCCCGAGGTAATCAATCAATTCCTGAACTTCAGCTTCACTTGGTAAATGCCAGCCCGGAGGAACAGCTTCAAATATCTCGTCATAATCATAAAAGCGGGCATAGGTTTCGGTGCCGCTGCCATTGTCGGAGTTATAATCCAGGTTTTGCGCCATCCAGGTTTGGTTACCGATGGTGACTATCCTGTAGGTCTTTCCATCCCGAGTGTCGGTGAATGTTTCTTTCCCGGTAGCCTCATTGAATAAGATTTCATCTTTTTTACAAGAACCTGTCAGTAGGATGACAAATAATAGGACAAGGTGGATATGGATTTTTCGTTTCATCTTTTCGGGGTTAGAATTTACATCCCAATTGTATAATAGGCCTTGGGAGTGGTGTTACAGAAATGTTATGATCTCCCAGGTAACCGTTTTTATGATCAATTAGGTTGGCAGAAACGCCAAGCCCGGTGTCAAAAAACCATTTTCTTTTTTTGGAAAGAAACACTCGGATACCACCTGCATAGCCCAGTCCGTAAAAGCTATCTCGTTCAAATTTCTCATTAACGTCCCACGATGCTACCGAAAAAATGTAGGTTAAATATAATTCTGTCCAGAATATCGGACCTTTTATTTTAGCTTCGTTGTAGTATTTTCTGTATCCAGATTTAAGACTGTAAAAATTTGTTTGATTACCATTTTCATTTTCAGTAAACCAATAAAAGCCTGACAGTGTTAAATATTTGCCGTTGGGCAACTGTTTTTCAATACCGAGGGAAACTGATATGCTGAAAACCGAAAAAGGTATTTGAGGTATTACATGAGAAAAACCTTTAATAACAAATTGTTTTTTTGACGAAATAGTATCAAGACCCTGGCCGCTGCAATGGCTTTTGAAAAATACGAGTAAAACAAAAATGGCAAGTGAAATATTCAAAATCTTTTTCATTGGCTTTGTCTTGTTTTTTTGAACTTCTACTTTCAGGCAATTAATTGGGTTACAAATATAAAAAAAGCTGCCCGAAAGCAGCTTTTTATTTACCGCGGGTGAAGATATCCGGTGAAGATTAGTCAATGTCAAAGATTGAGTTATAACAGATTTGATAATAATACTTTTATATCCTTTGTATTTATTGATTTGACAAAATGTTTAGTACTAATTTCGTACTTTCGTCATTGTTATAAAATGCAAACCAAACATGCTAAAAGGAATCTCCCCCCTGTTCAGTCCCGAGTTGCTCGCCACCATCTACGAAATGGGCCATGGCGATGAGTTGCTGCTGGCCGATGCGCATTTCCCCGCTGCATCGTTAAATCCGAATGTGATCCGGGCCGACGGATTAAAAATTCCCGACCTGCTGGATGCCATTCTGCCGCTTATTGAACTGGATGCTTACGATGACGACCCAATCATCATGATGTCGGCGGTGCACGGCGATATGCTGGATCCGGAAGTGGAAAAAACCTACCTGGAGGTAATTTCAAGACATGTTGCTGCTGTCCCATCTATTTCGAGGTTGGAACGATTTGAATTTTACAACAGAGCAGAAAAGGCATTCGCCATTGTTGCCACAGGTGAGTTGGCCAAATACGGCAACATCATTCTGAGAAAAGGCGTTACACCGGTTTAAATTTGATCTTTGAAGTTTATGACAAATTCCGGTATTACCAAAAATCCTGTTGTCGCAAAAGCCCTCATTATCCCCTTTATCCTGATCACCACCTGTTTTGCACTTTGGGGATTTGCCAACGACATCACCAATCCCATGGTGAAAGCGTTCAGCCGCATTTTGATGATGTCGAACTTTGAAGGTTCACTGGTGCAGTTTGCCTTTTATGGCGGTTATTTTGTAATGGCCTTCCCTGCGGCTATGTTCATCAAACGGTTTACTTACAAATCGGGGATTTTAATGGGACTCGGACTTTCTGCTACTGGTGCATTATTGTTTTTCCCGGCTAGTTTAATGGCCCAGTATTGGCCATTTTTGATCGCATTATTCATACTTACCTGCGGATTGTCCTTTCTGGAAACCAGCGCCAATCCCTATATCCTCTCCATGGGAAGCAGCGAAACGGCTACCCGCCGGCTCAACCTTGCACAGGCATTTAATCCGCTGGGATCGCTCATGGGGATGTTTACCGCTCAGCAACTCATCCTCGCCAAACTGAACATGGCCACTGCCGCCGACCGGGCTGCCATGAATCCCGCTGATCTGGCTTCGGTTACCACCTCCGACCTCGCCATTATCCGGTTTCCCTACATCGCCATTGCCATAGTGATCCTGATCATGTTTGTGCTGATCGCCGTCACCAAAATACCGAGATTGCAGGAGTCGGATCATCAATTGCATGTAGGTGCCACGCTACGGCGCTTACTGAAAAACAAACGATATTACGAAGGGGTGATCGCACAGTTTTTTTATGTGGGCGCCCAGATCATGGTGTGGACTTTCATCATCCATTATGCCACCACCGAACTGGGCATGGATGAAGCCACCGCACAGGGATACAACATTGCCGCGATGATCATTTTTGCTTCCAGCCGCTTTATCAGCACTTTTTTATTGAAATATGTGCGTCCGGGCAGGTTGCTGATGATCCTTGCCATGGGTGGTTTACTCCTCACGCTAGGTACCATCTTTTTGCAGGGTATGGCCGGATTGTACAGCCTGGTGGGCATCTCCGCCTGCATGTCGCTGATGTTCCCCACCATTTACGGCATTGCGCTGGAAGGTATCGGCGAAGATGCCAAGATCGGGGCTGCCGGGCTTATCATGGCCATTCTGGGTGGCTCGGTTTTGCCGCCGCTGCAAGGTGCCATCATCGATATGGGAACCGTGTTTGATTTTTCAGCCGCGCGGATCTCGTTTGTATTGCCATTGCTGAGTTTTATGGTGATTGCGGTTTTTGGGTATCGGGCGTTTAGGGTATATGTACATTAATTATTTTGTGGCCCTTTTGGATTTTAATTCCTGATTTGTAGAATTTTGACGCCATGCAGACTACTTTTTTTATTTCGAATATATATTTTGCTTCTACGGAATACTTTAATATGAAAAAATTTAAAAATTCGAACATAAATAAAAAAAATTCGTTTATTTGTTGAAAATATGTCAAAAACTTATTAGGTTTGTATAAAAGATAAACTAAACCTAGTCCGTACTTATACACATTTAATCTTGAGAGAATTACACGGTAAAATAAACTTATTTTCATTTTATCCCGTTATATTTAATAGATATATGAATAATGATAAAATGGCATCAGGTTCTAAAAGCTTCTTAAAGCCTTCAAGAAGTGTTGTTAAAAAATTGTTAGAACTCAGGCAAAGTGGGCAAATTAGTGATGAAGTATTTGCCTACTTAATAAGGTTGTATATTTCGAACTATGTACAATATGAGGTTAGCAATCGATTAAATAAATCAATTAGTCGCTCATTAGACAGAGTATTATATTAGTATGGCTGAAGAGGAGAAGAACAATAAAATCCAAAAAAGCAAGAGTTCCCCAGAAAAATCACCCAAAAGTGATGCTAGTGATCATGTTGATACAGATTCCATAGATGTTTCTAACATGTTTGAGAATATGCCAAAAGAAGTTCGGGAACAAGTATTTATGATGATGTCCTCGCAACATCAGTTTGGGGGTTCTCCTTTTGCTGGCAAAATAAATGAAGCGCATATTGATAAGTTAATATCAGAAAGCGCAAAAGATTCTGAACGCGAATTTAAAGATAAGAATTATCAGAGAATATTCGTTGGAATAATTGTTATACTTGGAATAGCTGTTCTAGTTTTCCTTACAATTTACCTTGCAAAAGACAATGACGCTCTCTTAATGCGGATACTTGTTCCAATATTAACATTTCTTGGTGGAGCTGGTTTGGGTTTTGGCTTGGGTAAAAAATCTTAAATTTTTTTATCATTCCATATTGACTATCGAATAATTTATTTCACTGTTTTTCCAAAAAATATATCTGGGCAAGCCCCATGTTATCCGTAGCTTTCAGGCTACGGACTAAATAGCCTCACTTCCTCCTCACATAAACCGAAATCCACAGCAAATACAAAGCACAAAGCAACAGCACCATCATGCCGCCGTTGATGTTGATGCTCATGGCGTAACCGGTGATAAACGGGATGACGGCGCCACCTGAAATGGCCATCATCATCAGGCCGGAGATCTCATTGGAGCGGGTGGGCATCTTTTCAACGGCGATGGAAAAGATCAGCGGGAAAATGTTACTCACACCCAAGCTTATTACTCCAATCAAAATCCAGGCAGCGAGTTCATGGTTGGTGACCATGATGAGGATCAGGCCAATTCCTGCAAGGATGGACGAGCCGGTTAAAAATTTCCGGGGCGACCACACGGTCAGCAAACCTGCGCCCACAAGCGTGCCGGCCATCTTGGCAAAAAAGTAAACCGACTTGCCGTATTTGGCTGTTTCGGCATCCACACCCAGCTTATCGGTGAGGAAGGTGGCAATGTTGGAGTTGATGGCCACATCAATCCCCACCACCACAAAAATGCCGATTACCAGCAGGAAGATAAAACTGTTTCCCAGCAACTTAAAGCAGGAAGCCATGGAAGCTCTTTCGCCTTCCGATTTTGTTTCGTCAATTTTTACCGTCGACAACCAAAGGGAGGTCAGCAGCGAAATGATGGCAAAAAGATACAAACCCCAGCGCCAGGAGCCTTCCGATTCATCGCCAAAAAGATTGGCAAGGAATGGACCCACAATGGCGGCAATAAAAGGCCCCAGGATCGAACCAACCGATTTTATCGATTGGGACAGACTCAAAAAACTGGAGGATCGTCCGGGTGGAACCACATCCACCAGCAGCGGATTGGCCGAAACCTGCAAAATGGTGTTACCAATTCCGAGCAGTGAAAAAGCGATCAGGATGATAGGGAAGGAGTTCCCCAGGATCGGGAAAATCAATCCGACCGCCGTGATGATGATCGCCAGGTTCAGCGCTTTTTTCTTACCCACTTTATCCTGCCATATACCCACCGGCACCGACAAAATAAAAAACCAGATAAAAGCCACAAAGGGGATCAGTTGCAAGATGTAGGTCGGTACGGAGGCATCCTTTTTGAGTTCATCCACCCCGGTTCCCACCAGGTCGATAAAGCTCATCACAAAAAAGGACATTAAAACGGGAATGATCAGGGAAACTTCAGATTTCTTTTGACGCATGATAAGTCGATTTGATAAACCGTAATTTTTTTATTGTGCCATAAAATTAATGGAATTTGCAAACCATCGGCTGTTTTTACAAAATGCTGTTTCAATTTTTCTATTTTTGCTTGTCACATCCAAATTCATGGCGAAAAAGAAAGTATTTGTCAGCGGCTGTTTCGATCTGCTTCACAGCGGGCATGTTGCCTTTTTTGAAGAGGCTTCTTCCCACGGTGATCTTTATGTGGGGCTGGGTTCCGACCGCACCATTTACCGCTTAAAAAACCGGAAAACCGTAAACCGGGAAGATGAACGCCTGTACATGGTGAAATCGTTGAAGTTTGTGAAAGATGCCTGGATCAACAGTGGCAGCGGTACGATGGATTTTCTGGAGGAAGTCAAAACGCTCAAGCCCGATATCCTGTTTGTGAATGAGGATGGGGATGCAGGCGCCAAAAAAGATCTGTGCAAGCAACTCGGAATTGATTATGTGGTGAGCCGGCGCATTCCAAAAGAGAACCTGCCCGGCAGAAGTACCACGGATTTACGGGCCAAAAGCCGCATTCCCTACCGGCTCGATCTGGCCGGCGGATGGCTCGATCAGCCTTTTGTTTCAAAACATCATCCCGGTGCGGTGATCACCATTTCCATTGAACCTACGCACGATTTTAACAACCGCAGTGGTATGTCATCGAGCACGCGGGCAAAGGCGCTGGAGATCTGGGGTTACAGTCTGCCACAGGATGATCCTGAAAAGCTGGCGAAGATCCTTTTCAGTTTTGAAAACCCTCCCGGGAAAGCGGAGATCAGCGGTTCGCAGGATTCCATCGGGATTGTATTTCCGGGATTAAACAAGTTGAATTACGATGATAACTACTGGCCTGAGTCCATCGAAAGCTGTTGTGATGACGAGATTTTGAACTGGATTGAAGAGCGTTTATATTTTGTGCCGCTTTCGCCCCGTGAATCGGGTTATGATGTTTTGGCCGATACAAATATCAATGAAGCCGGAGCCCAAGCGCTGTCCAAAGCTGCGAAGGACCTTTGGACTGCCGTTCGGAATAAAGATTCACAAGCATTTGGCAAGGCCTTCACTGCCTCCTTCAATGCACAGGTGGCTATGTTCCCCAACATGGTGAATGCAGCAATATTGAAGAAAATTGAAAAGTACCGCCATGAGGTTTTAGGCTGGAAACTGTCGGGAGCAGGTGGTGGTGGATACCTTGTTTTGGTATCGGAACAGAAGATTCCGGATTCAATAAAAATTAAAATCCGCAGAATAGCAGATTAAGTGCGCGGAACATAAGGCTCAATATGAATGGTAGCCTCAATGTTCATCTTTTCCCTGATCTTTTTTTCAATTCTGGAAGCAATTTCGTGTCCGTCGCGGATGTTGATCTTTTCATCGAGTTTGATATGAAAGGTAAGCTCGGTATGAGTTCCATAATTATGGATATGAAAATGATGGGGTATCAGGTCTTTGCCTTCGGATTCCAAAATCATCAATCGAATTTTTTCCAGTAACCCGTCGGTAGGTTTTTCGCCAAGCAATTTGGCAATGGTTTCACGAAGGATTTCATACACCGCATAAAACAACATCATGGAGATGACAATACCCAGGGCGCCGTCGATCCACCAGAAGTATTTACCCATAAAAATCCCTATCAATACAACTACGGATGATAGTGCATCGCTTCGATGATGCCAGCCATCGGCTTTGAGTGTGGGGTTTTGCGTTTTTCGATATGTGCGGAAGGAGTATTGTGCCAATGCTTCTTTAACAATGATGGAAATAATAGTAACAACAATGGCAATGATCCCATACATAGCCGATTCATCAGACTGAAGTTTTACGATTGATTCCCGCACGAACTCATAGGCAACAATGGCCAATAGAAATGCAATAAAAAAAGCGGCAATTTGTTCCCATCTGCCATACCCGAAAGGATGTTTTTTAGTTGGTTTTTTGGACGCCAGCTTCACGCCTCCTATCACAATTACCGAGCTCAGTGAATCGGAAAGGGTATGCCACGCATCGGCAATGATGGCGATGGATCCGGAAACGATCCCTGCCCAGTATTTTAAAATGAAAAGCAGGATGTTAACGATAATGGAAATAATTCCCTGCTGATATCCTATTTTGTCGCGTTGGTTCAACTGATTTTTTTCGATTGGTATTACAAAAATAAAAAAAGAAACAACGGGATTGATTCAATATTAAGGAAGTATAGCAATTAGATTAATCCAAAAGTGAGTAAAGTTTGGTGGTTTTTTCTTTTCCCCGTAATTTTACTTCACCAACCAAATCATATTTAAAATCACCTTTTGATTCCAGCTGATGAAACATAGTTTCAGACAATAACAGTGATTTGCTGAAGGTTTTACAAGCCTCTTCGATACGTGCTGTGGTGTTAAGCACATCGCCCATGTAAGCAATTTCGCGTCGGGTATATCCCAGTTCGCCGGTTATGGCAACTCCTCCATGAATGCCGGCTTTGAAATTTGGGATCACACCATAGGTTTTTTGGTAATAAGATGACTTTTGTGAAATCCGATGCCGGATATTGATAAAACAGCGAATGCAATTAGCCGAAGTTATTGCATCAGGCGTTTTCCAGGTGATGATCACCTCATCACCAACATACTTATAAATTTCACCTTTCGATTGAAAAACGGCCTCAGTTATATCATAAAAAAAGTCATTGACCAGCGACATGAATTTTTTCGGACCTATTTGCTCTGCTATACTCGTTGAGGAGGTTATATCAAGGAACATAAATACACGCTCGACCTCCCGTGGTTGCCGGTACATGCCAATCAATAATTTACCCAAAATATGTTTACCGATAAGTGTGTTAAGGATGGAAAAAAAGTTAAACCCTACCGTAAGTACAAGGCCAAAACCGATTCCAATTAGAAAAAAATGGCTGTAGAAAAAACGAAAGTCGCTCAAAAGTGTTTTATAATCACCATTTAGATAAAATATTCCAACAAAAAGTAAGGCCACTATAATGAGAATGAGCAAATGAATAGCACTATTAACAAACAAGGCTATCAGCAAATTTGCTTTTGCAAGGTAGCGGTTATAAAAAAATTTGGTATACAATTCAAGGATAAGTGGCATGGTACCACCAATCGCCAGTCCAGCCCCGATAGATCGCCACCCGGGATAGTAGAATAAATACATGAAAATAGCTGTCATCAAAGCTGAAATCATGCTCGTTCGTAATTGCTGCCCGTACCTGCGTTTTTGTTCTGGCTTCATTTTCAGTAAAAGTAATTTTATTTAAAATATTTACAATTATTAAACTAATATTTCTTTGAAGTGTTTGTAAATGGTGTTTTTTTACATAAATTAGCCGACTGCATTTCGGCATATCAAACCACAACGAACCAAATACTGAACCACCAAATATTTAGTGGATTTTAATTACATTTAAAAAATTCGCTCAATGAATAGAATACAATTATTTAAAGGATATAATTTCCTTTATGTTCTCGTTATTGCTAGTTTTCTACTATCACAGTCTGCTCACAGTCAAACAATTGTTATTAACGAATTCATGTCGAGCAATGATACTACCCTCGCAGATGAGGATGGTGATTTTTCGGATTGGATCGAGTTGTACAACAGTACGGTTAATCCTGTAAATCTTGAAGGGTATCACCTGTCGGATGATGAAACACTACCTCAAAAATGGACTTTTCCTGCAGTTACCATTCAGCCCGGTGGTTTTATACTTGTGTGGGCTTCCGGAAAAAATAAAGTGGACCCAGGGGCGCCATTGCATACCAACTTTAGCATCAGTTCGCTCGGTGAAGTGATTATGCTTCGTGATTCGTTTAACGTGTTGCTCGATTCAATTCCAGCCATTGAGTTATCGGCAGATCAATCATTTGGATGTCAACCCGACGGAAGTATCTTACATTACTTTTTTACAGTGCCAACGCCTGGCGTGTCAAATACAACTCCCGGATATACCGAAATTTTAAACCGACCGGATTTTTCTGCCTCCGGCGGATTTTATGATACCGCTTTTAATCTTGTTATTTCGCATGAAGATACCACAGTGCAGATCATCTATACCCTTGACGGATCAGAGCCAAGGGAGGATAATTTTGATGGCACGGTTTATCACTATAAACTCTCTTATCCTCAGGACCCCGGTGATCCGTTCGGACCGATGCTCACCGATACTTTTTTTACTAAATTATATGAAAGCCCCATTCCGATTACTGATCAATCAGGAAAGCCTAATGATTTGAGTTTGATAACTACTACATGGCACGAAAATCCAACTTATTTTCCAACAGATACTGTTTTTAAGGGAGTGGTGGTAAGAGCAAGAGCGATTAAAGCCGGTGCATTGGCTTCACCGATTAAAACCCGAACCTTTTTTGTAACCCCTGAAGGTGGTGCAAAATACGATTTGCCCGTTATTTCATTTACAACCCAGGAGAATTACTTGTTTGATTATTATGAAGGACTTTATGTTGCCGGAGCTGATTTTGACGATTGGAGGACCACCTATCCCAATTATTGGGTTCACGGAGGCCGTCCTGCAAATTATAACCGTGAGGGTAATGAATGGGAATATCCGGCTTACCTCGAACTGTTTGAACCTGGCCAAACCGGATCGGCCATAAGTCAGAATGTAGGGTTCAGGATGCATGGAGCCTATGCTCTGGCCAATCCCATGAAAACTTTCCGTATTTATGCCCGTGACCTTTATGGACCACCAACGCTTAACCACCAAATATTTCCTGAATTACCTTACGACAACTATAAAAGGATTCTTATCCGAAATTCAGGTCAGGACTTTTTCAGCAACATGGTTCCGACAAATATGCCCAAAACAATGATGAAAGGGGGAACGGTGCAAAGCCTTGTTAGCGGATTGCGATTTGATACGCAAGCCTACCGGCCATGTATAGTCTTTATAAATGGTGAATACTGGGGAATTCAAAATTTGCGTGAGCGGTACGATAAGTATTACCTCGAAAGGGTATATGGCATCGATCCGAATAACATTGATTACCTGGAAGAAGATGGCGCTATATCCGAAGGTGATGATGTGTTTTATAACGAAATGTGGGACTTCCTGGAGAACCACAGTTTTGGAAACCAGGCAAATTTCGACTGGATGGAAACCCGCATTGATATGGAGAACTTTATGGATTACCAGATTGCCAACATTTTCCTGCGCAATCTCGACTGGCCGGGTAATAATCTATCATTCTGGCGATTGAGAACTCCGCAATATGATCCGGAGGCTCCCTATGGTCACGACGGTCGTTTCCGTTGGTTAATGTATGACATGGATATTGCTATTTCAGGCATGTGGACCAATGAAAGTTATACCTATAATGCACTGGAAAGAGCGCTCGATTCGTCGGGAACCATGCCCGGTCATGCTGAAGTGTGGGCAACACTTTTACTCAGAAGGATGACTCAGAATGAAGGATTTAAAAATAACTTTATTAATCGATTTGCCGACCTGCTAAATACAACTTTTCTTTCAGAAAATTTTTTAAGTTTAATAGCAGAAAAGAAACAGGCTATAGCTCCTGAAATTCAGGATATGAGAGATCGGTGGAATTATCCTGATGATGTTCAAAGTTGGGAGGAAAATGTGGCAGTAATTGAAGAGTTTGCTGCAAAGCGTCCGGCTTATCAGCGGCAACATATCATGGAGCAGTTTGGAATAGCTGATACCCTTTTCCTTACATTGGATGTTTCCAATGATTCAGCCGGGTATATCCGGGTGAATACAATCAATGTTAAACCAGGTACATCTGGTGTTAATGACCCGGCATACCCGTGGACCGGAATCTATTTTGAAGGAATACCAATTGAGTTGGAAGCCGTTGCAAACAACGGATGGGCCTTCAGTCACTGGGTAGGAGCCTCTTCGGCAGGAACATCAACCATCCAGTTAACGCCAACCGGGAATACAAGTTTAACAGCAGTTTTTGTCCCGGCTTCTCCCACCGAGTTAATTCATTACTGGATGTTTGATCAGGATTTACCCAATGATACTCCTTTCGAATCCATAAATCCAACTTACAATCTGGTCCCCGGAGCCATTCTAACATATCATTCAGCGCTAGCAGGCTACCCCTTTTACCAGGGTCATCCTAATTGGAGAAAAGCATCCCTTGAAAGAAGAAATGCCCCTACTGAAATAAACTATCGCCCCGAAGGTTATGGCAACCTTCCATACGATTCGGTGGATATGAAAGCTGTTCAGGTAAAACAGCCCTTTTCCGGTAACGGAGGGCAAAACACTATTTACCTTCACTTGCCGAGCACCGGGTATGAAAACCTGGTATTGCGTTTCGCAGCAATTGATGAAGGCGCTGCCGACAGCCTTTTGATCGATTATTCTATTTCATCAATTGCAGTGTGGAAAACAACGGGTATGGTGAAAAGCTCATATCCTGTAGCCTCTGTCTATCAGCTTTATGAAGTAGATTTTACCGGAATTCCTGAGGTAAATGATAACGCTGATTTTACCGTACGAATCCGTTTCTGGGGCCCTAACATGACCATCGACAATGGTGATAGGGTAACTTTCAATAACTTCAGTCTGGATGGCAGGGAGTTCACGGGTATTACGTTGTTTAACAGTAAATCAACAGGGAATTTGAATAACCTGACAACCTGGGGATTGAACGAAGATGGAACCGGGGTTTCGCCTGCGAGCTTCTCCGATCCTCACCAGATCTTTTGTGTTCGTAACCGCGAATCTGTTATCCTTAACAGCAACTGGAATATTTCTGGAATTGGATCACGCGTATTGATAGGCAACGGAACCGACAGTTTGTTTTTTAAAATCCCAGCAAGTTTTAACCTGGATGGTTCTGTTGATCTGGCTTCCAATGCCGTATTGGAAATTAATAATACCATCCCTGATCTCGAATTTATCAGCGGGTCGTCAACTATAATATACGCACAATCAACCGACACCACTGATATTCCAATTTTCAATTATGGGAGTTTAGTATTGAAAAATGCCGTAAAACGGTTTATCGGAAATACTACCCTGGAAGGAGGATTAACTGTGGATGGTGCAACGCTTGAGGTAGATGAGCTTCAGGATGACATTGATGTTGGGTTTAAAAATGACCTTACACTCATCAATGGGGGAACCATGTCGGATAGTTGTTATTTATCTCTTAATTTCTATTTGTCAGGGATAAATGATCAAAATATTAACGGCGATACCAATCTTATTAAATGCCATAATTTTGAAATTACCAAAACGACCGGTAATGTCAGATTTATGAGTGACCTGAAAACCGGAAATTCTTTAAATGCTGTAATGTCGGGTAGCGCTGTTTTATACGATATGGCAAATACCCTTACCATCGGAAACAGCATTGAATTCCATGGATTAGCTGCCAATTATAATTTTACAGGAACAATTCGTTTTGATGGTAACGATGCTGCCGGACCTGGAGTTAACAATCAAAACATCCGTGGTTCCAGTAGTGATTTTGCCCCCAAAGCGGAATTTAATAATATTGAACTGGCAGGTCATGACGAAAAACGATTCAGGCCTTCATCCGGAATTCAGGATTATATCATCAAAGGCAACCTCGTAATAGACAGTACGGCAACTGATCGAATTAAATTTTATCAAAACAGATTTAACATTAAAGGCAATATTATTTACAATTCAACCGGCACATTTGAAGCCGATGAAGCGATTTTTAATTTTAATGGAACTTCAAATCAGAATGTTGAACTTATTGACACTGTGGTAATCCGGAAAGTAACTATGGCGAAAACCGGAAGTAACCTGGTTGTTCACGGGATGCTTACTGTTTTGGATACTCTCGCATTTACTGCTGGTAAAATTGTGGTAGATTCGGGTAACTTGATAGCCACAGGCATAGGTTCAGTTATAACTGGTTATAATGATCAGCGTTATGTTTCCGGGCCATTGGGAAGATATATCGATAATTCGGTTCCGATTCAGTTTAATTTCCCGATTGGTAAATCTGGCAGCTATCAACTGGTAAAACTTATGCTTGGTCAAACCGGAAAAGACACAACACTTTATGTTCTTGAACATTTTAATGAGGCTCCGCCTTCACTTGCCCTTCCAGCCGACCTCGACTGGGTGAGTAACATGCGTTTTCACCAGTTGCGGAAATATGGGGCAGGAGAGCTCGATACAGCTTCGATTACACTAGAGTATAATCAAGCAGAACTTGGTTTTGCAATAAATTTACTCCGGGTTGCTTTTTCCGGCAATACTGCCTGGGAAAATCTTGAAGGTGTAGCTACCGGCGGCCCCAAAGGCACCATCACTTCCGGAGTTAATTTTACCGAACCTGGCTTATTTGCTTTGGCCCGATACAATATTTACGCCCCCGCGGATAGGGCACTTGAAGTGGAAGTTATCCTTGAAGGGCCATATGATACCCTTTCGATGATGATGTCAAATTCTTTAAATCTCAATAACTATATTCCATTGCAGCAACCGTTCAATTTACCGCCCTGGTATTACGAAGGGGAGGAGTCTGTGATGGCTATACCCAATAACCAAATTATTGATTGGGTATTGGTTGAATTGCGGGATGCGCCTTCAGCCGAAATGGCCCAGGCATCTACTACATTTGATAAACATGCAGGCTTTTTGCTGGCAAACGGGCATATCGTTGGACTGGATGGAAGCAGTGATTTAACCTTTACCGGAACAACCCTTGAGAATATTTTTGTAGTTGTTTGGCAAAGAAATCATTTGGGAATTATATCCTCAAATCCGCTCATATTCGGTGATGGTCATTATGAGTATGACTTCAGCACTGATTCATTGAAGGCTTTAGGGGGATCAGCTTCTCTGAAATTACTGAAAAGCGGTGTGTGGGGTATGAAAGCCGGCGACATGAATGCTGATGGATTCATTGATGCTTCAGATAAAATATCTGTATGGTATCAGCAAGTGGGTGCAGGTGGTTACCAGAATGGTGATACTAACCTTGACGGGCAGGTGGATAACAATGATAAAAACAAATTCTGGCAGCCTAATTTAGGAAGTGGAACGCAGGTGCCCGAGTAATTTGGTTAATTAGTAATTGTAAGCATCCGATTTCTCAAAGCTTGAATTTACCCTTCGTGATCTGTATTGTCTGGTATCAAAGCTGCTCAAAAAGATTTTTTTACCGAACAACAGAAAGCCAAAGGAAAAGGTTCCCATGATCAGAACTATCAACCCGGTAACTTCCATGATCAGTTCAAAAGAAGTTTTATTGGTATAAACCAATCCAAGAATGGAAACATTGATCCCAAGGGCAACCATCATGATAATATTGGTGATGATGATCAATAGGAACTGTTTGATTTTGGTGGCAAACATCAGGCTCATCAAAAAGCTGAAAATAAGGGTAAATGCAACGGTTAGCGGAAGGGCAGTGGTGTACATATCGCCTGACCGATGATTGATTTCAAGAATTTCGGGTATGGTGGTTACAGGTTCAAAAACCAAAATAGAAACAACACCCAGTAAAATATATTTCGTTACAAATATGAAATTATACATGGCCCAATTTTGAGCTGTAGGTATTTCAGTCATATAAAAATAGTTAAATGCGAGGGTAATTCCCCCGATCATTCCACCTGAAACCAGGAAAAATATTGCATACCAAATATTTTCGATAAACAAATTATGGGCGATTGCGAAAATTAATGCCGATAAAATTCCTGCCAGAGATCCCGCTCGCAAGATTGCAAGATATTGATTAGAAATTATAGTCATATTAGTTTCGTTTGTAAATATGTAAATCCCGAGGTTTTGTCCTTTGCTCAACCATGAGGTTGTGGCACATAAATACTACAGGTGGGTAAAAATGGTTTCATTCGGAAAGAATTTTTTCTGAATTTTATTTTCAATTCATTTTTATTTGACCCTACGTCATTCATAAATAAATGAACATTTATGAGCTTTAATGGGTTTCTATCCCTGTTATTGATTGCAGTTAAAAATCCATGAACAAAACACGACTTGAAGCTTTTTCTGATGCCGTTCTGGCCATCATCATCACCATTATGGTACTTGAACTAAAGGTGCCCCATGGTTCCACGCTAAGTGCATTGGAACCACTGGTGCCGGTTATTCTGAGTTATATAATGAGTTTTGTTTTTCTGGCCATTTACTGGAACAATCATCATCATTTGCTGCATACCATTAAAAAGGTGAATGGTCGTATCCTTTGGGCAAATTTTCACTTGCTTTTCTGGTTATCCCTCGTACCCTTTGTTACCGGTTGGATGGGCGAGAATCATTTTGCTCCGGCTACAATGGCGCTTTATGGATTTATTTTACTTATGTCGGCAATAGGATATTATATTCTCGTGCTAACCATCCTTAAAAGTCATGGTAAGGACTCCCTTTTGGCAAGGGCCATTGGCAAGGATTTAAAAGGTAAAATATCAGTTGTCCTTTACATATTAGGTATTGCCGGAACACTCATCAATAGCTGGATCGCTGCTGCTTTTTATGTTGCAGTTGCCATTATCTGGCTTGTGCCGGATAAACGGATTGAACAGGCAATTTACAGTGAGGAAAACAAATAAATCTTTCACTTTTGTAAAGATTAGCTGCGGATAATAATTCAAACCCTGCAAATAATAAAACACCTTATCGCTTTCATTTAAACGCTTATAATTTAGTTGGGAATTCTTAAAATTTCCGACACATGAAAAAACTGTATCTCCTGTTTGCGGCATTTCTTGCGTTTAGCTTGCTGTATGGGCAATCACAGCATTGGTATTACAATTATAACAACGGTAACATGGATGAAGAGGCCGCCGATATCGTTTATGGTGACGACGGATTTATATATGTTGCGGGGCACGAAACAGATGAGATTGACTACGATATCCTGGTGATAAAACTGAATAAAGCTGGTGAGCAGCAATGGGCTTACCTTTATGAGGGAGAAGAAAGCGGAGGTGCACAAACCAATGAAATTGCCATGGGTCCCGATGGTAATATCTATGTGTGCGGTTCCACGGCAAATGCTGCCGACAAGGATAAATTCATGGTACTGAGCCTTGATCCGCAAGGGATTTTACGATGGGATTTTATTTTTGATGAATCCGGTGATTACTACAGCTATGCAAATTCAATAGCGTTTGGCCCGGATGGAACCGTTTATGCCACCGGAGAAGCCGATTACAATTTTTTTGTGGTAGCGATCAACCCTGCAGATGGAACCGAAAAATGGAACTTCTGGTTTGATGGATCCTGTCCCGCTGCATTCTGCGATGATGTTGCCAAAACGATCTGCACAGGTTCCGATGGAACTGTGTATGCTGCTGGATATACACGTGCATCCGAGTCGGTGCAAATGGTAATTTCAGCACTTTCGCCGGAGGGTGATGAGCAATGGAGATATACCCATCCATCCTTGAATGTGGGAAACAGTCAGGCAACAGACATCATTCAGGGTGCTGACGGGAGGATCTATGCAAGCTGCTTTGTTACCGAAGATATGGGAGTGATCTGTTTGAACACAGCGGGTGAAAAACAATGGATCAGAACTGTGGATGGACCCGGCCCCGAACCTTATTACGGAGAATATGCTTATGAAGTGCTTTATGGGATTGATAATTATGTTTATGTAGTTGGCAGAACCGGAGGGCGCGATGAAATTGTAGATACCGACCTTGATGTGACCGTAATAAAAATTGGCCTTGATGGTGAAGTGGATTGGTTTTACCGCTATGAAGGTTTTTACGGCGATTACGATATCGGTTTCCAGATCGTTCAAACCGCCGATACAAACTTGCACATTGCTGCATATACCTGCGGATTGCTGGCGGAAGCCAACCTGATCACGCTGCATCATAAAACCGGCCGTAACCTGGGAATTGTACGTTACCTCGGCCCGGAAATAAGCATGGATGTTGCTTATGCCCTCGACAAAGACGAAAACGGGATGATCTACCTGACCGGATATGATTATGAGGCCAGCGATGGCCGTGACCTTTATGTCTGGAAGATTGATCCGCCCCGAAACACGGATGGGTATTATTCTTTGCAGGATTATCAATCATCCGGTGTGGGTGAGTCCATCATCGAAACACCGGATACCTGTTATGTGATTGCCGGGCGGCAGGGAACAACATCATCTTATGTAACTTACGGCATGCGCCTGGTGAAAACCGATATCAATGGCGACACCCTGTGGAAAAGATATATTGGCGGAGCTGACGAGGATGGTGCTTATAATGTGATCCTTTGTCCGGACAATGGATTTTTAGTTAGCGGATACACCAAATCTTATGGTTCAGGCGGAAAGGATGTCTTTATAGTCAAAACCAATGAATCGGGTGAGGTGGAATGGGAAAAAGTATATGGTTTTGAATCGGATGAAGAAGCCTTTAGCGCTGCACTTGCTCCTGATGGCGGCTACCTGGTAGGGGCAACTTCCACTCATAAATCCGTGGCCGGCGATATCTGGCTGTTAAAACTCAATGCAGCAGGTGACAGCCTTTGGACCAAATGGTATGGTGGTGAAAAACGGGACGAGGTGAATGAGATTTACCCAACAGTGGATGATAATTTTATCATCGTTGGCTCTATTGGACACGCCGAGGGAATTGGATACATTACCAATGTGTATGTCATGAAACTGGACCAGAGCGGAGATACACTTTGGACACATGAATTTGGGACCCACGATTATTTTGATACCGGCGAAGATATTTTTGTGAATGATGACGGAACTTACTTGTTGGCCGGTTATCACCACTGGCGCAACTGGCTGGCCAAACTGGATGCAAATGGCGATACCCTGTGGACGCGTTCTTATGGCGATGATCATGCCATTGGATTTACATCGATTGCAAGGAAAACCGACGGCAATTTTGTGATGACCAATGGGCGCAACAATATTTCAATGCTTTGTGTAGCTACTGTGGATCCTGACGGAAACATGGTTACTGCCGATACGGTTCAGTGGTCGCCGGAGATCAATTATGCCGCCTCCCAGGCTGAGGGATACGATGTTTGCGCCAACGCTTTTGGAGGATACATGGTGACCGGAAAGGGAAAACCTTCCGGTGAAAATATTGGTACCTGGAATATCATCCTCTACCGCAAAGGAGGAATTTTGACACCACTTCCAACCCTTGGGATTGATGAATTTCCGGTTTTTACTGCAGCAAACAATTCGCTTCCACTGGATGTGTATCCCAATCCATTCAGCAATTCCACCACCTTTCAACTGGAATCGACCGAGCCGGGACTAGCTGAAATGCAGATCACTGACCTTACCGGACGCGTAATTTATAAAATGGAAGCTGTTCGATTGCAAAAAGGACGGAACCAAATTTCCTGGTCGGCAGACACATTGCCGGGCGGTATCTATTTCTGTCGGGTGCAATCGGGTAATAATGTTTATACAGCCAAAATCATTCATCTTCAATAGTCATCATTATGAAAGCACGACTTTTACTTCTATGCATTTGGGTAACACCTCTCCTTCTTTTTAGTCAGTCAGAAAACTGGGTTCAAAATAACGACGAAGTGCTCGACTCCATTCTTACCTGGAAATTTTCACAAGGAGATTCCACTTTATCTTATCGACATGCTCGTCATTATGATAATCAAAAAAGACTTATCGAGGAGATCACTTATAACTGGGAATCTACCATCCATGTTTGGGCGCCTTATCGCAAAGATCAATACGGATACGACCAGTATGGCAATCAGAATTTAAATGCCACCTTATTTTACGAGGATGCGCTTGCACAATGGGTAGGAGCGTGGAAACAGGATTATGTGTATAAGGCAAACGGGCAGTTACTGGAATTTTATTTGGCTGGTTGGGATTATGATAATAACGATTGGACACCGCCGGTCAAACAACTTTATGATTACCTGGCCAACGACAGCCTTGATTGTATTTATAAATTCAGTTGGAATGAATTAACAGAAACGTATGATTCAACGGAAAAGGAAAAGTACTATTACAATGCTGATGGCCTGGTGGAAAGGATTGTAGGGTGGGTGGAAGATGAAAACCAACCCGGGTTTTTAGTTCCTGAGCAGAAATACGAATTTTCATTTGATGCGGCCGGCAACAGAAGTGGTTTTTATCAATATTGGTATAATCAAATTTGGTATGATATGGTAAAAGCCACTTTTGAATATGATGATCAAAACCGGAAAATCGAGGCGGAATATTATTCTTATCAATGGCAGACCGAATATTGGTACCCTATGAATAAATATGAGTACGGCTGGACCAATGATGGATTATTGAACCTTTATATTGATTATACCGTGAATGAAGCAGATACTTTCTGGTGGCCGGTTCACAAGCATGAGGTTGAATACAGTGCCAGCAACCAGTTTCAGTTCGAAAACTATTATGCTTATCTGGGAAATGATAATTGGTACTGGAACGGTAAAGTTGAATATACCTATTCTGCTGCTGATTTGCTTACTGAATACATGGCCTGGATGAGGGACACCACCAGCACTGAGTGGACCGGGCAATTCAGGTATACCTACAGTTACGATTCGATGCAGCGACAGCACTCTGAATCATATTACAATTGGGTAAACATCACACACGACTTCGAGCTGATTACACGCGAATATTATTTTTATTCCACCAATACACCCTGGGCTGTGAATGAAAATTTTTTACAGGGTATTTCCATCGGACCCAATCCATGTAATGGAACATTATCAATCTTTGGTCTGGATGAAGCAATCGATCGTAACCTGTGGATCACCCTTTCAGATAACCAGGGAAGACAGGTGCTTCAAACATCTGTTTTTACTTCTCAATCAATATTGAACCTTGATTTTAATGGCATTCCCGCCGGAATTTATCTGTTAACGATTCGGGCGGGACAAAAGATGGTGAGTGAGAAGGTTGTGATTCAGTAAAAAAGCATTAATCCTGAATTTTGTAAATTTTCAAAAGCAAAGAAATAGAATTCAATACCTAAAAACTTATTGATAAATTCATGTAATATTTAACCCTGAAGTAAAACCCATCTTATTTTTTACCCTTAAATTTGAATGTTTTAAAGCATTCAGATCATGAAGAGACTATTCTACTTTTTAATATTTACAAGCCTTTTAGCCTGCAAGCGGGAGCCACAAGTGTGGCTGATTTCCTCACCCTCGGACCTGGAGTTTACCCAAATCAATTATGACGGAACCACAGTGATACCCAATGGCCGCAAACTTACACCCATTGGTAAAAGTATTATTACGGCTCCACACCCCTTTGGATTAACACTCAGCCATGATGGCAATACAGCCATAACAGCCAATTCAGGTGTACGTCCTTTATCCATCACCATTGTTCGCAACCTGCAGGGCGAACCTGAAATTCAGCAAATCCCCCCCGGACCTAAAACCGATGCAGGTGTACTTTCGTCGGTTTTTATGGGGTTGGCTGTTTCACCGGATAATCAAAAAGTTTATGTGGCTGGTGGCCAGGAAAACAAGATTTATATTTTCAATTTGGAGAATGGAGAGTCGCTGGGATACTTAGATTGTAGTTATCAGGATGATTCACTGGATTATTCCCACGGGTATATTGGTGATTTGGTTTTGAGCATATCCGGAAACACACTCTATGCTGTTGATCAGATCGGTTTCCGTGTGGTAGTGATCGATACCGATACCAAACTAATGAAATCTATTCCGGTTGGCCGGTATCCATTCGGGATTTGCCTTACTCCCGATGAAAAGCGGCTCTATGTTGCCAATGTGGGTATGTTTCAGTATGCCACCATTCGTACCGGAAAAAGCGATAGCGCTAAAGTCAAACTCCTCGATTTTCCTCCCTTTGGCTTCAACACCCCTGAAATGCAAAAGGGAATTGATAACGACACGATGTATGTGCCTGGACTTGGCGATCCCAATGTGCCTGAATCCTTTTCGGTGTTTGGGCTGGATGTTTCTGAAATGGAAAATATCCGTGTAATTTCAAAAACCAAAACCGGGCACCTTGTGGGAGCTCTGGTTGAAGGCATTCCGGCTGTGGGCGGTTCTTCGCCAAACTCCATTGTGGCTACCGATGAGTATGTGTTTGTAAGCAACGGCAATAATGATAATATTTCGGTGATCTCTACCAAAAAAGATACGGTGGTTCACACCATTTCACTCATTCCGGATGAGCGCGTAAGCCATTTCAGGGGTGTTATCCCATTTGGCCTGGCGCTTAATCCCGATCAAAACCGGCTTTATGTGGCTGAGTCGGGGATCAATGCCGTTGCAGTGGTTGATTTGACTGATTTTAAGGTTTTAGGTCATATCCCAACTGGCTGGTTTCCATCAAAGTTGGAGGTTACACCAGATGGGAAAAGGCTGATCGTTGTGAATGCAAAAGGATTCGGGAGTGGTCCCAATGGCGGTCAAGATTTTAAGATCGGTCCGGAAGGAAGTTATATCGGTTCCCTGATGAAAGGCAGCCTTCAGATCATTGATATTCCTAATGATAAAAGCCTGGCCGGTCTGACAGAGCAAGTAATTGAAAATAATTACCGCTTTCAGCAAGTCAATGATCAGCTTGTTAAGGAACGTTCAAAAAATCCGGTGCCTTTGTATCCCGGCGAAAAGAAGAGTCCGATCAAACATATTGTTTTTATATCCAAGGAAAACCGAACCTATGATGAGGTTTTTGGGCAGGTAGAAAATGGGGATGGAGATGCCTCAATTGCCCGCTATGGAGAAAATGTAAGCTTTTATAATCACGCAAAAACCGATTCAGTCATCAACACAACGGTGATGGTTAATCATTTACAAATTGCGCAAAATTTCGCCATTTCCGATAATTTTTACGTTGATTCCGATGTGTCAGCCGACGGCCACCGATGGCTGGTAAATACTTATCCCAATGAGTGGTGCGAAACCGCCACACCGGCCAGTTATGGTGGAAATCGAAGATTCAGAAAAGATTCCAAAGCGCCGGGTGTTTATGCGATGAACGGGGCGGCAGGCGCGGTTTTTCCTGAGGATTATAATGAAGCGGGGTCTATGTGGGATCACCTGGAAAGAAATGACGTCGACTTTTACAATTTTGGTTTTAGCGTGATGTTTGAACCGGCCTCTTACGACGTTTCCTATAAATATACTGGTATCAAACAATACGTGAATTTCCCGGTGCCTCAGCCAATGTTTTTACGAACTTCCCGAACTTATCCTACTTACAATACTGCTATTCCAGATCAGTTTCGGATTGATCAGTTTATCAAGGAGTTTAATGAAAAGTGGATCAACGGACCGGATACCATGCCTGAGCTGATCACGGTGATCATCCCTAACGATCATGGCGCCGGTGAACGACCCGAAGCGGGTTATCCTTTCAGGGAAAGTTATATGGCCGACAATGACCTGGCTGTGGGCAGGATTGTGGAGTATTTATCGCACACGCCTTACTGGAAAAACATGCTCATTGTGATCACCGAAGACGATGCTCAAAATGGTGTGGATCACATCGATGCACACCGAAGTTTGCTGATGCTTATTTCGCCCTGGGTAAAAAGGGACTATGTGAGCCATGTGCATTACAGTTTCGGTTCGTTGTTTAAAACCTATTGGAATATTCTGGGACTTCCGTATTTAAACCAATACGATGCGGCAGCCAATGATCTTTCCGATTTTTTCGCTGAAGAACCTGATTACACTCCTTATAACGCCCACATGGTGGATATTAGGATTTTTGACCCACAGAAAGCCCTTGATCCGCTGGATGAACAATTCAATTGGAAAGCAGTGGAGGAGGCGCCTGCATTGGATGATGTGGATGATATGATCAAGGAGAGCAAGGAAAATGATAAAGACAGACTGGAAGACAGAGAACGGAGATAACCTCGGAGATTTATTTATTACCTAAACTATCTTCGAAATAGAAGAATCGTATATTTCATCAGGCAGCTTTGCGACTCAAATAACCAAAAGTGATAGAAACCATTGCCTTTACAGTGTCAAAATATTCTTTTGCTTTGGACTTTTGCGGGAAAAGCTCATTCACCATTTTTTCGTTCCAATAGGCTGAGAAATATTTTTTAACATCCTCTTTGTCGGGGTTTACTTCAAATTCAATGTTATCTCTCCACTCGTACCTTACAGTAAATAAGTCGGGATTTGTTTTGCGTAAAATCTTCCAGGCCATAGATGACTTGTGAAGCCATGTAAGGAACAAAAACCCAAAATCGAGATCAGAATTAAACCAATATTTTTCTTTGTCCATAATGATAAGCTTGTTATCAATTTCCAGTATTAGCCATTTATGAGCTTTCTTCGGAAATAAATATTCACCGGTCAGCGAAGGTGTTTCAATATACCCGGCTTTTGCCATTCGCATTTGCTCTTTTAAAAATTTTTCAGGATCATGCACATGTTCCAAAACCTGGTTGCTGATCACATAGTCAAAGACCTGATCTTCAAATGGAAGATTTTCACCATCTGCAGCAATGAACTTTTGATTTTTTAATACTTTGACATCCGATTTGCGATGATAATTACAATCAACAAACTTGTCAACTACCACATTTGAACGTGGATGGGGATTGTGTCCACCACCAACTTCTAATACATGATCTTTTTTTCCGATGCTCAGGTTAAAGCGCGATTTTGGATTTCTGTATTTCATGATAAAGCTTTTTGAATGTGTTTGATCTTGAATAGCCAATAGCTATGCCATTGATTCTATTTGTCACATATACAGTAAGCTACTATTGTTTTGTGCGGTTCCTAAATTTGTAAGTCTTCATTTTTGAAGAAATGAAGCTTCATTTATGAAGAAACCAAACTCAAGAAAAATTATATTGTCCCACTTCCATCAAAAGATAGAACCCTACCAGGGCTATTTGTTTTACTACCAAGGTGATCAATCCGTGTGATTTTCATGGAAACTGCTCAGATCCTTTTTTTAAAATGACGAAAGCAATAAAATATGTAAGTTTTGAGGTGAGGCAGCATAGTTAACATTGACGATCGCGAAATCCCGGTAGGAATAAATTATCGGGAAGAATTCTTAAACAGATTTCAATCAGGCCAATAAAAATCACTCCGCAATCCTCTCCTGGTATCTGAATAATTTGGGTCGAATCAACACTCGAAGAGATTGGTCGTAAAGCACATAATTCCACCACCAGTTCATGAAAACGAAAAAGCGGTTTTTGATACCCACAAGCTGCATCAGGTGAACGAAGAGCCAAAGCAACCAGGCTGTAAATCCTTTGAGTTTGACCAGGGGCAAATCGGCCACAGCCAGTTTCCTCCCAACTGTTGCCAGCGATCCCTTATCCTTATATTCAAAAGGAATCAGATCTCTGCTTTGGTTAATCCGTTTGAAGTTTTCGGCCAGCAGTCCGGCTTGTTGAATCGCCACTTGCGCAACCTGTGGGTGACCTTTAGGATATTTATCAGTTTCCATGTAAGCGAGGTCACCAATGGCAAATATTTCCGGGTAATCAGCTACACGGTTATGTCGGTCAACGATGATCCTTTTCGCACGATTAAAAATTTCGTCAGGTAGCCCATCTATTCCTTCACCGGCAACTCCTGCAGCCCAAATTACGGTATCGCTTCGGATAGGCTCACGATCTTTGATTTTGATTTTTCCATCTTCGTAACCGGAAACCATGGCATTCAGCTGAACCTGTACACCCAGTTTTTGCAAATATTTCAAGGCGGTTTTGTAAGCTTGCTCCGACATTCCCGAAAGCAAATTGGGTGCAGCTTCAAGCAGGTGGATCTGCATTTTTGAAAAATCAAGTTCGGGAAAGTCTTTGGGTAAAACACTTTTTTTCATTTCTGCAAGGGCGCCTGAGAGTTCTACTCCGGTGGGGCCGCCTCCCACGATCACAAAATTAAGCAGGGGATCGATATCTTCACGTTGTGATTCATTAAGCGCTTTTTCAAAATTCATCAAAATCCGGTTGCGCAGGTAAATGGCTTCCGATACCGATTTCATCGGGATGGTATTTTTGATGATCGACTCCATTCCAAAATAGTTGGTGGAAACACCCATTGCCAGCACCAGGTAATCATATTGCATGGTTCCGATGTCGGTTTCTATCATTTTATCATCTGAGTTTACTTTAAGTAGCGAAGCCATCCTGAAGTGGATATTGGGTCGTTTTTGAAAAATTTTACGCAGTGGAAAGGAAATGCTGGAAGGTTCAAGTCCGGCAGTGGCTACCTGGTAAAAGAGCGGTTGAAACTGATGGTAATTATGCTTATCTATTAACACTATTTGATAGGGGCTATTGGCCAGTTTTCGGGCAAGTTTAAGTCCGGCAAATCCGCCACCTGCAATAATGATCCTTTTTTTTGTTGTTTCCGGAATGAATGCCTGTTTCATCAAACTTTTCCAACAATAACAAAAACCTGTTGTTAATGTTTTCACAATTATGTTAAAGATTTAAAAAATTGATTGATGCAAAGTCAGAGATTTCGTTCTTTAGTTCGTTTTTTTTGGTATTTGGCTTTTGCAATGAATGCCTTAATTCAAAAATCAATAAGGTGGTCCACATCGACTACCAACAGGAATGGTGTGATTGTGTTATAGCTGCGTAGAAAAGGTTTTATCGACATATTGATTTGTTTTAAAAGATTAATCATTCAAAATGAAAATGTTAACTTTGCGAAGTTGTGTAAAAATACCGTAAGTAGTTATTTAATAAAAAGTTCAAAATACATTTGAATATTTAAAAATAAATGCCGTTCTTTGCACTCCTTTTTGAAAAATTAGATTTAATAATCTGTAAAACACTGAGTGATGGCTAATGTATGTCAGATAACCGGAAAGAAAATGATCACTGGGAATAACGTTTCTCACGCTAATAACAGAACCAAGAGAAAATTTTATCCCAATCTTCAAACCAAGAAATTTTATGTTCCTGAGGAAGATAAGTATGTAACGCTTAAGGTTTCTACTTCAGGCATCCGTACGATTAATAAAAAAGGGATCTCAGCTGCTTTGAAAGAAGCCAAGGAAAAAGGATTCCTTAAATAGGATAAAGATATTTATTAGAAATGCTGTTGCTTTTGGGTAACAGCATTTTTTTTATCCGGGCATTTGGTTTATCGAAATAAATTGTAAAACATGCCGTTAACAATAATTAACCTCCGGGTAAAGCAAAGTCGATTATTTTTGCATGAAATGAAAATTGAAAATCTACTCTTCATTTTTTGGTTGTTGGTATTCCCGGTGGTAATGGTTGATGCACAGGAGGAAGATGATAAAGATCCGTATGTGCAATTCTCAGGAATTGTAGTTTCGGCTGATAGTATTTCTTCTGTTCCGTTCACCAATATTATTATCAAAAATACGTGGCGGGGAACCGTGGCTGATTACTACGGCTACTTTTCATTTGTTGCCCGTAAAATGGATACCATTATTTTTTCGTCGATGGGATACAAAAGAGCAGAGTTTATCATTCCTGATACCATTCGTGGCGATCGTTACTCACTTATTCAGGTGATGAGCTCCGATACTATTGTTTTACCGCAAACGGTAATTTATCCCTGGCCTTCCCGTGAGGAATTTGTAGATGCTTTTCTTAATTTTGACGTCCCGGATGATGATTATGAACGGGCTAAAAAAAATCTGGCCGCATCTGAAATCCGGAAAATGGCAGAACAGTATCCGATGGATGGGAGCATGAACTTCGACTGGTCGATGCAGCAGCAGCAAAACCGTTTATATTATATCGGCCAAACCCAACCCATCACGGTACTTAATCCATTTGCGTGGGCACAGTTTATTAAAGCATGGCAGGAAGGTAAATTTAAACGCGACAAAGATTAAGAGGAATTTAAAAAGTTAAAAATGAGAGTAGTACTCCTGGTAATTTTCCTTGGATTTTTTACATCAGTTTTTGCGCAGGAAAAAGCAACCGTTTATGGTCGTATCACGGATGAATACGGAAGACCCCTTGAGTTCGTTAATGTTGCTATTTCAGGTTTGTCAGGAGGTACCACTACCAATGGTAAGGGCCGTTACGAGCTTGAAGTGCCGGCCGCAAAATCGGTTTATCTTGCATTTTCTTTTATCGGATACGAAAAACAGGTTGAGGAAATAAATCTTCAGCCGGGTGAAAAGATAAGGATTGATAAAGTGATGGTGGAAACCCTTACGGTGCTTCCCACCTACGAGGTTCAGGACGAAAAGATCAGAACATCAAATCTCAAAAGGATTGATCCGAAGGTGGCAGTAAATATCCCCACCTCGTCCGATCGAATTGCCACATTGATTAAAACACAACCCGGTGTATCCTCAAGCAATGAGCTAAGCTCACAATATTCAGTGCGCGGCGGTAATTTTGATGAGAATCTTGTTTATGTAAATGATATTGAAATTTACAGGCCTTTTTTGGTTCGTTCCGGTCAGCAGGAAGGCCTGAGCTTTGTGAATGCCGACCTGGTTTCCTCCCTGTTGTTCTCAGCAGGAGGATTTGATGCCAAATATGGCGATAAAATGTCGTCGGTACTCGATTTACAATATAAAAAACCAACTGAATTCGGAGGCTCTTTTTCAGCCAGTCTGCTTGGTGGCTCAGTGCACCTTGAAGGCACCATGGGAAAAGAAGAAAAAAAGATTAAACCCTTTACTTACCTCATGGGCGTTCGGTATAAAACAACGCAATACCTCCTGAATGCACTGGAAACCAAAGGCGATTATAAGCCTACTTTTATTGATGTTCAGGGATTATTTACCTACCGGGTTTCAGAAAAAGTGGAAATGTCATTTTTAGGCAATATTGCCCGTAATAAATACAAACTGGTGCCCGAAACCCGTGAAACTGATTTCGGAACGGTTCAGCAAGCGCAGCGCTTAACCATTTATTTTGAAGGACAGGAAGTAGACGACTACCTGACTTACCTGGGCGGTTTTACAACCACCTATTCGCCCGACCGGTTTACAAGGTTAAAATTGATCATTTCGGGTTATAATTCATTGGAATCGGAAAATTACGATGTGTTAGGTCAGTATTTCATTGGTCGGATTGAAAACAATCTGGGGAGTGAAAACTTTGGCGATGTGGTGGAATCGCAGGGCGTGGGTTCATTTCTTCAGCATGCCAGAAATGATCTGGATATAAAGGTTTTTAATATTGCCCATAGAGGAACCCGAATTGCAGGAAATAACTTTATTCAGTGGGGTGTAAAATTTCAGCGTGAAAATATTGATGACCGGATGAACGAATGGGTAATGATCGATTCGGCTGGATATTCTTTGCCACGCCCAGCTGATTCTGTTGGATATGTGGATCCAAATGCACAACCCTACAACCCTTTTGAGCTTTATGAGCAGATTGTCACATCTGCCCAATTGCAATCCAATCGTTATACCGGCTTTATACAAAATACCTGGAATGCCAATGTGGATACGGCAAAATTTACTTTAACCGCCGGAATTAGGGCAAATTACTGGGATTACAATAATCAACTGGTGGTGAGCCCGCGGGCGACTGTTTCGTTCAAGCCAGATTGGGAAAGAGATATCCTGTTTCGCTTTTCTGCCGGATTGTATTATCAGCCTCCTTTCTACCGCGAACTCAAAGACTTGGACGGAACCATTAATTCCGATCAAAAAGCGCAAAAATCGTATCATTTTGTAGCAGCCAGCGATTTAAACTTCGAGGCATGGGATAGGCCTTTTAAGTTTGTAACGGAAGTTTACTACAAATACCTGGCAAACCTGGTACCTTACCTGGTGGATAATGTCAGGATCCGCTATTATTCCTTTGATCAGTCGGTGGGATATTCAACCGGAATTGATTTTAAGGTAAACGGTGAATTCGTAAAGGGTGTGGAATCCTGGGCCAGTTTGTCATTCCTGTCTACCAAAGAGGATATCAAAGGAGATTATTATATCAATTCGGAAGGCAATAAAATAGAGCCGGGTTATATCCCCAGACCTACCGATCAGCATGTACAGTTCAGCATTTTGTTCCAGGATTATTTACCGATGAATCCTACCTATAAAATGAGTTTGACTTTACTTTTCGGAAGCAGTTTGCCCTTTGGGCCTCCCAACTCTCCAAAATACCAACACACACTTCGGATGCCGCCTTACCGCAGGGTTGACATCGGTTTTTCGAAGGAGTTGATAGGAACCCATTCAAGGTTTAATGCTTCCAGTCCATTCCGGTTTTTCAAAACCATGTGGGTAACAGCAGAGGTCTTAAATTTACTTCAGGTTAATAATACAGTATCGTACATTTGGGTAACAGATATTTATGGCAGACAATATGCGGTTCCCAATTACCTTACCCCTCGTCAGTTGAATATAAAACTGGTGGCGGAGTTTTAGCCCGGCCAAAAAGAAGAAGTAATAGTTAATAATGGCTTAATATTTCCGGTATATGTACACATCCACATGTTTGGTTGTTCCCACAGTGAACTCCCCGTATTTATAGGAAATTAATTCAGAATCTTCATCAGCAGATCCATTTCCCAGGTTAACGGCATGGGCATCTACCCAAACTTTATCTTCCGAATTCCGCAAATTGTATCCTACCAATCCCGATTCCAATATTCCTGAAGCATTTGTCGGGCCACTGAATTCAAAATTGCCCTTAGTAGCTGCACCGCATGGTTCTTTATATATCCAGAAATTGACCTGCTGGCCGGCAATTGGATTGTTATCTTTATCAAGTACATGAACGGTTGCCCGGATGTTGACCTGAATTTCCGGTTTTACAGTTGAATCACATGGATCCGACTCTTCTTCAGTACATGAAATGATTGTAGCTAACAAAATGATTAGCAAACCGGCAGAAATTGGGTAAAGCTTTTTCCTCATTGTTTTTGATTTAAGTTAAAAAATAAATATTCTATACCCGGAATTGTATTCAAATTAACGCAAGAACCGAAAAATTAAGAAGTATTTATAGTAACAGAGGATATCAATAGTCATGGTCTTGTTCCGCTTGGCGGTTTTATCTCGGAACAATAGTATCGGCTAATTTACAAAAAAATTAAGTCAAAACATTCAAAAGAATTGGATCCATAATTATGATAGATTATAAAACTTGTACTGCAATTTATTTTATTCAGTAGGAAATTAGTTAAGGCACTAATGCTTAGAAATCAAAAATTGCAAAACTTACATAGATGAGTCCTATTTTACCAACATATAGGTATCGCGGGCAATGGCCAGTTCTTCGTTGGTTGGTATTACCACCACCTTCACTTTACTGTGTTTGGTGCTGATTTCCGACTCTTTCGAGCGAAGACCATTATTGGCATTTGCATCGAATTCCAGGCCCATATACTCAAACCCGCTGCAAATGGCTTCCCGCGTTTGGTCACCATTTTCGCCGATGCCACCGGCAAATACGATGATATCAACGCCTCCCATTGCGGCGGCATAAGCGCCTATATATTTCCTTACCCGGTAATGAAACATATCCAAAGCCAGTTGTGCACGATCATTTCCAGCTTCGGCTGCCTGTTCCAGTTCACGCATATCGGGTGAAATGCCTGAAATACCCAGTACGCCACTCTCTTTGTTGATCAGCTTGTTCATCTGATCTATGCTGAGGTTCTCACGGTCAGCAATGTACAGCAAAGCCCCTGCATCCACATCTCCCGTGCGCGTGCCCATGATCAGGCCTTCGTTGGGTGTTAACCCCATGGAAGTATCCACTGATTTACCATTTTTAATGGCCGCAATGGAAGATCCATTCCCCAGATGGCAGGTGATGATTTTCATCTCATGGATATTTTTACCCAGAAGTTCACAGGCGCGATGAGCGATGTATTTATGGCTGGTGCCATGAAAGCCGTAACGACGGATCTTGTATTTATCATAGAGCCGGTAGGGTAGGGCGTATAAATATGCTTCCTTCGGCATGGTTTGATGAAAGGCTGTGTCGAAAACACCTACCTGAGGTGTGTCGGGTAACAACTCATTGATGGCATAAATACCCTGCAAGTTAGGTGGATTGTGCAAAGGAGCCAGGTCAATATTGCGTTCCAATGCCTCGATAACTTCTTTAGTTATAGGTACACTACCGCTAAAATCTTCACCACCATGCACTACTCTATGACCAACGGCATCAATATGTTTAACATCTTCCAGGATGCCAATTTCATCATTGGTTAATATTTCGATTACCGTTTTAATGCCTTCGGTATGATTCTTAATCGATTTTTCAAATTTAATCTTCTCGCCATCACTTCCTGTATGGATCACTGCCGAACCTTCGAGTCCGATTTTGTCAACAAGACCTTTTGCCATCACATTTTGTTCTGGCATTTCGATGAGTTGATACTTAATGGATGAGCTCCCGCAGTTCAAAACAAAGACTTTCATAGTTATTTATAGTTCAAAATTCAGGCGGCGAAATTAGAAAGCCTTTTTGGCTAAACCAAGCTTATTGTTATTTTTTTAACAAATAATTTAGTGCTGGAACTCAGTACTTATTTAGATTGCTGATAAATTAGCAAAACCTTTCTTTTATAGGAAAAATTTATTATAATTTTGCGCCAATTGTTAATCAAATAACAATAAAAGTACAGACAAATTAAAAGACAAAGTGTATGAAAAAACTGGTTTTATTTCTGGTTTTATCCCTCCCTGTATTAAGCTTTGCTCAGGAAGAAAAAGATTTCGGTATTAAGTTCAGTGGATTTGTGAAAAGTGATGTGTTTTTCGACTCGCGTCAAACCATTGATGCTCGTGAAGGACATTTCCTTTTGTATCCCGCCGGAGAATCATTGGATATGAATGGCGATGATCTTAATGCGAAAGCAAAACTGAATATTTTATCCATTCAAACGCGTCTTACCGGCAAGATCACCGGTCCTGATGCTTTTGGTGCTAAAACTTCAGGATTGATTGAAGGTGCCTTTTTTGGTAATATCGGAACCGATATCAATGGTTTTCGTTTGCGGCATGCTTTTGTAAAGTTAACCTGGACCAATACTGAATTATTGGTTGGGCAGTACTGGCATCCCATGTTTATTACCTCATGTTATCCGGGTACTGTTTCTTTTAACACGGGAGCGCCCTTTCAACCGTTTTCCCGTAATCCTCAGATCAGGTTATCGCAAAAACTTGGTGATTTCAAAGCAATCCTAACCGCAATGGAACAGGTTGATTTTGTTGATTCCGGCCCAGTGGGAGGAACACCTGGGATAAAAATGGCCTCACCAAAATTCCTGATCAATTCGGCAATGCCAGAATTTAACCTGCGTTTTGAGTACAATAAAAAGACGGATAATGGCAATGAGTTTTTAGCCGGCGTTGGTGGTAATTATAAAATGCTCACACCACGTTTAGCTTCTACCATAATTAATGTTACCTCTGGGCCGGAAAACTATAAGGTAAACGAAACTGTATCAGGAACCTCATTCATGGCTTATTTGAAATATAAGTGTGAAAAACTTACCTTTAAACTTGAGGGCGTTATGGGCCAACTGATGCAGAGTATGACCATGGTTGGTGGATATGCTGTAACTTCCTTTGATGCAACAACCGGTGAGCAGGAATATGCACCCATCAAAACCACCTCTTTCTGGGGTGAAATCAGTACCAATGGAACCAAAGTGCAATATGGTTTATTTGGAGGTTATACCAAAAACAATGGTATTGGTGATGATGTAATGGGTGAATATTATGCCCGTTCGCAAAATATTGATTATGTTTACAGGGTATCTCCCAGGGTGATCATAAATTCAGGACGATTCAGAGTAGCTCCTGAAATTGAATATACGGTTGCAGCTTATGGAACTAACGATGAGGATGGCTCAGTAAAAGATGCAAAAGAGGTTGCCAATTTCCGGTTTTTAGTTGGTGTATATTATTTCTTTTAATCCACGAACATAAAAAGTACAATTAACAATATTCTTTAAAAACTTTAATCATTTAGCTATGACAAATAAAATCACAAGTTTTGCCGAGTATTTGGAAAAATACAGGGACAGTGTTGCTGATCCTGAAGGCTTTTGGGCTAACATCGCCGAAACTCATTACTGGAGAAAAAAATGGGATCAGGTACTCGACTGGTACTTTGAAGGCAAAGATGCTCCCCATGTAAAATGGTTTGTAAATGGTAAACTGAACATCACTGAGAATATTTTCGAACGGAATTTATTCCAGCGTCAGGATCAGTATGCCATCATCTGGGAGCCCAATGATCCGAAAGAGAAAGAAGTAAAACTGACTTACAAAGAGCTTTTTGAGAAAGTTCAGGAGTTTGCAAATGCATTGATCAAAGCCGGAGCGAAAAAAGGCGACCGTATTGCCATTTACCTCCCGATGATCCCTGAGTTGGCCATAGCTATGCTGGCTTGTGCACGTATCGGTGCTATTCACTCCATTGTTTTTGCAGGATTTTCTGCTAATGCGCTGGCAGACAGGATTAACGATGCTGAATCAAACATAGTGATCACTTCTGATGGTGCTTATCGTGGAACCAAAAGCATTCCGCTGAAATCCATCGTGGATGAGGCTGTTGAAAATTGTCCTTCAGTTAAAACTACCATCGTGTACAAACGTACCGGCGATCCTGTTACCATGGTCGACGGACGCGATATCTGGTGGAGCGATTTGATCCAGGGTGTTTCCAAAGAGAACAAAGCTGAGATCATGGATGCCGAAGATACCCTGTTTATTCTTTATACCTCCGGATCAACCGGAAAACCAAAAGGGGTATTGCATACCACAGCAGGATACATGTTATATGCTGAGTATACCTTTAAAAATGTATTCCAGTATAATGATGGCGATATTTACTGGTGTACCGCCGATATCGGCTGGGTAACCGGTCACTCCTATATCGTTTACGGACCGCTGCTTTCAGGTGCCACTTCCATCATGTTCGAAGGTGTACCTACCTGGCCGGATGCCGGACGTTTCTGGGAAGTAGTTGCCAAATATAAGGTGAACCAGTTCTACACAGCTCCTACTGCCATCCGTGCACTGGTTGCACAAGGCAATGAATGGGTAACCAAACATGATCTTTCATCCTTGAAAGTTTTAGGTACAGTTGGTGAGCCGATCAACGAAGAAGCATGGCGCTGGTACCACGATGTAGTGGGTGGTGGCCGTTGCCCCATTGTTGATACCTGGTGGCAAACCGAAACCGGTGGTATTATGATCACACCATTAGCCGGTATTACACCTACCAAACCTTCATTCGCTACTTTGCCGCTTCCGGGTATCCAACCTGTGCTGGTCGATAATGAAGGTAATTTGCTGAAAGGTAATTCCGTTGAAGGAAACCTTTGTATCAAATTCCCCTGGCCGGGAATGCTGCGTACCACTTACGGTGATCACCAAAGATGTTATCAAACCTATTTCAGTACTTACAAAGGATTGTATTTCACTGGTGACGGGGCCAAACGCGACGAGGAAGGTTATTACCGAATTATGGGCCGTGTGGATGATGTTATCAATGTTTCCGGTCACCGCATCGGAACTGCTGAGGTGGAAGATGCCATCAATCAGCATCCAAAAGTGAATGAATCGGCTGTGGTTGGTTATCCGCACGAAATCAAAGGACAGGGTATTTATGCCTATGTTACCTGCGATGAGCTTTCAGATACAGAAATGCAAACCATCGAAAAAGAGATCCGCGATACCGTTAACAAGATCATCGGGCCCATTGCAAAACCTGATATGATCCAGATCGTAAGCGGACTTCCCAAAACGCGTTCAGGTAAGATCATGCGTCGGATTCTCCGTAAAATTGGTGAAGGCGATGCAACCAACCTGGGTGATACTTCTACCTTGCTCGATCCGGGTGTTGTCGAAGAGATCATTGGCGGCGCCAAGGTTTCAGTGAAACGATAGTTTCGATTATAATTACCAAAGACATCAGTCTAATGGCTGATGTCTTTTGGTTTAAGTCTTTTCCATATATGTAGAAATCTACTTTTATCATTTAAAAACAAGTGTGTGTTATGGAACAACAAAAAGTTATGAACAGATGGCTCGTTGTTATTGGAGCTATTCTAATTCAACTGGCCTTAGGTGCTATATATGCATGGTCGGTTTTTACACCCAAATTAACGGAAGTTGGCGGATCTTATGGGTTTTCTGCCGGTCAGGCAGCCTGGATATTTTCCGCCGGTTTATTCTTTTTTGCACTGGTAATGATCTGGGCTGGAAGAAAACTAGCTTCGATTGGACCACAGAAACTAGCGATGGCAGGTGGGATCATTCTTGGACTTGGATATATTCTTGCTGGTTTTTTTGGAAACAGTTTTGTTGCACAACTTATACTTATTGGAATAGTCGGCGGGTCAGGTATCGGATTAGCATATGTAGTTCCGATTGCGGTTGGTGTAAAATGGTTTCCAGATAAAAAAGGAATGCTGACCGGACTAGCAGTTGCTGGATTTGGTTTTGGTGCGACAATTTGGGTAAAATGGGCAGGTGCCTGGGGAGGAGGGCTGCTAAAAGATTTTGAGTTGTTTGGTCTTGATGAAGTGAGAAGCGTTTTTGTTCTTTATGGTTTTATATTCGCAGCCATGGTGCTGATTGGTAGTCTTGTAATGAAAGATCCTCCTGAGGGTTGGTTACCGAAAGGATACATTCCACCTGAGGCTGGCGCTGCCAAAGCTTCCGGACAAATTAATTTTGAAAGTGGAGAGATGCTGAGAACTCCACAGTTTTATATGCTATTTATCACCTTTGTATTTTCTGCATTGGCTGGTTTGATGGTAATTTATTGTATTAAGTTGTTTGGTATCGATTCATTAACTTTTTCAAAATTAGGGTCCCTTGATCCATCTAATTCAGATTTTGGGCCAACAAAAGAATGGGCAAGTGCAATTGCTGGCACTGCCATGGCAACTTATGCTATATTAAACGGTCTGGGACGAATAATTTGGGGGATTGTATCCGATAAAATAGGGCGTAGAATTGCTATTTTCTTAATGTGTTTATTTCAGGGAATCATTATGTTGTTTTTGTTTCAATTGGGTGCTGGAACTGCTTCATTTATTATAGCAGCCGCCATTATTGGATTTAATTTTGGTGGGAACTTTGCCTTATTTCCTGCTGCAACAGCTGATTTTTTTGGAAATAAAACTGTAGGGAAAAATTATGGCCTCGTCTTTTTTGCCTATGGCATTGCTGGGATTGTTGGTCCTCAACTTGCTGGAGTATTCAAGGATGCAGCAAAAGGTGCTGACAATCCATCAGCTTGGTGGACACCATTTATAATTGCTGGTATTGCTTGCATCATAGGTGCATTCATTATACTATTAATAAAAGCACCGAAAAAAGTTTAAAAATGACTAAGACGCTCTTCGGGGCGTCTTTTTTTTATGGACTTTAAAAGATTTAATATTTTTGATTTGATTATCAATTTAAAAAATAACCACAATTAAAGCCATACATTTTACTCATAAGTCTGATTTTTCTTGTTAAAAGTACATTTGCTCAGTTTTCAATTATAACAAGAAGTGACGATACACTAAATTGCATAACCTATGAAGTTTTTACGGATAGTGTTTTGTTATTGGTGGAGGATGAATTTGAATGGCATAAAATTTATATCTCGAAGGATAGCATCCGAGATATTACCTCCCGGACTCCTGCAATTGATAAGAAAAGTAAAAGCGCAAAGTTTGATGTTGACCCAAACTGGACTCCTTTAATTCTTCATCATGACTTGGGAAACAGCATTGAACCTGCTGAAAAAAACTGTATAATATTTTGAGTTTTCTGGATGATAATGAGTTCAAGTTGGCAGCATATTATTTGAAAGAAGATAGTACGATTGTTTTAATACACTATTTAAATGATGACTTCAAGGTTATTCCATACGAATGGAAATCCTTTAAAAGAGATCAGAATCTGGTTAATCGGTTATATCAAAGATATCCTGTCGACAAACATTTTACTTCAGATGATCCCAATAAGAATATTCGGTTAACAATTGCGTCAAAGTCAAAAACCAATAAAGTGAGGATCAAAGAAGGAAAATCCATTTACATTAAAGAAAAGCGGGAGGAAGACCTTGCGGAAGAAATGGATTTATATCCGAAAGCAGGACTCGCTGTTGTTTGGATAAAGGAAATTATTAATGGTGATGAACCGGCCATATATGTTGAAATGAATGGAAATGGTAAATTGATACCATTGAAAAATATACAACTCATCAAAAAATCTCTTTCCTCTCCAGTATATGATTTAACCGAAGATTACTATTTATATGTTGAGTTTGTGAAATAATAAAAAATTCTAAAGTTATTTTTTAAGGGAAATGTTTTATCGCTAAAGTTAGCCATTCTTGTTTGTTTATGATCTAATCTTGTTAACCTTAAGCTTTTATTAATTGTTAATCCAACACTCCGAATGTGTTGCAGAAAAGATTTAGTTTCCTACTTTTGTGAAACAATTAACAGGCCTGTTTCCTGTTTTAATTTTCTAATTTGCTCGCTATGCCTATTAAGAAACTTGATAGTATTTTCCGACCCAAACGAATTGCCCTGATCGGCGTTTCCAACGACTCCAACAGTGTGGGGGGGATTACCCTTCGCAACCTGGTTGGCGGTGGTTATAACGGTGTGGTTTACCCTGTCAATCCCAAAAGGGAAGCCGTTTTTGGAATTCCTTGTTACCCTGATGTAAAAAGTTTGCCCAAGGTGCCCGACCTGGCGGTGATCATGACTGCAGCTAAATTTGTCCCCCAGATCATTACCGAATGTGGCGAAGCTGGTGTAAATGGCATCATTATCATGTCGGCCGGATTTAAAGAAACTGGTCCCGATGGAGCAAAACTTGAAAAACAGGTAAAAACTGAGGTTAAAAAATACCCGGATATGCGGGTGATCGGGCCTAATTGCCTCGGCATTATCGTTCCGGGGTTCAGCATGAATGTGAGCTTTTCGTCGAGTATGCCTAAAAAAGGGCACGTTGCGTTTATTTCACAGTCGGGTGCTTTGTGTACCTCTGTGCTCGACTGGGCCAATGAAGCCAATATTGGGTTCTCTTATTTTGTCTCCATAGGTAACTCCATGGACGTAAACTTCGGCGACCTGATCGATTATTTCGGGCAGGATCCGAATACACGGTCGATTGTACTTTATGTTGAGTCGATTGCAAATGCGAGGGCATTTATGTCGGCGGCCCGTGCCTTTGCACGTAAAAAACCGATCATCGTGTATAAATCAGGTCGATTTCCCGAATCGGCAAAAGCAGCAGCATCGCATACCGGCGCCCTGGCTTCAGAAGATTCAATTTACGATGCGGTATTCCGCCGTGCTGGACTGGCACGTGTTTACAACATCGGAAACATCTTTGACTTTACCGATCTGATCGGCAGAAAAAGAGCACCAAAGGGAAGCAGTTTGGCCATTGTTACAAATGCCGGTGGACCTGGCGTAATGGCAACAGACACATTGATTTCGATGGGTGGCCACATAGTGCAGCTTACCGACGATACCATGCAAAAGCTGGATGAATATTTACCGCCTTTCTGGTCGCATGGAAACCCGGTTGATGTTCTGGGAGATGCCACTCCCGACCGTTTCGCCAAAGCCACAGAGCTTGTTTTACAAGATTCAAATGTGGATGCTGTGTTGGTGATCCTTACACCACAAGCGATGACTGCGCCAACCGAAACCGCCAAAGCGATTGCAAAGCTTGCTGATAATTCCACCAAACCGATCATGGCTGCCTGGCTGGGCGGAGCCTCCATGCGCGATGGCGTTCAGATATTTAATAACTCCGGAATTGCTGCTTATGAAACACCGGAACAGGCGATCAGGGCATTTATGACCCTTTCTTATTATTCAAAAAACCTGGAATTGCTTTTTGAAACTCCCCAGGAAATTCCGGTAGCTTTCAGTTACGACCGCGATGAACTGAGAAAAAAATATTTGCAGGAAGTGTTTCCCAAGGTTCCCATCCTTTCGGAAGACGATTCAAAAATGCTTATCAACGACTATGGGATTGACACTACGCATCCTGAACTTGCAAAAACGGATGATGATGCAGTTGCTATTGCAGTAAAGAAAAAATACCCGGTTGTTTTAAAAATCCAATCACCCGATATCATCCACAAATCAGATGTGGGGGGTGTTATCCTGAATATTGAAAATGAGCAGATGCTTAGGCTCGCTTTTAAAAATATGATGGAAACCGTGAAGCGAAATGTACCTGATGCAAAAATTGACGGAATTACGGTTCAAAAAATGATCTGGTCGAAAGATGCTGTGGAACTGATCGTTGGGATCAAAAAAGACCCGGTGTTTGGAACTGTTATGCTTGTGGGGATGGGTGGTACTGCTGCGGAGTTGTTTAACGACCGGCGACTTGAATTTCCGCCGCTGAATGCACAATTGGCGCATCAGATGCTGAAGTCGCTGAAAATTTACCCCTTGTTGGAGGGTTATCGCGGTAGTGAACCAAAAAATATGGAGAAGCTGATTGAAGCCCTCATCCGCGTTTCATACCTGGCGGCTGATTACCCTGAAATTGAAGAGCTGGATATCAATCCGCTCATTGTTACCGATAAGGATGTAATTGCTTTGGATGCACATATTGTGGTTGATCAGGAAGCCCTTCGGAAACCGGTAAAAGATTATTCGCATTTGATACTGAGGCCTTACCCGGAGCGCTTTATCAAAAAAGCGAAATTGAGTGATGGAACTGATGTTGTTTTGCGACCCATTAAACCAGAGGATGAACCCCTTTGGCTCGAATTGCTTGCTTCCTGTTCCAAAGAATCTATTTATTCAAGATTCCGTTACGACTTTTATTATGATTCGCATGAGGTGGCCACCCAGTTTTGTTTTATTGATTATGACCGGGAGGTGGCCATTGTAGCCGAAGTGGAAGAAGAGGGCCGCAAGAAATTGATTGGTGTAGGCAGGTTAATTGCTGATCCGGATGTGATCATTGCTGAATATGCGGTGTTGATCACAGATTCATGGCAACACAAGGATTTGGGCCAGATTTTGACCAGTTATTGTTTGGAAATTGCACATCAATCCGGAATAACGAGGGTTAGTGCCGAAACCACCAAAGATAATAAAGCAATGATTGCCGTTTTCAGGAAATTAGGCTTTACTGTGTTTTTTAATGATGATACAACCGTAACGGTTACCAAAGAAATAAAACAAGGGTCTTGATCAGATCCTTGCATTGATCAGCTCACAAATTTTATTGAATATTTCATCAATACTACCGATTCCATTGATGGAAATCAACAATTCCTGATCCTTATAATAGGAACACAAGGGCTGGGTTTGATTGTTATAAACCAAAATGCGGTTTTCAATTACCTCACGGGTATCGTCTTTTCTGCCTTGATCCTGGGCTCTTTTTAGCAAGCGTTCCACAATTTCCTCATCATTTACTTCTAAAGCGAGCACCATCGAAACGGCATCATTTCTTTTTTTAAGGCATACTTCCAGGTCTTTGGCCTGCTGAATGGTTCGAGGAAAACCATCGAAAACAAAGCCCGAAACCCCATTGCGCGAATCCATGGCATCCTCAAGTATGGCAACCAAAAGTTCGTCGGGAACCAGTTCACCCGATTCGATAATGCTTTGAACTTTAATGCCAAGCTCGGTTTTTTCGCGGATATTCTTGCGGAATATTTCACCAGTTGAGATATGTGCAAGATTGTATTTTTCAGCGATTTGAACTGACTGGGTTCCTTTGCCTGATCCCGGAGGGCCAAAAATGATAAAATTGAACATTGAAATTATTTTTAAGTTCCCAAATTGTAGCTATCGCTACAAATATAAAAGATTGATAGATATTTATCACTAATTTTGTCCGTAGAATCATTACAAATTACAGTGCCTCAGCAAGACACCTTTCTACTGCCCAATAATTCCCTACTGCAAGATGAATTCATTGCCGCTGACAGTGCTGTCTTAAGTGATTCTTTGTACCTTGTAAATCATGCTAATCCAAGCCCTGTAATTTCCGTGCTAAAAGGATCTGACAGAAGTGTAAAAGGATTCAGGAGTAGTGAATTGCCGGAAGGAAATATCGATTGGATCACCGTACATTTGGTGTTGGTACTGGCATTTCTGGCCTGGGTAAGGGTGGTTGGCGGACGGCGGTTTTCGCAGGTAATGCAATCATTTTTGGCACAACGGAACATGAATATCATGATGCGTGAAGGAAATATTTTTTCGGAGCGGATAGCTGTTGGGTTATTTCTTATTCATCTCGTAGTTATTTCGTTGATCAGTTACCTCATCTTAATCAGGTTAATTCCACCGGAAGCACTTTTATTTCAAGGATTCAGGCTATTTGCTGTGGTTTTTCTTACCGTGCTTGTAATAAGGCTTCTTAAAAATTTGCTGCTCACAATCACTGGTGTTGTTTTCCGAAATCAATTGGTTTTATCGGAATACATTCCAATGAATTTTATCTTTAATTCTGCACTTGGATTGGTGTTATTTCCCTTTGTGATCATTGCTGTTTACCTGCCCTCTATTTCAGTACTCTATGCTGCTATCTTAATTTGGCTTATTGCATTTATTTACAGGTTATTCAGGCAGTTATTAGTAACACCGGAATATACAAAATTTTCGTATGTGAACAGAATTTTATATCTTTGCACCTTCGAAATCGCACCTGTTTTGGTGCTTATAAAATTGATTTTGAAGCAATTAACTTAGATTAATGAATTGTTTTAATCGGAAATTTTAAAATTAGGGGGGACTGAAGGTGAAACTTAAAAACATACTCGTATCACAACCTGAGCCGGCTGATTTAGAAAAATCACCGTATCACGATTTGATTCATAAATACAAAGTTAACGTCGATTTCCGCAAATTTATTAAAATTGAAGGCGTTTCAGCCAGCGACTTCAGGAAGGATAAAGTTTATCTGAAAGAATTTACTGCTGTTATTTTTACCAGTAGAAATGCGGTGGATCATTTTTTCCGTATTGCCAAGGAAATGCGTGTTGAAATTCCGGATACCATGAAATATTTCTGTATTTCCGAAGCAACTGCATTTTATCTCCAGAAATATGTTCAGTTCCGCAAAAGGAAGATCTTTCATGGACAGCAAAACTTTGATGATTTGGTAGATATCATCAGAAAACATAAGGAAGAAAATTTTCTATTACCCTGCTCTGATATATATAAGCTCAGCCTGATCAAAGCGCTGGATGATAATAAAATTAAATTTACAAAAGCGGTGATTTACAAAACCACAGCCAGCGATTTATCGGATGTAAAAATCAGTGAGTACGATTTGCTGGTATTCTTTAGCCCGGCTGGTGTAAAATCATTGTTTGTAAACTTCCCTGAATTTAAGCAAAACAGCACTTTGATCGGAGCATTTGGTCCTTCTACTCACAAAGCAGTGTTGGAATCGGGTTTAAAGGTAGATATTGAAGCACCAACAAAAACAGCTCTTTCAATGACTGTAGCCATTGAGCAATTCATTCAAAATCTGAATAAAAAGAAGTAATCACGAATTATTTCTTTTAACAAGCATATGCAATCTCAATCCTTTAAAAAGGACCAGCGTTTATCATCACAGAAAATAATTGATCAGTTATTTACAAAGGGTCAGCGTTTTTTATTATTCCCATTTCTAATTGTTTGGCTTCCAGTCGAGTTAAATGCAAATTCACCGGTTCAGGTGCTTATTTCAGTATCTAAAAAGAAGTTTAAAAAGGCGGTTGACCGAAATCTTGCAAAACGAAGAATCAGGGAGGCTTACAGAAAAAACAACGGACATCTGCTTGAATTTATGGATCAAAAGCAAAACCAACTGGCATTGGGTATCATTTATACAGGCGTCGAAATCCTTGCATACAAAGAGATAGAGAAAAAAATATTATTAGTTTTACAACGTTTACAAATGGAATATGAAAAAACTGTTAGGTAAGTTTTTTATCCTGCTTATCAGGATATACCAGGGTGCGATTTCGCCTTATTTCATGCCGTCTTGCAGGTATACACCTACCTGTTCGGCCTACGGTGTGGAAGCGATTCAAAAGCACGGGCCTTTCAAAGGTGGCTGGCTTACCATCAAACGGTTTTCATCATGTCATCCCTGGGGAGGCAGTGGTTACGATCCGGTTCCCTAAACCATTTATAACTAATTCAACCTTACTATGAAAACGATTTTAAAACAATTCACCATTTTTATTTTCTCATGCATTTTGATCAGTACTGCTACTGCGCAAAACAGCAATAATTTCGAAATTTCAAAAAACCTTGAAATATATGCCACGCTTTTCCGGGAGCTCAATAAAAACTATGTGGATGAAATCAGTCCAGGCGAATTAATGAATACCGGAATTGATGCTATGTTGGAGACCCTTGATCCATACACTGTTTACATTTCTGAAGCAGAAGTGGAAGATTATAAATTTATAACCACCGGTCAGTATGGCGGCATTGGAGCCTTGATTCATAAGCAGGGCGATTACGTGGTAATTTCGGAGCCATATGAAGATAATCCGGCCCAAAAAGCCGGACTGATGGCGGGCGATATCATTCTTGAAGTTGATGGAAAACCGATGGAGGGTAAATCCACAAATGATGTTAGCACATTGTTGAAGGGCCAACCCGGCACCATGGTCACGCTGCTGATTAAAAGGGATGGACAGGAAAACCCGATTGAGTTAGACCTGGAGCGCAAGAATGTAAAAATTGATAATGTGCCCTATTTTGGAATTCTGGATAATCATGTAGGTTATATAAAACTCACAGGTTTTACACAGGATGCTGGTAAAGACGTTAAAACGGCCTTTATGGAGTTAAGAAATGATCCGGAGCTAAGCGGGCTTATCCTTGATTTACGAGGAAACGGAGGAGGATTGCTGCAGGAGGCTGTTAATATTACAAACATCTTCGTTGATAAGGGCGAAGTGGTTGTGAGTACCAAAGGAAAGGTTGAATTAAAAAACAATACTTACCGTACTACCCAGCCTGCTTTAGACACACAAATCCCGCTTATTGTTTTGGTGGATAACTCAAGTGCCTCGGCTTCCGAGATTGTTGCCGGAGCCCTGCAGGATCATGACCGGGCGATTATTGTGGGACAAACCACTTTTGGAAAAGGACTGGTGCAAAATGTAATTCCGCTGGCATATAATTCACAGGCCAAAATCACGGTGGCTAAATATTATATTCCCAGTGGCCGGTGTATTCAGGAAATAGATTATTCGCACAAAGATGAAAACGGAGATGCTCCGCATATTCCTGATTCATTGATTACAGCCTACAAAACCCGTAATGGCAGAGTGGTTTATGATGGTCATGGCATTGAACCGGATGTATCCATCGATCTTCCAAAAATGAGTGATATAGGTTACACGCTGCTTACCGATTTTCTGATTTTTGATTATGCAAACCAGTTTGTGCGTGAGCATAAAACCATTGCCCCTGCTGATGAATTTGAGATATCCGATGATATTTATTCGGAGTTTGTGACCTATGTGAGTGAGCGGGGATATGATTATTCTACCCAGGTTGAAGAATCGCTTAATAAGTTCAGGAAAAATGCAGAAAAAGATGAGATATTTGAAGATATTGAAGCAGAATTTGATGCATTATCTGAGAAACTTTTAGCTCTAAAAGCCAATGATATTGAGAAAAACAGGAAAGAGATCAGTTATATGCTGAAGCTTGAAATTATTTCACGGTATTATTATCAAACAGGTAAAATCATTGCTTCCCTGGCTTCGGATAAAGAAATTGACAGGGCCATTGAACTTATAGGCCAGCATGATGATTACACATCAATTCTTGCCGGAACGCAAAAAACACAGGAATCAGATATAAGAAACTAGGGATTTAAGAGCAAGATCTTCGCTGCCATCAATGAAAAAACTAACATCCTATATCGATTTTGGGAAACCTTATCTGTTTTTCACATTGGCATTGGTGGCAAGTTTGCCATTTGCACGGATAGGAATGAGTGTGGCCCAGTTCAGCATTCTTGGATTGTGGTTTCTTGAGGGCAATTTCAGGCAAAAGTATAAGGATTTAATTAACAGCAAGGCGGCCCTTATCCTAATCGCTTTCTACCTGCTTCACCTTATTGGGTTATTGTATACATCTGATTATGAATACGGGCTTAAGGATATCCGTATTAAACTTCCATTGATATTTCTTCCGGTGGTATTTGCTACAAGCGAAAAACTCCGGAATCAAAATTTTTCCTTGATTTTAAAGGTTTACATCGCATCTGTTTTGGTGGCAACATTATATAGTTTATATCTGCGTTTAACCACCGATGTAAGTGATTTCAGGCAGCTCAGCCCTTTTATTTCGCATATTCGCCTAAGCCTGAATGTGTGTCTTGCCCTTTTCTTTTCAATGTACTTTGGAGCAATTAAATATAGGGGAAAGATTGCCTTTCGTTTTTTCTTTTTTGGCGTTTCTTTTTGGTTTCTGATGTTTTTAGTGATGATTGAGTCCATTACAGGCATTTTTATATTGATTGCCGGGGGTTACATTCTCATCATTTATAGTTTATTCAAACTGGAAAAAGGATTAACAAAAAGTTTATCAGTTGCCATTATTGTATTGATTCCAATTTTATCGGTGTGGTATTTTAATTATACTGTGAAGCATTATTTTACACCGAAAAATTCAGATATCGTTCTGGAAAATTTCACAGCCCACGGAAATGCTTATCGTAGCGATACGATTCCCCTGCAGGTTGAAAATGGCTCATGGATCGGCTTGTACATTTGTGAGCCCGAATTACGGAAGGCATGGAACGGACGCAGTTCGTTGGATTATGACGGGAAAGACGAAAAAGGACAGGATTTAAAGTTTACCCTTTTCAGGTATATGAATAGCCTGGGTTTGCGAAAGGATATGGACGGAATGAAAGCCATGTCGGCAAGGGATATACGCAATGTAGAAATGGGTATAGCCAATGTTGTGTATACAAAAAACTTCAGTTTAAATTCGAGGTTGTATAAAATATTTTGGGAATACCAGATTATGGAAATGGGTCTGAATCCGGGCGGACATTCAGTAATCCAGCGCTTTGAATACTGGAAAACTGCCGTCAGGATCATTTCAAAACATTTTATTTTCGGAGTTGGCACCGGTGACGTAAAACAGGCATTTATTGACGAATATCAATCAGGAAAATCGGTACTTGCGCCCCAATACCAGCATCGCTCCCATAATCAGTACCTCGCTATTTTCACTGGATTTGGGCTTGTCGGGTTTATCTTATTTATTATTTCATTGGTATACCCGGCATTACTGGTTAAGCGGTTTTTTACATACCATTATTTTGTATTCTGGCTTACCATGGTAATTTCAATGCTTGTAGAAGACAGTTTGGAAACCCAGGTGGGAGTGACTTTATTTGCATTTTTCAATACCTTTTTACTCTTTGCCCATGATAAAGGTAAAAATGAATAAATTTTGTGGTTTTTCGTACCTTAGCCACCCTAAGCTTTGACTCAATGAAAAAGGAAGAGATAAAGGTTTCATATTCCATATTTCAAAATCCGGAAGAGTTGCCGGAGAAAGATTTAGTTCTTTTACAAAGAGCTGAAGAGGCACTTACGGGTTCCTATTCTCCGTATTCTGATTTTCGTGTGGGAGCGGCTGTCCTATTGGCAAATGGTGAAATTGTGGAGGGAGCTAACCAGGAAAATGCAGCATATCCTTCAGGTTTATGTGCTGAGCGTGTGGCCCTGTTTTATGCCTCGGCCAAATATGAAAATATTCCTGTAGTTGCATTAGCAATTACAGCTCGTTCAGCCAGGTTTGAAGTTACCCGGCCGGTTCCTCCCTGTGGCTCTTGCTGCCAGGTTATGGCTGAAACCGAAAGCAGGTTTGGTGAACAAATCAGAGTGATACTCCGGGGCGAATCAGGTCCTGCCTTTGTCGTGGAGGGCATAAACAATCTGCTGCCGTTTATGTTTCATCCCGAAATGTTAAAGAAATAGCTAATAACAATGGAACTAATTTCGACTAAAATTTGCAAAACAAGTGATATTGGCGTAAACGATAATTTATTCGGAGGGGCCTTACTTAGTTGGATGGATGAAGCCGGTGGAACATTTGCTGCCACCAAATGCTGCACCCCCAATATGATCACCTTGAAAATTGATGAGGTTTTATTCAAAAAACCTGTTAAAGTTAAACAGCACATAAAAATTTACGGTAAAATTCTGGGGGTTGGAAAATCATCCATAAAAATATTTGTGGAAGCGCGCACAGTTGATTTTAAAAATAAAGGTGAGATCCCTGTTTGTTCCACCGAAATGCTATTTGTTAGGATAAGCGATAATGGAGCAGCCATGCCCATTGATGAAAATGTACGTGTTAATATTGTAAAATCATTATAAATCAAGTTAAATGAAAAAATTAGTACGACTTAGTATTGTAGTTTTTGCCCTTTTTCTCATGTCGATGAAGGGAGATATGCCTGCTTATATGCTCTTTAAAGCAGATGGTGACAATGCCAAATACAAAAACCTGGTGAAGGATGCTGCTGCGGCCGACGTTGTTTTGTTTGGCGAATTGCACAATAATTCTATCAGCCATTGGATGGAATATCAGCTTACCAGCGATATTTACACAGCCAAAGATGGCAATGTTGTTTTAGGTGCAGAAATGTTTGAAGCTGATAATCAGCTATTGCTTGATGAATATTTATCAGGTAAAATCAAAGAACGTAATTTTGAAGCAGAAGCTAAACTTTGGAAAAACTATAAAACCGACTATAAACCATTGGTTGATTTTGCCAAAGAAAAGAACCTGCCATTTATTGGAACTAACATTCCACGGCGGTATGCTTCGGTTGTTCATGGCGAAGGGTTTGAGGGCCTCGATGGGCTGGATGAAACTGCCAAATCATACATTGCACCATTACCAATAAAATATGATCCTGAGTTGCCCGGATACAAAGGAATGCTCGAAATGATGGGTGATATGGGAGGAGGCCATACCAATGATAATTTACCCAAGGCGCAAGCCATCAAAGATGCTACCATGGCATATTTTATTTTAGAAAATCTGAAGCCCGGACAAACCTTCATCCATTATAATGGAAGTTATCATTCGGATAATCATGAGGGAATTGTATGGTACCTGAAACAAGCCAATCCGGATTTAAATATTATTACCGTTACATCAGTTGAACAAGACACGATCAGCTCACTGAATGAAGATTTTAAAAATACTGCCGATTATATTATATGTATCCCATCGTCAATGACTAAAACATACAGTAATTAAAAAATAAGACTTGATCATAAAAAAAATCCCCGGCCATTGGCCGGGGATTTTTTTTGGTATCTTATACCTTAATCAGTTGCCTGCTATTAACCGTTAACAGGATGGGCAATTTTCTTTTTAGCTTCTTCGTAATTGAATGATTTGAAAGTAGGACTTTCAGCATTATGGCATTCTTTACAAAGTTTTTCATCAGGGATGATCAGGCCATTGGCAATTGATTTTTCCTGACTTTCCATGATTGATTTTGATTTGTACTTACTTCCAGGTCCGTGGCAAGTTTCGCAGGATACACCTTCAGTTTCGGTCAAACTAATGTTTGAATTCTGATCAATACGCGCATACGTTGAGTGGCACTTGGTGCAACTTGGATCAGTTGTTGGATCAGCAATTCCTTTTTCTTTTGCAATCGCTTTTGCTTCATCACTTTCCAGTGCTTTCATAGCATTTGCATGAGGGCCTTCCGACCAGATTTTATACTGCTGTCCGGTAGCGGGTTTATTGTGGCACATTTTGCATTTAGCAGCTCCGATGTATTCGTAATCCTGTGCTTGCAGCGCACCGGCAGCCATGAAGGCTACTACCAAAATAAGAACTAATTTTTTACTTAACATAACCGAATTTTTTTAATTAAATTAATTTATAGTTGATTATAGTTCACAGAGCAATTTACAGACCAAATTAAAGAAAACGATCAATTTTAAATTGCTGGAATTTAAAATTTAGCCCTTCCAATACATCTGTGGTGGTACAATATTAATAATTTTTTCAGAACAGAGGTTATCCTAAATAAACAAATTTATAACAAAAAGGAGCTTTGTATTTTATTTTTAGTATAAATAAATAGAACATATATAGATATGTGTAAACTTAATCATCTGACTTTCATATTAATGTACAATTACACTAAAGCATTTTGAAATTAATTGCCATTGATTTCCTTTTTAGAACCCTTATAAATTAACAATTAGATATTTACACATTTGAATATTTGCGTAATTTAGTTGCTGAAAAAATATAGTTGCAACTTACTTGATAAATCATTATGAACTATTTAAAGCTACTTCCCTTAGTTATTCTACTTAGCTTTTTTCAACTAAAAAGTCAGGCGCAATCCAATGAGGATTGCATGTTTTGCCATGAAGATCAGGAGTTAACGGCCGAAAGAAACGGTAGAACAGTTTCGATGTTTGTTAATTTGAATATTTTTCAAAGTTCAGTACATAGTGATGTAGATTGCATATTTTGCCATGAAGATGCTGAAGTAGAAGATTTTCCACATCCTGAGAATCTTGCACCGGTAAATTGTGGTAACTGTCATGACGAGGCTATGGAAATGTTTGAAAAAGGTATTCATGGTCAGGCACTTAAGCTAAATGCACTTTACGCCCCAACTTGTTCTGAGTGTCATGGTGAGCATAATATTTTACCCTCTTCAAATCCTCGTTCACGAACATACAAAATGAATATTCCGGTATTATGCGGTAAATGTCACCGCGAAGGAGCACCTGTTGCCCGGACTTATAATATTGGTGAGCATAATATTCTGGAAAACTACAGTCAGGGTATTCATGGTGAGGGGTTGTTTAAAAAAGGTTTGATAGTTACTGCTACCTGTAACGATTGCCATGGAAACCACCTGGTTTTGCCTCATACCAGCCCAAATTCTTCCATATCAGTAAACAACATTGCAAGCACCTGTATGAAATGTCATGCTGAGATTGAAGAGGTGCACACAAAAATCATTAAAAAAGAATTGTGGGAAAAAGAACCGGGAGCAATACCTGCCTGTACTGATTGCCACCCGCCACACAAAGAGAATGTAAAAAATATTGTAACGACCATTTCCGACAGGGCATGTTTGAAATGTCATGATACTGATGATGTTCACAAAATGGTAGATGGTAAGGAAGTTTCTTTAAAAGTCACCGACATGGATATTTCGGAATCGGTTCACAGGAATATCACCTGTGTAAAATGTCACTCCGATGTTTCAATTCATTTAAAGAGACCCTGTGAAACTGCCGGACCTGTTGATTGCTCAAACTGCCATGCTGAAGTTTCAAATGTTTATAATGCAAGTGGCCATGGACAGGCATACTTTAAAAAGATGGAGGATGCTCCCTATTGTACCGACTGTCATGGAACTCACAGGGTACAGTCAAGGTATGATGATACTTCACCCACTTATCGGGCTAATATTCCAAATCTTTGTGGTGAATGCCACAGGGAAGATGGAAAAGCTGTTCAAAACGCCGATTTAAAGGAAGTAAATGCCTTCCTTGATTATTCAAAAAGTGTTCACGGCAGGGGATTAACCGAAAAAGGATTACTTCCGAGTGCCGTTTGTACTGATTGCCATACAACACACTATATTCTCAGGGAATCGGATGAAAATTCATCCATCAATCCTAAAAATATCCCGGCAACCTGTGCTACCTGCCACAAAGGTATTTATGACAATTATCTTGAAAGTGACCACTCCATATCACAAAATGATGATAATAAAAATTACCCTACCTGTGCTGATTGTCACTCTGCACACGTAATCAGCGATATTGGGAAGGATGATTTTATGCATGAGGTTACTCATCAGTGTGGAACATGTCATGAAGACCTTGCGGATACATATTTGGAAACATATCACGGAAAAGCCTATACACTTGGTTATCTTGAAGCAGCAAAATGTTCCGATTGTCATGGGGCACACAGGATTTATAAAGCAAGCAATCCTCTTTCATCGGTTAGTAGTGCTAATATTGTGGAAACCTGCAAGCAATGCCATCCGGATGCAAATACCAGGTTTACAGGCTATCTTACACATGCTACTCACCACAACAAGGATAAATATCCGGCGCTTTATTACAGCTTCTGGGGAATGACCTCGTTATTAGTTGGTGTTTTCGGATTTTTCGGTATTCACCTTTTATTATGGCTGCCAAGGTCGATACAGGGAATGCGTAAACGCAAGGCCCATCATAAAGCGGAAGGCAATCAATATCATATCAGGAGGTTCACCCGCAGCCAGCGGATTACACACATTTTTGTAATCCTGAGTTTTATTATGCTGGCCCTCACGGGAATGATGTTAAAATTTGCCGGAATGCCCTGGGCTGCATGGCTTGCTAAGGTTTTTGGCGGTGTTCAGGTAGCTGGAAATATTCACCGTTTTGCAGCGGTAATAACTTTTGGCTATTTCGTTTTCCATGTTGTTTCTCTGATCAGAATGAAAATTAAAAGAAGGATTCCTTTTCTTACCTTCATATTTGGCAAAAACTCCCTGATGTTCAATATGCAGGATATTCGCGATTTTTGGGGGACGATCAAATGGTTCGTTGGTGCTGGTCCCCGTCCGAATTACGGCCGCTGGACCTACTGGGAAAAATTTGACTACATGGCTGTTTTCTGGGGGGTTGCCGTTATTGGATTTTCCGGATTAATATTGTGGTTTCCTGAGTATTTTACAAAAATACTACCCGGATGGGCCATCAACGTAGCCATGATCATTCATAGCGATGAGGCCCTGCTTGCAGTTGGTTTTATTTTCACCATCCACTTCTTTAATACACACCTTCGTCC
>Ga0116152_10000100_pt1 | contig 63013 bp, 51 predicted proteins | sample AD_UKC119_MetaG_FD_89894 | JGI IMG/M metagenome (GOLD analysis project Ga0116152, IMG submission 89894) | Active sludge microbial communities of municipal wastewater-treating anaerobic digesters from Hong Kong - AD_UKC119_MetaG | ecosystem: Engineered > Bioreactor > Anaerobic > Digestate...
AACGAGCTGATCACTCGCCATCAGTCCACCGAGCCCCCCGATCTGAGGTTGCCCAATCGCGACAGACGCCGCCGCGATCGATCCGATCATCGCCACGATGAACAGCAGAAAGTCCGTCAGCACCACGGCGCGCAATCCGCCCATCGCGCTGAAGATGACGGTGACCGTCGATGCGATGATGATCGTCTGCATGGGCGAAAAATCGAGCAGGACGCGCCCGATCTTGATCGCGGCGAGCGAGACTGTCGCCATGATCCACATGTTGACGAATACACCCAGGTAGATGGCGCGAAAACCGCGAAGGAACGCGGCGGGCCGCCCGGAATAGCGCAGTTCATAGAACTCAAGATCCGTCGTGACACCCGATCGGCGCCACAGGCGTGAAAAGACAAAGACCGTCAGCATGCCCGAGAGAAGGAACGACCACCAGACCCAGTTACCCGCCACGCCATCCTCTCGAACAAGGTTCGTGACGAGATTCGGCGTGTCCGCCGAAAAGGTTGTGGCCACCATGGACGTTCCGAGGAGCCACCAGGGCATGGCGCGGCCCGACAGAAAATACTCGGCCGTGTTCCGCCCGGCGCGCCTGGCGATCGTCATGCCGATCAACAGGGCGATCGCGAAGAACGCGATGACAACAACCCAATCTACAGCTTGTAGTCGCATGGCTTCAGGTTCCTGCCCGCCCCGACGAATCAAGGTCGGCGGCTCCGTGGAGCCCGAACTCAGAGACGGTGGGATGACCGACGGCGTCTGACCAGGAGCTTCACACGTCGCGCCCACACAACCGCACTGTGGCAAAAGCGCTTGTACCCGACAGCCGTCCCCATCGCAATCGTGCGCCACTGACCAGCCGTCTCCGCCTCCACGCGGAAACCCCTGATCAACCGCCCCTGGCGAACGTCGTCAGAACGCCCGCCAACCGGCGCGTCCGTTACGATGCAACAACAGGAGCGGGACGTCGCACAACGCGCCACATCGACGCCGCGACGAAATACACCAGCGTCGGAACCATCAGCCATCGCCTGAAGCCTGCAAGTCGCTCGGCGTATTCGGCCGGGGGCGCCAGATAGACGTTCACGGCCAGGGCAATGCACGCCAAAAGCGAAAGCAGCGCAAGCAGGCCACAGATCAATGCGAGAGGTCGCCGCGATGCGCTTTGCCGGCGAGCGCTGGTTGTCGAGGGGGCCTGCGCCGCCCCATCGCCCTGACGCCGATCGGACGATGCCGCCGGCAATGTGGCGTCCGATCGGGCCCCGGCGAAGGACGCGAGAATGAGGTAGACAACGACCGTCAGCACATACACGGGAGGGAACAGAAAGAAAAGGTGAACCACATCAAACATGTAAAGGCCCAGCGCGAGCGCGATGCCGGCGCCCCACGCCATCATCGCCGGCCAGTTCACGAGCGATCCGCGCATCTCTGACCAGTATCGCGTCATGCCGAGCTTCGGAAACAACCAGTGCTCCGTCACGACGATGGCGCCCGCGGGTACGAGCAGCAGTCCGTAAATGCCGACAAAGTCCAGCAGGCCTGTGAACACAAATGGGAAACACGCGATGATCGTCGTGACAATGCCGACGATGAGCGTGACAAGCCAGCGCGGCCAGCCCGGCGTGATGACCTGTAACGCCAGACCCGCGCGGTACAGCGTCGGGTTGGATGTCGTCCAGCCTGCGATGACAACGGCAATCGCGCCCGCGACTCCCAGCATTTCGTAGGCGACGGCGCCTGAATCGAGCTGCGTCAGGCTCACGCCCTGCGCCAGCGCCGCCCCCGCGCCCATCACGCCGGCCGCAAGCCACGCAAGGTAATGGCCCAGGAACATGCCGAATCCCGAAAACGCCCCATACGAAGTCCGCCTGGCGTAGCGCAGAATCGCCATGTCTGAGAGACCGATGTGCATCGCCAGGTTGCAGATCCAGGCGAACGCCGCGATGTGCCAGAATCCGATCTTCGACAGCTCGCCATCGGGTGTGCGCCCTGTCCAGATGGCTCGTTCGCCGAGTTCCCGGAATTGCTCGAAACTCCGAATGGCGCCGATATGCGTCGCCTCTCCCAGCGCCGGCAGCGCGACCAGCGCCCCGGCGACAAACATCAGAAGCATCCAGGGGGAGCAGATCGACGAAAATGCCGCAAGCCGCTTAAAGCCCGCGATTGCCACAAACACGACGACGCCCCCGACCAGGAAGACTGTCAGCACAAAGCGAGCGTCCGTCGGATACCATTCCGTCTGCGGCGGAATTCCGAACGGCAGACGGACCGCCGATGCGGAGACCGTGATCATGCATCCGGCAAGCACACAGAAGAGGATCGCATTCAGGACGTTGTATCCGGTCGTGAACGCGGGGCCGCAGATCTTTCGCAGGTACCAGTAGAGCGTGAGTCGTGTCTCTGTCGCAATCGGCGCGCAGACAAACGTCCAACTCAATACCGCGAGCAGATTTGCCAGCGCAAGCCCATAGATCAGATCCCGCATGCCCGCGCCCCACGTCACGAACAACGCGCCGATGACGAATTCCGTCGCCGCAACGTGCTCACCCGCATAGGCGCCGGCGAAGTAGCCCTTTCCGCAGAGATGATCCTCGCTGACGGGGCTCCGTTCGAATTCGTACAGCCGATCCAGACGCTCAATGACGCCGGACTGAGAATCGCGATCCTGCATGTTTGCGGTTCCAGGGAGTGGCGATGACGACGGAATGTACCGCCCGACTCTGTGCGACGATTCCGACCGAAAACGGCCGAGAAACACCCCGCCGGGCACAATTTCCTTTACATAACCCACACATAACCATATTATCCAACAAAATCAAGCATATACCGGGCAACTTCAAAGACACCCCGATTGGCGACGCTCATGCTGGCTCAGATGCGACATCGCGAAATCCTGAACCACCTCAAGAATTCGGGCGGGACGCGTGTCGCCGCGCTGGCCAGGGCCATGCGCGTCACTGAGGAAACGATCCGCCGCGACCTTCAGAAGCTGGAAAAGGAGGGTCGGCTCGTCCGGACACACGGCGGCGCCCTGCCCGTGCTCGACGCCCGCTACGACCCGCCGTTCAACGAACGGCGAACGGCCCGGCTCGACGCCAAACGACGAATCGCTTCGAGCGCCCTGACGCACATCGCGGAGAACGACATCATCGCGGTCGACGCGAGCTCCACCGCTTTCGAGCTCATCCGACGCCTGCCCGATATCCCGTTGACGGTCATCACCAATGCCCTTCCGGCCGCCGCCGCGCTGCAGGACTACACGCGCGTGCGAGTCATCTCGACGGGCGGCGTCCTCGACCAGCGTTCCATGTCGCTCGTCGGATCACTGGCGGAAGACGCCCTCGACCGCTTCAACATCAACAAGGTCTTCCTGTCGGCCAAGGGCGTCGACATCGCAAGAGGATTGAGCGAGAGCGTCGAGGAACACGCGAGAATCAAACGACGCATGGCCGAGATCGCCGAGCGCGTCATCCTGCTCTCGGATCACAGCAAATTCGGTCTTCGTTCGACGATCTTCTTCGCCGATCTCTCCGCGATCGATCTCGTCATTACGGACAGCGACACGCATTCCGAATTCCTCGAAGCGTTACGCGAGCGGGATACGCCCGTCGAAATCGCCACCTAGAACCATGAAGGTGTCCATCTTCATCCCGTGCTTCATTGATCAGCTCTACCCCTCGATCGGTCTGCATACCGTCACACTGCTCGAACGCGTTGGGCTTGACGTTGAATTCCGCGCCGAGCAGACCTGCTGCGGCCAGCCTCCATTCAACGCCGGCCGCTGCCGCGAAGCCCGCGCCATCGCCGAACACTTCGTTCGCGTCTTTCAGGACGCGGACCTGGTCATCACGCCATCCGGTTCCTGCGCGGCGATGATCAAGCGCCATTACGTTGACCTCCTCGCCGACTCCGAGTGTCTTCAGGACGCCGTTCAGCTTGGTGAACGCGTCTGGGAACTCTCCCAGTTCCTGGTCGATCATCTCGGCGTCGTCGACGTCGGCGCCCGACTGTCAGGCCGTGCGACGATCCACGATGGCTGCCACGGCCTGCGAGAACTCGGCATCAGGAGCGCCCCGCGTCGACTCCTTGAACATGTCAGGGACCTTCGGCTCGTCGAGGCGCGAGAAAGTGAGACCTGCTGCGGATTCGGGGGTCTGTTTGCCGTCAAGTTCCCATCGATCGCCACGGCCATGGCTGACGTCAAATGCGGCGCCATCGCGGAGGCCGGCGTCGATTACGTCATCTCCTGCGACGCCAGCTGCCTCATGCATATTCAGGGGCTGCTCGATCGTCGCGGCGATGGAACGAAATGCCTCCACCTTGCGGAAGCGCTGGTGAGCGCATGACGCAGACCGCACGGCAATTCCAGCGTAACTGCGACACAACGACGAACGACGCGGACCATCGCTCGTGGATTCGCATCGCCCTGAACCAGGCGGGCGACGCAAGGTCAACCGCCCAGGCCAGATTCAACGACTGGGACGGCGCATGCGGCGCTGCGTCGCAGATCAAGTGGGAATCGCTCGATCACCTTGCTGAGAATCTCGAGTCCTTCGAGGCGAAGCTCCTGGCGCGCGGCGCCAGCGTTCACTGGGCGGAGACCGGCGAGGACGCCTGCGCGTACATTCTGCGCGTCGCCGCCGAGCGCCACGCGAAGCGCATCGTGAAGTCCAAGTGTATGACGACGGAAGAGATCGGACTGAACGAGCGACTCGAAGCGGCCGGCCTGAAGGTCGTCGAGTCCGATCTCGGCGAATTCATCGTGCAGCTTCGAAAGGAACCGCCCTATCACTTCGTCTTTCCCGCAATGCACCTTCGGCGAAATCGAATCAGTGAGACCTTTGAGCGCGAGATCGGCGCCGCGCCGACGGAGGACGCGGAATCCCTGACGCTCACGGCGCGCCAGGAACTGCGAAACGTCTTCCTTTCGGCGGATATCGGGATCAGCGGCGCCAACTTCGGCGTCGCCGATACCGGCATGATCTCGATCACCGAGAATGAAGGCAACGCCCGTCTGACGACCTCCATCCCGCGCATCCACATCGCCGTCATGGGCATCGAAAAGGTCATCCCCCGGCTCGCGGATCTCGCCCTCCTGCTCCCGGTTCTCGCAACCTCCGCAACGGGCCAGACGCTGACGTGCTACAACACAATGATCGGTGGCCCGCGCCAGCCGGGCGAAGTCGATGGGCCCGACGAATTCCACGTCATCCTGCTCGACAACGGAAGGACGCGTCTGCTCGCGGATCCAGGGTTGCGCGACGCCCTGCGATGCATCCGATGCGGCGCCTGCCTGAATATCTGCCCCGTCTATCGCAACATTGGTGGTCACGCCTACGACACGACCTACCAGGGCCCTATCGGCGCCGTGATCACGCCGCACCTGCAGGACCTGACCAACTGGAAACACCTGGCGTTCGCATCATCGCTTTGCGGCGCATGCACAGAGACCTGTCCCGTCGGGATTCGACTTCACGACCACCTGCATCACACGCGATCAATGGTTGCGGAAAGAAAGACCAGCGGACTCGAAGCGATGATGGCGCGGATGTACGCCTTCGCCGCCCTCCGTCCGGGCCTGTTTCAATGGTGCGGACGCCAGATGCGTCGCACGCTTCGGATGACAACGAGATTCCGTGGAGGCCGGCTGGATCCTTTTCGAGCCTGGCGTCACACACGCGATCTGCCCGCAGCCCCGGCGAAGTCATTCCACGACCTCTGGAAGGAGCGAAAAGCGTGAACGGCCGTGCCGCCATCCTGGCCCGAATTCAATCGGCGCTCGCCCGTCCGACGGACGTCTCGATCCGTGGCGACTCGTCCACGACCGCTGACCGCGCCTTCAGCCGTTTTCTTCCGCGGGTTGGGCCGGACGCTGACGCATTGGCGCGTCAGTTCGCCGAAAATGCCGCGTCACTTCACGCAGAGTTCCATCACGTTGATTCACGCGATCATCTGGTCGAACGGCTTCGGGAACTGGCGACGGAAAACGACTGGCGGACCATCGCCACGCATGACGGTCCATTGGCGAAACCCGCCAGCGAGGCCTTAAGGGTCCCACTGCATTGTGTTGGGCCTGACGATGATGCCGCCACACTCGCGCAATGCGACGCGGGGATCAGCGAATGCGACGCGCTGATCGCACAGACGGGGAGCGTGCTCGTCACGGCGGCGAGCGCCGGTGGCCGCGCCCTGTCCGTCCTCACGCCGCACCACGTTGTCCTCGCAACACGCAGTCAGCTCACGCCGGACCTGCCGACGGCGTTTGAACTACTCGCCCGAAAGTACGCCGACGCCTGCCCCAGCATGATTTCCTTCATCACGGGGCCGAGTCGGACCGGCGATATTGAACGGACGCTCGTGCTGGGCGCCCACGGTCCCCGGAGACTGACCCTGTTCCTCTTAGAGTCCGAGGAATAGACGAAGTCGCGGATAAGATGCGCCCTGGAACGCAGGAGCCATGCAGGAATCACAATGACGCCGAACCTCCCGACAATGGAACAAGTCGCCGAAGAAATCTGCGTGATCGGAAAACGCCTCTACGCGCGAGGGTTTGCGGCCGGCAACGACGGCAATATTTCCTGGCGAATCGCCGACGATGTCGTGCTCTGCACGCCGACTCAGATCTGCAAGGGCTTCATGACGCCGGATGACCTGTGCACGGTCGACATGAATGGCGCCCAGCTCTCCGGCAGGCGCAATCGAACGAGCGAAATCCTGCTTCACCTGGAGATCTACAAGGTCAACGACGCCGCGAAGTCCGTGGTCCACTGCCATCCGCCCCACGCGACGGCGTTCAGCGTCGCCAGAGTAGACGTCCCCAGCTGCGTTCTTCCGGAGGTGGAAGTCTTCCTTGGGCCCATCCCGCGCGCCGAATACGAAACGCCGGGAGGTTCCGAGTTCGCCAGAACCATCCGGCCCTTCGCTGAAACCAGCAACACGATCATCCTGAGCAATCATGGGACCGTCAGTTGGGGATCGACAGTCGAGCGCGCGTTCTGGCATACAGAGATCCTCGACGCCTATTGCCGAATCCTGATGCTTGCCCGCCAGTTGGGTCACGTCGAGCGGCTCTCCACGGCGAAGGTCAACGAACTGCTCGACCTGCGGGAGCGCTTCGGTCTCGGTGTTGACCCGCGCCGCTCTGCGGGCCAGCCGCTCGAGGTCAATGCGGATTTTGGCGTTGATGAACTCGCGAAGAAAATCGCCGAACATATCACGCGCGCGATGAAATCGATGTGAGAATCCGGACGATCGTGTTCGGAAGACGAGGAGCCATCTATGAACCTGCCGTCACACGTCAGCGAAGCTGCAATCGCGGCGCGACTCGATCGATTCGAGATTGAGACACCCTCGTGGGGCTACGCCGACACGGGCACACGATTCGGCAAATTCACTCAGGCGGCCGCCGCATCCACGTTGGAGGAAAAGCTGACAGACGCGGCGGAAGTCCATCGCCATACAGGATGCTGCCCGAGTGTCGCCGTCCATGTCCTGTGGGATTTCAGCGAAGGCGTCGATCCGCAGCGGGTCGCGCGCCGCGCCGCGGAACTGGGCGTTCGGATCGGCTCGATCAACCCGAACGTTTTTCAGGACCAACGCTATAAGCTCGGTTCCGTCACGCACGCCGACGCCGCCATCCGCAGACAGGCGATCGACCACATGATCGACAGCATTCGAATCGGCGAGCGCGTGGGCTCGAAACTCCTGAGCCTCTGGTTCGCGGATGGCACCAACTACCCCGGGCAGGCGATGATTCGGCAACGCAAACGCTGGTTCGCGGACGCCCTGCGCGACGTTCACAGTGCGATGCCCGCTGACATGCGCATGCTCGTCGAGTACAAGCCATTTGAGCCGGCCTTCTATCACACGGATGTCGCCGACTGGGGCATGGCCCAGACGTTCGCGCGTCACGCGGGCGATCGGGCGAAGGTCCTTGTGGATACGGGGCATCACCTGCCCGGCGCCAACATTGAGCACATCGTCGCTTTCCTGCTTGATGAGGACATGCTCGGCGGATTCCACTTCAACGATCGAAAATACGCCGACGACGACCTGACCATGGGAAGCATCGATCCGTACCAGCTCTTTCGAATCTTCTACGAGATCACCGCCTGGGAATTCGACGCGGGACGAGACGCCGATATCGCCTACATGATCGATCAGTCGCACAATCTCAAGCCCAAGATCGAGGCGATGATCCAGACAGTCGTCACGGCGCAGGAGCATTTCACGAAAGCGCTCCTCGTCGATCACGCGGCGCTGCGTAAGGCCCAGGCCGAAGGGGACATCGTCGCGGCCGAGCGGACACTGCGTGACGCGTACTACTTCGACGTGAGACCTTTCCTGTCTTCCTATCGACAGGGCCGGCGTGTGTCGGCCGACCCGCTTCAGGCCTATCGCGATTCGGGTTACGCCGAGCGCGTCGCCACGGAACGCGCCCCGAACAAGCCGGCGTCGACAAGTCAGTACGCCTGAACGCCTTCATCGCGAATATACCTTACGGAGACAACGATGCATCGCGGCCCGGCATTTGTCGCCTTCGACCTCGGCGCCTCCAGCGGTCGCGCCGTTCTCGGCGCGTTCGACGGTCATCGGCTGACGATGACAGAGAAACATCGATTCGCGAATGATCCTGTCGAATCAAACGGCGGCCTGCGATGGAACGTGCGGGGGATGTTCGACGAGTTGCTGACAGGGCTTCGCGTGTGCGGCGCCGACGCCGCCGACATCGAAAGCGTTGGAATCGACACGTGGGGCGTTGATTTCGCCCTGCTCGACGAGAAGGGAGAACTTCTCGAGGATCCGTATCACTATCGCGATCCGCGAACGCGCGGAATGATACAGCAAATCGAGGCTCGCATTCCGCGGGAAACGATCTATGCGCGCACCGGCACGCAGTTCATGGAAATCAACACGCTTTGCCAGTTATACGCCGCAAATTCGGGGCAGGCCGCCGACCTGGCCCGTGCGCGGCGCCTGTTGTTCATTCCGGATCTGCTCAACTACTGGTTGACGGGCGAAATGCGGAGCGAATTCACGATCGCCAGTACATCGCAGATGCTCGACCTGAACCGTCGTGACTGGGCCGTCGATCTTCTTGAACCATTGGGGCTTCCGACGTCGATTCTTCCTCGCGTCGCGCCCCCCGGCTCTGTCGTCGGACCGATCCGCACGGCGTTGACTTCTCTTCCGAGCCTGCGAGCCGCCGACGTCATCGCTCCCGCCAGCCACGACACGGCGTCGGCCATCGCCGCCGTCCCGACGCGGAATCGCAACTGGGCCTATATCAGTTGCGGCACCTGGTCGCTCGTCGGCGTCGAGCTCGAGGCCCCCGTTCTGACTCCGGCCGCGCTGGCCGCCAACTTCACCAACGAAGGCGGTGTCGGCGGGACGATCCGGTTTCTCAGGAATGTGACAGGTCTCTGGCTGTTGCAGGAATGTCGACGCGCCTGGGCGACGCCGGCGGAACAACCTTCCTACGGCGCGCTTGTTGCGCAGGCCACCGCGTCCGCCCCCCGGCTTTCGTTTATCGACCCGGACGCGCCGGAATTCGCCCCGCCCGGCGATATGCCGGCGCGCATACAAGCCTACTGTGCGAAGACGGGACAGCCCATCCCCCAGTCGCGAGGCGCCATCGTTCGATGCGCGTTGGAGAGCATCGCCCTGAAGCAGGCCCGCGTCCTGCGCCAGATTCGCGCGTTGACGCAACGCGGGATCGATGTTCTGCACATCGTTGGCGGAGGCGTTCGCAACGAACTCCTTTGCCAGCTGACCGCCGATGTGACAGGCCTGCCCGTGGTTGCCGGGCCGACAGAGGCGACAGTCATCGGTAATCTCATGATCCAGGCGCTTGCCCGGCGCCACGTGCGAACCATTGACGAGATCCGCGAAGTCGTCGGCGCTTCTTTTCCTCTGGCGACGTACGAACCCGATCGCGGCGCGGACTGGAGCGCGACGATCGCGAGGTTCGACGCGCTTGTCGGAGCCCCGGCGGTCAACGACAATGTCGCGGGGTAAGCCCGGCGTGCTTCCCGCCAATCACCTGTCGGCAACCACACATCGTGGTCCGCCTTATCCGTCTGTAAAAACGGGAAGGCGCTTTCGCGCCTTCCCTTCATGAGCCCGCTTCCTCTAGTCGCTTGTGATCTCGATCTCATCTAACGCGATTCGGCCCTTGGAGGAACCGAAATCGGATCCAAAGTCGAAACGAATCGCGGCGATATTCGACAGATCCAACGACGGGTTGTCGTGCGTGAAGTCCGTGAGCCGAATCCGAACGACCTCGAAATCGCTGGCCCATCCTGGGGTTGCCCCGCATTCGGAGAAGTTGGACCCGATACGCTGGAACGTATCCTGAATACCGCCGCCATAGACGCCGATACCGATCGCATCGCTCATCGCGCCCGCGCCGTCTTCGAGTCGGACGCTGAATGTCAGATCATCGTCCGAATCGATGTTGAGCGCGTGCTGCGTCATCTGACAGGCCCGAAACGAAAGATACGCGTACCCGGTCAGGTTCACGCTGGTCCCCGAGGCGTTCAGGTCGAGCGAATAGCTGTACGTCGTCCCATTCCATGAGGAGAGCACGCCGCCTCTGGACAGGCCGTCTGCGACGGCGCGAATGCGACGGCGATTCGCCCATCGTGATCGGGGGAATCAGGAATGGAAGAGAAGCCTGGCGATTCGAATCGGGTTCATCGACTGACCGCGCATGAGCGCGCCGATGCGGAAGAGCCGCGCCGACACACGAACAGCCGCCCATGTCGACGCAATGAGTATCACCGCCGAGAGCAGAATGTCCCAGATCGGGACTTCACCTGTCGCCAGCCGGATCATCATCGTCGGGGCGCTGAAGAGCGGAAACCAGCCCAGTGCGCGTGAAAGGAGACCGTTCGGCGCGTTCACCAGCGCCACGACCATGAGGATCGGCACAATCGGCGGAAGCATGATGTACATCGAGTACTGCTGGCTCTCCTTCGTGTTGTTCCCCAGTGAGCCCAATCCCACGAGCAACGCCCCGTAGAACACGAAGCCCAGCATGAAGAAGATCGCCGAGATGAGGATCACGCCGGGCCGCCATTCGAATCCGATCGCCTCGCTTCCGGCCCACGCCACAATCAGCGGGATCGGTCCGGCCATCGCGGCCCAGACAAACAACTGGAGCAAGGCGGCGCCGCTGAGTCCGAGGACCTTCCCCATCAGCAACTGATCAACCCGAACCATCGACAGCAGAACTTCGATGACCTTGTTTTCCTTTTCCTCGGCGACACCCGCAACGAGAAAGCCGGCGTTCAGCATCAGCGCGAAGATCAGGAGTCCCGCGATTCCCGCCGGGACCGCGAAGCCGAGAATTCTCTGGATCTGATTCACTTCCACGAACTGATCGCCGGCCCCGAGTTCGTAGAGCGTCACAGCGCCAAGACTCGCGCCATCCTCGTCGCCCCCGCGAATGATCGCCATCTCCGCGTCGCTGAGCCCCGCGCGCTGCAACAGGCCGAGTCGCAGTCGCTGCCGCACGCGCTGTGGCGCCGCAATGGCGCCGAACAGCTTCCACTTTCGAACGAAACAGTCGATCGCCTCCGTTTCGACATGATTGATCGGTACGTGAATAATCACGTCAATATCGCCCGAATCCAGCGCTTCTCTCGCCGCGTCCAACGTCGCGAACGTCCTGGAATCATCCGGCGCAATTTTCTCGAACATCTCTTCGAATCGACGGGCCGCGGACTCGATCTCCGTCCCCTTCTCATTCCGACGCCGCTTGTCCTCCTCGAGATCCGCCTCGTACCGTTTCGCGTGCTCCAGCAGGCCTGTCTCGTCAACGACGCCGACCTTCGTGCTCAATCCTTCGACGACGTAGCTCGCTGTCCCCAGCGACACGAGCATGATGAACCCGATGTACATCCCGATGAACACGGGCAGACCAAAGGTCACGATCAGGTAGGCGGGACGCTTGACGGTAAATAGGAACTCATACCAGGCGACGATTCTCGTCATCATTTCGCCTCCCCGCTGACCGAGACGCGGGAAGCGCCGGCGACGGATACGAAGACGTCTTCGATGGACCGCAGACCTTCGGACATGTGGCGCATCGTCCTTCCCGCCATCGCCATTTCCCGAAGAAAGTCGCTGAGCGTCCTGCCCTCTTTCAGATAGACATTCTTTGAATTCTCGACGCGCTCAACACGATCGACGCACGCCAGTCCCTCCGGCGCCGCGTCGATATCCACAGTGACCTGGTAGTCCGTGTGCGCCCGCCGGATCTCCTGCAGCGGGCCGTACAGCACGCGCGACCCACGATGCATCATCATCACGCGGTCACACAGCGCCTGCACTTCCGACATCATGTGCGTGCACAGGCAGACCAGCTTTCCCCGCTCGCGATGTTCCAGGACGAGACGTCGAACCAGTCGTACGTTGACCGGATCCAGCCCGCTGAAGGGCTCGTCGAAAATCAGCACGTCCGGGTCGTGCAGTACGCTGAGGAGAATCTGGAGCTTCTGCGACATGCCCTTGGAGAGCGTCGCCACTTTCTTCCGCGCATAGGCCGCCAGCTCAAATCGCTCAAGCAACGGCGTCGCGCGATCGCGCGTCTCCGCCCGGGACAGTCCGCGCAGCGCGCCCGTGTACTCGATCACATCAGAGATCTTCCGTTTCTGATAGAGACCTCGCTCTTCGGGAAGGTAGGCGACGCGCCGCCGAAACGTGTCCAGTCGATTGCCGTTGAGTCCGCCATCGACGCGTATTTCGCCGGCGTCGGGCCGGAAGACATCGAGCAGCATGCGGATGATCGTTGTCTTGCCGGCGCCGTTGGGCCCGAGGATTCCGAGCGTCTCGCCTCCCGTCGCCTCGAAGGAGACATCGCGAACCGCGTCAATACGGGAGGCGCCGCCGCCGAAGGATTTGGATACACCTTGAAATTCGATCCGCGTCAACGCCGTCTCCGCTCAGCGATCCCATTTGGAAATGGTCCAGCCGACAGAGAGCGTATCCGAATCGACCGGCGGCGTCAGCGCCTCACAGTCGCTTCGAGTGGTCACGACGCGGCCACTCGCCTCCCGACAGCGTCAATGCGTGTCGATGAGCGCCGCGACCATGTCAGGGATATCCAGCGTGTCCACCGAAGCGTCGCGATTGATGTCCGCCGTGAGGATCTCGCAGGAGGGAAACTGTGTTGCGTACGCCGCAGGCGACAGGATCGCTGTCGAGAACGCCGCAATATCAGCGCCGTCGATCGCTCCGTCGCAGTTCACGTCGCCGCGCCGCGCCAGGGGCGCCAGCTCCGCCAGCCATGTCATGGATATCTGCGTTTCGGGGTCGTCGCCAACCCCCGTCAACGTCAGCGCGTCGTCCGACGCGGCGCGAACCGCGGACAGCGACCAGCCGTCGACATTGGCGGCGCCTTGCGTCAACAGCACATCTCGCAACAGACGCGTACCATGAAGATCGTCCCAGACAAACGCGACCTGGGCGCCGCCACCCTCCGGGAAGAGAGTTCCGACGACGATGTCGCCGCGAGTGGATACTGCCGCCGGCTGCTGCAGGCCGGAGACGCCGGACGGAAAGGGAATCGATCGGGCGCCCGCATCCGCGGACCAGATGAAGCCGGAACCCCCGGCCATCCCGAGATCGCCGACGCCCGCAACGATTCGACCATCCGCTGAGATCGCCGTCGCCTCGCTGAAGACATCTGTCCCCAGGTCGATCAGCGTCACGCCGTCTTCGGCCGACCAGCGAAACGCCCGTCGGCCCGTCCCGCTGTTCCGCGAGCCGACAATGACGGCGCCGTCTGACGAGGCCGCGTAGGCCACACTCTCAACGCCGGGAGCGTCTCCCAGATCGACAACGCCCGTTTCCTGCGTCCAGCGGAACGCCCTCGTCAGCCCGGCCTGAAATGTCGTCCCGACAGCGACCGCGCCGTCCTGCGATAGAAACGTCGGCACGATGTGGTCATATGGATTGACAGGTCCCAGCGGCAGGAGCAATTCGCGGGGCGCGCCGGGGCGCCAGCGAAAGCCGCCGCCATCCGACGCGTCCCAACCCGAGAAATACACGCCATCGCCGGAGATGTTCTGAATCTGCAGACTGACACACGTCATGTCACTGTCGCGAATGCAGTCGAGGTCCGCGGGTCGCGCCAGAATCACGCTCGGGGCGCCGGGAGGTGAGAACGTCTTGTTGACGCCGATGAGGACGGCGCCGTCCGAGGTCATGTCGTTGAGACTGAGTATGTCATTCGGATCCCCCGACAACGGTTGAACCGGCGCGAATGTCGCCGTCTGGGCCAATGCCGTGGCGCCGCAGACCAGCGCCAACGCCGGAACGGCCAATCTCGAACTGATTTTTCGCCAGGTAGCTGTCATATCGAGCCTTTCTTCAGGGTTCCGATCCAGTCGGACAATCCCCCCGCCCGACTGGACGCGGGATCGACGTCTCACACGCCCCATCCGATCGCGGACAGGCGTCGCGGGGATCGGCGCCTCCCCGCAGTTTGGGGCCTGTCGTCACACAATCGGCGCCGGCGCCCTCGGAAGCTGAAGCAGGAATCGTCCGTAATCACCGCAATGGAATCTGCCGCAATCCGGCCAATTGCCGACGATTTGCGTCGCATTCGGACAAGGGGCGGAATCGACTCGAAGACACGCCCGGGCATCGCCGATAACCCAGTGAGGACCCAAAGCGTGCGCCCGAGACGCCAGTGCGCCGGGCGCCTCGACAGACCCAATGGAGGGCGCCGATCGACTTCCTGGCGTATCCCTGAGACTCGCCCATCATTTCGTGACGATTCGCCCGGACCCCATTTGACGATGCGCATTACCTCACGAATTCAAATCCTGACCACGGCGCTTGTCACGTTTACGGCGCTTTGCATTGGTCTGATTTCATTCCTGGGCTATCGCGCGCTGATTCACCAGGAGCAGAAACAGGCGCTCAGGCAGATCGTCACGACCGAGTCTCGCCGACTCATGCTCGCGCTGCGCGAACTCCAGCACGATGTCCGCCTGATTGCGGCGCTGCCCATCACAACGCTGGTGGCGGAAGAAGTCGAACAGGGTATTCCAGTCACTCAGGATTCACCGCTCAAGCACCAGCTGGCTGAGGTCTTCAGCGAAATCCTCCGATCCAAACCCCATTACGATCAACTGCGACTGATCAGTGTGTCCGACGAGGGTCACGAAGTCGTGCGTGTCGATCGTCGCGACAACGATGTCGTTCGAGTCTCCGGCGCCGGCCTTCAGCGGAAGGCCGACAGAGCCTATTTTCGCGAAGCGCTGCATCTACAGCGCGGCAGGCTTTACATCTCCAGGATCAATCTCAACCGCGAACACGGAGTGATCGAACGCCCGTATCGTCCGATGCTGCGAGTCGCCCTTCGGCTCGACGATCTGAACGGCGATCCGCTCGGTATCGTCATCATCAATCTCCGATTCGCGCAGTTTCTTGACGACCTCTTCTCGGATATTCCGAGTTCCCAGACACTCTACCTGACGAACGCGGCCGGCGACTATCTCGCCCACCCCGACAAGGCAAAGACATTCGGTTTCGATCTCGGGGCGTCCCACCGAATGCAGGATGACTATCCGGGCAGCGCCTCGGCGTTCGATACAAACGCCCGCGCAGATTCATCGATCTCACTTGAGGCCTCACCGGACGACGACCGGCTGCTCTGCGTCAGACGCGTTGCGCCCTTCAGGGATGATCCCGACCATGTCATCGTTCTCGGCATCATGGCATCCGCGGACGACCTGACGACGGAAGCCATTCCGATTCTTCGCCGGAGCGCGGTCGCAACCCTGATGATCCTCGCCGTGGCGTTCGTCGCGAGCGTGCTCGCGACACGCATGGTGGCAAGACCCATCAATCGCATCACGACGGCTGCGAACCACCTCGCCAATGGCGCCCCGGTCCCGTCGCTCCCCATCGATCGCAGCGACGAAGTCGGCGCCCTGTCACGCGCCTTCGAGCACATGGCCACGGCGATCGAACGAAAGGAGTCGGAAATCCTCAAGGTCAATGCGCAACTGAGCGCCGCCAATGAGGACCTCGAACACTTCGTCCACATCGCGGCCCACGACCTGCGCGAACCGCTTCGCAAGCAGCGAAAACTCGTCGATCTGCTGCTCCCGGAACTTCGCGAAGACGACACCAATGACGCCGCTTTCTATGCAAAACAGGTGTCGATCTGCTCAAACCAGATGCAGGAGATGATCGACGCATTCCGCGAACTGACGAGGCTGGAAGCCACAAACGAAGTCCGATCGGACGTCTCACTCCCCACGCTGATTCGCGAATGCCTGGCGGAGGTCGACGACCAGATAAGGTCTCGCGCCGTGCAGATCCGGTTTGACGACTTCCCCGCAACAACACCGATTTACCCGGAGCTGGCGCGGCGTCTGTACACGAACCTCATCCAGAACGCCCTGTACCACGTTCACGCCAGCACGTTCACGCTCGAATTCACGGCACAGGAATCCGAGGCCGGCTGGATTTTCGGTGTCCGGAATTCCGGCTCCTCTATCCCGCCCGATCGATGCAGGGAGGTTTTCAGCATCTTTCGGAAGGTCGGCAAATCCGATCCCGAACGAACCGGCCTGGGACTGAGTATCTGCAGAAAGATCGTCGAACGACATCGCGGTATCATCTACGTCGAATCGACGTCAGACGTGGTACACTTCCAGTTCACATTCGGAGGAAACGCGCATGAACATCAGGATCACGAATGACGGCGAGATCATCGTCGTGGATGACGACGAAATGGAACTGATGCTCGCTCAGCGATACGTTGAGCGTTCGAAGCTGACCAATCCGCTGATCACCTTCAGCTCCGGCCAGCAGGTCCTGGACCACCTTGAGCTCGTCGCAGCCGGCAATCACAAAGTCCCGGCGCTAATCATGATGGACGTGCGCATGCCCATGCTGGATGGATTCGAAGTCGTGGAGAAGATCCGCGCGATCGACCAGTTTGAGTCGATCCCCGTCATCATGATGTTCTCGAATTCCGATTCGGAGAGTGATATTCGCAGGTCGAAGGAAGTCGGCGCCAACGCCTACAAAGTGAAGCCGGGCGGCGGCGAGGAGTTCATCGCCTTCCTGAATTCGCTGGTCGACTGATCGCCATGAAACAGCGCTCGCCACTTCGCGAACCGACGGCGCGGCGGCCCCGGGGGGCCAACCACACTGAGATCGCCTATTCGAACGACCGGATCACGAGCGTGTCGTTCTGACCGCCAAATCCGAAGGAATTGCTCAGGCAGGTCCGGACATTCGCTTCGCGCTTCTGATTGGGAATGTAGTCCAGATCACAGAGCGGGTCCGGATTCTCATAGTTCGTGGTCGGCGGCAGCACCTGGTCTCGAATCGCGAGGATACAGGTGATCAGCTCGCAGGCGCCCGCCGCTGCGATCAGGTGCCCCATCATGCTCTTGACACTGCTGATCGGCACATTCGGGGCGTGATCGCCAAAGACACCGCGGATGGCCTTCGTCTCGATCTTGTCGTTCTCGGCCGTGCCCGTGCCATGCGCCGAAATGTAGTCGATGTCCGTCAGCGAGACGCCGGCGTCCTGAATCGCCATCCGCATCGCCGCGATTCCGCCACGGGCGTCTTCGTGGATATCCGTGATTCGGAACGCGTCCGCCGTGCTGCCGTAGCCGACGATCTCGGCCAGAATCGTTGCGCCGCGCTTCTGGGCGTGGGACAGCTCTTCCAGGATCAGCATGCCGGCGCCCTCGCCGAGCACAAAGCCGTCGCGCGTGCGATCGAACGGACGCGACGCCGTCGTCGGCGAGTCATTTCGATTGCTCAGCGCCGTCAGCAGGTTGAAGCCCGTCACGCCGAGCGGGTGGATCATCGAATGGCATCCACCGGAGATCATCACATCGGCGTCGCCGTAGCGAATCATGTTCGTCGCTTCGCCGATCGCCTGGGTACTCGCGGCGCAGGCCGTCAGTGTGTTGAAGCTCGGACCCTCGAGACCGAACAGCGTGCTGATATGGCCCGCCGCCATGTTCGGATCCTGCTCAGCTTCTGTCTCGGCGTGAAGACACGCGGCCGCGACTTCCGCCCATCGCTTCGAGTCGAGATGGTTTGTCTCGTAGTCCCATCCCTCGATCGCGGCCTTCGCGAAATTGCCGAAGTCCAGAGGTCCTTCGCCGCCGCCGAGGTAGATGCCGGCGTGCGTTCTGTCGAGCGCGCCGAACTGATCGAGGCCGGCGTTCTTCCACGCCATCTTGGCCGCGGCCACGGCGAACCCCGCCTGCCGACTGACCGACTTGTGTTCCTCATATTCCTCGGGCGAGAGATACTTCTTCAGATCGAAGTCCTTCACCTGCGACGAGAACGTCGTCGGAAAGGTCTTCGCGTCGAAGATCATCGTCGGCGAAACGCCGCTCTCACCGTTCAGCACGCGCCGCCACGTCTGCTCGATATCGTGGCCGAGCGGTGTGATCCAACCAATGCCTGTCACGACAACGCGCCTGCTCACGATTCAATCCTCCGAATGACGAGCGCGCCCGTCTGACCGCCCGACATCGCCCCGGCGAACGTCAGCGCCGTCTTCGCCCGCAGATCGATCGGGTCGTTTCTGATCACATTGATGTCGCAGTCCGGATCGAGCGTGTCCGTGTTCAGCGACGGCGGCGCGACACCGCGCTCCATCGCCTTCACGACGACGGCGATATCAATCGCCCCGCTGCCGGCGCCGTTGTTCCCGATGGCGCCCTTCGTCGCGATCACGGGGATCTGTGACGTGCGGGCGCCGAACATCGTTCGAATCGCCGCCGCCTCGCCCGCGTCATGTTCCCTGGTTCCGACGCCAAACGGATTAAGGACATCAATCTCGTCCGTCTTCACGCCGGCGTCGGCCATCGCCTTCTCCGCCGCGATCCGAAGCGCCCGGCCGTCCGCCTGGGGTTTGAACCAGTTCGAGTTGTTCTGCGAAGCGCCGAAGCCGCAGACTTCGCCGTAGATCTTCGCGCCGCGCGCCTTCGCGTGCTCGTATTCCTCGAGAATCAGCAGACCGCCGCCTTCGCCGACAACCATGCCGCCGCGATCCGAGTCGAACGGCCGACACGCCTGCGCCGGCGCGTCGTTTCGATTCGTCGCCATGCGACCCCACAGGGCCGGGCGCAGGAGCGCCATCGGATTGATCTTGCTTTCGGCGCCGCCGCAGATGCAGATATCCGCCGCGCCGCGCTGGATCGTTCGGAAAGCCTCACCAATCGCCAGATGCGAACTCGCTTCTCCGCAGGTGATCGTGTTGGACGGCGCCTGGCAGTCGTGAACGATCGTCACGTGACACGCGAGCATGTTCGGCAGGAACTTCAGCAGCCAGAGCGGCGTCAGATTGCGCATCGCCTCGCCCCATTTGCTGAGGCTGAATCGGCGATTGCCCCTGTCTTCCGGATTCTCGGCGGCCTTGCTGAGCGCCTCCGCCAGCTCCGAGAGATCGGCGCAGATCAGACCGGCGCCGATATTGGCGCCGAATCGCGTCGAATCAATGTTGACGGCGTCGGCCTCGCCGCGCTCGACGAGACACTTCGACTTGAGGCCGCCGTCACGGATCGCGAGATACGCCGCCGCAACGGCCAGCTCAATGTCACGCGCCATGACCTTCGCCAGCCGCTTGTACTTCTTGAAGATGAAGTCCCCGACGTTCAGCTCGTGGATTTCGCCGCCGACCTGGGACGCGAAACTCGACGGATCAAACGCCTCGATCCGGCGGACGCCGCTCTTCTTTTCGACCAGCGCGTCGAACGTCTCGTCGATTCCGATTCCCACGGGCGTCGCTACGCCGAGCCCCGTGATCACCACGCGTTTCTTGTTCATGATGGCTTCGGTCCCCTCGTTTGCGAAGGATGCCGCCAAATCAGGCATTCTTTGTGGAGACATTATATGAACTGAGCAGCGACTTGAACTCGTCCGTGAAGACGAAATTCTCCTCGGGGAAGACGAGGCCGCTCATGTTGTTGTCGATGTGGGAAAAAACGATGTCGATTTCGGCGAGCGGTTCGCCGTCGAGCGTAACGCGGCCGATCGTGGCGGCCGCCTCCTCCGTGAGATGCTCGATTTCCGCATCGTATCTGAGCTGATCGCCCGGGCGGACCTCCTTGAGGAACGAGGCCCGCTTCACCTTGGCGAGGATGACCTTCTCCTCGAACTTCCTCGCCTCGCCGACGAGGATGCCCGCCGTCTGGGCCATCCCCTCGACGATCAGGCTGGCCGGCATGACAGGCCAGCCCGGGAAATGGTCGTGCAGGTGTTCTTCGGCCAGCGAGACGTTCTTGATCGCCGTCGCCCGAATACCCGACTGGAAATCCGTAAACTTGTCGATCCAGACCCAGCGCACGTGTTTATGCCGCCAGCTTCGCAGTGACGTAATTCACGATCGTCTTGACCGTGAAAAGGTCGGTCATCTTCGCGACATCCGGATCCTTCTCGAAATCCGTGAAGTCGGCGTGGGGCATCGCGTTCTTCAGCGTCGTCATGCCCTTTTCCGTCATTCGGCCGTTCTCGACATACTCCGGATTGTTCATGATGTCGTCCGGGAACAGCTCGCCCCGAGGAATCTTGATGGAGAACGTCCTCTCGAGTCGAAAGACGATATCCAGGAAGTCGATCGACTCGGCGCCGAGGTCGCCGGTCAATGTGGCGCCCTCGCTGACTTCGTCGTCGTCAACACCCAGCGCATCGACCAGCACGTCCTTCACCTTCTCAAAGACTTCATCGCGACTCATCGCCATACCGTTTGATCCTCCATGCGGGCGCCATTGGCCCGTGGGCTTTCTGCTACTCGCCTGCGGCGGTGACCGCTGCCAACTGAACCGCCGCCGGTCCGCCCAGTAGTTCGAACCTTTGTTTCATTACCGAGACGAGCTTCTCGTCGGTTTCCGCTAACGACGCGTCCAGATCCGTCAGGTTGTAGTGTCGAAGTTTCAGACGCGCCTTGACGATTTCACCGCCGTCGGCGCCGCGACCGACCGCTTTGAAATCACTCTCCGTATCGTCAATCTGCACCGCCTCGGACGTCACTTCCAGCACGCCGCCCGGCGCCACAAAACTCTTATAATTCACGTTCTTCGCCTCGGCGAGAACGATCATGCTCTTCGAGAATCCCTGCGTGGCGCGAACGAGCCACGACGAGGTCTGTACCATCGCCTCCAGCATCATCACGCCCGGCATCACAGGAAACGTCGGAAAATGGTCCGCGAGGTATTCCTCAGCCAGACTCAGCTGCTTGCGCGCAACAATCCGCCCCTGGCCCGGGTCCATCGACACAATTCGATCAATGAGGATGAACTTCATTATTCGGCGGCTGCGCCACTCCGCTACACCTGATCCCCGCCGTGCTCCGCGCACAGCCGCCGATCAAGCAGTTCGTCGGCGATTAAACCCCGCGTTTTAGCCCAAGGCGGCCCGCTTGGCAAGGCGTGAGGGCGATTCCCTTTCGCCGGGACGAGATCGCCGGAAATTCACAACCCCGGCCCAGCCAACGCATTACGAACCCTGCTTGAGCAACTCGACCTCGATCGCCGTGTAGTGAGGCTCTTTCGAGCCGTCCGGCATCTTGCGCCGCTCATATTCCGCCTTCACCCGCACGCGATCTCCCACCTGAATCTCGTTGACCGAGAGCGGTTTGCCGTCTCGCGAAACCCTGCACGACGCCGCAATCTCCGCCGGTACGGTCATTGGCGTTCCGCCCTTGGGATCCGGGAGTTCCAGCTCCGCCGTCCGGTTGGCGTAGTCCACGTAGGTCACGACACCTTCCCGCGTCACGATGCGGGATTTCGATCCGCCAACGAAATACCACGCCCCCGCCCCGGCCAGAACCAGTATCAGAACCACGATCAGAGGAGACTTCGAACTCGGCTTCGGTGTTGGCTCGGCGGCCGCTTCAGACATGCGCTTCTTCTCCTTCAAAGCGACAGAGGCGTCGCATCCTGTCCAGGGGCCAGCATCCGCCCGAAATACACTCAGGTCAAGCGCCCCACGTCGAATTTGCGCGAACATCGCACTTCAGATACCATGACGCGCATGAAGACAAAGCGAATTCACGCCGTGTACATGATCCCCTGCCTCGTCTTTCTCGCGACGCTCCCCGCCTGCGACACAACGCCGCCAAAGGGACTCGCCAGGGGACCGATGGTCCAGATGGTGAATCCGAACGGTTTTACCGTCGTCTGGTATGACCACGATCCCAAGGCGACGCAGGCGAACGCCCGGGCCGCATCGGGTGAGATCTACCATGTTCGCGCGATCAAGGGCGACGCCGACGGACGCCGGGTCGCCGTCTTCAAATCCCTCGAGCCGGATACGGAATACACCTATCAGCTTGGCGACGAAAAAAGCGCCCACAGGTTCACGACCCGTACGGCCCCCCGACCCGACAGTGGCCCGAATGCAAAGGCATTCCGCATCCTCGCCTTTGGCGACAGCGGCTCCGGCGAGCAGGTTCAGTACGACCTGGCGAAGCTCATGCAGGCGCAGGCTCCCGCCATCGCCATCCATACGGGTGACCTGATCTACCCCGACGGCGAGCGGGAAGACTACCCCGCGAAATTCTTCGATCCCTACGCCAGCCTGATTGCGACAACGCCGCTCTATCCCTGCCCCGGCAATCATGATGTGCGAACCCGGCTCGCCGGCCCCATGTTCGATGAATTCGAACTCCCGCAGAACGGTCCGGCCAGCGCGACGCCCGAACGCCACTATTGGTTCGACTACGGCATGGTTCGCTTCGTCTCAATGGACACGAATATCTCCCTCAGGACGATGACCGACGAGATCGTCCCGTGGCTCGACAAGGCCCTGTCCGATCCATCGCCGCGTTGGAAAATCTGCTACTTTCACCACCCCGTCTATACCAACGCAAACTACGGCCCCACAAAGAAGCTCTGGAACACAATCGTTCCCGTCATGGAAAAGCGTGGCGTCCAGCTCGTTCTGAACGGCCACGACCACCTGTACGAACGCTCCTATCCGATTCGCGGCCAGAAGATTGTCGAACCGGGCGAGGGCGTCGTGTACATCACGACCGGCGCCGGCGGCGCGAAACTCTACACGCCGAAGGCGACGCCCATTCCCGAACTCGCGACCGTCTTCGAATCGGCTCACAGTTTCACGATCATCGACGTGACGTTTGACGCGCTGAACGTGAAGCAGATCAATGTTCGAGGGACGACGGTCGACGAATTCAGAATACCGCATCAGGCCTCGGCCCCGGCCGAAGGCGACGCCGACAAAAAAGAACTGGCGCCGGCGGCCTGAGACCACCCGCGCCGGCGTTCCGCTGATTTGATGTTCGGCGCTGGGTCTTAGTTGCCCGACAGCCGAAGGAAGATCAGGAATGAATCCTGCGCGACGCCGTCGCGATCGAACGGCGTGATGATGTCCAGTTTGCCGTCGGCGTTCACGTCGGAAAATGCGGTCCGGCCGATGTCGGCCACGGGATCCGTCGCCAGGATCGAAAATCCGTTCCAGAAGTCCTGAACGTTCGAACCCCGCTGGAATCCGACCATGTTGCCGCTCGCCGTGACGAACGCGTCCAGGTCGCCATCCATGTTCAGATCCACGAGCTGCAGCTGATTGATCGACTTGCCCTCGACGAGCTGCCCCAGGTTGTAAACGCTCCAGGGAAACGTCTGCTGCTGAATGAAGGGCGCTCCGGGGTTCTCGAACCACTGGACCAGGCTGAGCGTCGCGAAGGCGACGGCCACATCCGTGTCCCCGTCTCCGTCGATATCCCCCAGCGCGATGGCGTCACCGCCCTGATTGTCGGGATCGCGCTCGGACTGCTGTCCCAGGATGCGTCGCTCCCAGTTACCCGCCTCCGCCGCCGCCACGCCCGCTTCCGTCAGCGGATTGACGAGCCAGCGGATGTTGAACGTCGCCGAGGTCGGGAACGTCGCCACGATGTCCATGTCGCCGTCCTGATCGAGATCCGCCACGTCCAGGTCAGTGATCAGGTTCACGTCCAGCGTGATGACGTCGGCCGCCTGTGTCCATGCGCCGCCGTCCCGCGCATTGGCGCCTCCCGGATTCAGGAAGAGTCGAATCACATCCGTGTTGTCGACCTCGTTCGAGCCGAGCACGATGTCCGGCAGCCCGTCACCGTTCATGTCCGCAATCGCGAAGGCCGTCATGCCGGTCGCGTCGCCGGGAATGACAAACGTCTGCGAAATCGTGACTTCCGTCCAACCCAGCTGATCTCGCGGATCATCGGGCGCGAAGAGCAGAATCACGGCGCCACGAATGCTCGCGCCGTCGACCGGTGTGAAGCCCGTGTCTGTCGCCAGGACCGCCACGTCGGGATTGCCGTCGCCGTCGAAGTCCGTGACTTCGAGGTTGGTCATTTCGGAAATAGGACCGCCACCCGCGACGGAGAATGTGTCGTATGCGACCGCCGCGCCCGTGCGCATGTGAAGCTGAATCGGCTGGCTCTCGTTCGATCCGGACACGAGATCATCCAGGCCGTCACCATCCATGTCGGCGACGACGATCACGCGTGCGCCGGCCGTCGCTTCCAGCGTCGGATCAATCGCCTGCGAGGAGAAGATCGGCGCCGCGATCGTATTGGAGGTCGGCGTGACTGTGGTGGATCCGCCCGGGCCAAACGGGCCGCCGGGACCGAAGAAGACGAAGAGTTCAGTACAGCCGGTGCTGACAAGCGCCGTTGCAACCAGGCCTGCGAGAACACATCGAACACCGATACTGCGCATGATTGGCTCCATCCATGCCAACGCCGAATCCCCGCATCCATGCAATGCGACCCAGACGATCGACGCAATCGGCCATTCGTCTCGGGATTCGTGGTCCAGGTCCTTCGACGGAAGACGCGAACTCGCGTTCCGACGGGCGCCCGCCTCGGCCGGATCAGCTACGACACGACAGAACGGGACCCCGACTCTTTATCGGCATTCTCGTCAACGACTTCCGTGATATCCGTGTGATCGACCTCGCGACGCAGTAGAAACCACGAGATTCCCGTTGCGGCGTACGCATAGCTGACCGCGAACGCGGCCAGAACGCCCCACGTGAGCATGAGCCAGAGGCGAATCAACTGGCGCGACACCCAGGACGCGCCACCGAGCTCCGTCGCCGGGAACGTCCCATAAAACGCGGACGCCCCGGACAGGCTGGGCGATGTCCAGAGCGCTTCCAGTGTCCCGACATGTGGCGCGCCGCCCGCCGAATCCGCCGGCGCGGCGCCGATGTCCATGGTCATACCGAGGGCGCCCCCTCCGAACCAGAGCGACAACGCGACGAGCCACTTCAAGGCGGCAAACGCCACAACCCCGACAACAAACGACACGGCGTAGTAGAACAGCGTCTTCACGGGACGTTCGACCACGAAACTCGCCGCCCCGACGATGGCGTCTCCGGCGTCCGCGCCGCCCGCCACAACGCCGTACGGCGCCATCGGTCCCGCCGCGACACCGAGCGTGAGCGCGATCGCCATGATCGCGCCGCCCAGAATCACGATCGGAAACGCCACGCTGACGATGAGTTTGCCCGCCACGGGGATGGCGCCGATAAGGCCGAACAGCCAGAGACCGATCGTCGTTGCAAGAATCAGCAGGACGGGCAGCATCGGAATCATCGCGCCCTGCATCCACTGTGACGCGCAGACGTCCCTGTATTCCCGCAGACTCGGCTCGTCATTGCGCGCAACGGCGAGCGCCACGCCTCGGCAGATCCCCACGCCAACGAATCCCCAGATGGCTGACAATCCAAGGCCATAAAGGATCGCGAACATCGCGTGCATGGAAACAAGCCACGCGATGGTCATCAGCGCGGCGCGCCCCGCGGCCAGGAGCCCCCGCGGATCCAGACCGAACACGCCGGAAAGACACTGATCCTCGATCAGCCGGGACTGAAGCAGCAGCTCCCTGAACACACCCGACGCCGACGTCTCGCCGCCGGCGACAACGGCTTCGCCCATCGCGCTTCGCACGGACTGCGAATCCGCCAGCTGGGCGTACAGGGCGGATTCCGTCGTCCAATGACCGGCAACGCGAACCGCCACCGGCGAAGCGCTCGCCGGCCAGACGGCGTCAAGCCCCAGACCGAGGAGCACGGACGCAATCACGCCGCCCAGCGCCAGCAGCAGCCGCGTCGGCTGCCACAGGGCAATCCCAACGGCGCGAAACAGCAATGTGAAATCGAAGAATGTCGGGCCAACGCCGCGTCGCGCCTGAACCTTAGCGTTTGAATCCATGGCGATTGTGTATCCTGTCCTGATTGTTCGGTTTGCGGCCCGAATTATACGAAACCGCCGCCGATTGCTACACGCAACGCGGCGGCGGCTGTGGAATCTGGATGGCGGTCCGGGGGCGGCGTCCGTGGCCCCCCTATTTCCCGGCCCCCTTCTTCGGCGAATCTTTCTTCGCCTTGGCCGGCTTTGCATCCTTTGATGCGGTCCCGGCGTCGGCGTCGCTCTTTTTGCTCTCGGGAGAATCCGCGCTCGCCGCCTTCTTGTAGTTCTCGCTGCGATAGTCCGTCTGGTAGAAACCGGATCCCTTGAAGATGACGGCGCCGCCGGTACCGATCAGTCGCCGCACCTTCGTCTTCTCGCCACAGGTCTCACAATCGGCCTTACGAAGCGGCTGCGCCTTGATCGACTGGAAGACGTCGAAGACCGAACCGCATTCATCGCACTGGTATTCATACGTCGGCATCGTTCACCTCGTCTGTAGTCGGCGTCTCGACATGGGACTCCCCGGCGTCCGGCTTCGCGGCCGCGACGGCCACTTTGGCGGGTCGCAGGACCCGATCATGCATGCAGTAGCCGCGCTGAAATTCCTGTGAAACAGTCCCCGCCGGCGCGTCCGTCTGAAAATCCTGGAGCATGGCCTCATGCATCATCGGATCGAAGACGGCGCCCATCGCCTCGATCGGCGTCACGCCATGGTCCTTCAGCGCCTTGATCAGTTCTTCGCGAACCATGCGCACACCGACGACCAGCGCGTCGTTGGCGTCGTGCCCGGGAATCGCGTCGACCGTCCGATCGAGATTGTCCAGAACGGACAGCATCGATCGCGCCAGGTCCAGGCCCGCCGTCTTCATGGCGTTCTGATGCTGCTGCGTCAGCCGCTTGCTGATATTCGCGCATTCCGCCTGCGCTCTCAGCAGACGATCCCGCAGCTCATCCCGCTCGGCGCGCAGGGCCTCGAGTTCACTCGGCGGCGTCGCCTCGGCGTTCGGGGCGTCGCCCGACTCGCCCCGGCCGTCCGCTTCCGGTGTATCCATCGTCGTGTTTCTGTCTTCGGCAGTCATCGATCTTCTTTGATTTGTGCGATGCTCACGATTCGCACGCGGGTTGTCGCTCACTCAGTGTCACGCGCAGAAGTCGCTCGGCGGCGTCGGACTGCGCAACCGCCCTTATTCGAATTCGAAGAACTCCTTGAGCTTATCGAAGAATCCCTTGCTTTCCGGATTGACGCGGGCGTCTTCCGTCTCGGCGAATTCTCGAAGCAGTTCCCGCTGCCGGCTGTTGAGCTTTCGCGGCACCTCGACACGCACTTCCACGAGCTGATCGCCGAAGCGGCCGGTCCGCAGATCCGGCAGTCCCTTGCCGCGCATGCGGATGACTTCGCCGAACTGCGTGCCCGAGGGGACTTCGATCTCCTCCTTGCCGCGCAGCGTCGGAACATCCAGCGTTGCGCCCAGCGACGCCTGCGTGAAGCTGATCGGCAGGATGCAGATCAGGTCGTTCCCCTGGCGATGCAGGAATGGATGCGGCTCGACGCGCACGTAGCAGTGCAGATCGCCACGAGACGTCCCGTCGGCGCCAGGTTCGCCCTCTCCGCGCAGTCGAATGGCCTGTCCGTCCTGGATTCCGGGCGGGATCTTGACCGTCACGACGCGACGCTTCGGCGTGCGGCCGCCGCCGTTGCACTCATGGCACTTGTCGCTGAACGATTTGCCGCGACCGTGACACGCCGGGCACGCCGTGACGACGCGCGTCGTGAAGAAACCACCACCCGTCGAGCGTTCGACCTGGCCGTAGCCGCCGCATGTGTCGCAGGTCGACACCTTGCTGCCGGGCTCACCTCCCTTGCCGCCGCATCGATCGCAGAAGTCGCTTCGCGTGAACTCGATCGACCGCTCGGTCTCATGCATGACGTCGGCCAGCGTGATCACGACCTCCGTCTGGAGATCGACGCCCCGCGCGGCCCGTCGTCCGCCGCCACCGAACATGTCGCCGAAAATGTCACCGAAGATGCTGAAGATGTCGTCGGGACGCATGCGCGAGAAGTCGTGCGCCGTCGTACCGCTGAGGCCCTCGTGGCCGAAGCGATCGTAGCGTTCGCGCTGTTCCGGGTTCGACAGGACCTCGTAGGCCTCCGCCGCCTCCTTGAACTTCGCCTCGGACTCCGGATCGCCGTTGCTGCGATCGGGATGGAACTGCATCGCGGCCTTGCGATAGGCGCGCTTGATCGCGTCGGGCGCGGCGTCCCGCTCAACGCCCAGAACTTCGTAGTAGTCGCGCTTTGTCGCCACCGGCATCTTCACTTCCTGACGCGGCGAACTCGGCGCCCGAGCCCGTCCGCTGGGAACAGAACAGGGTATCTCAAATCCGGCCCGCAGACTTTCGACACGTCGTCAGCCACTCGGCCCGGGATCCCGGTCGCGCCGTGAATCCGCATCCCCGGCCGCAACCCGCGCTATTCCTTTGTCGGCGGAACGGCGCCGCGGGCGTTCTGCACACCGACGGCGCCGTTCAACAGGTCACGTATTGAGATTCCTATCGGACAGCGCCGGGAATCTTCTTGTCATCATCGTCGGCGTCCTTGAGTTCCGTGATCATGACATTCGTCATGAGCAACGTACCCGCGACGCTGGCGGCGTTCTGCAGGGCCGAGCGAACGACCTTCGCCGGATCGATGATGCCGGCCTTCACGAGGTCGCAGTACTCGTCGTTCCGGGCGTCGTAACCGAAGTTGCCCTTCTTCTCCAGGACTTCCTCGACGACGACACTGCCGTCCTTGCCGCTGTTCTCGGCAATCTGACGCGTCGGCGCCCGCAGGGCCCGGGCGACGATCGACATGCCCGTTCGCACATCGCCGTCGGCCTTCTTCGCGCCCGCCTCGATGGGCTCGATGCAGCGAAGCAGCGTCACGCCGCCACCGCACACGATGCCCTCTTCGACGGCCGCCTTTGTGGCGTGGAACGCGTCATCGACGAGGTCCTTCAGTTCCTTCACCTCGATCTCCGAGCCGCCGCCGACGCGAATCACGGCGACGCCGCCCGTCAGTCGGGCGAGCCGCTCCTGGAGCTTCTCGCGATCGTAGTCGCTCGTCGTCTTCTCGATCTGGGCGCGAATCTGGTTCGCCCGCGCCGTGACGTCCGCCTTCTTGCCGGCGCCGGAGATGATCGTCGTGTTGTCCTTCGTGATGACGACCTTCTTCGCGCGGCCGAGCTGGCTCAGTTCGATGCTCTCGAGCTTGATGCCGAGATCGTCACCGATGTACTGGCCGCCCGTCAGGACCGCGATGTCGCCCATCATCGCCTTGCGGCGATCGCCGAAGCCGGGGCTCTTCACGGCGCAGCACTTCAGAATGCCGCGGAGTCGATTGACGACGATGGCCGCCAGGGCCTCGCCCTCGACATCTTCAGCGATGATGAGCAGCGGCTTGCCCGACGTCACAATCTTCTCGAGCAGCGGAACGAAATCCCGAACGCCGCTGATCTTCTTTTCGAACAGGAGGATGTAGGGGTCCTCAAGAACCGCCTGCATCTCCGTCGTGTCCGTGATGAAGTACGGCGAAAGGTAGCCCTTGTCGAACTGCATACCCTCGACGACTTCCTTCTCCGTCTCGAGGCTCTTGCCTTCCTCGATCGTGACGACGCCTTCGTCGCCCACTTCCTTCATCGCATCCGCCAGCAGCTTGCCGATCGCGGCGTTGCCGTTCGCGCTGACGGTCCCGACCTTCGCGATGTCGTCGTACTTGCCGTTGACCTTGACGGCCATCTTCCCGATCTGCTCTACGGCGATCTCGACGGCCTTGTCGATACCGCGCTTCAGCAGCATCGGATTGGCGCCGGCCGCGACGTTTCGCAGGCCTTCCTTGAAGATCGCCTCGGCCAGGACGACCGCCGTCGTCGTGCCGTCACCCGCGACGTCCGACGTCTTGCTGGCCGCCTCGTTCACCATCTTGGCGCCCATGTTTGCGAACGGCTGCGGGAGTTCGATCTCCTTCGACACCGACACGCCGTCCTTCGTGATGCGCGGAGCGCCCCACGACTTCTGAAGAAGCACGTTGCGGCCCGTCGGACCCAGCGTGACTTTCACGGCCCTGGCCAACTGGCTCAGACCGTCCACGACCGTTTCGGCCGCGTGCTGATTGAACATCATCTGCTTGGCAGGCATATCTCGTTACCTCTTGATGTCTGTATTTCTGTTGGCGGCATCGGCCGAATCGCCGATGACGAAAGTCCATTCTTAGTCCAGGATCGCGAGCACATCCGCCTCGCGGATGACGGTGTACTTCGTTCCGCCGTAATCGACTTCCGTACCGGCGTACTTGCTGTAGCAGATGTCGTCGCCCACTTTCACGCTCAGACTCGCGCGGGCGCCCGTGTCCAGCATGCGGCCAGGCCCCACGGCCAGGCACTTGCCGATCGTCGGTCGCTCCTGCGCCGTCGTCGGAAGCACAATGCCGCCGGCCGTCACTTCCTCCGCCTTCTTCTGCTCGACAATGATCCGATCGTCGAGGGGTTTCATCTTCGGTTTGGCCATGTCTTTCTCTCGTATGTTCTCAGAACGCCGTAACGGCGTCGTGTGTGTCGTTCCAGTTAAACGTCTGCGATGGTATGTCGGCCGGGCGTTACATCATGCCGGGCATGCCGCCCATTCCGCCCATGCCACCCATACCTCCCATGCCGCCCATACCTCCCATGCCACCCATGCCTTCCATGTCGTGGTCATGATCGTGGCCACCGGCGTTGTCCGAAGGCTTGTCGGCGATGCAGCAATCCGTCGTCAGGAGGATGCGGGCGACACTGCCGGCGTTCTGAAGGGCCGTGCGAACGACCTTGGCCGGATCGATGACGCCGTCCTTCACGAGGTCGCCGTACGTGTCCGTCAGCGCGTTGTAGCCGAAGGAACCCGTCTTGCCTTCGACCTTGTGCACGACGACCCCCGGCTCGATGCCGGCGTTCGACGCGATCGTGCGGATCGGCGCCGACATGGCGTTGAAGACGACCTGGGCGCCGGCCTTTTCGTCATGGCCCTTCGCGCCGCATTCAATCGCCGCCGCGCGGCTGCGAATCAGCGCCACGCCGCCGCCGGGAACGATGCCCTCTTCAATGGCGGCCCGCGTCGCGTGCAGCGCGTCCTCGTATCGCGCCTTCTTTTCCTTCATCTCGCCTTCCGTGGCCGCGCCGACCAGGATCTGCGCCACGCCGCCCGCGAGCTTGGCGAGTCGCTCCTGGAGCTTCTCACGATCGTAGTCGCTCGTCGTCGCCGCAATCTCCTTGCGGATCATCTCGATGCGATCCTTGATCTCCTTCGACGCGCCGGCGCCTTCGATGATCGTCGTGTTGTCGGCGTCGATGTGGATCTTCTTCGCACGACCCAGGTCCTGGATCGTGACGGTATCCAGCTCGATGCCGAGATCCTTCATGATGCAGCGGCCGCCCGTCAGCGTCGCGATATCCTGGAGCATCGCCTTGCGGCGATCGCCGTAGGCCGGGGCCTTCACGGCGGCGACATTCAGAATGCCGCGCAGCTTGTTGACGACCAGCGTCGCCAGCGCCTCACCATCGACGTCTTCCGCGATGATCAGCAGCGGCTGCTTCGTCTGGGCAACCTTCTCGAGCAGCGGAACGAGCTTCGTCACGCTGGAAATCTTGTCTTCGAAGATGAGCACGAACGCCTTGTCCATCTCGACGTTCATCGAGTCGGGATTCGTGACGAAGTGCGGCGAGAGATAGCCACGATCGAACTGCATGCCTTCGACGACTTCGACTGTCGTCTCAAGGCTCTTGCCCTCGTCGATCGTGATGACGCCGTCCTTGCCGACGCGCTTGAAGCAGTCCGCCAGACGCTCACCAACTTCACGATCGTTGTTCGCCGAGATCGCCGCCACGCGAACGATGTCCTCGACGTTCTTCTCATCCACCTTGACCGGCTTCGCCAGCTTGGCGATTTCCTTGATCGCCGAGGTGATCGCCTTGTCGATGCCTCGGCTGAGCGACATCGCGTCGCAGCCGGCCGCCACATTGCGAAGCCCTTCCCTGAAGATCGCCTCGGCAAGGACCGTCGCCGTCGTCGTGCCGTCGCCCGCGGCGTCCGACGTCTTGCTGGACGCCTCCTTCACGAGCTGGGCGCCGAGATTCTCGTACTTGTCGTGGAGCTCAATCTCCTCGGCCACTGACACACCGTCCTTCGTGACGGTGGGCGTGCCCCAGCCTTTATCGAGAATCGCCGTCCGCCCTCGCGGTCCCAGCGTCGCCTTCACGGCCGAGGCCAGCTTCTCGACGCCGCTGAGCAGCGACGCGCGAGCGTCTTCCCGAAACGTAATCTGCTTTACACCCATGGATGCATGCCTCCTGACCTGCTTGGCGCCCGACCCCGATGACGGGTGGCGGGACTGTGAATTCCTGTCAATGCGTGTTATCCGTGATCGCCCGTCCGTCGGGCGCAGTCATCGCGTCAAAAACGCGGGCGCAGCGTGGCCGCGTCCGCGATCAATGTAGGGCAACCTTTGTGCCAAACCGGCCACCGACCGACATTCACACATAACCACTGTAAATAACACGAGTTACAGCCACACCAGGCGCCGCACAAAACGAAAACGGCCACTGCCATCATGGCAGCGGCCGTTTTTCGACTACTGGTATGGCTGCCGGTTCGGCAGCATTGGAGAGAATCCTACGGCATCGCCTGAAGCTCCTCGGCAAGCGACGATTCCGCCGGCGCGTACAGCTCGATCAGCCGGCCCGCCTCTCGATAGAGCGCGGCCTTGTCCATTGGCGAAAACGCCCCCGGTTCAACCCCCATGGCTCGATCCACTTCGATCGCCGATCGCGCCGCGCCGCCCGCCGCCCGCATTCGCCCGAGCTCCGCAAGGCCCCGGGCCGCCGAGACGCGCTCAGGATAATCCGGCGAACCGAAGTAGATCGGCGCGCTTTCCGGCGATCGATCTCCGGGAATCACGCCGATGACGACGCCGTCGTCAAACCCCACGTTGATCCGCTCGATCGGAACATCCCCGGCGTACAGCACCGGCGTCGCGGCTTCGTGCGGGAAGACATACTCCGGCGCCACACGGATCGCGACGAGATACCCGCGATCGACTTTGGCCCGCTCCCGGTTCCATCGCGAATGATACGGCTGATTCAGTTCGAACCGACGCGCATAGATCAGTTCGTAAACGCCGCCCGACGGCGCCTGATCGCGAGACACGGACAACTCCGGCGCCGCCGCCGAATCGACAGACGTTCCTGGTCCGCCGCTCGCGGCGCCCGCAATCAGCCACGCCGGCGCCGCGACGCCAAACCCAAGGACGACGATCCCGATCACTGTGTACTTCTTCATCATTCCAATCCCTCGAAGGCGTGGGGCGATGCCGGGCCGCGCCCAGCCCTGCAAAGGACCGGACGCGACCCGCGCGCCCTTCAGCACGCCGGCCCATGCGGATGAGCCGACGCGCCCCAACGCTCTCATTGATTTGTCAATTCGACGTCATCCAACCCGATTCGACCCTGAGCGCTGCCGTGCCCTGCGCCGAACTCCAGCCGAATCGCCACAATGTCCGTGAGATCCAGGCCGGAGCCATCTCGCAGGAAGTCCGTCAGACGAATGCGAATCGTTTCAAACTCATTCGCCCAGCCCGCGTTCGGTCCGCAGTTCGCCGGACCGCTTCCGATTCGGGCGTAGGGTTCCTCAATTCCCCCACCGTACGCGCTGATATCAATCGAACTCGTCGCCCCCGCCCCGTCGCGGAGCGTGACACTGAACGACAGGTCGCCGACATCCGCCAGCGTGAACGGATGCTGCGTTCCCTGTGCGGCCCGCAGGCTCAGGAACACGTCATCGCTGAAATCCCGCTGCGACGGAATCACTTCCATCTCATAGAAGTAGGCGGCGCCCGTGGACCAGTCGAACACAACGCCCGCGCTCGCGTCAGCGTCGCCCGCCGTCGTCATCCCGTTCATCGGGTCCGACGATGTCCACGTGAAGCCTGGCGCGTCGTCGTTCATCAGCCCCTCATAGACATTGGCCACGTCAAACGTGATCAGGCCACCTGAACTGCTCATCGCTGTCGATGGCTGCGACTGGAAGTCGTCAATCACGACACGTCCCGCGCCGACGCCACGGCGATAGAGACGATCGACAACCGCCGTCGCCGGAGCGCCGCTCGTTCGCAGCGACTCGTACTGTCGCCACAGGTATTCATCCGCCGGGATGTTCCCATCGGCGTATCGCTTCACGAGCGCCAGATAGGCCGACTTGGCGATCGCCTGAGCGTCGGCGCGACCGATGAGGTTGGGACCGCTCGCGTCGCCGAATCCGCAGCAGTTAAAGTCGTTGTGCCCCGCGCCCTGCACATACGTCGCCTGTCGGACACCCGTACAGCGATCGTAGATGTTGAACGGCAATACCTCATCGTTGTCCGCGCAGCCGTCGACGATGCCGTCCGCAGCGCCGTACAGAAGGTGGTACGTGACATTCAGCGGATTCGCGAGATCGGGCGTTCCCGATCCGAGATCGACATCCGTCGGCGCAATGCTGCTGACCAAGATGATGTCGCTCGCGTCGTAGTGGATCGACGTGTACGCCCCCGTGAACAGATCGTTGTAGGCCCGCACGACGCCTTCGCCGCCACGACCCTGTCCGATCCAGATGATGCGTGACGTGTCGATGTGACCGTCGAGCGCGCCGTTTGCGACGTTGACATCGCCCTGTTGATCGATGATCGCATGCGTGTGCTCGAGCGTCGTCTCCGCCGCCGCCGCGGGTCCGGCCACGCTGTTCGTGCGATGCGACATCACGATACAGCCATAGGAGGCCAGGTGGGACTGCAGATACTCGTAGTACGTGTACTGCTGGCCGTTTCCGTGACTGATCACGATCAGCGGAAGCTGCCCCATCGACGCAATATCCATCGGATAGGACGTTCGTTCGCCCGCCTGGCCCGGCGCGCTGATGCCGCTGACGAGATACGTCGCCGTATCCACGACCAGAGGCCCCGCCGACGTCAGGTCATTCACCACATAGAATCCGGACTCATCGCTGAAGCCGTCGATGAAATCGCCCGCATCGAGCAGACCGTCCTGATTGACGTCGATCACGACGTCATACCCGACACCCAGCCCCGTCCCCGCGTCGGCGTTGAGCTCGCCCGGCGCCGCAATCCGGAATGTGTTGGAGACGGTATCAACGGAGGAGAATGACAGCGTCTGGAAACCACCCATGCGGATATCCACCAGCGTCCTGTCCGTGTCCCACGCAAGTTCGGACTTGGCCGCCGTGACGTATACATCCGCCGTAACGCCGCCGATGGCCGGATGGAGCGCCGGATCGATCGCCAGATAGACCGGGCCTGCGGTATCAAATGTCCTGACGAAGCCGGCGTGCGGGTAGGCGGCCAGACTGTCGCAGGCAAGGTCCAGCATCGTCGGCTGCGGAATGCACGGATTCGGAACGCAGTCGGAACCGTCTCCGAAATAGACGCCGCTCATCTGCGAGCAGACGCATCCCGTCTCCTCCGAACAGACATTTCCCACACAACAGGCGCCTGTGATCGGCGTACAGTCCGCCGTATCGCATCGATTCAGCGCCCCCTGGAAGGACTCGCACGGATCCGAGCAGTCCTCCTCCAGCGCGTTGTAGCAACTGCCGTCTGGCTGGCAGCACGCGCCCATCAGGCACAGCTCCGAAGTGCACACACTGCCGTCGCCGAAATAGGACGCGCCCGGAATCTGATCGCACTCGCATTCCGACAGCAACTGGCACGTCGGCGCGGGATCGCCGGGGATGCAGCACGCGCCACGCGCGTCAGACGGCTCACACGGCGCCGAGTAAATAAGCGCCTGTCCGCGAATCTCTCCGGAGGGATGATTCGTCGTATGCACGTTGACGTACCAGAGCCCCGCCAGCAGATCATCGATCTGGGCCGCGACCGGATACGATCCGGGATCCGTCAGCGTCAGCACACCATGCTTCGGAGACCCCGGGGGCAGCGAGTAGATCGCCGGGGCGTTCACGCCCGGCGCCGCCGGTCCGTGTATGTGACTCACTGTCTCCGGGCCGCTCAGACCGTTGAAGTGCAGGTAATAGCGCAGCTCGTTTGTGTTCAGATCGACGCGAATCGTCCCGAAGCCGTTCCCTGTCGGCGCCGGCGCCGGCGGCGGGGAATGCGTGCCGATCGCCTCGCCCGTCGTCATCGTCATCGCGCCGATGATGTCGTTGCCGCAGTTTGTCCCGGCGAACGACGCAACGCCGCAGGCCTCGTCGCAGTTTTTTGCCGTGGCAACGATGCAGGCGCCGTCCGGAAGACAACATCGCCCGGCGGCGCAGTCGATCAGTTCATCGGCGCACGTGGTTCCGTATCCCTGCCAGACACCGTTGTACGTCGAGCACTCACAAACTTCGCGATAGAAACCGTCAAAGCAGATCCCCAGGTAGCAGCACGCGCCCGTCGGATCGCCGCTCGCCGTCGGACATACGCCCGACGGACCGCAAACTGATCCAACGCCGAACCAGACACCGCAGAGACCATCGCACGCGCTGAGCGCAACAACGCCGCAGTAGCCATCACCGATGCAACAGGCGCCGACAGGCTGATCGCAGATCGTCGTCACGCAGTCCGTTCCGTCGCCCTCGTACACGCTGTTGGCAATCTGCAGACACTCGCATTGGGTCATCTCGGCGCACGTCGCGACCTCACCCACCGTCGTGCAGCACGCGCCCGTCGGAATCGGCGAACATCCGTTCCCCGGGGCCGCGTCGTTCTGGCCGGCGTCATCGCACGAAACGCCGACGCCGGCGAACTGGCCGCACTGCGGCGTGCAGCTCGCCTCCGTCAGCAGTTCACAATCGCCGTTGGGAAGGCAGCACGCCCCGAAGTCGCACGAGTTCGGCAGGCAGATCGTTCCGTCGCCGAAATACAGACTGCTGAGCAGCTGATCGCACTCACATTCCGTCGTGATCGTACAGAACTGCCCCGCGATGCCCGACGCGCAGCAGGCGCCCGTGGGCGGCGGCGTGCACGGCGTCACGTAGGGCGTGATCTGTCCGCGTATTTCACCCATCGGATGCTGGATTGAGTGCACGTTCACGTACCACAGGCCCGCGACGAGATCGGCGATCTGGTTCGCAACCGGATAACTTCCCGGATCTGTCAGAACGATGGAGCCGATTTTCGTTGCGCCGAGCGGCAGCGCGTACACAACGGGGCCATTCACGCCAGGCGCCGCCGGACCATGAATGTGAGCCACTGTTTCGGCGCTCGTGAGTCCGTTGAACTGGATGTTGAACGACAACGTCCCCGATCCATGATCCAGGAAGAACGATCCGCTTCCGCCACCACTGGCGGGCGGGGCCGGCGGTGTCGGCGTATGCGTTCCCGAAGCCTGCGCCGCGTCCATGCTCAGGGAGAATTTCGAGATATTGTCACAGAGCGTTCCGTATTCCTGGAATTCACCGCAACGGCTGGCGCAGCGACTCGGGGTCGCCACGGCGCAGGTCCCGTTCGGCAGACAACAACGTCCGTTGAAACAGTTGACGAACGGCGGCGCATCACCGCAGACACTGGCGTCGCCGTGATAGGTTCCGCCGTAGAAGCACTCGCACTCCTCCTGCACCATGTCGTCAACGCATTGCGCGCCGAAACAGCAGGCGCCCGTCGGCTGGATCGTGCAGGCGTCATCCACGCAGTTGCTTCCGGCGCCAAGCCACTCGCCGCACGCGGCCGCGCAGCCGTCCTCCGTATGACCTTCATTACACATGTTGCCGAAGCAGCACGCCCCAATCGGCGCACACGCCCCCGGCGCGCAGGTCGCCCCCGAGCCAAGGTACACGCCGCCGTTGCAGGTACAGAAGGTCTGTGTGACGTTCTGCAGGCAGTCTCCGTCCAGGCAGCAGGCGCCACCGATCGGAAGCAGACACGGTACGGCGCCACACTGCGACCCCAGACCATTCCACATACCGCAGGCGGTCGCGCATTCGGACTGCGCGAAGTCATCGTAGCAAATTCCGTTAATACAGCATGCGCCCACGGGCGCCGGGCATGCGAATGTCTGGCAGCTCTCGCCCGCATGAAACACGCCGCCGAGCTGCCCCGTGCAGAAGCACGCCTGCGTGAGCACACAGCCGCCGTCTGTCAGACAGCAGGCCGCGACATCCTCCTCGCAGGACGTCTTTCCGGTCTTCAGAATCTCGACAAACGGATCCACGTCCGCCTGGTCGAGGAGGCAGTCACCGTTGATGTCCATGCAGGCGCAGCTGTCGATCGGTCCATTTCCGGCCAGCAGGCAGTTGATGAAGATGGCCACATCGGCGCTGTCCACGACGCCGTCGTTGTTGCCATCCCCGAGACAGGCGCATGCGCCGGGCACGGGCGGCGTGAATACGATCGTCAGCACGGGACGAACCGACGGCGTTGGATGGTCCCTGGAATCGAACTTCTTGGCGGTCGGCGTCGTCGATTCGTCGCCGATGACAAACCAGCCGCGGTTGGACACGGGGTCCAGCGCCCAGCTCTGTACTTCGGCCAGCATCGTGGGCGATGTCCAGATGTAATCGCCGATGTCATCGACACTCGTCGTCGCGCTGGCGACCACATCGTAGTCGCCCCCCGGCGACGCCCAGGTCAGTGTGTTGTAGTTGGAGTGCGTCCACGTGGCGTCCCCCATCGTCGCCGCCCCGCCGATGCCGCCGCCACCTGGCGCGATCGAGGTCCCCTCTCCCCAGTCCGCCAGCGCCCGATAGAGCGAGACATCCGTCGCGCCGGCCAGGTCGCTTGTCTTGGACATGTGCAGTTTCAGTTCGACGTATGTGATCGCCGAGCCGACCGGGATGGCGCCCTGCAGATCGAATCGCAGCAGTCCGCGCTTGATGTCCAGTCCCGCCCCCTCGAAGGATCGCCCCGCGAAGAACCCATTGCCGAGACCGTTGCTCAGTGCGCCGCCGCTCTCGTAGATCGTCGTGTCACGATCCGCCTGAAGATTGACGGTATCCGCCCGCGCATCCGCATGGCAGGCGAGGACGCAGAGAACGAGGGCGCCGATGTGCGCGTATCGAGATTTCATTCGAACCTGACTCCTTCCAATCCGTCGCGGTCGAATTCGGAATGAACCGACGCGCTCCCGCGCAACGTCGAACGAACGTGCGCCGCGATGTGAGACTGCGAGGCGGCCGCCCCTGCGAACGAGCGCCCCCCGGCCGCAGGCAGGGCTGCTAACAGACAACGCCCAGGTATTCGGAGGGATGCGGCAGCGGGTAGCCGGGGAACAGCTCCGAGAGATTCGCCTGGTTGCACATGAGCCGATCGAAGATCTCGGCGAGGAAAATGCGGGAATCCGTGCCGATGCAGACGTCGTTCGTGCCGCCGCAGGTGGACGAACCGACATTGTGAAGCGTGTCGACGCCGGGCCACAGACCCGCGTTGACAACCTGGCCGCCGCAGATGTTCGTGCCCATCATATAGACATTTGTCGCATATCCGTGATCCGTCCCGGCCGTCTGGGGCGTCACGGGAACGCCGCCGCTTGTCAAAGGCGGCTTGGCGTCCCGTCCGAACTCGCCCGTCATGTAGATCGTCCAGCACTTGTCGACGCCCGGCGCCGTCATATCCAGCCAGAACGCCTTCAGGTTCTTCGCGAGGCTCGCCATGAGGCCCCACATCGCTCCCTGCGTGCTGTTGCTCCCCTGGTTGTTGTGCGTATCCCATCCCCCGCTGCGCAGCGTGACGGTTTCCAGGCCGATGCCCGCCTTGAGCATCGCCGCAACCTGGCGCAGGCCCTTGCCGAGGTAGGATGTGTCGTAATCCTCTGTCGACGTGTAGTTGATCGTGCCGAGCAGGTTGATCGCGTCACGCGTCACAATCGACAGATCCTGCCACGCGCTCAACTTGTTCTGATTGCCGTACATCTCCACCATTGCGGCGAGCCACGCGTCCTGAATGGTGGAAGAGATGCCCTGGATCCCGAAATTCTCCGCATCCGCGACCGGGATCGCCTGAAACGGAGCGCCACCGAGCAGATGATCGTGCAGATTCGAAGCCACGCTGATGCCGCGAATCGGGCCGCCGTAGGAGGGCGCCGTCTCCAGATGGCGCGCCAGCATGCTGCCCTCCAGCGCAATGCCGGGGTTGGGCGTCGCCTGTCCAACCCATCGCTCCGCCGTGAAGTGCGAATACGACTGCCCCGGCAGCGTGCAGCCCGTGGCAATGGCGAGACCGCCGTCGTTCCAGATGGGGATCAGATCCGCAAAGGCGCCGGAAAGCGCCCAATAGCCGTCATTCAGCGAGATGAGGTCCTCGGGCGTGCCTGTTCCCGGCAAGGGGACGCCAAGCAGGCTCCCGGGCGCCCGAATCCCGTCGACCGGATTGATGTAGGCGTCGTCCCCGATGGGACAGACCATCGCGAGGCCGTCGGGACCGCCGAACAGATGGATGAAAATGAACGTGTGGTCCGGACAGCTTCCGTTGTCGGCGAATGTGCATTCCGGAAACCACATTGGCGCGCCGGCCGCGAACGCCGCAGCGCCTGTCGCGGCCGCCGAACGCGACATGAACTGCCGCCGCGTCATCCCGCCCCAGAACGTGTCGCCGCCCTGCGCCGCCCGCCGCATTCGGCGCGACACTGTGTTGTAGTCCCGACAGGCGTTCTTATCGTAAATGTCCATGAATCCTATCCTCGCTGAGGCGAACAGCGCCTCCGATGAGTTCGAAACATCCTCGCGAACCGTCGCTGCGCATCGACGGCGCCGCGCCGTCGCCGCGCGCGTCAATAGCACTGGTAGGAAGGCGACGCGAGCGCGAGGCTCGTCATCTCTCGTCGCGCTGTCAGCGACAGCGGCAGCGACACGCCACTGAAGTAGTTGGTAATCGTCGTTCGATCGGCCTGCGTCATGTATCCGCCCGTCAACGCGTTATCCAGCGCGTCGAGCGCGGCGGTGACCGACGCCGTCGGCAGCGCGGAAACAAACGCGCTGATGCTCGCGGCGCCGAAACTGTTGAAGGCCCATCGAGCGCCATGCTCCCAGCGCGTCCGCAGGTCGGCCCACTCTTCCTTCCCGTCCGGATACCCGTCCGGAGACTGCTTGTTGTATGGAATGTGGTCAGCGACGCTGAGGTAGCCGCCCACGAGCCGGCTCGACTGGAATTCCGTGCCCGGATCCGAAATCGTTGCGTTGCACGCGCGGGCCGTGGACGCCAGCAGATGGAGCGGACGCTTGACCTTTTCATCTCCGCAGTGGATCCACGTCTGCGACAGGATGACCTTCACCATCTCGGCGATTTCGTTGGTGTTCGGATCACCCCAGTTCGCGACGTAGGCGTCCACAACAGCCTGCTTGAGCGCCTGCGGCGGCGCGTAGCTCGACAGCCATCGACACATCTTCCCGGCAATGAACTCCGCCGTGAAAATGCCCATCTTGGCGGGATCCGTCAGGATATCGACGACGACATCGATCTCGTTCTCGCCGAGATTCGGGTCGTTGATCACATAGGTCTGCGGATTGCCGTTCGCGGGGAAGACCAGGTTCTTGACGCCCGTGTCGTGTCGCAGAATATCGAACGGCTTGATCGCGCCGCAGTTGGCGCCGCCGCCGTGGAATGAGTTCGGGACTTCCACCTCCCATCCCGTCAGCATTCGCGCCAACTCGACGATCGTCTGCTGGTCGTACCCGTTGTCCACGCCGAGCGTATGCAGCTCCATGATCTCCCTGGCGTAGTTCTCGTTCGGCGATCCCGCCGTGTTCTCGACGCCGTTCAGGTAAAGGAGCATCGCCGGGCTCAGGGCGCTCGCCTTCAGCAGGTCCCTGAACTTGCCAAGCGCATTCGGTCGGATGTGATGTGTATCCTCGAGCGTCTTGTAGCGGTTGTTGGCGTTCGGCATCTGGTGATACACGTTGAAGTGATCCGTCCAGAACTCCACCATCCGCTCAAGCAGCTGCGCCGGGCTGTAGATCGCCCGAATGACCCGCGCCCTGACGAGGTCGTAGCGGACCGCGAACATTGCGGCGGCGTCGTTGCCCGCGCAGAGATTCGCCCCGCCCGCCGATTCGGCCAGCGTCGGGTAGGGCCCGTATCCATGTGTCGGGTCCGTCTGCGTCGCGAGGTTGTTCTCGAAATCGATGTAGGGCTGCCACGAATAGGGATCAAGCTGCTGATTGAGCCACGCGTTGTAGCCCATTGTCGTGACATCGGCCTCAACGCTCGACGTCCAGCCGAACGTCGCCTTGTCGATCAGTTTGTGAATCGACGATTTGTCGCCGATCAGGATCGGACACGCCGCGGGGCCGGGCTGAATCCCCGGGCGCCCGGCCGAAGGTGTGAGCGACGATGACGACCCTGTGACAGCCGCCCCCGTCGTCGTTCGCTTTCTCACCTTCCCCTTTGCGTCCGGATCGGCGTACGCGCTCTTCCCGAACACGAGCGCCGCCAACCCACCCGCCAGCAGTTCTCGCCGCGTCCGGCGCGACGCCGCCTGCGAGTCCTGAGGCGTCGTCACGTCGTTCTCCGGCGCCGCCCGCTGTTCGTCGTCTGAAATCGTCAGGTTCTTTTCAGCCATATCCAAGGTCCCTCGCTGACCCTTTCGGAAAAGTTCGAATCACCAGGTCGTCGCGACGGTCCGACTCGAAGCGCTCGCGCGCAAACCGGGTGACAACGCCCGGATCGAGAAGATCCAGCCGCCAGGCCGTCATACAACGATCTCAGTTCACTTGATTCGAGCGCAGACGCGCCCAGTGCGAGCACTGGCGCCGCCGGAATCGTTTAGCGACGCCTTAAGCAATTGGCGCGCCCATGCGAGGAACACGCAGAGAGATTCACGCACGCCGGGATCAGCGGATTGCACGCAACGATATGAAATCCCGAAGATTGTGCGCGACGCAACTTCATTGAAGAACACGCACAGTGTCTGATGGACCGACGACACATCATGTCATCCGGCCGGCCGCGACCAGCCAAATGGCCAGGCGCAGCCACGCCCCCTGGCCATGCAGCGCCAATGGATGGCGCGAGATCCCCCTGACCCCGCTCGGTCCCTCGCCGTCGGCCTTGCCAAACGTATGTCATCGTCGGGAGACTCGGAACGCGTCGCTCGCAGCGCCGGATTTCAGGACGGTTCCGCGATCGCTACGGCCGAGATGTCTGCGCCGCCTCGCCGACATCGAACGCCGTCTCATCCACACGGTAGCAATCGCATATCGCGGACAATAGCGCGAACAGTGATTCCACACGCGACGCCGTGACGACGCCGGATTCGATGAACCGCCGATCGAACCACGTCGTCGATCGGAAGTACCGGTCCCGATCGACCATGTCGCTGAAGCGCAGGTACTGATACTCATACGCGTATCGCGCGAGCTGCCGGAAGATCTGGGCCGGCGGCATTACGCCGTTCAGACAATAGACATTGTTCCGAACATAGGCTTCCGCCTGCGCCCGCGTCAGATACCGCTGGGAAAGGAGATTCGCCTGGAAATCGGGCATCCGGCTCTGCGCGTAATCCGCCAGCGCCGTACCGATGGCGCCCGTCGCCCGACTGAGCGCCCCGAGATCCGCGCGGGCCCCCGCCATGACCGCGGACGGCGCATGATTCACAATCTCATCAAACAACGCCGCGAGCTCGCCATTCAGCGACGCAAAAGCGTCGCGCCGGTCGTCCGGAACAGGGACCCATCCGCCATCCACGGCCTGATGCGCCCACTCGTGAATGGTTCGCGCCGCCAGCATCAGGCGATCATACGTCGGGCTTGGCGCGTTCAGCCGTCGGCCCTCCGAATCCGTCAGGCTGTAGGCCACGAGATTCCGCTGCACGTGAATGTAGCTCAGACCACGCTGCTCCATCTCATCATGCGCGGCCGGGAGCTCATCCGGCCGTCGCAGCGACGCCAGAAACCTGGACGTACAGTCGCCGACGACGCGCAGGTCCGCGACAAGCCCCTCGGCGACAGGCGCCGAGATCCCCCCGGCGATCTCCCGAAACGCCGCCTCATCGCCGTCCCCACTCGGCGCCCACAGGATCTCCTCCGGACGCCCGACAACGAGAACGTTCGGCCGCGCCTCCTCCAGCCAGCGCCGCAGCGAGTCGAATCCCCCGGCGGAACCTGCGACATAGCGCTTTCCAAATGCGGCGATCGCCCCCTCCGCCGCGGCGCCGATCCGCTGGCCCATCGTCTGGAGCTTCTCAATCTGCGATTGTGTCGCCGCCAGCCCGGTTGGCGGTATTCCCATCAGCGGCTTGCCGCCCTTCGCCGCAGGTCGCCGCAGGTCCAGGTCATACAGCCTGCGAATCACGTCCATCGCGTCCGCCAGCGCGACAAACGTCGCCGCGTCGGGACGCCCCGACCGCGTCGCCCCCGCGCGGAACAACGCCACTTCCCTGTCACTCCGCGTCAGCCAGTAGGGCAGATTCTGAACGAACGCCGACAGGATCTGCTGTGTCTGGGCCATCCGCTCCTGATGCAGAAACAGATAGGCCGCAAACTCCTTGTTTGACAATTCGGGATCGAAGTCCGACGCGTACATCGTCCACGAGGCGCGATAGAACGGCTGGGAAAACGGTGGCGCCGGTTCGTCCGGTCCGGCGATCAGCACGTTCTGCATGCGCGGCGGAAGCCAGAATCGAGGGGAACGCGCCGCCAGATCCGTCGCGCGCGCCCAATACGCGGCAAACGCCGCGTCAAACATGTCGATCCAGTCGGTCGGGACTCGCCGCACGTCACGAACCGCCGCGCGAAAGGATGGCGCCATCCCCTCGGGGCTCAGGACCTCGGCCGGAATCACGAACGCGCGAGTCTGCCCGAGCAGGAAATCATGAATCAAATCGTGTTCTGACATGGATCGGCTCAGCGGGATGAATCCCGTCCGCATTGTCTCGCGCCATCTCAGAAACGCCAGCGGAAACACGTTCCATCCGCTCTGAGACCATCCGCTTGAACGCACGCATCTCTGTGTCGTTTTCGAAGATACCGCGCATCTCAATCGCTTCCGATCGGGCGACGGACGCCGAACGCCCCGTCCCGTACTCCTTGCGCTGCACCCACGGATGCGTATCGACGACAGACACAAATGCGATCTCGTCATACGGCAGGAACGCGACACGCTGAAAGCGCGTCCGAACGGCCAGCCCCGTGCGCGTCAGCGCCGCCTGGCAAGGTCGCTCTCTCAACACGCGACTGAATCGAACCGCGCGCACGATGATGAATCCCACGAACATGACAACGGCGGCGACGGCGCCCCAGTCGCCCATGTACCTGACGAGCGCCTTCCAGTTGCTCGCGACGAGATAGACGGCGTAGAACTGCACGCCGATCGTCGGCACAAACCACTTCCAGTTCACGCGCGGACGAAAGATCGTGGTGGCGTCGTCATACGCCTCCCCGCACTCGGGGCATCGATGCGGCGCCGGCAACCCCTCCAGCGCGTAATCGCAGTGCAGACACCTGTCCTGTGGAGAAATGATCATTCGTCCGTCTCATCGCGAGCGCGGCGCCCTGCGGACTCCGCGCCCGGCCCCACGCCGATGCGCTCATTCAGACGCCGCTCAAACGTCCTGGCCTCGTCCTCATTATCAAAAACGCCCTCCAGCGAAATGTCCGCCTGCGGCGCCAGCAATCGCGTTCCATCGGCGGACATCGTTCGCGCGCTGACGCAGGGATGGACCGTGATCCGCGCAAACGCAATATCATCGTACGCCATCCGCCGAACCTCGCCCCGCCCGGGTCGCGCAACCACAGCGTCCTTCGTCAGCGCCACAAATCGCGGACCGACCGATCGGAATCGGTGGCGATGATAGACGAAAATGGCGCCCGCGAGGATCAGGCCCGCGGCCAGCAGCGCCGCGAGCCCGTACGCAAGACCGACGATCATCACGATCAGGAGTAACTCCGGCGAAATGGCGGCGGGCACATAGTCGAACAGGAGCGACTTTGTGAATGACCGCCGAAACACGACCGTCTCCGCGTCGAACGACAGCCCACATTCCGGACACTGATGCGCCGATGGCAGCCCCTTCAGTGAGTAGCGACACTGAAGACAACGCTCGTCGGGCGAGACGATCACGCGCGTTGCTCCGGCGCCGGCGCAGGCGTGGCGCCCTGCGTCAGCAATCGGCCTGTTCGCGCCTCCAGGCGTCGCCTGAACTCCCGGTATTCCGATTCGCTGTCAAACACGCCGCCGATGGGAATCGCGCGCGTCTGAGCCTCAACCCCTTCCAGCTCCAACTTCGGGTCCATCCGCACCACGGGACCGTCGTCCGCGATGTCCCAGATGTCCTCGTACGCCATCGTGGACACCCGCCCGGCCCCAAGGCCCGCGACCAATCCGGAAGGCGCCAGCGCAACGAAACGCCTCTCTCGCCGACGCCGTCGCAGCATCGTGTCGGTCACGACCATGCTCCCGACGATGATTGCCATCAGATACAGGTCACTCGCCGACCGCAGCCAGCCCACAGCGAACATGACGCCGACAACGAGCAGCGTCGCGACACGCATCCCCGTCTCAAGACGTTCCAACAGGCCCCGGCGCGATTCGCCCGTCGGCCGGAAGACGATCGTCTCGGTGTCGTAGGACAGCCCGCACTCCGGGCACACATGTGCGGTCGGCAATCCGACGAGCGGGTAGTTGCAGCGAAGACAGCGATCGACGTTCGACTCGATCATCATTCGGCCCGAAGAAACAAAGATCCCGCCCTATCCAGGCCCGCGCTGATGCAACGGACAAGCCGCGGAATCCGATTCGCTGCGACCTTCGGCCCGTTGCCGCCATCGTACGGTTCGTGCTACAATCTCAGGAAGGTATCAGTCTACAGGGAACCCGTTTCTGGGAACAAGCCGAATGGCCAAAACCGTCGACGACATGAAGGATCGCGTAGCCGACATCATCCGCCAGCTCCGCCCGGCCGTTCAGAGCGACGGCGGTGATATCGAGCTCGTGGATGTCGATGAAAACGGCGTCGTCACTGTCCGCCTCCACGGCGCCTGCGTCGGCTGCCCCTCCGCGGCGATCACGCTGAAGATGGGCGTCGAGCAATCGCTCAAGGACAACATTCCGGAAGTGACGAAAGTCGTCTGCGTCGAATAATCACGCGCAGCGCCAATGGGTGGCATTCTTGCCCTCAAAGGCGACGCTGTCCGGGAATTCGAGTGAGAATTTCCGATTTGCAGAACCGTCGTAAACGCCAGTGTTTCCAGGACCAACACAGCTCCGAAGGAGCGTCAGTTTTTAGCCACGGGTGGAGCGGAGACCGCATAGCGGTCGGAGTGCAACCCGTGGTTAGCGTTTTTTCCTCGGGTTTAGCCCTGAAAGGGCGACACGATTCCCGGACAATCTCGCCCTCAAAGGCAGGCATGTGGAAGTCGAACAAGCCCGCACTTCACCGCTTCTCTCCCTGCACGGGAGCAGGCCGCTCCCAACCGATCTGCGACCCGCAAGGGGCGGGCCAGCGTATCCCGACATGACGCGAGAGGCCGGACCACCGATCCCAGGCTCCGGTACTCGGCAGACCGGCGTCGCCATCAACTGCGACAGCCGCTCGCCAACCGCCAGGCTTCGAAACGGGCGACGACAACAGCCCCATGACGATCGACTCTGACAAGGACCGGATCCCTGGACCCGTCAACCGCCAGCCCCAACTTCCCCGGCTTTCGCCCGGATCGCAAGCTGAACTGCCCGGAATGTGACTACCTGCTCCGGGGCCTCCCTGTCGAAGGCGCCTGCCCCGAGTGCGGCCTGCCCTACGACGCCGACACCTACGTCTACAACCGAAATCCGTACGACTCGGAACCCGGCGTCATCGGAACCTTTGTCTCCGAACTGATCGGGTACGGTCTCATCTTCATCGTCGTGCTCTGGTTTATTGACATCTGGGCATTCGCCATCGGCGCAGCGATCGCCGCCGCAATCATTGCGGCCATCTTCGCATTGTCCTGGCGAACCGTCACGGCGCCCATCCAGATCGTCGTTGGCGCCACCGAACTCCGCCTCCGCCGCTCGGGCGAACCTGCGGAGCGAGTCAATTGGAACGACGTCCGCGAGATCAAACTTCGCGTCCCCTGGTTGGGTGTGAAGTCGCTCATCCTCCACCTGCAGGACGGTCGCAAACGCGTGATCAAGCTGCCGGGTAAGGACGTGAACGCAATTTACAACACGATCGACGCGATCCGTCGACGCGCCGGGGCGAACTAAGCGTGGAGACTCCATGCGCACCAGCCCCCCCCTGGCACAGGAGCAGGCCGCTCCGCAACCGAACTGCGACCCGCAAGGGAGCAGGCCAGCGTATCCCGACATGACGCTGCCCGCCGAAACACCGAGGCGCCGCTCAGCGTCCCAGGGTCGAGATCCGGTGATCTGGAGAATTCGCGATTTGATGATCGTTTCCGCAACGCGCGACCGGGCGCAAGATCACAGATCGCAAATCACCACTTCACAAATGGCGTGGCTGCGGGAAGGGATTCCCGCGGGGCGTGGGGACGAGAAGGGAATCTCGACCCAGAGGGCGGCTCGGATTGTTGGCGCCAGCCTCGATTGCCAAGTCGCCAGATCACCAAATCGCCAAATGGGCTGGCTCTTCGCTGTGGGTCGCGCCGGATGCGTCATGCCCCGCTGCGCTGGCCCCCTCCCTTGCGGGTCGCGGTTCGGTATTCGTCGCTCGCGCTCGGGGCGCCTGTTCGCGAAACATCACAAATCGCAAATCACCACTTCACAAATGGGGCGCTGACTCAGCATCGCCCCGCAGCCCGGCGGTTGTCCGTAACCCACCCCGGAAAGGCCTCGCGCTCAAAGCCGTTTACCATAGAATATCGACAACGGGACGGGAGGCGGGCGTCACGCCCAACCATTGTGTTCAACGATGAGAACTGTCGGAAACCGGTCCCGCCGGAAATCGCTCCCTTGACCTACGATGCGGCAACAACACACGGTTCGTTCACCGGCTTTCCCCCCAGCGGGCATCGCGCATGCCTCAGGTGCGAATACCCGTTGACGGGATTGCCGCTTCCGTGCCGCTGTCCGGAATGCGGCTTTCAACACGGCGACGACATGCGAGTCTGGAAACTGGAGCCGATTTCCCGACGCAATCTCCTCTATGCCGTCGGCGCCAACTTACTGATCGCCATGGGCATCTTCGTTTTTCAGTCGCACGTCGCATACACCGGCGCACGCTCCATGACGTTGAACGCCGCGATCCTCTTCGGCGCCGCCTTCGCCACGCCCAACCTCCTCTTTGCACTGCTCATCTATCCGATTTCCAAACGCCTCCGCCGCTGGCCCACATTGATCGCCTTCGACGCCGACGGCGTTTACCGGCGGACGACCTTCCGACGGCTTCGCGTCTTCTTATGGCGCGACATACAGTCCATCCGCGTGGAGTCGAGCTGGCTCACGCGCCCCTACCACATCGCCAGGGTCCAAATCGTGGGTATGTCACGGTTCAACGCCTGGTGGTCCCGCAATTCGGCGGAAGTCGAATCCTTCAGGAGCGCTTTCGACAGCGCCTGGCGACAACACGGATGCGAGCCATGACAATGAACGCGGCGGACACATCATCGCTGTTCAGCGGATTCCCGCCCCGCGATCTCGCCGACTGCCCGTACTGCGGCTACACGCTCACCGGGCTTCCCGCCGAATCCGCGTGCCCCGAATGCGGCTTCCGGTACGACAGCGACACACGCGTCTGGATCGCCAAACCCGAACGACTCCCCGAACGCGTCTTCGTCTACTACTTTCGCATCTCGATTGTGAGCGCCATTGCGTTGCTCGTCGCCATGCTGACGATGACCTTCCTCGGCCGTGTCCACTGGTACTGGACCAGCTTCACACTCCTCTGCATTTTCATTCAGTTCACGTCGACGTTCAGGATGCGCCGAGAGCGGAATGAGCGACCGTTGCTCGTCGTGGCCCCGCAGGGGATTCGATATCGTGATCAGCGCTTCCGCGTCCATGACTACGACTACGCCGACATCCGCGAGATCGAAATCGTCACGTTCCCCGGGATCGCAGACGCGTGGATCATTCCCCATCGCGGTCCGCAGAGAAAAATCCGAAAGGTCTTTCGAGATCGTCGCGAGCCCTATGACTTCGCCAACGCGGTCAGGCGAAGGATTGGTTGACCCAATACGCAAGTATGAGGAAGTCGAACAAGGCCACGCCCATCCAGAAACCCGACCACGGGAGAGTCGGCAACGGGCCCCAAACGGAATCGCACCATTGAACGCTGACGAAGTGACAATCCCGAGATCTTTCCCCGGCTTCCCGCCCGGCGGCTATATGAACTGCCCAATGTGCGACTACCACCTCGAAGGCCTCTCGCGCCAATGCGCCTGCCCCGAATGCGGATTCAGGTATGACACCCACACGCGGCTCTGGCTCGCGGATCCGACCCTCCATCAACGCGCCAGTATCGCCTTCGCCGTGGCGCTGCTGGTTGTTGTCGTTCTCACACAAGTCGTCACCGCCGGTCTCGCCATCACGATTCCGACAGCCGTCGCAATCCTTGTGCTCCTGCTGGTCATCGCTTTGCGCGTCCTTCGCTCGAAACGACACGGCCGCCGCCCCGGTTTCGCCTGCGTCTCTCCCGAGGGCATTCACTATCGCTATCCCCTGCGCCAAGTCAGGTCGATTCCGTGGTCACGAATCCGACGCGTCGGTGTTCACCCCGAACTCATCGGCGCCGAAGTCATCATCGAGCTCTCTGATGGACGCTCCTGTTACATCGCCAAAGCGTTCGGCTGCAAGCGCGACATGACCGAGTTCGCGCTGGCCGCGACGCAATGGCTACCCGCCGAATCGAACGGCGCCCCGCAAGGAGCGGGCCAGCGTGTCCCGACACGAAGCGAGACGCCGTAACAGCGAGGCGCCGCTCGGCGATGGAGGATCGGACTCGGGGGATTTGGTGATTTGGCGATCTGGCAATTGTCGTCGCAGCGCGCCACCGTCGAAACATCACAAATCGCAATTCGCCACTTCACAAATGACGCGCCGCCTCGCGGTGAATCGCCCTGCGACCGCCATGTCGCGCTACGCTGGCCCCCTCCCTTGCGGTCGCGGTTCGGCCCCCGTCGCTCGCGCTGCTCGATGGCGAAACATCACAAATCGCAAATCGCCACTTCACAAATGGCGTGGCGGGTTGGCTGGGGGAAGGGATTCCCGCGGGGAGCCGGGACGAGAATGGAATCTCGTCCCAGCGGCGGCTCGGATATTCGGCGCCAGCCCCAAATCACCCAATCACGAAATCACCAAATACCTCAGGCGCCTCTCCGCCCACCGCCCGACGACTCCCCGCCGCCCGCGTCATCACCGGCGCAAGCCGGGTCTTCCGATTCCTCGCACGGCGTCGGATCCTGCGGCGGTCCGCCCGAGCCCCACACATTGAAGGTCATCTCGCGCACATTGTTCACGACGCTCACCAGATCATCGCACTCCGGAACGTCATCGTCCGGGTCCAGCTCGAGTCGCGCCGTGTAGAACCCGATGGGCAGACCACTCGAAACGACGACGTAGTCGGATCCTGAATCGCCGACATCGACGGGCTCGGAACCAACGGACTGCTCCCAGACGACGACGTCATTCTTCAGAATCTGCACGACTGTCCGGTACCCATGCTTCGCCGGCCCCGGCGTGAAGAAACCGCTGTAGGCGTATTCCCATTCGATTGCAAAGGCGTGATTGAATTGGAGGAACGCCGAGTTCGTTGGCGCCGATGTCGCGCCGCCAACAAGAATGCTGTCGACAGGCGGTGTCAGGTCGATGCCCATGGACGGCGGATACAGATCCCTGGAACATCCAATTGTCGGCCCCGGAACGCCATTCCCATTGCCGATCGCGTCAAAATCGCAGCCGGCGCCCATCAGTGCGGCCATACAAAGCGCCGCGCCGATCGTCCTCGAATACCGCATCGTCTCGATTCGCCACGCAAGTCGCATCGCCACGCCTCCCGTCTTCGCCACGCCACATCGTCCCGGCGTCCGCCACCGGGCCCGATGATCTGGGCAATCCACATGCCGAACACGAGAAAGCGTGACAGAACGCGCAATTCCACGCGGATCGAACGTAGCGTCGTCGCCGGGGCGCCGGCTTTTGCGAATCCACCTGGGCAACCTCACCCAGCGGCGCGCAATGCGCCCCACGCCATTTGTGAAGTGGTGATTTGCGAAATGGTGATATGGAATTTGGTGATTTCGTGATTTCGTGATTTGGTGGTTTGGTGATTTGGGGATTTGGGGATTTGGGGATTTGGCGATCGAAGCTGGCGCCATCAAACCGAGCCGCGACCGTCAGCGACGCCGACCGAACCGCGACCGCAAGGGAGGGGGCCAGCGTAGCAGGACATACCGGTCGCAGCCCGATCCACAGCGCAGAGCCAGGCCATTTCGTGATTTCGTGATTAAGCGATTTGGTGATTTAGCGATTTGGCGATCGAAGCTGGCGCCATCAAACCGAGCCGCGAGCGTCAGCGAGTCGGTCGCGCGGCGCAATCCTGCGCCGGCCCCGCCAAGCCATTTGCGAAATGGTGATACGGGGTTCGGAGATCGGAGCCGGCGCCAACAATCCGAGCCTCGAGCGTCCGCGCGCCACCGTCACCACACGAACCATCACAAATCGCAAATCGCCGCATCACAATTCCCCCCAACCGCCCAACAAGGCTTTTTTCGAACAAAAAAAACGCCGATCGATGGTCCCCAATCTCCCCCAACGGCGCACGGTCCCCATGAACGGGCGTCAGGCGTGCCGCGCCGACGCCCGAACAATCCCCGACATCGCACAAGGAGCCCATCGCATGAATCGCCATCGATCGACATTCCTGACGACTCTCGCCCTCGCGATCGCCGCCCATCTCGTCGCCGCGCAGCCGTCGCTCGCACAGTGTCAGCTCAGCTTCGCCCCACTCGACACCTACACGGCGCACGCGAGCCCTTATACGCTGGTCGTTGGCGATCTGAACGACGACGGCCACGCCGATATCGTCACGGCCAATGAAGTGGCCAACGACGTCGCCGTGTTCATCAACCAGGGCGACGGGACCTTTCTCCCCGCGGTCTTCTACGCAGTCACCGACACGCCCTACTTCCCGCGGATCGCGCATCTCAACGATGACGCGTTCCCCGACATTGCTGTCGCCGGATTCACAGGTGACGCGGTCTCCGTGCTCTTCGGGAATGGCGACGGGACCTTTCAGAACGCCATCACCTATACCGCGGCGGACGGAACCACGGCCGTCGCCGTCGCCGATGTCAACCAGGACGATCGAAACGACCTGATTGCGACCAACCGAAACGCCCAGACCATCTCCGTCTTTCTGAATGACGGCGCCGGCGGGTTCCAGCCGCAGGTCCAGTACAACACGAGCGCCCAGCTCTACTCCCTCGAAGTGACGGACCTGAATCACGACGAGCTGCCCGACGTCGTCGCCGTCGACAACGGTTCGGATGAGCTCATCGTCATGCTCGGAACGGGAACCGGCGCATTCACCGCGCCCACGCAATACGCCATCGGAGGTGATCCCTTCGACGTCGCCGTCAGCGATCTCAACGGCGACGGTCATCCCGACGTCGTGGCGCCATCCAATTTCACGGATTCCGTCTCGGTCCTCATTGGACGGGGCGACGGCACACTCCAAAACGCCGTGAGCTACGCCGCCGGGGACGGTCCCGAGGGCGTTGACGTCGGCGACGTCGATGGCGACGGGGTGCTGGACATCGTGACGCCCAATGAGAATGGCGACGATGTCGCATTCCTGCGCGGCGTCGGCGACGGGACCTTCCTGCCGCCGATGCGATTCGGCGCCGTCCTGGTCACGTCGACAGTCGCGATCGCGGATGTCGACAACGACGATCGCATGGACCTCGTGACCGCGGGCTTTACCGACGCCACTGTTGGCGTCCTCCACAACGCGACGGCCTCGTTCCCGCCGCCGCGCATCATGCTGCAGCCGGAAAGCGCCATCGCCGACGAAGGCGACACGGCCGCCTTCCGCGTCGACGCCCGGACCGGCAGCGGTCTGCCGCTGTCGTTTCAATGGCGCCGAAACGGCGAACCGTTAAATGACGGCGGAAAAATCAGCGGCGCCACAACCGACACGCTGATGATCGCGAACACCGATATCGACGACGTCGATCTCTACGACGTGCAGGTGAGCATCCCCGCCTGCGACGGCGGCGACGCTGTGACGACAAGCCAGCGCGCCGTCCTCGGCGTGATCGCCCATCCAGCGGCGCCGACCTCGCCGACTCCCGAGGCGGAATCGCCGAACACGAACGACCCGAACACGCCCAACGCCCCGATGAACGGCGACCCAATGAACGACGCCCCGCCGACCAACTTCAACGATTCCCCGGCGCCGACGCCAACCAATAACGACAGCGCCCAAGAGACGCCCACCACAGTCCTCTGCGGCGCAATGAGCGGAATCAACGCGCTCAGCCTCGCAGCCCCGCTCCTCCTGCTCCGCTCCCGAACGACCCGGCGACGCAAAGCGAATGCGCCATTTGTGAAGTGGCGATTTGCGAAATGGTGATATGGGATTTGGCGATTTGGTGATTTGGCGATTTCGTGATTTGGTGATCGAAGCCGGCGCCAACAATCCGAGCCGCGAGCGTCAGCGAGTCGGTCGCGCGACGCAATCCCCTCGCCAGCCCCGCCGGGACATTTGCGCCGGCTTGTAGGGTCCGCTGTGCGGACCATTCGCCCGATGGGTTCGCCACCGTTCGGCGCCCAGGGGAACTGCAACTCCGCAATGCGTCCCGACAGTCCACATCCGCCACATGTGTCGAAGGTCCTCGCGACGAATTGGCAATCGGTCCGCACAGCGGACCCTACATCGCTGGTGATCTGAATGATCGATGGGCGTGGCGCCCCCCAAAGTTCATTTGGCGATTTGGCGATTTCGTGATTTGGCGATCGAAGCCGGCGCCAACAATCCGAGCCGCGAGCGTCAGCGAGTCGGTCGCGCGACGCAATCCTGCGCCGTGCCCGGCAATTTGGTGATCTGGTGACCTGAAGGGTGGCCCATGGCTTCCAGCCGTGGGGGCGCGACGATAGGCCACGCTGCCGGCGCACAAACTCTCGCTCCGACGGATCACACCGGCCCCGCTGGGACAAGAGTCCAGCCTCGTTCCGATTACCGCACCGCTGGGACGAGATTCCAGCCTCGTTCCGATTACAGCCCCGCTGGGACGAGATTCCCTTCTCGTCCCCACGCAGACGGGATTCCCTTCCCGCGGCAAACCTGACGCGCCATTTGCGAAGCGGCGATTTCACAAATCCGCGTCAGCAAACGGACCGCGCCGCCCCCTGTCCCCTTCCGGCAAAGAACATTTCAGTTTTCAGCCTTTCGGCTTTCAGCTTTTGCCCTTCCGCGCGGTATGCTCGTGTCTCATGAGCGCCGGAGGATTCATGAGCAAAGTACGACTCGCGATGGCCCTCGTCCTCGCCCTGCTGACGCTGGCCACAGGCGCCCTTTGGGCGGACAGCTATCGCAGGCGCCCGGACGCGTCAGACAAAATTGCCTGCGATTGCTACTCCGGTTTGATTGGCGCCGCGACGCCGCGCAGTTTCCCGACGCCCCCCATGTCGTACGACGACGTGGGACTGAGGGCGTCGTGGTCGCCCGGCGCCAACAACGCGTTTGGCGTGCAGACATGGGCCGGCCGAATATCGCTTCATTACATGGATAACATTGACCCCGATCTGATCGTGCGGACACGAGACGCGTCCTTCGCGGGCGTCGCCTACGAACAAAGAACGGAGAGGTGGGTCATCAAACAGGTACTTCCCCGTCGGGAGTCGCCCTATCCATCGGAGGAGGTATGCGAACGATATCGCGGCGTCGCCTTCCCCCTGTGGGCGCCCACGGCGCTCTTCGCCATCTTCCCGCTCTTCCACTTCATCCGCGCCCCCATTCTCCGTCGCCGCCATCGACAGACGCGCGGCCTCTGCCTCGCCTGCGGCTACGACCTCACCCACTCCCCCGACCGCTGCCCCGAGTGCGGCGCCGAGAAGAAGCCTCGGCATTTGTGATGTGGCGATTTGCGAAATGGTGATATGGGATTTGGCGATTTGGTGATTTGGTGATCGAAGCCGGCGCCATCAATCCGAGCCGCGAGCGTCAGCGAGTCGGTCGCGCGACGCGATCCCCTCGCCAGCCGAACCGCGACCGCAAGGGAGGGGGCCGGCGTAGCAGGACATACCGGTCGCAGCGCGATCCACAGCAAAGAGCCAGGTCATTTGGCGATTTGGTGATTTCGTGATTTGGTGATCTTGAACCGCTGGGACGAGATTCCATTCTCGTCCCCACTCCCGGCCGCTGGGACGAGATTCCCTTCTCGTCCCCACCCCCGCGGGAATCCCTTCCCGCGGCCGAGCCATTTGTGAAGTGGCGATTTGCGAAATGGTGATATGGGATCTGGCGATTTCGTGATTTGCTGATCGCCCGCGCGCCACCGCCACCACGCGAAACATCACAATTCGCAAATCACGATTTCACAAATCCCCCCAACAATCCCCAACCACCCCAAGATCCCCCCGAAACTCGCTACCAGTAACTCGTCACTCGCCACTAGCAACTCGTCACTCAAAACTTACGACTCAAAACTCCCCCGGCCGCCAGGCCAGGCGCATAGTTTTGACTTTTTGACGTTTTCAAATTTCCAAATTTGGCGCGCACGCCACGGGTCGGCTCGCCCGCCAGCGCTTCGTGCGCGCGCGTGCCACTGGTCGGCTCGCCCGCCAGTGTTCGCACGTCAAGCGTCGCCGCCTCCGCCTTCCCAAAATGAACAACGAGAATCTCACTCACCGCGCTGGATCTCGCGCCGCGTTGCGCCTGCACCGAATACTCAACGCTGGAAAGCCCCGCCGGCGGCGCATCATCGACGAACGTCTTCCCGCCAGTCGCCCCCAGCAGGGTAAACGTCGGCTCGCCCGGCAGTCGGCGTCGCACGAGGTAGGTCACGCCGCCGCGTCGGTTCGGGTCGCGCGCCGTCCACGTCAGCGTCAGGGCGCCGCTCGTGGCGTTGAGTGTCGCCGCCAGCCGGCGAGGTCGCTCCGGCGGCGCCGCGGGCGACGGCGACTTCGGCGGCGCGATCCGGGCGGAGGCGTAGATCTTGTGTGCGTCGCCGGTCGTCTCGGCGAAGGCCCGGATGCTGCGGACGCAGTCGCCCGCCTCGCGACGCAACCGCGCGACGCCATCCCGCGCCCGCCGCGACGCGACGAGATACCGCTCCCACGCCTGGGCCTGCTCGATCAGCAGCGCCTCGGCCTTCTCCGTCGTGGAGCCAAACGCGACCGCCTGCGCCTTGGAAAGCCCGATCTCCCCCTCCTGCGCCTGAAACACCCCGGCGTGCGAGGCACACCACTCGACAAAGGCGGACCGGGGATAGGTGGGGTAGGTGGACACTTTCAGAAGACCTCCGCCTGGCGATCAGAAACCGGTGGATTTGTGATATGGTGATTTGCGATTTGTGATATGGCGGGACGGCTCCGACATCGAAACATCACCATTTCGCAAATCACAACTTCACAAATAGACTGCCCTCCGTATGGCAGTCCCCAAAATTCACAGCGCCCGCGCACGGACCCCGACCACTTCGGATTTTTGAGCCCCTTTCTTTGCCTTCCGCCCACCGCAATCGGCAAAATCGCCGCTGAGGGGGTTGGAAATGGGGGTTCGGATGGCGTCGCATGTTGCGAAAGGCGTGAACTCGCGCGACGGCGGATATATTGCGCACGCAATTGCGGCAGATGCGCGGATATTGGTCGCATCTCCGCGCGCAAAAGGCGTAGCTGCGCGCGACATACGGTCACTTTCGTGTGCCGCGCCGCTGAATTCGCACGAATCTGGTTTGAATACAACCCGCCGAGCGGCGTCGCATTGACTCCGAGCGATTGCCAATGACAGCCAATCGCGCCAGCGTATATAATGAACCCGTCAGAAGAACCGACGCGGCCGGGAATCACCAGGAAGCGAACGCGTCCATTCTGCGGTCTAAGCACTGCCGGGCGAGACGCCAGAGGCAAACGACAAATCTGGCGCTGGTACCAACGCCCCCTGGGGGGCAGAGCCGCTGCTCCGAGGCTGTGTTTGGGCCATCCGGACCCTTGGGCTAATTGATGATTGAATCCATCGAAATAGCAGACATCGCCACATACGGCCCGCAGCCCCAATCACTAGGTGAGCTTCGCAAGATCAACTACGTCTTCGGAGCAAATGGCTCTGGCAAGACAACAATTAGTAGGATCATTGCCGACCCCGCGTTCGGCCCGAAGTGTCAATGCAAGATGCGCACCGGCTCGCAAACCGAAGCGGTGGTCCTGAATCGAGATTTTGTTCAAAGGAATTTTGGCGAGCTGCGTGGTGTGTTTACTCTGGGCGAAGAACAGAAGGACACGCTTGAGAGAATCGACGAAGCCAAACGGCAGCTCGACAAGGACCTTGCAACCCTCGCAGCCAACAAGAAAACGCTTAGTGGAGAAGATGGGACTTGTGGAAAGAAGGGTGAGCTCAAAACGCTAGAAAAGGACTTTCAAGAGAAATGCTGGGCCGTGAAATCCAAATACGACTCCCGGTTTACCGAGGTCTTTCGGGGCGTTCGCGGATCAGCGATGAGTTTCAAAGACAGGATTCTTAAGGAAGCTGAAACCAACACAGCAGAATTGCAGGACCTCAGCAACCTTGAAATGCGCGCAAAGTCAGTTTACGGCGGCGAGCCGAAAAAGGTGGGCACTGTTGCGACGCTAGACGCAGGCTCCTTATTGTCCTACGAGTCGCACCCAGTCTTGAAGAAAGCTGTAATCGGCACCGCAGACGCTGCCGTCGCAGAAGTAATTACGCAGCTCAGCAACAGCGATTGGGTGCGCCAAGGATTGGAGTTTGCCTCGACGTTTCCCGGAGTTTGCCCATTCTGCCAGCAACGCATTAGTGAAGGAATCATCTCAAGCTTGAACTCGTACTTTGACGCCGCGTTTGAAGAAGACACCAAGGAAATCCACAAACTCCTGACAACATATGGGTCGCATAGTGCAGACCTCGCAAAACCGCTTCGCATAATTACTTCGAGCGCAAACCCCTTTCTCAATCGTGATTCAATTGAGGTACAGAAGGACATTCTGCAGCAGCGGTTGGAAGCAAATCTACGCCAGCTCAAGCTGAAGAAGGAGAAGCCGAGCCAGCCCATCGGGCTTAGCCCTCTGCGCGACGTGATTTCCAAAATTAACGCGCTTGTTGCTGATGCGAACAGAAAAACGACCGAACACAATCGAATGCTCGACAACCTTGCGCTTGAGCAGCAGAAGCTGGCGAATGAGGTCTGGCGATTTGTTCTTGAAGAGCTAGATGTCGACCTTAGCCATTTCCTTAAGAACAGGTCATCGCTCGACAAGGCGATTTCTGGCCTCTCCGATAGCATCGACAAGGTCGAGGCGCGAATTAGAGAAAGGAATGCCGAGATCCAATCTCTGGAACGGCAATCAACCAGCGTTCGACCTACCGTAGATGCGATCAATGCGCTTCTAAAGAAGTTTGGCTTTGATGGCTTCAACCTGTCTTTGACAGATGACGAACGCTACTATCGCTTAGTGCGACCAAACGGCGAAATCGCGACGGAGACTCTAAGCGAAGGTGAAAAGACATTCGTCGTGTTTCTTTACTTCTATTACCTCCTGAGGGGGAGCACCGCGCAAAGTGGAATGACAACTGATCGAGTCGCCGTTTTTGACGACCCGGTGTCAAGCCTCGATAGCGATGTCCTATTCATCGTGAGCAGCCTGATTCGCGAGGTTTGCGCGAACGTTCGTGCAGGGTTGGGACATGTGAAGCAGGTGTTTGTGTTAACGCACAACGTCTATTTTCATAAGGAAGTTACGTATGACAGTGCTCGACAGCCCGACTCGGTGCGTAGCGACGAGTCGTTTTGGATCGTCCGAAAACGGGAGCGATTCTCGAACATTAAGCGTCAAAACCATAATCCGATCAAGACTTCCTACGAATTGTTGTGGTCGGAAATTCGAGTGCCGGACAACACCACGACCGGCATAGAGAATACCCTACGACGGATACTTGAGCATTACTTTACGATTCTGGGGTCTGTCAAGAACGACGAGATCTGCAACAAGTTCGATGGTCAGGACAAACTGCTCTGCAACTCGCTATTCTCTTGGGTAAACGCCGGTTCCCACTCAGTCTTTGACGACGCCCATATGTCTCCCGGGGATACTTCGCCTGAGAATTATCTACGCGTGTTCAAGTCGATTTTCCATAAGATGGGACACATCGCGCACTATCAGATGATGATGGGTGAGACCGACGATGCCGCTGAAGAAACTGAGGCACCGGCCCGGGATACATCAGCAGCAGTTCCTGCACCGTTGGGCAACCGGACTGAGCGCCGTTGAGGTTGGAGTGAATTGCATTTCGGTTTTGACGATGCATCGGACCAGCTCGATCGGTTTGTCCGGCATCGGGCGGGTGGCACTGTCGGCTGCCAAGCGCGCGCCGATGGCGGCTCGCCCACCAGTGCCCTGAGCGAGGCGACGATGTAAGATCACCGGCATCGCCCCCCCCCCCCCGTATCGGCGCCTTCGTTGAATTGAGAGCAGACGTGAGCCTGCAAAGCAATCGTGCGGGCCAATCCAGTTCAAGGGAATCCGGTTCGGCGCCGATTGGTGGACGAAGCGGGACATGGGGATGTTGAACCGCCACGCTAGCAAAGAGGCCACGTGGCACACGCGGCCGAGGGCGACCGTATGGTGTTGGGGCCGCCGTGACATGCACACTGGTGAGCGAGCCACCAGCGGCATTCGGCGACCTGATATGAATCGCAATAGGCGCGTCACCGCTCTTCATTCTTGTTGAATACTCACAGGATCCAATCTTCATTGCAGCCTACTGCCAATTCAGAAAATCAATTGACATATACATAATTGTCGGTAATCTCCGACCTCGATACACCAGTCCATATGGGTCATTGATTCCGGGGAGTGCTATGCTTAAGACCGCGATTTCAGTTTGCGCCCTGTTTATTTCTGCAACATCAGTGAGCGCCGGAGCATTTATTCGCCTGGGCGACCTGCCGGGCGGCGACCACCTCAGCGACTACAACTCTGTTTCCGCTCTTGGCACGGTAGCCGTTGGCTACAGCAAGGCGGAGGGTAACGCCGATCGCGGCGTGCGTTGGCGCCTCTGCGACGGCATGAAAGAAATACCCGGCCTCGCGTCCGCTATCGGCGTCTCGGGTGACGGTAAGGTGATCGTCGGCAATCAGAGCCCGGGCGGTGTCATATCGACGAATTGCGAGGGTTATAGTCAGATCGTTGACCCGGGCAGCGGAATCGCCGCAAGCAGCGGAATGGAGGCTTCATACGATGGCTCCACCGTTGCGATCTTAGGTGTTAGCTCATCGGGGTTCGTTGCGGCGTCCTGGACGCCGGAGGGCGGCCTGATTGGATTGGGAGACTTGCCGGGTGGCGGCGTCGAGAGTCAGGCTCTGGGCATTTCGCATGATGGATCTGTGATCGTAGGTCGGGGCCATTCCACCGAATCCGGCAGCGGTTGGGAGGCGTTTCGATGGACATCGGGTACCAACTCGATGATGGGGCTTGGCGACCTAGATGGGGGACAATTCAACAGCCAGGCCGAGGCGGTTTCGGGCAATGGGCTCGTCATTGTCGGCCGCGGCGAGTCGGCTGATGGGCCCCAGGCGTTTCGGTGGACCAGCGACACTGGGATGCAGGGAATCGGCGATCTGCCAGGTGGCGCGTTCTCAAGCTGGGCGTGGAGTACGACATTTGACGGCTCAGTGATCGTCGTGTTTAGCGAGTCCGCGAATGGACGCACCGCGTTTATCTGGACAATGGCGGACGGAATGCGGGAACTTCAAGACGTACTCTCTGCAGATTACGGCCTTGACCTGACCGGCTGGCACCTTGAGGCCGCATTCGGAATATCGGCCGATGGGAACGCGATCGTCGGGCGAGGACTGAACCCTGACGGCGAATGGGAAGGTTGGATTGCTTACCTGAACTGTATCCCCGGCGACGGCAATGGCGACCAGGCGGTCAACGGCCTCGACGCCAACGAGTTCCTCCAGGTGCTTCTTGATAGTGGTAGCGCGGATGAGACAACAATCTGTACATACGACCTGAACCGCGACGGTTCCCTCAATTTGCTGGACATCTCGGCGTTTGTGGACTTGTTGTTCTCGTGTGATTGCTAGCCGCATGGCGACCCGTTTTGCGGCAACTGGGGCCGGCCTTTCGTGGGAATAGCCTAAGGAGGCGACAAGCTCCCGCGGCGCGTGCCACTGGTCGGCTTGTCCGCCGGTGCAATGGGCGCAGCGCGATCGTTCCGGCCATGTCGCCGCTTGGCCCGCATCGGCGCCTCCCACCGAAACCGTCCGCCCTCGCCATCAGCGTGGGTCGTCAAAGGGGGCGGAATTTCGTCCCGTCCGCGCTGAGGTAGGCCATAATCGTGGCTATTGACATCAAACCACTAGACAACGTGTAAAATACTTGGGCTCTTACGGAGTAATCAACAATGTCTGAAGATACTCTAAAGAACGCGGGCAGCGCACCTACCAAGACTGACAAGAACCAGACAAGGCAAACGCACGTCTTGGGAGTTTTCTCCAGTTGGGATACTGCTGCCGCGGTTCTTGGCATCATTGCGACAATTGTAGGTGCGTCATTTCTAATCGGATCACTTTCGAGTCGCGTAGACGCAATCGACAGCACGATCAAGGTCTATGTACAAAACTATATTCAAGAACACCGGGAGAACTTCAAGGGCGAAAAAGGCGACAGAGGGGAGAAAGGCGAACGCGGAGAAAGGGGCGACCCCGGAGAGAAAGGAAATC
>Ga0116152_10000101_pt1 | contig 62928 bp, 66 predicted proteins | sample AD_UKC119_MetaG_FD_89894 | JGI IMG/M metagenome (GOLD analysis project Ga0116152, IMG submission 89894) | Active sludge microbial communities of municipal wastewater-treating anaerobic digesters from Hong Kong - AD_UKC119_MetaG | ecosystem: Engineered > Bioreactor > Anaerobic > Digestate...
ACTCAAAAGAATATTGTTAATGTTTTGTTAATAATTTCAACTATTTACCTGCGTTTTCTTTAAAAGCTTTTCAAGTAAAAATAATGTGTTTAAAAGGCAAAAATACTTGACTTATCGGTGTAATTTCTGGTATTATGATAATAGGGTTTGGTGCGTTCAAAATTTGCGCATCATTTAGGGAATAAAAATGATTGAAGCAGTAAATTCAATTCTATCTAGTGCAGTGGCCAGTCGTGGTGCGATTGAGCAGCAAAGCACCGCGCGTTCCCTGACAGCTAACCCAGAAAAGATTCAAGAGGCTGCGAAGGTTCCTTATATCAGTCCATATATTTCTCTCGATAGAAATTATAACAAGGCCGTCTTGCAAATCCGTGATTCAGAAACTGGGGATGTGGTTCGACAATATCCTACAGAGGGGCAGTTGCGGGCCTACCGTAATGCTCAACAATTTTCTGAAAGACAAAAAGCCCAAGCGAATAATCAATTGAGAGAGGCAACGGGTGGAAATTCTGTTCCGACGCCATCTGTTGAATCACCTGTTGTTGCAGATGTTGCGGCGCCGCAGGCCACATCTATTGATTTACCGCAAGTTTCTGCTCCGCAGTCGCCAACATCTATTGAAACGCAAGCGTAGTTTTTTAATCTAGGCTGATGTAATTGTTGAACCACCTTCAGGTGGTTTTTTTGTGTCTAATTTATTTTTGTTTTCTGGTTTTTTGGTTGCCGCGTTGTTCATAAGCCCCGCAGCAATTTCACGGTTGATATTTATTAGAATATTTAGCTTTTCTTTTTGCGGTGTGCCAAGGATTTCTAGCTCACGTTTGAAAACAAAATTAGCAAGGTTTATGATGTTGGAACGCAAATCATTGGGGCGGTTACCTTCAGTATTTTCAAGGGCTGTGTCATAAAACATCATCCAAATCTGGCGGTTATATTTTAATGTTTCTTCAAGAATGTCTGGTGTTACGTTATCCCAATCATTTTGAAGGGCGGTAAGAAATTTTGCGGATTTTAAAAGCACGTGCGCTTCTAACTCGCGTTGATCGGGCGTGTTTTTCTGAACGTTGGTACCGTATAAATCCGCCGCCGTTGCATGATCTTTGGAGGAGGAGTGTGAGTTATCCTGTGACATTTTCAATCAACTCCTTTTCCAACTGAATGAGTTCTTTGGCTTCTTTCATCGCTTTATAGTAATTCCCCTCAATTATTTTTTCATTGATGTTGAGAAAGATGAAAGAAAATTTAGGAGCAGCATGCTGAATATCTTTTACAACAGAAAAATATTTTTCGTGATAGGTTTTTGGGTTGCGCGCCATATACATGCATTGAATGAGAAAGTAGGCCCGTTTACAGGGAGTGTCTGCTTCTTCTTCTTTCATGACATCTTTTTCGCGCAGAATGGGAGTATCGCCAGAAATATGGAGGCGGGTGCGCTGCGAATCGTTCGTGATGACAGCATCACCAATAAGAATCTTTTCACCTGGTTTGAGATCAATTACGAGAGCCATTTTGGAATCCTTCCGTTGTTGGTTAAAAGTGAAATTCTTCACTTCATTTATCAGTATAATACAGGAAAGCTGATAAAAAGTTAATATCTATGTTCAAAACACAAAAAAACCAGTGATTTTCACCACTGGTTTTTAAGGGAAAAATAGACCAATCAGGCGGCTATTAAGGCTCCACTCGCTTCCAGGGCCAGTTCGTCGGTTAGACCAACAACATTATGAAGTTGCGCCACTTGAACGAAGTTATCACCACCGCCATCGGCATCCACAGCCACAAAGGAATGCGTTCCATTATCGGTGATTTGGACAAAATCTGTAATCAGATCTGTTGTTGCATTGTAACCGCCGAGCAGGTCTGAGAGATCTAAGGCGTCACCATCGCTTAAGCTGAAATCGTTGATGTTGTCTCTTTCGTTGTAGGCGCTTGCGGCTTCGAAAACAAAGGTATCTGCACCAGAGTGGCCCCATAAAATATCGAAACCATTTCCACCAAAGAGGATATCATCGCCACTGTTTCCTTTAAGGATGTCATCGCCATCCCCGCCGTATAATGTGTCATTTCCACCCGAGCCTCGCAGAACATCCGCTCCTTCATTGCCGTAGAGAATGTCATCGCCTAAACGACCTTCCAGATCATCATTTCCTAGGCCGCCATTTAATGTGTTATCTTGGGCATTACCAACCAAGATATCGTCATAATCTGACCCAATAACGTTTTCGATATTGATGAGTGTGTCTGTTCCGCCGAAACTGTCTGAAGCCGTTCCGTCTTTTAAACTAACAGATACTGAACCAATGCCATCGGAATAATCAGCTGTGTCAATACCTGTGCCACCGTGCAGAACATCGTTTCCAGCACCACCTTGCAGGATATCGTTGTCTTGGTTTCCATACAGGACATCGTCACCATCTCCTGTGCGGATGATGTCATCGCCTTGTAACCCCATGACAATATTTTCTTCCATGATGTCTGATATTGATGATGCACCAATCAAAGGTAGTGCGCTATTTAAGGCAAAAGTGCTGCTTAAAGGCAGTAAACCACCAGTTAAATCAAGTATGTCATTACCGACCGTAAGAGTATCCACAAAGCTGATCGTTGGGCTACCATCAACAAATTCTATAGATTCTATGTGGTTGCCTATGGCGTAGTGGTTTTGAATAATAACAATGTTCTCTTCATCACCAAGAGGGGAGGTGATAAGTAAATCGTCACCATCTCTTTCAAATGTAAGGTCATCATCGTTATCCATTATGATTCGGTCATTCACACCGTCTTCATCAAAAACGAGCATATCAAGATAGTAAGTATCATTGTGAATCACTTGGTAAGTGTCATTTCCTGTACCGCCGTAAAAGTTGGCCTCTTCAACAGATTCATGAATAAAGTAATCATCTCCTGCGCCGCCATAGGCATAGTCTTGATACCCGACAGGAGAAAAACTGTAACCGCTATAGATGATATCGTTTCCATCACCACCATACATGATATCATTTCCAACACCACCATCGATGATATCGTCACCTGCACCGCCATAGAGAATGTCAAATCCATCACCACCATTAATCACATTATTTCCGCTCCCGCCTATAATGGTGTCATTGTCGGCAGTTCCATTTAATGTTTCGTTGTTTGTTGTTCCAACAATCAAGTTGCTTGCGTTGAGGTTAATGACTTCACCCGAAGGGAAGTTTAAATCATAAACAAGGGCAGTACTCAAAAGTTGATCTGTGAGGCGAATGGTTGCGCCGTTGCTTGCATAAATGAGAAGATCATCGTTATCTTTTAGAAATGAAAAATTATCGAAGTCAAACCCTGTGCCAAATGTAATTGTATCAGCAGGATTTAGGCCAGAGAGTGTTGTGTTTCCATCTGTAATTTGAAAAGTGTAGTTTGTCATTGAATTCTCCTATGGTTGTGTTTTGTTAGAGACAAAAACAACCATAGGTTACTAACTGAATAATAACTAAGAGATTTCAAAGTTGAGTACGATCGTACGTCATCAAGATGCACAAGAAATAGACACAAAAAAAACCAGCGATTTTGTCGCTGGTTTTGTGTTGTTAGGCCTGCCGCCCTTTATCGATTTTCTATCTTTGGCTAACCGTAAGCCAGTGAAGATTAGAATAATCTTAGGACCGCCTGTTGTGACTGTGCAGCCAAGGACAGGGATGTTGTTCCCAATGCCTGACGGGTCTGAAGGGCAAGAAGATTGGCACCTTCTTCGTTTTGGTCGGCGACGACCAAATCATCTGCACCAGATTGCAACGTATTAATTGTTTGTTCCGTGAAGTCACGACGGAATTGAACAATCGACAAGTCGTTGGCAATAGATTGACCGAAGTTTCTAACAGACGCCAAAGCGTCACGAATATCATCAATAGAAAGTTGAACGTTTGCGGCGTTGGTGAAATCACCTTCACGAATACCTAAACCATCTGCGGTGAAGTCCACACCTTCTGTTGTCAGTGAATTGCTACGATCTTCATTGAAGAAAGTTTCAAGATTATCACCTTGCAACAAGTTGACGCCACGATAGTTTGAGTCTTCAACCAATTGATTGATTTGATCACGGATGTTGTTGTAGTCCTCTTCGAACTGGTCAACATCTGGGTTCACGCCATCAAAGGTAAAGAACTCACTGGAAATATCGCCGAGAGCAATAGCAGCATCAGCTCCACCTGCGCCAAAGCCAAAGCTTGTTGTTGATGCAGCATTTGCTGTAAATTGCAACTCAACTTGACCAACGGTTTCGTCAAACTGAATTTCAATTTTACCAGTTTCTGTATTGAAGCTTGCTGACACTGTGCTTGGACCATTGTTGTTAATTGCATCAACAACATCTTGAATAGTATCCGCGCCAGTGATGCTTATTGCTCCTGGTGTGACAGAAGAAACAACCCCATCAATTGTAAGATCAATTTCAATGTCATCGCCAGCCGCGCCAAGATATCCAGCGGTCACAAGATCTGTGCTAGCTTCATAAGTAGAACCATTTAAAGCACCTGCAGCAGCTTGTGCAGAAAATAATGTGTTCCCAGCAATCGCTGATCCACCTTGACGGAAACCACCCGCGCCATCATCTTCAGTACCGACAATTGTGTCGAGACCTAAAGCGGCGAAACCTGCAGAACTTAAGCCATTCGCTGCTGCTGATTGAATGCGGATAGAAGAGTTTTCGACGTCAGAGGCGATCTCAAGATAGCCAGCACTTGTCACTCGTGCAGTACCTACTGCCGCAAATGTAGCGTTTGAGTTCAAATCAGCCACGATATTATCAACGGTTTCGCCCGCATCAATATCAATATTGACTGTTGCAGATACAACTCCATCAGAGTCAACAATTGTAACGTCGAAGCTGTCGGCTGCACCATCGTTGATGATACCACCACCGCCGATGTTAACGAGGTCAGAAATCTGTGATAGATCAACATTACCACGTGCTCTTGCATATCCTTCAGAGGCACGAATTTCTGATTGTGCTTCAGAAGCAATAGAGTCTGCTTGATCAAGCAATTGGCTTAATGTTTCAACACCAGTATTTGCTTGTTCAATCGTACGGATAGACTGACCAATACCATCTAACAGACGGGTTAGGTCACTTGCACGGTTGTTTAACGCTTTTGCTGTGAAAAAGTTTTGGGGATTATCCAACGCAGAGTTAACGCGCAGACCTGTTGCCAAGCGTAACTGGGCAATATCAATAGATCTTTGTGTGTTCTGGAGGGATAATAGATTGTTCCGCAATGCGGACGATAGTACGACATCTCCTGTAGCCATATTTTTCTCCTTTACTAGGTTATGTTTTGCATACTGCAATTCGGCTCAATACTTGAAACGAACATCTACTATAGTATAACACAAATACTAAGATAAGGTTAATATAGTTAAGTGTTTGATAACAAATAAGAACTTTTTGTGGACGAAAGTCCGTAGGCTTGCTGCCGATCTGGCAACACAGGGATTATATCGCATTTTTACGACATACATAAGTATTTTCTTAAAAAGCCCGTTCTTTAAGGTTTTTTCATAAACGAACCCCGCCAAGCCATAAAGCAGGGCGGGGAACGCGGTGTTACTGAGAGTGTCTAGGTACGATATTCTATCGTAATCTCAGCAAGTCTTCGGTCATCTGGTCAACGGTGTTAATCACCTTGGTGTTGGCGGAATATGCCCGTTGGGTCACGATCAGTTTTGTAAACTCATCGGCCAGATCCACATTCGATTGTTCAATGGAGGTTGTTTCCAAGAAACCAGCTTGGGAAACGCCCGCTTCTTGAAGAAGAGGTTCACCTGATTCGGCACTCTCAACATAAGCGGTGGCAGAAATCTCCTGCAAGTGGGTTGAGCTTGGGAATGTCACGATAGGTAATTTATACAAACGTGAGAGTGTCCCGTTGGAGAACCTTGCATTCACATAGCCTTCACGGTCGATCTCAAGCCCCGTTTTCAGACCAAGGTCTGCACCATCTTGTGAAGCAACACTGACATTATAAAGGCCTGCAAATTGTGTATGTCCATCAATGTTGATGTTAATACTTTGCAATTCGGACCCGTTCATCCAGTCAATAGCTACCAACTCAATGTCGCGGTTTCCGTTGGCATCAACCAAGGCATTCAATGTCCCATCACTGTTGAAATTGATCAGACCTTGTGTCAGAGGAGCGGCAGGGTTCGGGCCTACCACGTTTACTTGCCACCAACCACGTGAGTTATAGGCCGCGCTTCCTGGAACATTATTAATGTCAGGGAAGGTGCCGTTTAAGTTGTCAGGTGGAAGAGTACCCAAAGCCACGACAGGAACTGTTGTTAATCCTAAAGTGGTTAACGGTGTACCTGTTACGTTTGCCAAAGTAATGTCCTGACCTAGGGCGAAGTCGATGGCAGAAATAACAAGTTCACCATTGCCATTCAGATAGGATTCGGCAACGCCGCCCCCGCCGAGGTTGTTGACGAAGTTTACAATGTCATTCACGGTATCTGTGGCGGTGATAGGGCCAAAAGTGGCATTCACCCCGCCGACGTCAAGACTGAACTCGTCACCAACAACAAGTCCTAAATCATTCACAAGTTCATCATCAAGTTGCAAGTTTGCAAGTGAAGATGTTGTGGCGGCTTGAGGGCCGTAAATTTTGGTGTATTGGAAGGTAACGTCCTGTGCTGATCCCAAAGAGTCGTACATTCTGATTGTTCTTGAGTAATCAGCGTTGTTTCCTGGTGTTGCAGGGAAGGCAATCAAGTTTGTCAGGGGATCAACGAAGACAGCGTCTTCATCCGCATCCAAGTTCAATCCTAAAGTTGCTTCAGTGGTTACACGGGATTGACCAGAAGCCAAGCTGACATCAACAGGGACAAGAGCGCTCACATCTGGGTTGTAGATGGTCACATTCTGGGTTGTTGTTGGGTCTTGATCGAGGGGATCAACAGGCCAACCATATAGATACATCCCTGCGGAATTTTGAAGGATACCATTTTCATTTTCGAAGAACTGACCATTTCGTGTGAATTTGAAATCACCTTCAAGATCCAATGTTGGTTCAGAACGAACGGTAAAGAATCCATCGCCTGCAATGGCCACATCTAGAGAAGATCCTGTTTGTGCAATCTGACCTTGTTGGTCAATTTGCTGTAGACGGTTCACTCTGACAGCGCCAGGGGAATATTTTGCAGATGCTGATTCAACGGTGACCAAAGCAGCAAAAGAAGCTTCAGCGCGTTTGAAACCCGTGGTATTCACGTTCGCAATATTGTTTGAAATAATGGATGTGGCCTGGGATTGTGCACCCAGTCCCGACACCGCTGTACATAAAGATCCAAATAAGCTCATAGTTACCTCCTAAAAAATGTAAAAAGCTAAAATATTTATTTTGTATTCGTTGTTGTTATTCATGTTTTGGTTAAAATTAAAAATTCTTGGTTTTAAGGCGCGCCTTAAAGATATTATCCACTCGCACCTCCTGTTGTTGTTCCAGTTCCTGTTGTATTCGTTGCAGTTGTTGGTGGGACAACGGCGTTCAAAATTGATGTAATGGGAACGGCGCGATCTCCCACAAGGGCGTAAACAACACCGTTTTGTTGTTCTATCCCTCGAACGCGGGATTGAACAACAGTCGTTGTTTCAACAACTTCATCATTTGCATCAAGGGAATCAATGCGCACGACATAAGTTCCTGATGGAAGAGGGTTGTTGACAAAATCTGTTCCGCTCCAATTAAATTCATGCGCTCCCACGCCTTTTTCAGCAGGAGCAGAGAAAACAAGATTTCCTTCTTCATTGAAAATGTTGATTTGTGATGTTGTTGCGGCACTTTCAAGAGAATATCTAATTGTAGACGGCGTTCCTTCTACGTGAGCAATTTCCGCACTCACATATTGAACATCCAAGCCAACATATCCCAGAGCAGATGTTGCGGCATTGGCAAGTTGCAAGCTGACAAGATCATCTAGTTTTGAGTTGCTGTTGATGGCTTGTTCGACTTGAGAGAATTGAACCAACTGGTTTGTAAACTCGTTAGAGTCCATGGGGCTTAGCGGGTCTTGGTTTTGTAGCTGTGTGGTCAGCAGTTGTAAGAATTGTGTGAAATCTTCTGCTAAAGTTACAGATTGCTGTACAGTCTGTTGTGCCTGTATCGCTTGTCCTGATGCTGTTACTGTTGAAATCATTTTTATTTTTCTCCTGTTCAGTATCTTTGCAATTCTTATGCCAATAGGTTGTAATGAACGTGACCTGTTTCAGGGTCCACATCCCAGGTCATGGTTGTTTCAATTAAAACATCGTCATTGGATGCCATGTCAGACCCATTTGAGCTTTCACCCTCTGAGTCGTTTGACCCACGACCATCTCCAAATGAGTTAAAGTCGTAATTGTCTTGCGCCATTTGATAATTCAAAGAACTGCTATCGGTGTCTAAGCCAGCATTTTGCAATGCGCGCTCCAAAGCATGAGCATCGCGTTGTAACATCAAATAGGTCTCGGGTTTTTCAACCACCAAGTGAGCTTTTACCGATTTGTCTTTTCCAAACTCAAGACGAACCTCAACGCGGCCTAACTCTGGCGGATCAAGTTGGAGAGTGATTTTTGAAGTATCACTATTTTGCGCTGATTTTGTGATTTGTGCAGCCACCATACTGGTAGCAGGGTGAGCTTGTCCTGCCTGTACATTTGCAGAAGAAATGTGATGGGCAGCCTGCATGATGTTGCTGAAGGGCGTGCCTGTTTCAATATCATATCCTAAAGCATCGCTGAGTATGCTTTGGGACAGTGAATTTTCAAAACCACCAAAGTTTTTATAGAGAGCGCCCGGCTTTCCAAAGGCAGGTGTGGCTGCCAAAGAGTCAGCAACGCCTGATTTCAATGTCCCGAAATTAATTTTGGAATTTGATTTTTCTAAATTAACCCCGTCTTTAAATAAGGCATTAAAGTCTGCATTACTTAAAGATTGTGGTAAAGATTTTGATAATGCTTCGCCATATTCGTTTCCGTTCGCAGGGCGTAAAGCATTGAACGGTGTGCCAGCAGGGGCGACCTGCACGGCTTCCAACATTTGCAGAACTTGTTGGTGAACGAAGTTTCTTTTTTCTTTGTTTTCAATATTTTTGATGTTTTCGGAAATAACTTGCCCGATATTTTCTTTCGGTGTTTCGTTATTTGCTTGAATCTCAGTTTCGATTTCAATTTCAGATTCAATTTCAAATTCAGTTTCGGATAAGGGCGGTGTTTCAGTTTCAATTTCTGTTCCTGAAAGATCTAATGCTGCTTCAGGAGTTTCTTCCTTGATTTCAACGACCTCCCCCAGGTTAATCTCTTCCCCATCTTCATTGGTTAGCAATGCTAGAGCATCTGTTACGGAGAGTTCATCGTCTTCGTCTTTTTTAGAGCCAGGAACAGGAATGATATTTCCAACACCTGCGATTAAATCCTCGACGGTGAGTTCGCGGCCTAGTTTTGTTTCAACTTCTTCAATACGGTTTGTAATTTTCGTTAGTTGTGCAGGGTTTAATCCTGTGGCAATTAAAAGTTTAAAGGGAGCGTCTTCATCGCTGAAATCACCTGTGCGGAATGCGTCTAAACTGGCTTCCAGTCTTTCTAGACGGCGCGTTAGACGGGCAACAAGTTCTTCAATATTTGTTTTGTTTTCGGTATCTACTTCTGCAGGAAGACCGCTTGTTAAATGATTGATGAGTTTTGTTAGTTGCTCGATACGATTTTCTTTGCTTTGAGCAATCCTTTCAATGCGGAGTTCAGAAAGCTTTTCATCTAAAGTCTTGTCGGCATCCTGACCAAGCAAGGCTAATTGTAAAAGGGCAAGGTCAGCCTTTTCCTTTTTAATACCCTCAGATTTGTTTTTTGTGCCAAATTCTCCAAGGCTTTTACCGTCTGTTTCAGATGTTCCTTCGGGTGAGCTGCCCAGAATGATATTCCAGAATGCTGCGCCATTGGTTCCGCCTAATCCGTTCTTTCCGAATGCGGCAGCGCCGTTTTTCCCAACATTCACGCCAGATTGAATAAGCTGTGTGGCAAAAAAGTTTAAATCCATATTTTATACTCCTGTTAAAAATTTCTATGCTGATTCATTCACGCCGATACTGCCTTTATGGGCAGACTGCATATGTCCCGTCGCGCCATAAACCAATTGCTCTTCTTTCTTTGCTGCCTCACGCGCAGTTTCCATGATTCGATCACCCAGACGTTTCATGCCGTTTTTCATACGCATTAAGGCTGCGTGATTTTCATGGGCGATATCTGAAAATTCGATACGCATATCTTCCATGCGTGCTTTCACTGTTTCGTCAGCTGTTTTTAATTCTTCTTTACGGGATAAAAGTTGTCCCATGCCTTCCAAATAGTCACGAGCAACATCAAGTTTTCTATCCTGAAGTTTTAGAAAAGTTTGGGTGTCTGCCTCTTTTAAAGCTTTTGTTTCTTCTATAAGAGAAGCGCGTAGACGGTTAATAGTTTCCATCATTTCCAACATCGCTTTGTTAGGGTCAGTAGAAAGAACGTAGCGCGGCGTATCTTTTGTCGAAGGTTTTTTAGCTTCAGTTTTGGGCATAATATTTTTTTCCATTCTTTTCTCCTTCATTTCTTCCTAACGAACAGGGCCGTTATCGGCTTCTGATTGCATGCGGATTAATTCTGCTTTAACGGTATTGGCAATGCCAAGTTGACCTGTTTCGGCCATTAGCTTTCCGTATTCCTGAAGCATCATGCCTTGAAATATCTCTTCACCTTTCCCACCACCAAACATGGCGTCAGGTTTAATTTGTTCGAACATCGGCTTCATCATCTCTGTCACAAACATGGCTTCAAAATCCTTGGCAGCCTCATCAAAACGCTGCATGTCTTTATCGCTGAGTGCCTTTTTGACATTCGATGCGGCTTTTTCTGTCTGGCCTTGCGCTTGTAATTGCGTGGCCTGCATTAAAGCGAGCGATGTGTTAGGATTTATGTTCATGCTTTTTTATTGTTTCCTATTTTTAAAGTGTCTCTATATCGGCTTGCAGAGCGCCTGCGGCTTTGATGGCTTGTAAAATTGTAATGACATCACGCGGTGCAACGCCCAGTCTGTTTAAACCTGTGACCAAATCCTGCAATGTTACGCCTGACTCCATGACCGCTAAACGCACGTCATCTCCTGTGTTGATTTGAAGATTGGTTCGGGGAACGGTGGTTGTCTCTCCAGTATTTGAAAAGGCATTCGGCTGTGAAACTTGTGGTGTTTCAGTAATCTTTACAGTCAGGTTTGCTTGCGCGATGGCGACTGTGCTGATTTTTACATCAGACCCCATGACAATCACTCCTGAGCGCTCATCAATTACAACACGGGCGATCTGGTCAGGTTCAACAGACAGTTGTTCAATGTCTGTGATTAAATCAACGATGTTGCCTTTGTAATCATTGGGACGGCGTAGAACAACGCTTGCAGAATTTTCTGCTTTGGCGATGTTACCACTTGTCTTGCCGTTAATCGCACCTGCAATACGGCGGGCTGTTGTGAAGTCAGGATTACGCAGAGCTAATCTGACTTCTTGCAACTCTTCGAGCTTGAAATCAATTTCACGTTCAACAATCGCGCCGCTAGGAATACGTCCTGTGGTTGGAATATTTTGTGTAACGGCGCCCGCCTGACCTTCAACGGTAAACCCAGAAATAATGACGGGCCCTTGGGCAACGGCATAAACTTCACCATCGGCGGCCATCAAGGGTGTGACCAATAATGTTCCGCCTTGAAGACTTTCTGCATCTCCTAAGGCGGAAACGGTAACATCAATATCTGCGCCTTGATTGGTAAAAGGCGGAAGAGTGGAAGTTACCATCACAGCGGCAACATTTCCTGTATTTAAGTTTTGGCCGCGGATGCTGACACCCAAGCGTTCCAACATGGCAATCAAGCTTTGTTCTGTGAAAGGAGAGTTATTGAGAGAATCTCCTGTTCCGTTTAATCCCACGACAAGACCGTATCCGACGAGTTGGTTATCCCGCACGCCCTCAAAATCAACGATGTCTTTGATACGGGTTGTTTTGGCGGTGGCTATAGGGCTCATACCAGATAACACGGCGAGCGTTATCACGATCAGGCCTAGCTTCTTCAAAAATTGTGTCATAGAGGCACTTTCTCAAAACGGTTTAACTCCCTTTTTTCTATGCGAAGGACGTGCCAGTTCTTATCAATCCCAGTGTTTATTATTTATCAATAAGTTAGAGGTAGAATAGGGGAGTTTTGGTCATAAACCAGAGGAAGAAAAATCCTTGTTATTTAAAGGATTTAAGACAATGGGGAAATTTTTGCCCGCTTGACGAAAACATCAAATAACTGTGCTATATTGTTAAAGGATAAATAAGGAATCGCGGCATGAAAATTGAAGGCCCTTCAAAATCACAAAAGACAGGAAAATCTTCCAAAACGGCTTCTATAGGGAAGTCCGATGGAACATTTGGGGCGATGGTCACAGGCGCTGCGCAAAATGCTTCTGGTGTTGGCACAACGCAGTCTATTGCCAAGGTGGATGCGCTTTTGGCGGTGCAGGGTGCAGAAAGTGCGACAGAGCGTAAGGCAAAACGCCAGATGCGTGAACGGGGCGATAACATCTTAAGGCAGATGGACCACCTTAGACTCGCGATTCTGACGGGCAATTTAACAATAGGCCAAGTCATTGATATTGCTGATGTTGTGGCGTCTCACCGTGAAAAAATCAACGACCCAAAGATGACGGCTGTTCTTGATGAAATCGACATGCGAGCGCAGATTGAAATTGCAAAGCTTAGAAAGGCAATGGAGAAGAGTTTCTAACGTAATATTAAGGAATTAGGGCGTAAAATTGCCCTTGATCCTCTGGGGGGCTCTGACTATAGTCTTGGTCTAATTTTAGGGGGATAATCCTTTAAAGATAAAAGTAACCAATAGGGTAAATATTATGGCGAAAGCAAAAAAGACAAGTAAAGAAGCAGTTTTGACACCAGATTATAATCCTGCAAAGGATAAAGGCGGGTACATGAACCCTGTCATGTTGGAATATTTTCGTCAGAAATTATTGGACTGGAAGCGGGAACTGATTAAAGAATCTTCTGAAACGATCGCCAATACATTGCAGGAAACCGAACTGCAAAAACCTGATTTGGCAGATCGTGCTTCTGCGGAAACAGATCATGCATTAGAACTTCGCACACGTGATCGTGAACGCAAACTTATCAATAAAATCAATTCAGCAATCCAACGCATCGACCAAGGTGAATATGGTTACTGTGAAGAAACAGGCGATGAAATTGGTGTTGCCCGTTTGGAGGCGCGTCCTGTAGCAACCATGACTTTGGAGGCACAAGAAAGACACGAAAAGAACGAAAAAATCTATCGCGAAGAATAAGATTTTTTTTAATACCTTAAAAAATAAAAAGCCGATCTATCCTGGATCGGCTTTATTTATTCTGACAGATTAATCCTGAACCTGTTTCTTCCTACTTTTTGTGTGTGCCTGAAACCTCCCTCAGGCACGGAAGAGGCGAAGACCATGCATATTAAAATGGGAACAGGATGTCATAGACCTGCTGTCCGTAACGGGGTTGTTGAACATCTGTAATTTGTCCTTTTCCGCCGTAGGAAATGCGGGCCTCTGCTATTTTGTCATAGGAAATTGTGTTATCCGTTAAAATATCTTCGGGGCGAATAACGCCAGCCAATTCCAGAACACGTTTTTCAAAATTTACACGTACTTCCTGACGTCCTTGGATCAACATATTTCCATTGGGTAAAATTTGTGTAACGGTTGCCGCAAGTTTCATTTCGACTTTCTCTTCGCGCTTGCTTTTCCCTTTTCCTGTGCTGTCAGAGGTTGTATCAGCGTCAACAAGTGTTGGCCCTGTTACCCCTTCAGGTAGAACTTTGGTTAACTGGGATTCAATGCCGAGTAAGTTATTGATACCCGCTGACTCGTTACTTGTGCGAGAGCGTTCAGTTTCATTTTTAATATCTGCTTTGTCTTGAATATCAATAAGAACCGTTAAAATATCGCCGACATTATTGGCGCGTTGATCTTTAAAGAATGTTTGTCGGTTTCCTGCCCAGAGAGAATTATTTTCTTTGACAACAGGTTGAACGGCGGGCATTGGCATAGAAACAGTTTTAAATTCCTCGCTATCGGCGGGGTTTGAAATAGGAGACATTTCTGGCGCTCTGCCTACATTTGATAATCTGTCGACAGTACCGCAGGCGCTTAACATTAAAACGGCTGAGACAGTTGCCAGTAATTTTAGTTTTTGGTTTCCTAGACGCATAGTATTCATACTCCTTTTTATTTCCCTGTTATTTCTATTTCACAACAACCTGATTTTCTGCGGTGACAATGGCATCAATCGTGCGGCTGCTATTGATGTTTGTTACGCGAACCAAATCTCCCTTTGCACCAGATTGAAGAGCCTTCCCTTTTGCGGTTAAAATAAGGGTGCCTTCGTGGAAGGTGATATTAACGGGGTCTCCGCGCTCCACCAATTGGGGGCGGTCGAGTGTTCCGTTTAAGATAAATTTCCCTGCGTAGGCCATACGGCGCGGTGTCAGCCCAATCATGTCATCTGCATTTAACATGACGTCGTGTTGCAATGATTTTTGTGGCACTTCAATCATTTCAATATCATTGGCACCAATCACGTCGCCGTTTTGCAAATTATTGCGAAGGACGGGGACGGTAACCAAACGTTCCACCATTCCCGCTACGGTAATTTTTTGAACAGGATGCTCGGTAGAAGGAGCAACCAACGTGGCGCGAAAATAATCTTTTTGAACGTCGTAATCTATAGATGAAACTTCAACCTGTGGCGGCAGATCTTGCGGCAGTATAATCGTTGGTTTTCCGCTAGTGAGAGACAGGTTAAATTTCCCTGTAACACCTTTGTTTTTTAATTCGCTACGGATCGTTTTTTCTATTTCATCATAGGAAACAACGGCTGCCTGACGACGAACAACAATTTGATCGGAAGAAGAGGTTGGCCGCCATGAAATGTCCAATGCTGTTGCAATGCGGTAGAGTGTGCGGGCGTTTAAGGTTATGTCATGGCCTGGCTGTGGAGCTGCGCCAATCACATAATCTGCATTGCGCGTGACCCCGTCAAACAAATCACCAACGGTCAGTGTGTCGCCACTAATAACGCTGACAGGTTTTAATGTGGCGGCTATTGCTGATTTTGCACCGATGATGGCTGTTAATGTCATGGCCATCAGAGCAAAAGCCAATATGGTGGATTTTGTTGTTAGTGAAGTTTGTTTCCAAAATCTATTCAGCATCACTCTTCATTCCTTTCGATCTATAAATTATCGAAGTTGTGTTATTGTTTGCAGCATCTCGTCACTAGTCGTAATGACGTTTGAATTCATCTCGTAAGCGCGCTGCGCCGCAATTAGGTTGGTAATTTCCTCAACGATATTAACGTTTGAATTTTCGATCGCGCCCTGACGAATAATCCCGAAAATATCTTCTCCTGGATTACCTGTCTGAACATCGCCAGAGGCGGTTGTTTCCAGAAATAAGGTATCTCCAATGGCGTCAAGACCTGCTGGATTGATAAAGGTAGCAAGTTCAATTTGACCTATATTGTCATACTCAACCTGATCTGCCACTTTAACCAGAACCTCACCTGATTGATTGACAACAATGTCTAACGCATTGTCAGGAACGGTTAATCCAGGTTGTAGCCTGAATCCTTGAGGGGTAACGATTTCCCCATTTTCATTCAGTTGGTAAACACTTTGTCTGGTATAGGCAATTTCACCGTCAGGAAGTTCGATCTGAAAAAACCCTTCTCCTGTGATGGCGAGATCAAGTTGATTTTCCGTGAGTTGAATACTGCCTTGTTCATGCAGGCGGGTGATAGAACCCAAGCTGACCCCCAAACCAAACTGAAGACCTGAGGGCATGGTTGTATCTGCATCGGTTGAAGCGGCACCTGGGCGGACTTTGTTTTGATAAATAAGATCATAAAAATCTGCACGTTGACGTTTGTAACCTGTCGTCGTCATGTTGGCGATGTTGTTGGAGATCACGTCAACATTTTGCTGTTGGGCGAGCATTCCTGTTGCGCCGATATCTAAAGATCTTGTTACCATTTTTTATTACTCCTTTTTAAAAATTCTTTCTAAATAATTGTTATGCTTGTGTTTTTGCTAATTTTTGTGCGGCGCTTCTTAAGCGTTCATGCTCGGATTGCATTAAGTTTTGAACAGCTTGATATTCGCGCAAAACATCAATCATCCGTGTCATCTCCACCACGGCTTGTACGTTAGATCCTTCCAAATAGCCTTGCTTAATAGCGGTTTTTTCAGGTTCTTTACCTGGTTCTTCTGTTGCGTAGAGACCGTTTCCTTGTGGGTCTAGTTTTTGATAATTATTAAATTCCCGAACCATTAATTTGGCGATTTGCCCTTGTTCTGTAGAGACCATACCTTTTTGATCAATGTGAACATCTTTTGCGTTGTCAGGAATTTTAATTTCGCCGCCGCCTTCTTTCGCAACTGCCAAGCCGCGGGCATTGCGTAGAACTCCGTCGCTATCAATTGTTAAATTTCCTGCACGGGTATACTGGATACCATTTCCTGTTTGAATGCCGAGGAAACCATTACCAACAAGCGCGATATCTAGGGCGTTACCCGTTTCTTTAAGGCTACCTGCATCGGTAATTTGATACTGGCCATAATCCAGAACGAATGCCATATCTTCTTTCATATAACGGGGGTCTTCAATATATTCACTAAACACCATGTTTTGCGCGCGATACCCAGGTGTATTCACGTTGGCAACATTTTGCGCGATGATGTCCATATTCTCTCTCAAAACAACTTGCTTTGATAAGCCGATATAAAGTGAATTTTCCATTTTCTTTCCTAAATTTGTTACGCGGTTTTTGCGGCAGGCTTTTGGGGAGGAAATACATGACCCAAAAACCATTTCGCCTTTTACACAATGCATTTGCCGTGCCAGACATAAAAATTTATCTATTTCAATAGGTTATCATTTTTCAGGGAGGCAAAGATCTTGTCTTTTGTGATCGTTTGGCTCTTTGTTGCCCGTGTTAAGGGGCAAGAATTACCATTAAAGCTGTCTGTGGGCTTTTCTGTTATGCGGCTAGTCAAATAGATGGGATTTTAATTATAATTAGACAGATTCTATGCTGTGCTATGTTATTATATTTATTCAACTTTTTTAAATTGGAATTCAAAAATGTCAAACATTGGTAGTTCACGTATTAATGCCACTCTTGATGAAGAAGATGAGATCAAAGAGGAAGAAGCCAAATCAGGGGGCATAAGCGCCAAGAAACTTTTGCTCTTTGTGGTTCTTCCTTTGTTGCTTATTGGCGGTTTGGGAGCTGCTTATTTTTCAGGAATATTCGATAAATATTTGAATAAAGAAGGTTCTATGGAGATGGCATTAGATCAGGAAGCTTCGGGCGAACCTTCAACGGCAGCTTTTGTTAAAATTCCAGATATGATTGTGAATTTGAGCAGCGATGATGCGCAGCCACGTTATTTGCGCCTTAGTGTTCAGTTAGAATTGAAAAATGAGGCGGATAGTATGGCGGTGGAGCAGGTAATGCCCCGTGTGATCGACCAATTTCAAACCTATTTAAGGGAATTGCGGGTTAAAGATTTGCGTGGTTCTGCGGGGATTTATCGTCTTCAAATGGAGTTATTGTCCCGTGTGAATGCCGCGGCCTATCCCGTGGAAGTGCAGGATGTTCTCTTCCAAGAAATTCTGATACAATAGGTTGTTCTATCAAACGCCCAAAAACGGCACAAAACTTGCGTAGACAAACTATAAAACGAATTATTTAGTGGGGCAAACGTTAGTAGAAAATAAAAGAAACGCATGAGCGATACAAAGACACAAGAAATAGAGAAAAAGAAAAGAGCGGCTTCTGCGGCGATCGCGGAAGAGGAAGATTTTGATGAAATGGAGGATACCGATGAAGGTTCCCGCATTCTTAATCAGGATGAAATTGACTCGCTTTTAGGTTTTGATGATGAAATAGGTGGACCAGGTGAAAATTCTGGTGTGATGGCGCTAATTAATTCCGCGATGGTGAATTATGAACGCTTGCCGATGCTTGACATCGTTTTTGATCGTTTGGTGCGTTTGATGTCTACCAGTTTGCGGAATTTAACATCTGACAACGTTGAGGTTTCTCTGGATCAAGTGTCGACGGTGCGCTTTGGCGATTACATGAATTCTATTCCCCTGCCTGCGATGCTTTCTGTCTTTAAGGCGGAGGAGTGGGATAACCAGGGGTTAATGGTGACCGATAGCGCGCTGATTTATTCGATTGTGGATGTGCTGCTTGGTGGACGGAAGGGGACACCCGCTATTCGTATTGAAGGACGTCCCTACACAACGATTGAAACCAAGCTTGTCGAACGTATGGTACAGGTGACATTGAGTGATTTATCTTCCGCTTTTGATCCTTTGTCACCCGTTAGTTTTACATTGGACCGGATGGAGACCAACCCCCGTTTTGCAACGATTACGCAAGGCGGAAATGCCTGTGTTTTGGCGCGTTTGCGTGTGGATATGGGGGATCGGGGTGGCCGTGTTGAGGTTGTCATTCCGTATGCAACACTGGAACCTATTCGTGAACTGCTTCTTCAAATGTTCATGGGGGAGAAATTTGGCCGGGATTCCATTTGGGAAAACCACTTGACCCAGGAACTCCATCAAACCGAAGTTTCGCTTCAGGCAGTGTTGGGGGAGAAGGTTTTACCCTTAAGCGAATTGTTGAAGTGGAAAGTAGGAACACAGATTGTGTTTAATACCTTTACCAGTGATGAGCTTGAACTGCGATGCGGTAATGTTCCTATGTTCAAAGGACCTGTTGGGCAGAAATTAGGAAACATTGCCGTTCAGATTGATAAGTATATCCAAGATAATGACGAGGATGAATTATGAGTTATGATATAGGTTTGCTTCTTGACGGTTTGATTTTAGTTTTTTTGAGCGTGACGATTTTCTATGCGGCGCGCCTGTCGATTTTTATGAAGACGTTTCGTGAAGGTAAAGACGCAATGCAGCTTCTCATCCGTGATTTATCAAACACTATCAATGTTACGGAGAACGCTGTACAGACTATGAAGGTTCACGCCAAAGATACAGAAAATGAATTGCGTGAAATTATCAATGAGGCCAAATTTTTGTCAGACGAACTTCGTTTTATGAATGAAACAGGAGATAGCCTTGCCGATCGTTTAGAAAAACTAGCAGATCGCAATCGCGAACTTGTCGATCTGATGGAAAATGCAGGCGGCATAGGAACGCAAAAAATTACCCCTTATGAACCTGCAAATGCAAAACCCACTCAACCGAAAAGATCGTCAAAGCCTGCACCAGTTAAGCAGAGCGACCCCTTTGAAATAAGTGATTTTGAAATTGATGACGATGATGAACATGATTTTTATGCTTTGGAGGATGGAGCTTATCGCGAAGAAGAGGCGGTTAAAAAACGTCAGGACCATAAATCAAAAGTAAACACTGAATCAAAAAGCAAGGTGCGTAGCTTTGCGATCTTTGATCGTGATCACATGGATGATGAGGATTTTCAAGAGGATGATAATCCCTATACAAAAGTGGCCAATGTGCAGGAGGAAGAAGTTCAGAAATTTCATTCTCAGGCCGAAAGAGATTTGTACGAAGCATTGCAGCGCAAAAAACGCGCAGGCAACAATAAGCGTGTGAGTGAAATTACATGAATTGGATGATGAACCGTCTTCGCATTATGCCGTTATTGGTGGTTGTGGCCGCCTTGTCCTTTGGTGTGCGTTTTGGTGAATTTGTAACAGGCGTTTCCTCTATTCCAGGAACGGCGCAGGCGCAGATGAATGAATCTGCTCCACAGGATCTGGGTGCGCCGCCTTCCATTCCTGCTATGCCAATGATGGAACATGGTGATGAAACCGTGGTAGAAAAAGTGCCCACAACGGAAACATCGCCAATGGAAGTGCCGAGCATGGAAGACGGCGAAGTTATTAACTGGAAAGATGCCGCCGATACAGATTTAGAATTTTCAGAAATGCGTATGGAGTTATTTGAGGATCTTACCGCCCGCCGTAAAGCGTTGAGTGAACGGGAGCGGGAGCTGTCTGTTCGTGAAGCTCTATTGAAAACAGCAGAGCAAGAAATTGAGCAGAAATATAATGAGCTTGTTTCTCTAAAAGCGGAAATTCAGGATTTGTTGGTTGAACAAAATGATGAAGAAAAGGCGCGTACCGCAAGCCTTGTTAAAATTTATGAAGGAATGAAACCTAAAGATGCCGCGCGTATTTTTAATACCTTGGATTTAGATGTGTTACTTGCTGTTGTTTCACGTATGTCTGAACGTAAGTCTGCCCCTGTTATTGCCTCTATGGATCCCGCACGGGCACGCACATTAACGATTATGTTGATGGAACAAAAATCACTTCCTTCTGCCGCTGAGGATTTATTGAACGATGCGGGGACGTAACCGCCGCCGCCGTAGTCAGACGAATGCTCCAGCATCAAATTCTGGGCAAATGATGAACTTGTCATTATTCATCATGCTCCTTGCCTTTTTTATTGTGCTGAATAGCGTTTCTTCCTATGAGGAAATCAAGGCTGAACAAGTGCGCCGTAGTTTGCTCATGGCTTTTTCCAATGAAAACATAGTTGAGGAGCAAAAATCTTCTAACTTGGAAGACCCTCTTGCGGCTATGAAAGAGGGACATACGTTCGACCGTCTGGATGCATTATTTCGTTCACAGATATCATCTTTTGAGGCGACGCAAAGTCAGAGCAGAGGGGTGATGTTGCTGCAGATGCCCTTTGATGATTTTGTAACAGCTGTTTTTAAAATCGGACAGAAAGACCTTTTAAGATATCCAACACGAGATGCCGTGCGCGGTAACTATTTTTTACCGACTTTAGTTTCATTGCTTAGAAATAATATTGATGGCGCGCCAACACGGATGGAAATTTTAATTCATACGCAAGGTAACCCTGCCCAATCTCAAAACCAGTTACCAGAAGAGATGAAAAAGACGATTAGCACAGCAAGCGGTTTGTCCGAACGCCTTGAGCAACAAGGAATGCCACAAAAATTGATTAGTATTGGGGTTAAAAAAGGGGATCCCCAGATGGTTGATCTCGTCTTTCGAAAATATACAGCCTTTTCTCCCATTGGGGGACAAAAGAGGGGGGAGGAATGAACGATATTCCTGAGAAAGAAAAAAAGAGTCCTGAAAAACAGATCGTTCATGTTACCGCGCCGCGCCGTTTTGGTCGGCGTATGGGAGATCAACGGGGAACGAGTCAAAGTATGTGGCTTGTTTCCTTTACGGATGTTATGGCGTTAATGCTGACCTTTTTTGTATTGCTTTTCGCTATGTCCAATCCTGAGCCAGAGCATTGGGAGTATGTGCAGGAAAATATTCAAAAGAATTTTAATAATTTTGAGGGGCAACAACTCGATCGTGGTCCAGAAGATAGTATCAATGTTCAACGAATTAATTTTACACAGGCACTTGATCTTAATTATCTACGGGCATTGATGGAAAATCTGGTTGTGCAGCACCCTGAGCTAAAAAACGTACGTTTGATTAATGGTGACAGAAGTTTAATTGTGTCACTGCCGCAAAATCTTCTTTTTGATCCAGGAAAAGCGGAGATTAAAGAAAATGCAAATAAGGCGCTGTATATTTTGTCAGGAACATTGGCGCGGATGAAAAATCGTATTGAGGTTGAAGGGCACACAGACCCACGCCCTATTAACCGCGCTGAATTTTCTTCGAATTGGGATCTATCTTTGACGAGAGCCGCGAATGTTGCGGCTGTTTTGGAAAATGTTGGGTATTCTCGCCCCATCACGGTGCGTGGGCAGGCCAGTGGCCGTTATGAGGATATCGCTGATACCGTGCCAGAACATGAACGTCTGGATCTTTCACGCCGTGTAGACATTGTTGTTATGGAAGATGATGGGCGACGGGAGAAGTTATTTGATATAGGTCTTCCCGAAACCCCTTAAAAACGCATAAAATGCCGTTGATACTTCTGTAGAAGATTCTGCAGTCGCTTGTTCTTTCCTTGGGGTTGTGGCATTTTTGAAAGATGAAATTTTTCTGGCATATCAAACTCTTAACCATCTGCATGCTCTTTTCTTTTGGCATGATTTGTTGGGGTACACCTTTTGCTTACGCCCAAAGTCAGGTGAGTGTCAGATCTGGCGTTAATGAAGATTATTCACGCCTGGTGTTTGATTGGTCAGAACCGAGCGATTATGCCGTTTCAAAGACTGAAGGAAATTTGATCATAAGCTTTGGATCTGTGGCGGCGATAGACTTAGCGAAAATAAATGCGGAGACGTTGGACAATATCGGAACATTAAATGTTTCTTCTGGGGCAGGTGAACCCTTAAAAATTTCAGTTCAGGTAAAACCAGAAAGTAAATTTCGTCATTTTAAGGTGGGTAACCGCGTTATTATTGATGTGTACAATGCCAAAGGGGAAATCCAGAAAACAACGGCTGTTAAAACATCTTCCGAAGGCAACGTCGCCGCAGAAGAGGTGCCTGAACAACCTTCAAATGAAAGTCTTCAAGCGAGCGAAAATGATCCCGTCGTTGGAAAAACGCCATTGAGCGGTAATGAGCCTCACGTCATTACCTTGACCAATACCCAAAATGTAGGAATGGCTGCTTTTGAACGGGAAGGATTTTTATGGATGGTTTTTGATGACCCGTCTTTAAAAATTGCGCCTGTTTTATCAGGACCAAAGAAAGAAGATTTTCAGGCCTTTGAAAGAATTGAATTGCCGAATGCTGTGGCCTTTCGTTTTCCTGAGCCACAAGGGTATTATTTTTATGGTGAAGGCGGGGGGTTGTTGTGGCGCGTTGTTATGACGCCTAATCCGCGGGCATTGCAACCTATTAAACCGCAAGTGATTGAAGATGATCTGGGACAGGATCTAGGTGGAAAACTCTTATGGCCTTTAACGGAAGCCAAGAAAAAAATTACACTGACGGATCCGCTTGTGGGGGATGAAATCACCGTCATTACAACAAATGTTTCAACAGATTTTGTAGGGTCCAAAAGACAATATGTGGAAGTTGAAATTCTATCTTCCATTGTAGGGTTAGCGTATGTTTCTAAGGCAGATGAGGTGCAGGCAACACTGTCTTCTGATGGCGTGACAATTTCACGTCCGCAAGGGTTGGCCGTATCCTCCGAAAAGGACACGGCGCTTGCTGTTCTTAAGGATGATATTCAGAAGGAAAAAGAATTTTTTGACAATGCGGAAAAACCAATCAAATTAAAACGTATTTTTGATTTTGATCGTTGGGAAATGGGTGGTGTACGCGCCTTGGAAAAAAACAGACAGGTTTTGATGCGCAGTATTACCAATAAAGAAGGGTCTAACAAGGTCGAAGACTTGCTGACGCTCGCAAAATTAAACGTTGCAAATGACCGTGGCGCAGAAGCGTTAGGGCTTTTGCGTGTGGCCGAACAAGAACTGCCTGGCATTGAAGAAAATGTCGAATTTATTGCCTTGCGCGGTGTTGCGGCGGCGCTAGCAGGAAAAGAGGATGAAGCAATCAGGGATTTGTCTCATCCTGCAGTTCAGGATTACACCGAAACTAACTATTGGCGCTGTTTTTCTTTGGCGGCCTTAGAGGACTGGCGGCAGGCAGATGCGGTCATGCCAGAAGATTTTACTGTCCTTGAAACATATCCGATGCAAATTCAAAAACCGCTTATTTTAACTTTGGCTGAAGTGGCTTTGCGCGCGGATAAGAAAAACACGGCAGAGGAATTGCTCTCTAAACTTGAAGCTGAATTTCCGACGATGTCACTCGGCCAACGTTCTGCCTGGAAATATCTCAATGGTGAGTTGGAACGTCAAAAGGGTGATGAAGAAGAAGCCATTGCCAATTGGCAAACTCTTATAGATGGGAAAGATGATTACTATCGGGCGAAGGCAGGGTTGTCTTTGACAAAGTTGCAATTGGAACGCAAAAAAATTACGCCCGCCAAGGCCATTGATCGTTTAGAAGGCTTGCGCTATGCCTGGCGCGGCGATGAATTGGAAACATTGATCAATTACCGCCTGGGTGAGGTTTATCTACAGAATGGGGACTACCTGAAAGGATTTTCGGTTCTCAGAAACGCGGTTTCTTTGTCACCAAACTCACCTATGGGGAAAGAAGTGACAGAATATATGACGACGCAGTTCCGTAAGCTGTTTATTGATGATCAATCAAAGGATGTTTCTCCATTAGATCTCGTGAGTATCTATGATGAATTTAAGGAACTGACGCCAATTGGAGATGAAGGAGATGTTTTTGTTCAAAACCTTGCCGAACGTCTGGTTGAAATTGATCTCTTGGGTCGTGCGAGTGATTTATTGCAACATCAATTGGATCACCGTTTAACAGGAGAGTCTGCAGCGCGGGTAGGGACGCGGCTTGCTGCTATTCAATTGCTAGATAACAAACCTGATAGAGCGCTGGAGTCTTTGAAGAAAACTGAAAACGCGCTCAATCAAACTGTTTCAACAGATAGTGCGGCGATTGCCCGTGAAGTGCGCTTGTTAAAGGCACGCGCTTTGTCAAAACTGAATGAGGCGGATAAGGCTTTGGCTATATTGCGCGGTATGTCCAATGATAAAGATGTTAATCGCCTGCGTGCGGATATTGCTTGGAATGCGGGGCAGTGGGGGCAGGCCGCTTCTGCTTTTGCGGATTTGATAACCGAAGAAAATATTTCTCTGACACGTCCGCCGAGCGATTATCAATCTAACCTTATCATCAATGAGGCTATCGCTTTGAATTTATCTGGGAACAGAAGCGACCTTGATAAGTTGCGGGAACGTTATGGTGATGTGATGGCACAAAGTGAAAAGGCAAAAATATTTGATCTGGTCACCCGTCCACGTCAATTGGGGATGCTGGCGGATAAAGATTCCATCGGTTCTTTAATCTCTGAGGTCGATTTATTCGGCGACTTTCTAGAAAACTATCGTAAAGCTAATTAAAATTTCTAACCCGCGCCGACGGCGCTTGTGAGGGCGGGGCCTGTGTTGCCGAAGCTTTGGATGAGTGATCCCGAAACCAAATACCACCCATCAACAAGCACAAAGAAGATGATTTTAAAGGGTAATGAAATCATCACAGGCGGCAACATCATCATCCCCATTGACATCAAAATAGAGGCCGTAACCATATCAATAATCAGGAAGGGGAGGAATAACATAAACCCAATTTCAAACGCACGGCGCAATTCTGAAATCATAAAGGAAGGAATTAAAACCTGTATAGGAACGTCCATAGGTTTGGCGTAAGGCCCGCTTTTGCTGAGCTCCGTAAAAAGCTCTAAATCTGTTTCACGCACATGGGTGAGCATGAATTCTTTAAAAGGTTCAAGGCCGCGTTCAAAGGCAGTGACTTCGTCAATCTCTTCATTAATCAAAGGCTGTAGGCCCTGTTGATAGGCTTTTGTAAAGGTCGGAGCCATAATGAAAAAAGTTAAAAACAGTGCGAGCGAAATCATTACGGTATTTGGGGGTGTCTGCTGAATACCAATCGCGGTTCTTAAGAAAGAGAGAACCACGATGATCCGCGTGAATGACGTCATCATAATCAGGATAGATGGTGCAAGCGATAAGATAGTGAGAATGGCAACAAGTTGAATGACGCGGCCCGTTACGGTACCTCCTTCGCCTGTTCCCATATCAAGGGTGATGGCTTGGGCGAGTGCAGGACTTGTTGTTAAGGCAACCAGCAAAGCGCCGCAAATTGCAGTGACCAGAAGATTAACAACAATGAATCGCTTCATTGTCTTGGTAAAGAACACGGGTGTTTCTGTTTTAGTTTCTTGTGTCATCTTCGGTGTCTTTCGGCGCCTTGATATTTGTTTCGATGACAGTTTCGCCCGAAGCGCTTAAAAGCACAAGATGCTGTATGTCATCGCGTTGGATAATGACGGCTTTACGGCGGGCATCCAGTGGCAGAATTTCAACAATTTTCAGGCGTTTTTTATTTTTTGAACCAAGTGGGGATATCCCGCCTTGCCCCCATCCTAAACGCTTCATGAGGTAGGCCAGTCCTCCCATTAGGGCAAGAACAAAGACAAGAGCAAAGAAGAATTTTAGGTAATCGGCGTAATCCATTGTTTAAGAAGCACTCCGATTTTGAAGGTTGGTCTGAAAATCTTTGAGCGCCATTCCCAATTCTTCAAGCTTGCTGATCATTGTCCCCATAATGGGCTGAACTCTAGCTGCGTCTTGCGGGGGGAGCGTCAGTGTTTCCTCACACAGTCTTGCGACTTCTTCATCAAGATGAGAAAGATTTAAAACTTCCCCCTCACGAAGCTTGTCCTGGGCTTCTTCAATAAAGCGGGTGAGGTCTTCTAGTTTTGTGACGATGGCGTCAGCTTTACTCATGAGAGTCATCCTTCTTTTTACTTTGTTCATCCATAACATCTTTTAGAACGGCATCAAAAGGATTTGGTTCTCCATTGGCACGATAGACATAAGATAGAACTTCTGCTACGGCCATAAAGGCTTCGGAAGGGATGGGGCTTTCGAGCTCGATTTTAGCTAGAATTTCAGCCAAATCTGCATCACTTCTGACATTAATCCCGTTTTCGTAGGCAATTTGCAGAATCTGCTCGGCAATTTTTCCCCGTCCTGCGGCTGTGATAATGGGTAATTGGCCGTCATCGGTTCCGTCTTTTAAGGCAACGGCAGTCTGTCGAGACGGTTTTTCCTTTATATTTAAAGGCTTTAGCGGGTTTTTATCTTTTTTGAACCCGTCTTCAAACTCATTCTCAAATTTATCGGCCATTTGGCATGCATCCTGCAATGATTAAAGGGCTAAACGGTTAATTTACAAACTCAGGATAGTGAAATGGATCTTAAAAATATAGCTTTATTCCAGGCCATGGGTGCAAAAATGAATTATTTGAGCACGCGTCAGGGCGTGATTGCCCAGAATATCGCCAATGCGGATACACCTGATTATCGCCCGCGTGATCTGACGAAAGTGGATTTTGGTTCGGTGTTGCAAGAAGTGACGGGATCAAAGAAAGTTCGCATGGAAAAAACGGCCTCAGGTCACATGCTTCCTGGTGGTGATATTGATGATCCTAAAAATCGTAAATCCAGATTTATGTATGAGGTCGCCCCTGATGATAACGGCGTGATTATTGAAGAGCAAATGATTAAAGCCTCTCAAACCACCATGGATTACAACCTGATTACGAATTTGATGCGTAAGAATGTAGGGATGATTCAAATGGCTTTAGGACAGGGACAAGGTCGATAAATTAAGGTAGGAGAGTAAGAATATGACAGATATATATGACGCCATGACAATTTCTGCCTTCGGGATGCGTGCCCAAGGGGAACGTACTCGCGTGATTTCAGAAAATATTGCAAACGCAAATACGGGGGCCTTAACCCCAGCGTCAGAACCCTATTCCCGTAAAGTAATCACCTTTAAAAATGAACTGGATCGGGAAGATGGTGTTCGTAAGGTAAAAGTTGAAGATATTACGGATGACCGCCGCGGCGAATTTCCTTTAAAATACATGCCAGATCATCCAGGGGCAGATGCCGACGGTTATGTGAAGATGCCGAATGTGAATATGCTGATTGAACTGAATGATATGCGTGAAGCACAAAGAAGTTACGAAGCCAATCTCGGGATGATTGAAAATTCCCGTACAATGATGTTTCGTACAATTGACCTTCTGCGATAGGCGTATTTTGTGATATAATGGTTTTAAGGAGCGTAAAATGGACAAAATAATCAATCCCGCTATAGCTGCAAATGCTTATGCCGCAACATCTAAAGGAGCGGATGTGGCCAAGGGGATTGGTGTGCCACAAAAAGAATCATTTGGGGATGTCCTGAAAAATGCAGCGATTAAAAGTATTAACACCTTACGCGCAGGGGAAGCCGCCTCTGCTAGAGCGGTCTCGGGTGAAGCAAGCCTTCCTGAAGTGGTGCAGGCCATTACCGCTTCAGAAGTCACCCTTCAGACAGTTATGGCTATTCGTGACCGCCTTGTTGGGGCGTATCAAGAAATCATGAGAATGCCCGTTTAATCGAGCTTTGAGTTACAAGCTTATAGTTTCAAGAGCTTTCTTGTAACTTGTATCTTGTAACGATAAACTGAACATATGAATCAAAACGAAATCATCGATGTCACGCGTGAAGCGATTATGTTGGTTATCCAAATTGGGATGCCTGTGATGCTCGTCGGGTTACTGGTCGGGGTGGCGATTGCGTTATTGCAAGCCTTGACGCAGGTGCAGGAAATTACATTGGTTTTTGTTCCTAAAATTCTGGCTATCTTTTTGGCAATTTTCTTTTTCTTGCCAGGGTTTGCTGCTGTGATGATTAGTTTTATGGATAAAATTGCTGATCGTATTATCGGGATTGGTTAATTCTATGCATTCGTCACGTTATGATGGCGGTTGGTGGAGTAAATAATGGAAAACCTTCCTTTAAGTGTTGAAGAATTTTTGGTCAGTGGTGTTTTCGCATTCATGTTGGTGTTCACACGCCTGGGCACGGCTTTTATGATTATGCCAGGAATTGGCGATTCATTTGTTCCCGCTAATGTTCGTTTGATGATGGCGCTAGGGATTGCCTTTGTTTTAACACCTGTTGTTCAGCCCCATATGCCTGATCCTATTCCTGCGTTTCCTGTTTTGCTTTCGTTGATTTTTATGGAGTTTGTGATTGGCCTTTTTGTGGGCACGATTGCGCGTATTTTTATGATCGCGCTGGATGTGGCGGGGATGCTGATTTCAACAACATCGGGACTGGCAAACGCGCAAGTCTTTAACCCGAGCCTGTCAACGCAAGGGTCTATTACGGGCGCTCTTCTTTCAATGACAGGGGTGGTTTTGTTGTTTGCAACAAATTTACATCATCTGTTGATTTATGGTGTTGTTGAAAGTTATGAGATGTTTCCTGTGGGGGCTGTCCCAGATTCTGGCAGTATGGCGCAGTTAATGACGCAGGCCTTTTCGGCAAGTTTTCTGATTGGCTTTCAAATTGCTATTCCGTTTGTGGTGGTGGCAATGTTGCTTTACATCGGAATGGGTGTTCTCTCCCGTCTGATGCCGCAGGTGCAGGTTTTTATTTTGGCTTTACCTGTTCAAATTATGCTGTCGTTGCTGACTTTAGCGCTAGTTTTTTCAGCGGCCATGTTGTTCTGGCTCACGAAATTTGAATCAGGCATGACATTCTTTTTAACATCGGCGAATTAAGGGGAAGCAATGAGCGATTCAGAACAGGCCGACGATTCCCAGAAGACCGAAGAACCCACCCCTAAGAAGCTCGAAGAGAGTCGAAAGAAAGGGCAGGTTGCTTTAAGCCGCGAAGTAAATAACTGGGTCATGTTATTTACAGGGACAATTGTTGTACTTGCGATAGGTCCCTATAGTATGAATTCTTTAAAGAACCATCTAAAAGCTTATATTGAAAAAGCCGATGTCATGCTGTCTGTGCCTGTTGGGTTTGGTATTGTCTTGGGTGATTCTTTTTGGACGATTATTGGCATTCTTGCCTTGCCGCTCATTATTCTGATGGTTGCCGCTTTCTTGGCGCCGTTTCTTCAGATTGGCCCGCTTTTTTCAACCCATGTGATTACACCAGATTTAAGCAAGATTTCACCTGCTCAAGGTTTCAAGCGGCTGTTTTCAATGCGTTCAATTATGGAGTTTGTGAAGGGAATACTCAAAATCACAATTATCGGGGCGGTCGGTTTTATTTTATTGAAACCTTTTTATAGCTCTGTCGATCATATGGTGGGAATGCCTGTGCCTGTCATGATGGAAGAACTACAAAGCCTCGTGTTCAGGATGATGTCGGGGATTTTGGTGGTGTTGCTTGTGGTTGCGGTTATCGACCTCGTTTATCAACGCTATGAACATTATAAGAAAATGCGCATGACCAAGCAGGAATTGAAGGACGAATATAAGCAAACCGAAGGAGACCCGCATGTGCGTGCCAAACTGCGTCAATTACGCCAACAAAAGGCAAGCGCCCGTATGATGCAGGCTGTGCCACAGGCGGATGTTGTGATTACCAACCCGACGCACTATTCATTGGCACTTAAATATGACCCTGAAGAAATGGATGCCCCTGTTTTGATTGCAAAAGGCGTTGATGAATTAGCTATGCGTATCAGGGAGGTAGCAAAAGAAAATGATATTCCACTTTATGAGAATAAACCGCTTGCACGGGTGTTGTTTGACACTGTGGAGGTAGATCAAATGATCCCGCCAGAACACTATAAAGCAGTTGCGGAGGTGATTTCTTATGTCTTCCAGTTAAAAGGGCGTTTGAAATAGCCGCTCAGACGTTGGAAAACTCTCTCTTAAGCTGTCATAACGCTAGTCATTTCTACTGAATCTATGGCATTCTATCGGGGTTATGCCGTTGGATCATTCAGAATTTATTCGTCGCCAAGAACCTAAAGCGCTTAAACCAGATGACAATAATCTGGAATTTAAGCATTTTTTGATCTCTAGCTTTCTGACAGCTCTTTATGTGGCTTTTTGTATTGTTATCGCCGTCTTCTTGGATATTGATAAAACCACTGCTGTTTTATCGGGACTATTATTTATTATTGCAGCTATCTTGATGTTCTGGGCGCAGCGCCATCTTCATGCGCTCAAACAAAAAGAACGCGAGCGGCGTCTTATTCGTGAGGTACTTGAGGGAAGTCGCGGGGCACGCATGATTACAGACAGCGTTGATAATCCTATCTATTTTAATCAGAGATTTCAGGAGCTTTGCAAAGAATATGGAGAAACTAATCTAGATTCTCTGGCGCAGATTTTTATCAAAAATGCGGATACCTATAATTTGTTTAATAAACTGGCGGAGCAGGCACGCCGTGGATTGACAGATTCAATAGAGCTACGCTCAGGCGAAGGTATTCATGAAAGATGGTATCTGCTCACGGCTCAACCTGTGGCAGGATGGTCAGGCTATGTCCATTGGCGCGTGGATGACATTTCACGTCAGCGCGAATTGGATCGCTCGGTGCGGGAGGAGCGTGAAAAACTTATCGACTTTACGGATAATGCCCCTGTGGGATTCTTTTCGGTTGATGAAATGGGGCGCTTTATTTTTGTGAATGCGACTTTGGCGCGTTGGTTGGGACAAGATATTCAAACCTTGTTATTGAATGGGTGTATTCATACCTATCTTGAAAACCCACCTGTGGATGCGGCGCCCTATGACCTAATTGAAAAGGGTGGCGCGCGTCAGGTCACGGAGTTGATGATGAAAGGTCCTGCGGGCCGCACATTTTTAGCCAGTGTCAATCAGGCGGTTGTGCGGGAAGAAGGCGGACGCGTCAGAACGCGGGGCGTTGTTCATGACTTAACATCTGAAAAAGAAATGCGTCAGGCGTTGAAGGCGTCGGAAGATCGTTTCCAGAGATTCTATGAGGAGGCGCCGCTCGGAATTGTCCTTGCCGATGCAAATGGTTTTATTCGCGATAGCAATACCACTTTTGCGGCCTTGGTGGGGCATGAGCTTAAACATGTTGAAGGCATGTCTCTCAAAGACATTGTAGCGCTTGATGATCAGGATAAAGTCATCCAGGCGATGGGTAAAATCGAAGAAGGACAGCGCATGTCCGTGCCTTTGGAAATTATTATGATGACGAAGGACGGTAAAGACATCACGGTTCAAATGCACGCGCAGCGCTTTAAGCAAAGCGACAATATTGTTCTGCATTTTATTGATTTAACTGAGCAAAAGGACCTTGAAGTTCAGTTTGTGCAGTCACAGAAAATGCAGGCGGTCGGACAGCTTGCGGGGGGAATTGCTCATGACTTTAACAACCTGCTGACGGCGATTATCGGGTTTTGTGATTTGTTGTTGCTTCGCCATAAACCTGGAGATCCGTCTTTCGGGGATATCATGCAGGTGAAGCAGAATTCTAACCGTGCGGCTAATCTTGTGCGGCAGTTGCTAGCCTTTTCGCGTCAGCAAACCTTGCGGCCTAAGGTTCACGATATGTCGGATATTTTGACCGAAGTATCCCATCTGATACGCCGCCTCATTGGCGCAAATATTGAACTTGATCTCGTTCACGGTTCAAACCTTGGTATGGTGAAAGTTGATATTGGGCAGATGGAACAGGTGCTGATCAATTTGGCCGTGAACGCCCGCGATGCCATGGAAAATGGTGGTGAACTCACTATCCGCACAGAAAATTTTGATAACTCCAAACCCATTATATGCGGGGAAGATGAAATGCCCCCTGGCAAATGGGTGTCGATTCAGGTTCAGGATACAGGATGTGGAATTTCAAAAGAAAATCTGTCACGAATTTTAGAACCGTTTTTTACCACCAAAGATGTGGGGCAGGGAACAGGTTTGGGATTGGCGACGGTGTATGGGATCATTCGTCAAACAGGCGGGTTTTTGTCTATTGAAAGTGAAGTGGGAAAAGGCACTATTTTCACAATTTATCTTCCGCGCTTAAGTGAGGAAGAAATTAATAATCAGGATCAGGAATCTGTTGTGGAGGCAGAAGAGGCCACAGGAGATTTAACAGGTACGGCGCGTATTCTTTTGGTGGAAGATGAAGAAGCAGTGAAAACTTTCAGCACGCGCGCGCTGATGAATAAGGGGTACGAAGTTCTGGCAGCGGAGAACGGGGAAGCTGCGCTTAAATTAATGGAAGCGCAAGAAAACAAACATATTGATCTGATGATTACCGATGTCATGATGCCAGATATGGATGGGCCGACTCTGGCGCAGCGTATGCGGCAAACCAGTCCAAAGCTTCGTATTATTTTTATTTCTGGTTATACCGAAGATAAATTGAAAGACCATATGGGGGAGGGGATATCCTTCCTGCCTAAACCCTTTACCCTCAAACAGCTCGCCGCCAAGGTTAAAGAGGCGCTAGAGGATTAATTTTCATTTATTCACACTAAAAGTTCTTTTTTTGTTCTTTTTTGTTGACGTGGAGAACAAATAGTGTACATTAGAGTCATGATGAGGCGTGAGCGCAGGATTTTCAAACCTTGTTAATAAGCGCTCGGCAATCGTTGAAACCGCATAAATCCTATGCAAAAAAGGAAGGAACCTAAAATGTCAGTGACCCAAATGAAAGATCAAACCATGCATAAAAACGCCGACGAGAAAAGCAAAGCTCTGGATGCTGCCCTTCAGCAAATTGAACGGGCTTTTGGAAAAGGGTCTGTGATGAAGTTGAACGGGGAACAAAATCCGATGGAGGTTGAAGCCATTTCAACAGGATCTTTGGGGCTTGATATTGGGCTCGGGATTGGCGGTGTTCCGCGCGGGCGTATTGTTGAGATTTATGGTCCAGAAAGTTCAGGAAAAACCACATTGGCATTACATATTATTGCGGAAGCTCAAAAGGCAGGGGGCACTTGTGCAATTGTGGATGCTGAACATGCCCTTGACCCAAGCTATGCGAAAAAATTGGGTTGTAATGTTGATGAGCTTTTAATTTCACAACCTGATGCAGGGGAGCAGGCGCTCGAAATTACAGATACGCTTGTGCGATCTGGTGCGCTGGATGTTGTTGTTGTTGACTCTGTTGCGGCGCTTGTTCCGCGGGCGGAGTTGGAAGGGGAAATGGGAGATACCCATGTTGGACTTCAGGCGCGTCTCATGTCCCAGGCGCTGCGGAAATTGACAGGGTCTATTTCTCGTTCCCGTACAGTCGTGATCTTTATCAACCAAATCCGTATGAAAATTGGTGTGATGTTTGGATCACCTGAAACGACAACAGGTGGAAATGCCTTAAAATTCTATGCTTCTGTGCGTTTGGATATTCGCCGTATTGGTCAAATTAAAGAGCGTGATGAAATCGTGGGCAACCAAACTCGCGTTAAGGTTGTTAAAAATAAAATGGCGCCACCTTTCCGTCAGATTGAATTTGATATTATGTATGGTCAGGGAATTTCCAAGACAGGGGAGATTTTAGATCTGGGGGTTGCAGGTGGTTTTGTTGAAAAGGCAGGATCTTGGTTCTCTGCAGAAGGGGAGCGTATTGGTCAGGGACGTGAAAATGCGAAGCAGTATCTTCTTGATCATCCTGAGATGATGGCAACGTTAGAACGTAAAATTAAAGAAAATGCGGGAATAGTTTCTGAGGCCATGTTGGTGGGGCCTGATGACGAAGAAGGTCCTGTATTCGAAGTGGTTGATGGTGATATAGATTCTTCTGACATGGATGAAAAGCCAAAAACCAAAGCCAAGAAGAAATAATCTGAACATATCCCCCCATGTTTAGAAGTGAAAAAGCGCCTTATCTCCATTTGGCGCTTTTTTGTTTCACGTGAAACAAAAGAAGAACATTTTTTATTTGTAGAGAAGAAAAGGAGTTTACCTAACCACGATCACGCAAGATTCGCTGTTTATCACGGTTCCAATCACGCTGTTTTGTGGTTTCACGTTTATCATAAGCTTTTTTCCCTTTGGCGAGGGCGATTTCTAACTTTGCACGCCCGCGTTTATCAAAGTAGAGCCGTAGAGGAATAATGGTATATCCTTCGCGGGTGACGGCTCCCATTAACTTATTAATTTCCTTTTTCTTTAAAAGCAATTTACGCGGCCGCCGTGGCTCATGCTGTAAATATTGTGAGGCTTGTTGATATTCAGGAATATGTGCGTTGAGCAAAGTCAGTTCACCATCTTTTTCCGCGACATGAGATTCGGCAATCATACATTGCCCATGACGCAGTGACTTGACCTCGGTGCCGACCAAAATCAAGCCTGCTTCAAATTTATCTTCAATATGATAATCAAAATTAGCGCGGCGATTATCTGCGACAGTCTTGTCGGTCGAAATAAGACCTTCTTTTTTCTTTTTAGGAGGAGCCATAACACTTAGCCATTGGCTTGTGCGGTCTTAAGCGGTGCAACAGTGGCATTTCTCAATCCTGCAAAATCGAGCGCATTGTCAACGATCTTGCGGCAATTTGCACTTGCAGGAAGAAGAGGAAGGCGCACCATATCACTGGCAAGGCCTAATTGACTCGCTGCATATTTGACGGGAGCGGGAGAGCTTTCCACAAAGAGAGCTTTATGAAGCGGCGCAAGTTTATCGCGGCATTCCACCATTTTTTCCAAATCTCCTTTTTGCCATGCTTCGTGCTGTTGAGAACACAGGGCAGGGGCAACATTTGAAGACACAGAAATGCAGCCATGCCCCCCTTGCGCCAAAAAGGCTGTGGCAGTGGCGTCTTCTCCAGACAGTTGGCAGAAGCCATCTCCTACTTTATTGCGTAAGTCCAGAGGACGAGACAAATCGGCAGTTGCGTCTTTAACACCAACGATATTGGGCAGTTCTGCCAAGCGTGCCATTGTATCATTATTCATGTCAACAACACTGCGCCCTGGAATATTATAAATAATCATCGGAATGTTAATGGAGTCATTCAATGTTTTATAATGTGCGTATAAGCCATCCTGCGTGGGTTTATTATAGTATGGCGTTACAATTAAAGCGGCATCGGCGCCAATCTTTTTGGCTTCGGCTGTTAGTTCAAGCGCTTCGGCGGTGTTGTTTGATCCGCTTCCTGCGATAACAGGAATGCGTCCATTGACGACTTCTACACAACGTTTGATAATTCGTTTGTGTTCAGCGTGCGTTAAGGTGGGAGATTCACCCGTTGTTCCGCAAGGTACAACGCCATGCGTTCCTTGATCAATTTGCCATTCCACAAAACTGTCAAAGGCCTTCCAGTCAATCTCACCATTTTGATTGAAAGGTGTAATAAGCGCAGTAATAGAACCTTTAAACATTTTGTTTATTCCTTAAATATATGGGCATAGTTGCCGAACGTCTCTTTTCAAATATGACGATACCCTATAGATTTTAAGGGTTTCTTGCAAGAAAAAGGCGCGAAAATGCAACGGAAAACCTATTTCACTTTAGGGGTAATGATAATTTCTATCCTTCTTATGGGATTGGGAAGGCAGGCTTATGCCCAAAATGTTGTGGCTGCCTTGAAATCTGCGGACCGTGGAGATTGGACAGCACTTCATCAATTACGCCAATCAACACAAAATAAGGCAGCCAGAGATACCTTAAATTGGTTTGCTTACAGCCGCGGGGCATCAGGCGTTGGTTTTGATGAAATTGCAACTTTTGTTATTCAAAATCCTGATTGGCCTGCGTTGAATACTTTGCGCCGCGAGGCAGAAGAACACCTGAACAATAGTTCATCGGATACAAAATTTTTAGAATTTGTAAAAGACCAAACACCATCGGCGGCTAATGCGATGGATCGTTATCTGCAAATCCTTTTGGCTAAAGGACAAAGTAATGACGCCCAAAAGGTTTTAAATGAATGGTGGCCAGAGGCACATTTAACGCGTGATGAACAAAGAGGATTTTACAATAGTTATGGCCGTTATATTTCTCAGGAGAACCACAAAAAACGTTTAACGGCGCTACTTTATAAAAGCCAGTATGAAAATGCTGCAGCGATCGCTGATGTTTTGGGTTCAGGATATGCTTCTTTGGCTAACGCCCGCCGCGCTTTGCGAACAGGAGATCAAAATGTTGAGGCCTTTATTAATGCTGTGCCCAGTTCGCTACGTTCGGATGAAGGACTTCTCTTTGATAGGCTTCAGTGGCGCCGTAAAAAAAATCTTGATAGTGGTGCAATCGAAATTTTAAATCAGGCGCCTGTCGCTTCCAAAATGTACAGTCCGAAAGATTGGTGGAAAGAGCGTCACATTATTGTCCGTCGTTTGATAGAAGCAGGGCAATATAGTACGGCCTATCAACTTGCGTCCCATCACAAACAAGTTGAAGAATTTCCAATGATACAGGCGGAATGGGTGTCGGGTTGGCTCGCGCTTCGTTTTGTCAATAAACCATCGAATGCGTTGCAGCATTTTCAAAAAATTTATAAGGAAAGTGATACACCTTTAAGTAAATCACGTGGATCTTATTGGGCAGGACGCGCGAATGAAGCGCTGAACAATACTGAAAAGGCCAATGAATGGTATAAAATTGCCTCACAATATAAAGAAACTTACTACGGGCAACTTGCTGCCGAGAAATTGGGAGTAGCGTTACATTTCCCTGGTCGCGTTACGCCCAATGTGGTGGCCGATGAAAGTTCAAGATTTTATAATGATGAATTGGTGCAGGCTGCGAACTGGTTTCATGCGGCGGGGCTTCAGGCGGATAAAGATATTTTCTTATTTAAAATTGCCAAGAATGCAAAAACAGAAGCGGATTCAGTTTCAGCGATGAAGCTCGCCGATAAATTGGGGCGCCCCAATATTGCGATTAGAATTGCGCAAGATTTGCAAAAAGATAAAGGGCTTTCTTTCTATCAATATCTCTACCCGATGAAGGTTAGTGAATTGCGGAACATTAGTGACGTGGAATGGGCGTTTATCAACGCCATCATTCGGCAGGAAAGTCGGTTTGATCAGAACGCACAAAGTCCTGCGGGTGCGCGGGGGTTAATGCAACTTATGCCCGCAACGGCGAAGGAGACAGCGCGAAAGGCAGGCGTTTCGCACCAAACGGCGTGGCTCACTTTACGCCCTGATCATAATATCTTTTTAGGTTCACGATATTTAAAACAAATGACGCAGCGCTTTGGTGGGCATTATGCTTATGCGGCGGCGGCATATAATGCGGGTCCTGGCCGGGTTGATAAATGGGTCAAACAATTTGGTGATCCGCGCCGCGGAGAAATTGATTTTATTGACTGGGTTGAATTGATCCCTATTTATGAAACCCGTAATTACGTTCAGCGTGTTTTGGAAGGGGTGAATGTTTATCGGGACCAACTGCGCGGCAAGCAGCAGCCGTTTGATGGTGTTATTCATACAAAATCTCCAAGATAATAAAAACAACCAAAGATTGTATTTTTTAACTCTTAATTTACAATTATAGGTTATTTTATTCCCATAATAAAAATATTATTCGGGAGATGTGTTGGCGGGGAATCACACAGGGTATTGTTGCGTTTATTGCAAAATGAAAATAACGCCGCGGGAGCAGGTTTTGTTAAAAGATTTAATGCGCGGTCAACAGGATAAGCAAATAGCTTATAATCATGATTTACCATTACATACTGTCAAATATCGACTTCGCAGCCTCTACGACAAGATGGGCGTGATGAATAGAACACAAGCTGCTTTGATGGCGCGCGAAATCAATTTATAGTCATGTCATGACATTGATACCTGTAGAAAAAATAGGCCCGCCAGAGTGGATGATAGAGTCTAAAACCCAGAAACTGATGGAGGTTATCGGCGGGCGGGAGCGGCATTCTCTTTTTGTGGGGGGATGTGTTCGCAATCAGCTCTTAAACAAGGCTGTCGAAGATATTGATATTGCGACGCAACTATCACCACAGGATGTGATCAAAAAACTAAAGGCGGTAGATATAAAAGCCATTCCAACAGGGATAGATCATGGCACTGTGACGGCGGTGGTCGAGGGGAAACCTTTTGAAATTACAACATTGCGTAATGATGTTGTTACGGACGGGCGTCATGCAGAGGTTGCCTTCACTGAAGATTGGTTCGAGGATGCGAAGCGGCGCGATTTTACAATGAATACATTGCTCGCCGATATAGAAGGCAATATCTATGATCCAACAGGTCAGGGGCTCGAGAATTTAAAAGAACGTCGTGTGGTTTTTGTGGGTGATCCCGCCGCGCGTATTGCCGAAGATTATTTACGCATTTTACGGTTCTTTCGCTTTCATGCTTTCTATGGAGAAGGGGACATGGATCAAGAGGCGCTGCGTGCCTGCCAGAATGCAGCACACCACGTCAAAACATTGTCGCGGGAGCGTATTACGAGTGAATTTTTGAAAATTCTTTCCGCTGAAAAAGCGATACAGATTTTGCAAGTCATGTTTGATTGTAATGTGTTGATGGAGTTACGTGATAAAAATTATCAAGATGCCATGCTCCGTAAATTATGTGTGCTACAGTTCGAAAATAATACCGTTGAGCTCATGGCGCGTTTATTCATCTTGGGTGGAAACAAGGCTCGGTTTTATGAAGATATATTGCGTCTGACTCATGCACAGAAAAACTTTCTCGTGAAGCTAGAGATGGCGTTTAATCTTGCATTATATGTCGATGAGAAAGCGTTAAAAAAAGCGATCTTCTATAATGGAAATGCATTGTTGGTCCAGGGGTATCTGCTTTTAGTTGCTGCTGATAAAATCAAGAGAGATGATAGCTTGCTCCATATCTTGCAAAATTGGCAAGCGCCCAAATGCCCGATCACAGGCGACATGCTCATCGCCGAAGGTTATGTCACAGGCCCTGATCTTGGCATCGAACTCGCCCGTCGCCAAGAAGAGTGGTTAGAGGATCATTTATCCTAAAGTCAAAAGAGGAGAACCTTGTTTTAAGGGTGTAGGTTTAGCGAGGCTATTTCCATTTTTCTGTGACGGGTGGGTGCCACGTAATATAGCGGAAATAGAATTTTCATCTCTATCCATATCACTCGTAACTTGCATGTGTATAGCATTCACTAATGAAGCTAAGAACGGTCCTGTTTTTATAACATGAATAATCGGGCTCTTTTCAATTGCTCTGGAAATACTGGGGTGCGTTTTATGATAATCGTAAGTATCGGTAATAAAGACAGCATCCAGTTCACTGTTATTGATTTTATCAATAATAGATGTTTTAGTTGCGTTTTTTGAAGGAGTGAATAAGCCAGAAGTTGCAAAAAGAATAACGGAGCGTGCCCCTCTTTCTTTTAACTTTTTTGCAATTTTACAAGCGGTACCGCCAGAAGCGATCATATCTTCAAAGAGAACAACATCTTTATCTGTAAAGTCATTATCAATTTTAATGTCTTTTTCTCCTGTTGTGTGACTGCGATCTGCATCAGCCTGTGCCCATTCATTCTTTTTTTCTGGGTTTAAGTTTATACTGGCTGTTCTATATAGCGCAGCACGAAAGCTTTCAGTGATCCTAGTTCTTGATCCTGCATCAGCGTGGGTAAACAGAATGTTTTTACGAGATATAATCCTTTGATCGAATAGCGAATTCAGTTGTGTCGCAAAAGAATAAGCAAGATGTACTGTATCACAACTTTTAACATTTTGTGCAGCTTCAAATGTGCTTTTTGTTAAGTTCTGATTGTGAGGATCAGCTACAATGACGTTATCACAAAAATCTCTATATCCTTCAATTGTATCAATCAGAGCAGGTGTCGTGCGGCTACCGAAATTGGCATCAGAACGTCCATATGTCATATAGGGGAGGAGTAAAGTTATTGAAGCTGCTCCATTCTTTTTGGTGGCTTTCAATAGAAGGCGTGTTTCTTTTTCAACGCGGTTTGGATCACCTGAAGCTGAAGCAATAACGACAATGGGACGTCCTCTAATGTTCTCTTCTATACCCACACGTATTTCACCGTCGTCAAACATCTTTCTATCAATGCCAACAATTTCTGCATCAAGGCATTCGGCAATATCTCGTGCTAATGCTTGAGAACTAAAGCCTGAAATAATGAGTGGTTTTGGTGCGGTGTTCGTCATGGTTCAAAATATGCCGTTTTAATCTTTAGAATGGGCACAGAATACAAATTTTTACATAAATATCAAGCTTTTTATTTACATATTAATAAAAATATGATTTGCTATGTATTAAGTTACGGAGTGCGATGTGATGAGTGGTGATGATTTTAAGGATGTTGTACAGAGATTGCGTCCAGAGGACATTGTTCTTTGGAATGAGTCACCTTTTGAAGACGTTAAAGTTCCAGAGTTTTTATTCACCTTTTTCGAAAAATTAAAGAGCCAACAAGCAGAACGGGGTAGAGCAGGTATAGAGCTTAAAGAAGCATTTTTATATGGTGGTGCTTTGGGAGATTTGGCCTGCAATAATACACCCAAAGATTATGATATTTATATCCATTCCCCAGATTGGGTTGAGCAAATCAAAAAATATACAAAGGCACGCGAAGAGGCTGTTGGTTTTAAAGAAGTAAGGGAGCTTTCAGAAGAAGAAGAAGCGTGGACAATAGGCTATAATTGTCCGATAAAGCTAGCAGAAACAACACCTATTAAAATTAAACAAACAAGTGCTTTGGGTGAATATTTTGAGTTTTCAGGATATTTCGATGGGCGTGTCATAGATATTAAAGTCGGTTCAAAACCCATTCAACTTGAAGATTTTTTGACTTATGTTTCTGCCCCAATTTTAGCTTTTGGCGCGCAAATTGACGATCCCAACAATATTACTTACGTCTTTCATAAAGAGGGGCCTTGGCATCTTGTTAATAAAATAATGGTTACAAGCTCCCCAGATCATCCTGATCTTGTTGAAAAGGCGGATCGCAAAGGGTGGAAAATAGCGCAGCCAGGTGATGACTTAATCCCACTTTACGATGGGGGGGAGGGACATCAGGATCGCCTCGGTATTTCCCCCCGTCTTAAGGCCAAATTGGGTGCCCCGGTCATAAAGTAGGTTGTATTCAACGTAACGCCCCCGCTTGATGAGTTGCGCTTCACGCTGTTCTTCTGTCCATTTTTCGTGCATGTGACGGCGCACGATTTTGGGATAAATATCAAGGAAAGTGCGTCCTACATCCTGTGTATAGGCGAAATTGGCGTCCCAGTCGCCTTCCAGATAATCATAGAATATTCCGCCGATTCCGCGGGGTTCACCCCGATGGGGAAGGAAGAAATACTGATCACACCATTCTTTAAATTCGGGGTAATAGGTTGGATCATGGCTGTCACAGCATTGTTTAAAGGCGGCGTGGAAGTCCCTTGTGTCTTGTTCAACAGGGAAAACGGGGGTGAGGTCAGCGCCGCCGCCAAACCATCCTTTGGATGTTACAATCATCCGTGTATTCATGTGCACGGCAGGAACAAGGGGGGAAAGAGGGTGGATAACGAGAGAAATGCCGCTTGCCCAGAACTGCCCGTCATTTTCTTCCGCGCCAGGGATTTTTGACCGAAATTCCTCGCTAAATGTCCCATGAACGGTTGAAATATTAACGCCGCCTTTTTCAAAGACGCGTCCTTTGATCAGTGAAATTTCGCCGCCGCCTTGAAGAATGGAGCCACTTATATTGGGCTCATTGCTTTCTTCTCGTCCCCAGGGGGTGCGCTTAACTTTTCCTGCAGGAAGATCACTTTCTAATTCATTTTCAATGGCTTCTAGCTCGTTGCAGATTTGATTTCTTAAGTTTTCAAACCATGCGGCGGCGGTTTCTTTTCGGGTGTTCCAGTCTGTCATTTTATCAATCCTATTTGCCGTGTCGCCTCACCTGTTATCATGGATGTGGCATTAATAATATTAAGTGACCTTGTGGTGCCCGCCATCTCTATCTTAATTCGGTTTGTAATGAATTGATGAATGTCAAGCGGGACGCCTGCGCTTTCGCGCCCTGCAATCAAGATGTCATTTGCGGTAAATTGAAAATCCAGATAATTTTGTGAGGCTTTGGTTGTCATCAGGACCAAACGGCGATCTTTATGGTAATCAAGGAAAGATTTCCATGAGTCGTGGCGTTTTAGGTCAGAAAGTTCGATATAATCCATCCCTGATTGCTTGATTTTCTTTATATCCCAAGGGAAACCGCAGGGTTCTATGATATCTAGCGTAATTCCCAAACAGGCGCAAAGACGCATGGCGGCCCCCACATTCTGCGGGATATCGGGTTGGTATAGGGCGATACGTAACATGATGTGGGCAACCTAAGCATTTTTAATATTAAAATCTAGAATTCTTATCTTGTTTTCACTAATAATTTAATGTTATTTCGTTTCAAACACTTCCGCGTATCGCGGAGGGTATATTATTACAAATTTGGGTGCTTAGATGAGTTCTTCAGAAACAATTGATAATCATAACCATGGCGAAGGGGAAACTCGCCGTGATTTCCTTTATTTAACAGCCGCCGCCTTTGGTGCCGTTGGAGCGGGGTCTGTGGCCTGGCCATTGATTGACCAGATGAATCCTGCGGCAGATACATTGGCGCTGTCTTCTACCGAGGTGGATTTAAGTCCGATTGAAGAGGGGCAGGCCATCACCGTTATGTGGCGCGGCAAGCCCGTTTTTATTCGCCACCGCACAGCCAAAGAAATTGAAGAAGCACGTGAGGCCAATGTTGCTGAACTCCGTGATCCTGCAACGGATGAATCACGGGTGAAAGAAGGTAAGGAGCAATGGCTGATTATGGTGGGGATTTGTACTCACTTAGGGTGCGTGCCCTTGGGGCAAAAGGAAACTGATGTGAAGGGGGATTTTGACGGTTGGTTCTGTCCTTGTCACGGGTCACATTACGATTCATCAGGCCGTATTCGTAAGGGTCCTGCACCGAAAAATCTGGCTGTGCCTGAATATACATTCACTTCTGATACAACAATTAAAATTGGATAAGACTCCAAAAGGGAAATAAGCAATGGCTTCTGGTAATCGCGAAAAATTGGATAATCCTGTGATGGAATGGGTTGATTCTAGACTTCCTATCTTCACAATGTTGCAAAAAGAATACGGGGTTTTTCCAACACCAAAGAATTTCAATTATTTCTGGAATTTTGGCGCTATCGCCATGGTGATGTTGGTCACAATGATTTTAACAGGTGTGATTTTGGCGATGCATTATGATCCAAATACATCTAATGCTTTCCAAAGTGTTGAACGTATCATGCGTGATGTTAATCATGGGTGGTTGTTGCGTTATCTTCACGCAAACGGCGCTTCATTTTTCTTTATTGCTGTCTATATCCATATTTTCCGGGGCATGTATTACGGATCATATAAACAACCACGGGAGCTTTTGTGGCTTCTGGGTGTGTTGATTTTCTTACTGATGATGGCCACGGCGTTTATGGGATATGTTCTTCCTTGGGGGCAAATGTCTTTTTGGGGAGCGACCGTTATCACCAATCTTTTTTCTGCTATTCCATTGGTCGGCGATAGTATCGTGACTTTGTTATGGGGTGGTTTTTCCGTTGATAATCCAACGTTGAACCGTTTCTTTGCACTTCATTATCTTTTCCCATTCTTGATTTGTGCGGTGGTGTTCCTTCATATCTGGGCACTCCATGTCACAGGATCAAATAATCCTTTGGGGATTGAACCAAAAGGCAAGCAAGATACATTACCATTCCATCCTTATTACACCATGAAGGATACGTTTGGGGTATTGGTGTTCTTGATTGTTTACGTGGTGTTTGCATTTTTCTTGCCGAATTATCTAGGTCATCCTGACAATTACATTCCTGCTAATCCGTTGGTGACGCCGTCCCATATTGTGCCTGAATGGTATTTCCTGCCATTCTATGCCATTTTGCGGGCGATTACTTTTGATATCAGTATTCCATTCACGGGGATCATCCTTGTTCCTGCAAAATTGGGCGGTGTTCTTTGTATGTTTGGATCGATTGCAATGCTTTTTGCTCTTCCCTTTATTGATAAGCATCCTGTGCGTAGTGCGGTCTTCCGTCCTTGGTTTAAAATAGCCCTGATTGTTTTTGTTGCGGTTGTTTTTGTTTTAGGTGTTTGCGGCGGAAAACCTGCTGAAGGATTGTGGGTCCCTCTGGCGCAGTTGTGCACCGTTTATTATTTTGCATTTTTTGTGGTTATTCTGCCGTATTTGAATAAAAAAGAACCAGTTTTGGAATTGCCGAAAAGCATTAATGAAGCTGTATTAAATAAAAAGAAGAAAGTCTAAAAGATCATGAGAAAATTTTTAACATTCAGCATCGTCTCATTTCTTTTTGTTATCCCTTTGGCAAAAGCGGAGGAGGGAGCACATGATCATGCTGCTTCAGGTCATGGCGCGGTAGAGGCTCAAGGGTGGAGCTTTGAAGGTCCGTTCGGCACCTATGATCGCGGCGCACTACAGCGCGGTTTTCAGGTTTATTCGCAAGTATGTTCTGCCTGCCATTCCATGAAATATATGTCCTATCGTAATTTGACAGCGCTTGGATATAACGAAGACGAGGTTAAGGCGATTGCCTCACAATACACTATTATGGATGGACCTGATGATGAGGGTGAGATGTTTGAGCGCCCCCGCAAGCCAAGCGATAGATTTAAGAATCCATATGAAAATGAAAACCAGGCACGCTATGCCAATAACGGGGCATTGCCACCTGATTTATCTTTGATCACCAAAGCCCGCGTCGGGGGAGCAGATTATGTTTATGGTATTTTGACAGGATATTCTGAAGCACCAGAAGGTGAAACCCTTGCCGCAGGTCAACATTGGAATAATGTTATGCCAGGCAATAAAATTGCTATGGCGGCGCCATTATCTGATGACATTGTTGGGTATGAGGATGGTTCACCAACAACGAAGGAGCAGTATGCTCGCGATGTCGCCACTTTCTTGACATGGGCTGCAGAACCTGAAATGGAAGTGCGCAAACGTACAGGAATTAAAGTTATCCTGTTCCTTCTTGTTTTTGCGGGGATTATGTACTCTGTGAAGAAGAAAATCTGGTCAGACGTTAAAAACTAACCTTGATAAGCCGTACCTGTCTTGGGCGGGTCTCTAAATTCTCGTGCAGAGGCGGGACGGCGACTATCTTTCAATGATTTCAGATATATAACACCCTTCCCCCCGATTCTAAACTTTGATAGAATCGCGGGTATGAAAGATTTTCAAAAAGAGGTTCTTGATTTCTGGTTTGTTGAAACGCAGCCTGCACAGTGGTTTCAGGTTAATGAAGAATTTGACCAAACCATTCGTGATCGTTTTTCTGAGCCTTACCAAATGGCGTCCCGCGGTGAATTTGATGAATGGCAGAAAAATGCGGATGGGGCCTTAGCCCTTTGTATTTTGCTTGATCAAATGCCGCGCAATATGTTCAGAAAAACACCCAAAGCCTTTGAGACAGACAAGAAGGCACTTGTTATTTCAAAATATGCTATTTCTAAAGGGTTGGATCAGGTTTTGTCTCCGCAAAAGAGACGGTTTTTATATTTGCCATTTGAACATAGTGAGAATTTAAATGATCAACGCCGTTCCGTAGAGTTATTCGAAAAAATGAAAGAGGATGATCCTTTGGGATATGATTACGCGGTGCGTCATTTAAAAGTCATTGAAGAATATGGGCGGTTTCCTCATCGAAATAAAATTCTTGGTCGAACAGATACACCAGAAGAACAACAATATCTCGCGCAGCCCAATGCGGGATTTTAATTTGTAGGAGAGTATTATTACACCCACCTTAATTTTATTGAATATTATTGCAGGGGTTTGCCTTTTGTTATGGGGGGTGGCTCTTTTAAGGTTGGGTGTAACGCACGGGTTTGGGGCGGAACTGCGCCGTTTTTTGGCCGCGAGTACAACCAATAAGTTTAAATCCCTGCTATCGGGAATGGCCATTACGACGCTTCTTCAAAGTTCAACAGCGACTGTCTTGATTGTGTCTTCTTTTGCCGCGCAAGGGATGATCAAATCTTCGGCAGGGTTAGCTATGGTTTTAGGAGCGGATGTCGGGACGACATTGGTGGCGCAGGCTTTTTCTTTTGACTTAAGTTTTTTAATCCCACTTTTTATGGTGGTTGGTTATATCTTTTTTTCCATGAAACGGTCGGGTAGTTTTAAAAATATGGGCCGTATTTTTATTGGCGTGGCCTTGATGCTTTTTGCTTTGGGATGGATTAGAAATGTTGCAGAACCGTTAAAAACATCTGAAATTTTACCTCTTGTTTTAGGCGCGCTTGATAAAGACCCATTTTTTGCGGTTTTGATTGCAGTTTTATTAACTTGGATAGCGCATTCCTCTTTGGCGATCATTTTACTTTTAATGTCTTTTGTATTGAGCGGGGTTTTACCGCTTGATCTGGGGTTGTACATGGTTCTGGGGGCTAACTTGGGAGCGACTATTCCTTCCATTCTTGCAACGCTAAAAGATCATCGTGAAGCTTTGCGTATTCCTATTGGGAATTTTATTATTCGGTTGATAGGGGTATCAGTTTTGTTTTTTACCCTTCCGATGTTGGAACCATTTTTAGATCATTTTGGCGGTGCGCCTGCCCGGCAAATAGTGAATTTCCATACGGTATTCAATATTGTATTGGCTCTGGTTTTCTTACCAATTACAGGCCTTGTCAGTGACCTCAGCAAAAAAATTGTTCCCGATAAGGTGGAAGTGGATGATCCTCATCTATCACGGTATTTAGATAAAAAAGATTTAAGCACGCCTGCGGTGGCTTTGTCGTCGGCAACACGGGAAACACTGCGTATGGCGGATCTTGTTCAGGAAATGCTTGATGACACCATTAAAGTTTTTCGGACAAATGATATACAACTTCTTGAAGAAGTGCGCGAACAGGACGATGTCATTGATAGTATCTATGAACAAATCAAAACTTATATGGCGCAATTATCGCAGGAATTCATGAATCCAAAAGAGGCGCAGCGTTATGTTCAGGTGCTGACGTTTTCAACTAATCTTGAACACGCGGGGGATGTGATTGATAAAAATTTGATGCCCCTTGCGCTCAAAAAAATCAAACGTCAGATCAATTTTTCAAATGAGGGATTGAAAGAAATAGAACATATTCACCGCCTGGTTATGGAGAGCGTTCAGTTGGCTCAATCTATCTTTGTATCGGATGACAAAGCGCTAGCTCAAAAATTGTTGGATGATAAGCGTGTTATTCGTGAGGCTGAAATTACAGGGATGGCAACACATATTGAACGATTGAGCGGTGGGCGCCCTGAAACAATCGCGACGAGTAGTTTGCATGTTGATATTATTCGTGATTATCGCCGTATCAATAGCTATATGTGTACGGTGGCCTATCCGCTTCTTGAAGAAGATAGTGAGCGCGAAAAACGGTTTAAAAGTAAGACGAGAGATTAAATCATAAAAGTCAGGAGAATATCATGACTCAATACCGAGCTATTTTAGAAAAAAATAAAATTAAGGGATCAAGTAAAGGCGATCTGGCGGTTTATACCCCCATTGATGGATCTCTTATTGCACGGGTTCAATCTCACAAAGTTTCTGATGTTAAAGACGTTGTTGCAAACGCAGTTAAGGCATTTGAGACATGGCGCAAGGTACCTGCTCCAGTGCGTGGAGAACTTGTTCGTTTATTGGGGGAAGAATTACGGGCAGCTAAGAAAGATTTAGGTGCGCTCGTCACACTAGAATGCGGCAAGATTGTTTCCGAAGGCTTGGGTGAAGTGCAGGAAATGATTGATATTTGTGATTTTGCCGTGGGTCTATCTCGCCAACTTTACGGGTTAACAATTGCATCTGAACGTCCTGGGCATCACATGCGTGAAACATGGCAACCGCTTGGTGTTGTGGGGGTGATTTCCGCATTCAATTTTCCTGTTGCGGTATGGTCATGGAATGCAGCGCTTGCCATTATTTGCGGAGACCCTGTGATTTGGAAACCATCGGAAAAAACACCGTTGACGGCTTTGGCCTGCATCAAAATTTTTGATAAGGCAGTTCAACGGTTTAAAAAATCAGGTCACGCATGTCCTGATCATCTTCTTCAAGTTTTAATCGGGCAGGGGGATGTTGGGCAGGCACTTGTTGATGATAAGCGTGTCCCCTTAATCAGTGCAACGGGCAGTACCCGCATGGGACAAATAGTGGGCGAGCGTGTTGCCGCCAGAATGGGTAAATCCCTTCTTGAACTTGGGGGTAATAACGCCATGATTGTGAGCTCGACGGCAGATTTGGATTTGGCGGTGCGCGCGATTGTTTTTAGTGCGGTAGGAACAGCGGGGCAGCGTTGCACAACCTTGCGCCGTCTGATTGTTCACCAAGATATTAAAGATAAATTGGTGAAGGCGTTGATCAAGGCCTATAAAACTTTATCTGTAGGAAATCCACTCGATAAGAAAATGTTGATTGGCCCTCTTATCGACGAACAAGCTTTTAATCAAATGCAAACGGCGTTGAAAGAGGCTAAAGCACAAGGCGGAAAAATCCTAACGGGGGGAGATCAAGTTAAAATCAAAAACGGGTATTATGTACGTCCTGCTCTAGTTGAAATGCCTAAACAAAGCGATGTGGTACGTCATGAAACTTTTGCTCCGATTCTCTACGTGATGAGCTATAAAAACTTCGATAAAGCGGTAGAGATGAATAATGCTGTGCCGCAGGGTCTATCTTCCTGTATCTTCACGACAGATATGCGCGAGGCAGAAAGCTTTTTATCTGCAACAGGCAGTGACTGCGGGATTGCTAACGTGAATATTGGGCCAAGCGGGGCCGAGATTGGCGGCGCCTTTGGCGGGGAGAAAGAGACGGGGGGAGGGCGCGAAAGTGGCTCTGATGCTTGGAAATCCTACATGCGTCGCCAAACCCAGACGGTTAATTACTCAACGGAGCTCCCTCTGGCGCAGGGCGTTGAATTTCACATTTAGGCCATAATTTCTGAAATTTTATTTCGTTTTTGAAAAATTATTTCTTGATTAACTCAATTCGGGTTACAATTAATTATTAACCATAATGTTTGTTTAAACAACCACATCAACAGGAGGATCTGCCTATGCACTCACAGCAAGGTATGGCGTCATCTGCGGCGCGTATTGAAGCATTAAAAGCAAAACATAAATCTTTATCAAAGAAAATTGAACAGGAGCTGAGCAGACCTTTTATTAGTGAGTACCAAATCGGCGAGTTGAAACGGGAGAAATTAAAACTGAAGGAAGAAATTGAGGGCATTCGTAAGGCCTCGTAGACAAAGAATTACAAAAAGTAACCTCTAATAAGAAACGCAGCTTTGGGTAACCAGAGCTGCGTTTTGCTATTGTGTTTCCTGCAGTAATATATGCAAGGAGTTTTATAAATCTTAATCTCTCTTTGTTCCAGAAGATAGGAAGTTGGAGAAGTCAAAACCACCTGTTGAATCTTCAGATGTTTCAGCGACAGGGTTAATATCTTCTTCCAATTTTTTCAAACGTTCGGCTTTTATGGCTTCTGGGTCTTTTCCTTGAGATCTGAAACCTTTATCGGATGCCGCTTCCAACTCTCTATAAGAACATAAGCCCATTTCCGCAGGATTGCGGGGGCGAATGTTTGATGAATTTTGGTGTGTTCTGTCACGAACAGCTTTAATTGTCGGTTTTGTTGTTCCAACAAGTTTGCTGATCTGTGCATCGCTGATTTCAGGATGGTTTTTCAAAATCCATGCGATGGCATCTGGTTTATCACCCCGTTTGGAAACAGGAGTGTAGCGTGGTCCTTTTGCTCGTGTTTTAACAGTTGGAAGATCATTGCGTGAAAGTTTCATGATATAGCTTTCATCGGCAATCGCTTTATTAAGTTCTTCTTGTGTGGTTTCTTCGCTTTTAATGGGGTCACGACCAACAATGCCATAACCGACATCTTCATCAGCCAAGGCCTGAACTTCAACTTTGTGTAATCCTGTAAACTCGGCGACCTGCTCAAAGGTCAGGGTTGTGTTGTCAATTAACCAAATGGCGGTTGCCTTTGGCATAAGAAGTTTTGGTGCTTCTGCTTGTGATTTTGCCATTTTATAATCCTTTATCCTGTTTGTATGACCATCGCGCATGGGGGATGGCCGCCGATCCTTCCCTTGGATCAACTGGTTTAGACGATAATTTGTCTGGGGAATGGGGTTAATATAGGGATTTTTTTAAGTTTTGCAATCTTTTCTCGCCCCTAAAAATGGGGTAATTTGGCCAAAATGGAGAAAAATGATGTTTGATGACGATTTAGAACCTAAAAAACAACTGAACATAGTCAAGAATCTGGAACCCATGTCTTTGGATGAATTGACCCATTATATTCAGGAATTAAAGGATGAAATTGTCAGGACAGAAGCCGAGATCGTCAGAAAAAAAGCTTATTTGGACGCGGCATCATCAGTTTTTAAATGAGAAACATTGCCTAAAAGAATATTAGCCGTTAAGGTGCTAATGTAATTTTTTAGGGAGACACGATTATGGATGATATTAAAAAACGCCTTCAGGAAACAACCGAAGCTTGCCTAAAAAGTTATGAACTATGGGAAGGAAAGAAGGGGGCTGAAAATCGTGAAAATCTTCAGGATTCAATTCACGAACTGCGTAAAGTTGCGTCCCGTCTAGAAATTACTATCGCTATTAGTGAGCGTGAGGGGATGTCGGAAAGACCACTCCCCATTCCTGCTCACCGTTCAAATTCAAAAAATAAAGGAACTGTAGAATCTATTTTACCCGATAATGGAAATGTTGATGGTGGTTCTGCAGGTGGTGGTGATAAGAAATCAGGTGGCGGACGTCGCCAACGTTCCCGCCGTCCTTCTTCAAATAATCAACCTTCAGAATAAATTTTTAGAATTTATCTCTTAAATCACGGTATTTTTTGAATATTGCGGGTGTTTCTGCCTGCACAAAAAGGTTAGTTTTTCTTTCTAGACCGAGTGTTGTGGGGATTGAGGGTAGCCCTTTTTCTCTTAAGGTTTTAACTTCTTTTGCACGGTTTATAATATCTTGGTTTTGGGGGTGAAGGTTTAAGCTAAACTCTCCGTTCACTAACGTATATTCATGACCACAGTAAATGGCAGTTTCATCAGGTAAAGCCTTTATTTTTTGAAAAGAATTAAACATCTCTTCTACGGTGCCTTCAAATAACCGTCCACACCCCATGGAAAATAAAGTATCTCCAGAAAATAAAATTTTTGAATTCATAAAATAGAAAATGATGTGATTTTTTGTGTGCCCGTGCGTTTCAATAACTTGCACGGCCTCATTTCCAAATTGAATAATACCCCCATCTTCAACGCCTTCATCGATGGAAGGAATGCGGTGTTTATCTTTTTCCGCGGCTATATGGTGTAGGGAATATTTTCTTTTGATATCTTCTATACCGTCGACATGATCCCAATGATGGTGGGTAGTAAAAAGAAAACTGGGTATGATGTTGTTTTTTTCAAGATAGTCTATCACAGGGGTGGCATCGCCAATGTCAACAAGGCCAACGGTTTCATCACTTTGGATAACATAACAGTAGTTATCCTCATAAATCGGAATAAGTGTCACGTTTAACATGATAATTTTTCTTCCGTGCTTTTAAGGGCATCGGCTAAACGTTTTTCAGCACTGCCAGGGCGTAAAGGTTTTTGCTGACTTTCGTGGGGCGCCCAACCTGCAATAAAAATAACTTCAAAAGTGGCTTTGATCCGTCCATCGGGTTCGCTGTATCTTTCTGCATAATCCTGAACAATGCGGCCAAAGAAATTATAGGAAGAAAAATATTTTTTTCTTTCAATCAGGGCATTTCCTTCCCCCATATTACGGATATCTTCCATCAATTTAAGGGCGTTATCATAAGTGACAATAATTTTTTCAGAATCAATCACGGGTAGATTAAAACCCGCCCGCTGCATCAGAGATCCCATTTGGGGCATATCGGCAAACGGGAAGATATGGGGACTGAGGCCACCATGTATTTCCATTTCAACGCTGTTCATAGACTCGCGTAATTCATATAAGGTTTCACCGCCCAGAAGCGCCGCTATAAACATTCCATCAGGTTTTAAGCAATGCTTTATTTGCGCGAGCGTTCCAGGTAAATCATTTGTGGTATGCAGATTAAGCGGGCTTAAAATTAAATCAAAACTATTGGGAGCGAAGGGAAGAAGTTCTTCATCGGCCTGAATGTTGGGGTTAAGGTTTTCGGCTATATCCAGAGTATATAAATTTTCAATACCAAATTCTTTGAAATTAAATTGATGGCTACGGCATCCAATTTGTAATGCAGAAGAAAAATCTCTTTTTATATCTTTTAATCGCTCACTTATTTGGCCCAAAGCCCAATCTACCAAAAAACTGTGGTTGGATAATTTAGAAGCGCATCTGTTTCGGTTGTGACGCACAATATTTCTGTCGAAAACAAAAATATTATTTTTCATTGGCCAGATCTTTTGCGCTAGATCCTCCAGACGAAGGCGTGAAGTGATTATACATGCCAATGAAAGAACTTTTGCGATCGGCATGTTTTTGACTGAAAGACATATTGGCACTTAAGTCGCTATTTTGTCCCAAGCAGGACTGATAAGCCATGGCAACGACTTTCATAAAACTGTAATGGTTATCAAGATATAGGAGTCTATAAAGCTTGTATAAGGGGGCATAAACCGTTGCACCGTGGGTGCGGCCTACTTTTTTCCATCCTTTTGCGCCTGCGGTACTGACAGCAAAGGGGTAGATACGTTGGGGCATGACGCCAATGTGGGAATAAAAACTTTCCCCAAGACGTGCAACACACTCAATAGGAACTTCAAATTTTTCGGCAATATATTTTCGCGCCATTTCAAAATTTTTGATATCGGAAGGTAAAGGAAAGCTTGGGCAGCTAATGGTATATCCATTGCCATTATACCGTTGAGGGATAGGTAGATATTGTTCAACGATACCTGCCATCACTTCTCCATTAATTTTTTTTGTGAGAGGGAGAACAACGGCCGTGTTCATGGAGCCGTCTTCATTTAAAATGAAATCCATTTCACGGCTCGCAAGCCCTTGGACGCCTCCATTCATTTGGCCTTCATCAACAAAGACAGATTGCATGGCTTTGATTTGTCCTGCCATGCCAGGGCGTTCTTTATACCGCGTATCCTCGCTCGCATATTTTGCAATAATATCTTCCAGTTTCGTTGTTTTTTCAGGTTCTTCGGTTTGTAAGGTTAAAGGGCATTCTGACCAGGCCTGATAGGGAATTCCTAGTTTTTCGTATAACGCTAATATTTGTATTTCGAGGCGGCTTGTGGGGATAAAGCCAACACCAATCGCGTTTAGAATTTGCTGAGCGTCAATTTCACGAATGCGTCCCCGAATAGAAAATCCATCGGCATCTTCAAGAAGAACTTTTGCAAGAATAGGTTTATCAAGTGGCTGAACATTCAGATAATAGGTTTGAATATGTTCGTCTATTGTATTAGGGGCAGGATAAAACCCTGGCCCTTGTTCAAATAGAGCACCCATTTTGGGAGTTAAGCCAATATAGTCTTTTGCAAAATTAAGGGTGCTTCGGAAATGTGAAAAATCTAAATTTTCCATCATACTTCTGGGGAAGGTGATAGCTTCTGTCATGTGGCCAGACCATTTTTTCCCATCAATATTGGGGCTGCGGCGGGGAACGATATTGCATAAGGCTCTTGCCACACCTTCATGAATAAAAACATGTAGTTTGTTATCGTCTGTCACACGATAGGGAAGAATTTCATTAAGATGCATGTCGCGGGATACAATATCGGTGACAATGCCATCATGTTCGCTGTGCATTGCAGTGATGCGCAGGTGGGAGTTTTCATTTCGGGAGGGTTTGCGCTCTTGAATAAGAAGTGATCTTTTTCCAACTTTCTTTTGTGCCACAATCACAAAACTGGTTTCCCATGAGGCCATGGGGGAACCATCTTCATTATAAAACCTGATCTTTTTAAAACGGTTTTTGATGATCTGTTCATCCCAATAAGGCGCCGTGTAAAGAATTCGCGCTCCATTGCTTTTTAAAGCGCGGTCAAAATCATGGGCGGTAAAGAAGGTATATTCTTTATGGATTTCATCGAGCCATTTTTGGCGTTTTTGATCGCGTGACGTAAATTCATGATGAAGTTCAGAAAGCCATTTTTTTCGGTTATCTCGCCGCAAGACAAATTCATGCGCCCATTTGGAAGGTAGCCTAAACAAGCGTGTGCGGGGAAAACGCGGGGGCATTTCTTCCAGATAAAATCCACGATACATGTCATCATCGCGTGATCTGGCGTGTTCAGAATAAAGGGTAAGAAGTTCAACATCAGAAATGCGCGTTCTGTATTTACGGCTTTTTGTGTCTTCCCTGATTTCTAATAAAACATAATCGGCTTCCGACGACATAAAATGTCCTTGGATAAAGATATAACCATTATCTTTTAAAAGTTCGAATTGACGTTCTAAAGAACGCAACACAGACTTCTCACTGCAATTATTTTCTGAATAAATCTCGTGCAGCGTGAAAGAATTTACAATGGCATCAATTGAATTTTTGGGAACAAAGTTCGCTTCAATTTCACCGCCGATGAATTTTAAATTGGGTAGGTTGTATTTCTTTTTGGCTTTATCGACTAAACCAACATCTCTATCCATGCCGATGAAATCAATCTCAGGATTGAGCGCCGCCATGGTATAAGTGATAATTCCTGTCTGACACCGAATGTCCAAAACGCTTGATCCTTTGGCTAAAACCAGATGCGCCATGGTAAACCAGGCGCGGCGGATGATGGCGTTGGGGACATTTCTAAGCAGCGGATTTTTGGCGACATCAGGGGCAATGGGGTCTAAGGCAACATCTTTTTCCATCTTAAATGGCGCAGGAGGGGCAGATTTATTGCCCTCTTTCATATGAAAAGGTGTAACCTGTGATGACGGATAATCCATATTTTTAACTTAGCGAACTCGGTTCGTTTTCGCAACAATGATTATAGAAAATAATTAAATATTTTAAAAACGCAGCGCAGGTCTTTAAAGTCGCAGTATGAAAGCGTTTCATTTGTTTTTAGACATGATTTTACCGCCGCGCTGTATTGTGAGCGGTGAAATTGTTGATCGGCAAGGACTTATTAGCCCTCAAATTTGGGGACAGTTGAATTTTATTACGGATCCGCAATGTAACCGCTGTGGGTTTCCGTTTGATTTTGATACAGGGGACGTTAGGGAAGGAAATATTTGCTTAGGCTGTCTTCAATCCCCCCCTTTGTTTGATAAAGCGCGAGCGGCTTTAGTTTATGATGATGTGTCACGCGATATTATCTTGGGATTTAAGCATGGAGACCAGACAGAGGCGGTACCTGCTTTTATTCCATGGCTTAGGCAGGCAGGGCAATCTCTTTTAAAGCAGTCCGATTATATTATGCCTGTCCCGCTTCATCGGTGGCGAATATTAAGAAGACGGTTTAACCAATCCGCATTAATTGCCAAATATTTATCGGAAGACACAAAAATCCCTATGATGCTTGATGGGGTGTTGCGGCAACGCGCGACGGTAACACAAGGGCATCTGAATTCCAACGAACGTCAAAAAAATGTGAAGAATGCTTTTGTGGTTCATCCTAAACGTGCTGAAAGTCTGAAGGGTAAAACGGTTATTTTAATAGACGATGTTTATACAACAGGGGCAACGGTGAATGAGTGTACGAAGGTTCTTTTAAAAGCAGGGGTTTCAGCTGTTAATATTTTGACTTTGGCGCGGGTTGTAAAGCCGCAGCGTTCTTAAAGTTTTTCACCGCGCGCTAAGCGCCCTTCGTCAAGATTGGGGGAGAGTCCATGCTCCATAACAAAATGTTTAAAAGCAGGCAGGGCGCTTAATGTTTTTAATCCTGCGCGGCGCACACCGCGTAGCAAGCTGATATTATTACTCACAATACGGTTATATCCATCAACGCCATTAAAGCGGGTGTTCATGTCTAGACGTCGTCGTTTGGCGTAGCGGGCAAGTACAAGTTCTCCGCCAATATCTTCACCCAGACGAGCAGCGTCAATTATTGTTTCAGCCAAGGTGGCAACGTCGCGCAATGATAAGTTTAATCCTTGTGCGCCAATCGGGCTCATTGCATGAGCGGCTTCGGCAATCAAAGCTACGCGTGGAGCTGTAATAGTGTTTGCCATGACGGCGCTTAACGGCCAGCTTTCTGGGGTGCTTGCTAATTTTATAATACCTAAGGCATCTCGTGTTCTTTTTTGAAGCGCTTGCTCAAACAGAGGTTTTTCGAGAGTTATAAATTTTTCGCTGTCTTCAGTTTTTTCAATCCAGACGATGCTCGAATAATGTCTACCCTCTTTACCAGGCATGGGAACAGTTGTAAAAGGGCCGCCACTGCGATGATGCTCGGTTGAAATATTATGGTGCGGCAGACTATGTTCAATCAGGCAGGTGATGGCGCTTTGCCCATATTTGTTTTCTTTAAAATCAATGCCTGCCAATTTACGAGTTTTGGAACTCTTGCCATCGGCACCAATGATAATTTTGGCTTCAATTTCTTTGCCGTTATCGAGAGTAGCAATAACTTTATTGTTCTCAACACGGTAATTTTCTAAAGAGTCAGGAATATAAAAACTGACATTCTTCATCGTAGAAATTTTTTGGGCAAGCGCTACATGCAACATAAAATTAGGAATATTGTGCCCGAAGTTTTGCCGACTAATCTCGCGAGCGGGAAAGTCTATCTGCACAGGTTCAATTGCAGGGTTACTGTCATCAATAATCCGCATGGTGTTTAGGGACGCCGTACGGGCAGCTAAATCTTCCCATAAACCCAGACTTTTGAGGATATTCACAGAGGCACCCATCAGCGCCGCCGTGCGGCCAAAATATTCGGTTTTTTCTTCAAGTGGCAGGTTTCTGGGCTCGACAATGCCAACAGATAACCCCGTTTGTCCTAAGAAACAGCCCAAAGTTAAGCCTGCAATGCCCCCGCCAATAATCAAGACTTCCGTTTTCATGAGTTTGTTTTATAGTGTTTCTGGCTTTTAGAAAAGAGAGGAATATTGATGAGCAATCAAGCAAATGTAGAAGTGTATTACTGGACGACTTGTCCCTATTGTGCCCGTGCCCGCGCGTTACTTGACTCTAAGGGGGTTAACTATACAGGATATGATATTACGGGTGATGAAGCGGCTCGCGCTAAAATGATTGAACGCACAGGGGGGCCAAAATCCGTGCCACAAATTTTTATCAATAATAAACATGTTGGTGGATGTGATGATCTTCATGCGTTGGAAGATCAGGGAAAACTTGATGAAATGCTAAAAGGATAAATATAAAATGTCAGCACTCACCGTGGCCTGTGTTCAGCTTAATAGCGGGCCCAATATTGATGGAAATTTAAGACAAGCCGCAAAGCTTATTCGTGATGCGGCAAAAGATGGCGCAGACTTTGTTTTTACACCAGAGAACACGGATTTTATGCGCCTGACGCCAAAACTTACTCTTCAAACTGCGCTGGATTCAGAACATCATCCAGGTGTGCCATTCTTTTCTCTTTTGGCAAAAGAATTGAAAATCTGGCTCCTCATCGGCTCGATGAAAATCAAAGTGTCGGATACAAAAGTGGTTAACCGTAGTTTTCTGTTTACAGATACGGGGTTGTTAAAGGCCACTTACGATAAGCTCCACCTCTTTGATGTTAAACTGCCCAATGGAGAAGAACATCAGGAAAGTTCGACGGTTGAGGCGGGAACGAAAGCAGTTCTGGTTGGAACACCATGGCAGAAATTGGGTTTAAGTATTTGTTATGACCTTCGCTTTCCTTATCTTTATCGTGATTTGGCAATGAAGGGGGCGGAGATGCTTGCCGTTCCGTCGGCCTTTACCGCACACACAGGAATGGCACATTGGGAAACACTCCTACGGGCGCGCGCTATTGAAACAGGAAGCTTTGTGATTGCACCTGCCCAATGCGGGGAACATGAAGGCGGACGAAAAACTTATGGTCATTCGATGATTATCGGACCATGGGGACAGGTCTTGGCAGAAAAAGTTTCAGATACACCAGGGTTTATTTCCCGCAAGATTGATTTTCTGGATGTCACAAAGGCACGCGCCGCTATCCCATCTTTAGAACATGACCGCACTTACGATTTTTACAAGACGAAAGAGGAGCTGTAATAATGTCAGATACACCAGAGGCCATCTATGTCGGATCGGAAACAGGAAACCCAGATCATAAACTTTATTTTGAATTGAAATGGGGAAACCGCCATGGCTTGATTGCAGGGGCAACAGGAACAGGAAAAACGGTGACGTTGCAGGATTTGGCTGAGGGGTTTTCGAATGCAGGTGTTCCTGTTTTTATGGCGGATGTGAAGGGTGATTTGTCTGGAATTTGTCAACCTTCAGAAATGCAGGATTTTTTGGTAAAACGTGCGGAGACGATCGGCTTAAGTGATTATAAACCACATGCTTTTCCTGTAACTTTCTGGGATATGTACGGGAAACAGGGGCATCCTGTACGCACAACGATCTCAGAAATTGGTCCCATTCTTTTGGCACGAATGTTAGAACTGAATGACACGCAAGAAGGTGTTCTTAATATTGCATTTCGTTTGGCGGATGAGGAAGGTTTACTTCTTCTTGATCTGAAAGATTTACGGTCGCTTCTTGTCTCAATGTCTGAACGGGCCTCGGAGATTTCATCTACCTACGGCAATGTCAGTACGGCGTCTATTGGTGCTATTCAGCGCTCTCTTTTACGGTTGGAAGATCAGGGCGGAGATAAATTTTTCGGTGAACCTGCGCTGGATCTCAAAGATTTAATGCGTACCGATATGGATGGAAAAGGCTATATCAATATTCTAGCAGCTGATGAGTTGATGAATAGCCCGCGTCTTTATGCCACATTTTTACTATGGCTTCTTTCCGAACTTTTTGAAGAATTACCAGAGGCGGGGGATGCGGCTAAACCAAAATTTGTTTTCTTTTTTGACGAAGCCCATTTACTTTTTGATGATGCACCCAAAGCCCTACTTGAAAAGGTAGAACAGGTCGTGCGTTTAATCCGTTCTAAAGGGGTGGGAGTTTTCTTCATTACACAAAACCCTGCAGATGTTCCTGATACGGTGCTCGGACAACTCGGTAACCGTATTCAACATGCTTTGCGCGCCTTTACACCCAAACAGCAAAAAGGCATTAAGCAAGCTGCCGAAACCTATCGTGAAAATCCAAAATTTAATGTGGCTGATGTTATTACAGAACTCGGCGTGGGGGAGGCTCTTGTCTCAACTCTTGAAGGTAAAGGAACACCATCAATTGTGGAGCGCGCCCTTATTCGTCCACCAACATCGAAGCTTGGGCCTGCGAGTGCGGAGGCAAAACGCATGGCTTTGATGGCTGATGGCGTGGGTGCTAAATACGATAAAACCGAAGATCGTGAAAGTGCATATGAGGTGCTTCAGAAGAAAGCTGAGAAGGCTGCAGAGCAAGCGGCCGATGCGCAAGAACAGGCATCTAAAACCAAAAAATCATCCAATCGTCAGGGGATAGGCGAAGCGGCTATCAAATCTATCGTTCGTTCTGTGAGTTCGTCTTTAGGGCGTAAATTAATAACAATTGTTTTTAGTAAAAAAGTTCTAGAAAAGATTCTTAAGAAACTTGGAGAACCTTCAAATACTAAAATCGTTACTAAAATCATCCGCGGTGTTATGGGCGGGATGAAACGGTGATTCACCCTGCACGTAAGCCATGTGCTCTGATTTTCTCTGGCATCCTGATGAAAATCAGGATCCATAAAAAATGAACAACCATTATGTGTATATTTTGGCCAGTCAAAGAAATGGCACACTTTACATAGGTGTTACAAAAAATTTACAACGTCGTGTCTACGAACATAAAAATAATATTATAAAAGGCTTCACGTCAAAATATAATGTTCATGATTTAGTATATTTTGAACACTATGAAGATTATTGGACAGCCGCAAATCGTGAAAAAAATCTGAAAAATTGGAAACGCCAATGGAAAATCGAACTTATTGAAACAGATAATCCAGACTGGAAAGATTTATACAAAGATTTGTTTTAACAACTGGATTCTGGCATTCGCCAGAATGCTATATTTTTGTAAGGCGGCATCCTGATGAAAATCAGGATCCAATAAAAATTAAGCCAATAGCTCTAACGACACATCTAATGCGCCTGCGATGGATTTTAGGGCACGGATGGAACCGTCTTTCCGTCCCGTTTCAATTTCGGTGAGGTAGGGGCGGGAGATGCCCGCAGCCTCGGCTAAATCCCCTTGAGTTAAGCCGCGATGTTTTCTAATGATCTTGATGGGGCTATCTTTACCAACAGTCAGTTGCTCCAGAATGTTGTTGGGCAAATTGCTGTTGCTTCCCGCATTCTTTAGTGCGGTGTAATCATGCACGGGCACAAGGACGTGCGGTTTTCCTGCAATATGTATGATGTCGTAATTCATGAGAACAGTAGAAGTTGAGAGAAATGTTACCCTTGGCTACATTCTATCGCGATTCGGGGAAGGAGTGGATTCTAAACCCAACTAAAAACGGGTTGTTAGAGTTATGGAGCCAAAAATGCTTGGATCATCCTGTTCATCAAACTCTCTGGTTCGGTAATTTGCCGTATAAGATAGGCGGTAATCATCATATGTGATGGCGAATCCTGCGTTGGCGTCACCCACTAAAATGTTTTTATCAACGCTTGGGCTATCCCGAAAACTATTTCCGTCTAGAAAAATATTGCGGGCGACGGCGCGGCCATCAAGGCCTGCAAAAAGAAACCAGCTTAATTTGTTATCAGGTGAGTCGAAGAAACCTGTTCCTGCCATTGCGGGTTGAACGCGCGGCGGCGTATCTTGTAGGCGGTCTTTATAGGGACCAAAAGTCACGGTCGCGCCCGTTCCTGCATAGGTGTAAATATTACCAAGTGAAACATTGATATTCGGTTCAACCCGAAAGCGAAAATCCCCCACATTTTGTGTTGTCCAGACAGGCCACCGTCTGCGCCAGGATAATCCCAACCCTGGTTCAAATTTCAACTGGTTGTCCCATCCTTTCGGGTCTGGAGAATCTGAAATATGGGTATGGATTAGTTTTTGGGTTTGTTTACCAAGGGCCGCAGGGCCGATAACCCCTGCGGTAAATTCTAATTCATCCAGATGGTTTTTGGTCACGGTGGCAAGACCTACGGACCCATAAAGATACCCTGCCCAGGGGCGGTCATGGGGCTGATTGGCGGCAATGGTAATATCTTTGGGGGTAAAGAGACTTTGACCAATGGTAAAGAACGTACTTGTTGTTTCATTGATATCAAAGGTGGGAACAGCATCGGCAAGTTTATCGATGACGGGTGGCATCGGGGTCTCAATATCAAAGTAGGTCAAGCGCACCCCGTTTGTGTAATTTTCGTCGTCACCACTGCCGATTAAATCATTTTCAAAAGAAAGGCTTAGATAGTTATGATCATCTGCGTCTTTAACCCGGTTCTTGATTTTCTTTTCAACGGTTTGAATATCATTTAATTCTTTTTTTAAATTCTCTAGTTTTTCGCGCGCGTCATAATCTTGTGCGGACACCCAAACAGGTGGCAACATAAAAAAACTTGTCAGAAGGAACAGGGCAAAGTGACGCATGCGCTTTATATAACTGTAATTAATTGCTCTGTCTAACCCTTAGAAGATAGTTAAGTTCCATATTTCCCTTTCTAAAACGACTGTGGTAGACATTTTGGTATGACAATGCTTAATCATTATATTCAAAAACCTCAGTCAGAAGATAAACCAAAACAGATTATTGTTTTGCTACACGGTTACGGGTCGAATGGGCGTGATCTTATTTCGCTGGCCTCTTATTGGGCATCTGCTGTGCCCGACGCCATTTTTATCTCTCCTGATGCGCCTTTCCCGTGTGAGATCGGTATGGGGCGGCAATGGTTTTCCTTGTCAGACTACACACCCGAGAAGCTTTTAGAAGGGGCACAGAAGGCGCATCCCATTCTTGAGGCGTATTTCGATGGCCTCTTAGAAGAATATGGCCTTAAAAACCAAAATCTGGCTTTGGTGGGGTTTTCTCAAGGGACTATGATGTCGCTTTATACAGGGTTGCGCCGTCAAAACCCGCTTGCGGGTATTTTGGGGTATTCGGGCGCCTTGATTGGGGCAGGGGATTTAACGGGTCAAAATGCCCCTCCCATCCATCTTATTCATGGGGAAAGTGATTCGGTTGCGCCTGTCGCCGCTTACCATAAAGCAGTCGAAGAATTGACCTCAAACGGCTATGTTGTGAGTGGTCATACAACCCCAGGGCTCGATCATTCGATCGATGAGCAGGGAATCGAAAGCGGTGCAGCCTTCCTTGGAAAAGTCTTAATTTAATCAAATTGTTAAAAGACGATATTAATTCTTTGTAACAATATTACAGCTTTGTAACAAAACGTGAAATTTTTACCATAAAATCTAATCCAATTTATGAGATTCTGGCGAATATTC
>Ga0116152_10000102_pt1 | contig 62923 bp, 53 predicted proteins | sample AD_UKC119_MetaG_FD_89894 | JGI IMG/M metagenome (GOLD analysis project Ga0116152, IMG submission 89894) | Active sludge microbial communities of municipal wastewater-treating anaerobic digesters from Hong Kong - AD_UKC119_MetaG | ecosystem: Engineered > Bioreactor > Anaerobic > Digestate...
CTTGCTGATTGGCGGACCCTTATGCGGGGTATTGCGGCCGAGCTTGCATTGGATATTGACCAAGAGCATGACCTCGTGTCACTTGCTCAATTCCATGTGAACGAGCGTGGTAATAGAGGGTCTCTAAACGATCTACTCATCAGAGAGTTCACAAAAGACGTGAAAGTCACTCGAAACCATGAGTTGATCGCGTCGCTTCCGATACACACGGTTTGGACAACCAACTACGACACGCTGATCGAAGAGGCATTCCGAGCAATTCGAAAGCGCGTGGACGTCAAAATTACGAAGGAAACCCTCGCGACTACCCCATTCAATCGAGATGTCTGCATATACAAGATGCATGGTGATATCTCGCTTCCACATGAAGCTGTCCTAACACGCGATGACTACGAATCCTACGACCTTCGACGAAGCCTGTTTTCGACGCAACTTAAGGGAGATCTTGTTTCAAAGACCTTCTTGTTTCTCGGTTTCAGCTTCACCGATCCAAACATCGATTACGTTCTGAGTCGAATTCGAGTTCTTATGGGTGAGAATCAGCGGACTCATTATTGCATCATGCGACGTCCTGAGAAGCCAAATGGAAGTGGTCGGCGGAGGGCCCAGAGCGAGTACAACTCCAGGAGGATGAACCTTCGAATAGCCGATCTCAAGCGGTACAACATTCAAGCGGTCTTGGTCGACGATTTCATGGAAATAACGGAGGTCCTGGGGCACCTAGTCAAACGGTCGGGTTCCAAGAACATTTTTGTGTCTGGAAGTGCCGCAGAATACTCGCCACTTGGTCGCGAGAAGCTGGAAGGCCTCTGCCGTCTTCTTGGACGCGAGATCATCAAGAGTAGCTATAACCTCGTTTCTGGATTTGGCTTGGGGATTGGAGGACTTGTTATCCTCGGAGCAACTGAGGAGAGATATCAATCGGATGACGATGGTGTGTCAGACCGAATCTCGCTATGGCCTTTCCCGCGGGAGACTCCAGCCGCATTCACCAAGGCGGAGTTCCATACAAAATACCGGAAGGACATGATATCGAGGGCCCGATTCGCCGTTATCGTCTCCGGAAATCGTAGAGATGATCGAGGCGCCATAGATGAGGCGTCTGGGGTATTGGAGGAGTATGAGATCGCGAAGTCCGTCGGGGCAATTATCATCCCGCTTGGTGCAACGGGGCATGCGGCTGCGCGGATTTGGGAAGAGGCGTCCAAGAACTTGCCGGATTTCTATGGAGGCGTTGATGTCAAGACCGAATTCAAAGTGATTGGGGATTCAAAGAAGACGCCGGCACAGATTGTTGGCGCTGCCATGGCCATGATCGCAAAACTCAGCACGTTTGACCAGGGCAGCCATGGGAAATCGCTTCCGAAACACGCTAAGAAGAGGAGACGGTGATGGGAGCAATCAGAGAGGCAGAGTTGCGTCGGTTCGTTGGCGGAGCGAGCAAGGCGATGTCAGCCCAATCTCGCAAAATGAGTCGCATCGGTAGTGTGACCTCCGTTTTTCTTTCCCATAGCAGTAAGGACAGTGACCTTGCTGGAATGCTGAAGGACGCGCTTGAGAAGGTGGACTTTCGCGTATATGTGGATTGGCTGGATGGCGGAATGCCTGACTCAGTTTCGGTGGCCACGGCGACCAGGATCCGTGAGAAGATTGTCGAATATAGTCTCTTCCTGTTGCTTTCAACGAACAATGCGTTGCAATCAAGGTGGGTTCCGTGGGAGTTGGGGTTCGCCGACGGCAAGAAGTCAAGTGCAAAGATAGGTGTGTTCGAAGTGGAACGCGAAGGTGAATGGTACAACGGGAGTGAATACGTTGAGCTCTACCAAAAGGTCACACTGCCGACTTCAGCGACCCGATGGCAAGCGACCTATTCGTCGAAACAAGGTGCGGTCTCACCGGTGGATCTTCGGGCGTGGTTAAGTACATAGGAGCCGATGTGGCTAGGTGTACGTGGGAGGGGGGGGCGACGCTGGGCGTATTGGAGCGAGGTCCGAACAAGGAGAGGTGAAGGTCGAATGGGGAACCACGACACCGCAATTCTGGTCCGATTCGTTTGCGTTGCGATGTCGCTGTTCGGTGTGGCTCGCCATGCTAGAGGGACGCCTCCGGCTCCGAGGGAGAGATTGGACGAGGGAAAGGTTCTTCGTGCGGTATGCGAACTGCTCGATCAGCTCGAGCTCAAGAGTGATCGAGCGGTCAACCTCCGCCGAATTGAAGCTCATCGCGACGAGGACCTCAGTTATGGCCTATCGTTCGTCCCGACTCTGAAAGTGCAGCGGTTTGAGGGGAAGTGCATTTGCGGCGTCCTTCTCGTTTGTGCCAGGGTGGGCGATGACGCGATCAAGCCAAGGAAGGTTCTCATCAATATCGACGAGCGATTGTCCCTTTTCGAAACAGGGCGCCCCGCCGACTTCTCGACGACTTCGGAATTCATGAGGGAGCATGAGGCTTATCTTGAGACTACTCGATTCGTGGCTGACGCCGCTACCCTTGATCGGATGTCGAACGCGACGGAGATGTTCGTGACCATCGAAGGGCGTTCGGGACGCGAGAGCGTTAAGTTGAACCCCCCCGAGCTAGACGTCTTGAAGCGAATCGTCGCCGTGTTCCGGTTGTTGGAAGGGGCGACTGCACGGGGGATCGACGTCTACGATCTCCTCTCTGAATCCGATGTGAACGCCACGCGAAAGGCCATCAAGAATGAACGCGAGCGGGTCGAAAAGGAAGCCCGAGAACGCCACGAACGCCTTGCAGAAATCGAGGCCGAGAGAGTGCGGCGCGAAGTAGCCTCGCGAATTGAGATCGAAGTCACGGCGATCAAAGACAAGAAATTCACACACAAACTCAGGATTGAGAACAAGTCGGATCGCGACATCATGAGCGTGCGCATCGTCGTCAAATCAGGGGCGACTGAGCTACGTCTGAGTCTCCCCGTACTTTCGAAGGGAAAATCCAAGTCGAAGCGAATCCGATTAACCGCGGGCGCCAGCCCGTCGGCATCAGTTGTGGATTTCGTAGTGGAAACCAAGCAAAAATAGGGCGCTCCGCTCCCGTTCGAAGCGAGTATTGTCACCTTCAAGATTCCACAGGATCTAGCGGGCGTGCATCGTTGTATATAATCGGCCGACCGGCACGGCGTCAGACGCCGTTGCGTCGGACGCGGGCGCGGCACTGGTAACCCGACGCTGTCGCGTCCGGCGCGAGCTGGTCGAGGGTTACCCGTGATGCCGATCTCATTCGATGATGTTGCCCGTCCGTTCGCGCGAATATTCGACCGTATCAAGTCGAACGCGGAGCCCGATCTGTCCAGTCCCCACGCTGGGGCGATGGTTGCGCGGTTCTCATTCAGTGGCATGGCGGACGATCTATCCGGCCTGATGAATGCGATCCGTCTTCGTCGGTCAGACGTCGCATTTTCTGATGCGAAATCCCGGTCTTTCACCGACCGGCTTGAAGCGGCGTTTCATTGCTATCAGATCGAGATTGAGGCGCCCGATGGCAAGCGCTTGCTACGTCTGCCGTTTGCATCGCGCGAGGCATTAAAAGAACCGTACCAATCGGTCCTGGCCATGGCGGACAAATCGGGATACACGGCTGCTGTAGAGTTTAAGCATGAGACGCTGCAGGTTTTTGAGCCTCTCCGGATGATGGTCTCCGCCGTTTCGAATAGAGGCGCCCTGATTGGACAATCGTCACCTTCAACCCCACTCACGATACCAGAAACGAAAGTCCTCCGATGCCTACTCTTGGCGAATAGTCGCATGCTCCTCGTCGATTTGGCGAGCGATCTGGAAGTGAGTCGTGTTGTAAGAACGATTGGTCCCGTGGTGAAATCACTAATCGAAAAAGGCCTCGCAGACCGGGCAGCCGGCAAAAGAATGGGGGTTGCCGCAACTCAGCAAGCGCGAGAAATTTTCGGCCAAATTGCCCGCTAATTGCCTACATCGTGTTTCGGCATGGCACATGATGATGCTATGCACGCAACAACGAATCAACTAGTCCCAATCGCCCTCATCGCCCGGCAACTTCGCGTACCTGTCAAATGGCTGCGCGCCCAGGCGGATGCAGGCCGAATACCGCACATTCGCGCGGGCAACCAGATTCTCGCTCAGTTTGACGGGGTTCATAGCGCGCTGCTCGCCCGGGTGAGCAAATCGCAGGCGCTGGGCGCTGCGTAGGCGCTTACATGCGCCAAGGTGGGTCATGAAAACGCCCGCGCGCCGACGGGATTCGGCACGCGGGCTCAAAGACGGTGCGATGATGAATTCTACCACACCTTCGAATTCGATTCCAATCGTAACTGCCGCGATTCCGCGACATGCGAGGATTCCACATCGCACCTCCATATGGCGTTTTGTATTACGCGAACACTATTGGGGGATTTGATATGGGGGGCCACGGAGGGCCGATACGCCAATCGAGTCGGGATTCGGAGGCTGTGTGCTACTGCAACCTGAGTCGGGCACAATTGTTCACAGCGTGGTGCGCTTGGCGGGTGCCGCAACTGATCGACGGAATCCCACGCCGCCTTCCTTGGCTGGCGTTGCGAGCGTGGTTCGCGATTGCATATGTAGTTCGAGATCCGCGCGCGTCAACAAATGCGGATGCGGGGCGGCTCATCTCGATTCGGCGCATCTGTCGGGCGACGGGAGTAGAAAAATCTCGCGTTGTTGACGAGGCTGTTCGCGAGATCCTGCAATTCAATTTGGTTTCCGGGGTCTTTCGGCACGGGCGAGGGGGAGGCGGGGCGATCAATGTTCGCGCGTTCATCGGCGATCCGGGAAATGTGCCTCCGGCGATTTCAAGCTCGGGCGGCGACCGTCCTTTCGATGCCGTTCCGATTCCGCGTCACATGCTACCTGTCTTGGCCAATTGCTATACCACGGCAGCGTATTCCGCGGCACTCATTTCGGTTGTGATTAGGTGTACGCGCCTAGACCGGGGGCGACTCGTCGAGTATCGCGGCCGAAACGGCGCGCGACTCTCGTCGCGGTTTGTTACGGAGACGTTCGGCATATCGCGCCGAGCAGCCATCGATGCGTTGAAACGAGCGGAACTCGAGGGTTGGATCGAGCGCGACGTGCGCCCCGGGGATTATTCTGAACGGCAACACGGGCCCATCACTCGTTTAGGGCCGCGATTCTGGAACCGTGACGGAGAGCTTTCGGGTGCGGACCATCGAGCGCCAAGAATCTGCACACCTGAATTCGCGCCGAAAAATTGCACACTTCAGGTCGCGAAGCGCCGAAAATTCGCACCCCATATACACGGACGGCCCTCCGTTAGAGGGCGACTACACACCAACGGCGGAGTGCGTGGGGTGGTTTCTCGTTGGGGCGGTGGACGATCGGCGCCACTCGTCGCGAGAGTAGATCTGACCGAACCGCAGCGGATTCTGGATCTGTATCGCGCGGCCGCCGCCAATTCTTGGTGGGGCGTGGCCAACACCGAGCATCAAAGGCACCGATTTTTCGCAACCGCCGTCGCGGCCACATGCTGCGCCGGTGATCGCAACAACCCGGGCCCGTTGTTCATCGCAAAATTGAGGGCAATGGCCGCCCTCGACCGCCTCCGTGATCGCAACGCGACTCAGCGCGAAATCGGCGAATTCATGCAGTCGGGCGGGTGTGGCGGAAAGACGAAAAATTCGATTCTCGTGAGTTTGACAGAAGCGCAGGACGAGGCCGGCCGGCGATTGCTGGCCCGCGCGTTGGGCCACACTGATTGCGCCATCAACCCGGATGCTGAAACGTACGGGCGCGTGTTCAGGGCGTGGCGCGCAGGGCATCAGGGGGAGGGTTTGCATGAGATCCAGATGATCGGAATGCTGCAGGACGACACGAGAGATTTCACGTGGACACTGTCGCGCATGAGGCGGGCGCGCGCTGCATTCGAGAGCGGGGGGGGAAATGAGTAGGCGAATGGAACCGATCGCACTGACGGCAATCGAGGTTGCGCAGCTACTCCAATGCTCGCGCCGGACGGTGCAGCTCATGGCGAAACGCAACGAGATCCCGCATCAGCGGATCGGCAAGCTGCTTCGATTTCATCAGGGAGAGGTTGAAACTTGGCTGAAGTCTGGATTCGGCCGGGTTTCGGATTGATCGACAACGCCAAACGGCGTAGACTTTGGAGCATGGTCATGGACGCGATTATTCGCGAAGCAATCAGACGAGACCCGCGAAGCGATTACCAGCTCGCACGCGATTGCGGCCTGGCTTATTCGATCGTACGTCGATTTACGACGGGGGAGCGGCCCGGGATCACGATTCAGATTGCGTCGAAGATCTGCGAGCAGCTCGGACTTGAGCTGCGCCCCGTGCGATCGCCGAGACGGAGGGGGAAATAACTGTGGCGGCGATCATCAAACGAAAAGGGAAGCTGGGCGCGACATACGCCGTACAGATTTCGCTCGGACCAGGACGTGTCAAGAAGACGTTTGGACTCGGGAAGGTCGATAAGCGTGACGCCGACGTGGTCGGTAGGCATATCGATCACCTTCGACTTCGATTCGAATCCGGCGGGACGATTGGCATTCCCGCGTCAACGGCGTCCTGGGCGGCTTCTGTCGCCGGCTCGCGCCTCGGAAAGCAACTGGCCGATGCGGGGCTCATCGACCAAGTCGACGATGGCCGGTCAACAGAAACGCTCGCGGGCTGGCTGAAGTCGTACTTGGCGACGAGAGTCGACGTGAAGCCCGCCACGCGAATCACGTTCGACAATGCGGTCCGTAATCTGCTCAATTGCTTCGACGGCGGCAGGCTGCTTGTTTCATTCACCCAGGGGGACGGTGACGCGTTCAAGGCGCATTTGTTGGGGAAAGAGGGCTTATCCGAAAACACGCATCGGCGGCGGCTCGGTCTGGCTCGGCAAATGTTCGAGGCGGCGGTCCGATCTCGGTTGATAGCGGAAAACCCGCTTGGCCACATCAAGGGTGTTGGCGTTACGGGAAACGAAGGAAAACTTCGGTACGTGACCGGGAGCGAATACCTGTCGATCATCGATGCCTGTCCGGATGCTGAGTGGCGTTGTATCGTTGCTTTGGCCAGAATCGGCGGCATTCGCGTTCCGTCCGAGCTCCTACCTCTCAAGTGGAGCGACATAGATTGGGCCGACGGTCGGATTCGCATCACTTCGCCAAAGACCGCGCGAAAGGGCAAGGGATCTCGGATCATCCCTTTGTTCCCGGCGATCGAAACTGAGCTGCGCGAGGCGTGGATCCTCGCGGGTGAAGGCTCCGAGTACGTCGTTTCGAGGTATCGATCACCATCCGTCAATTTGCGAACGCAGTTCAAGAAGATCATCAAGCGGGCCGGGATTGAGCCGTGGGACAAGCTGTTCCACAACTGCCGGGCGTCGCGGGCGATCGACTTGGCGCGGGAGTATCCGTCGAAGACATGCGAAAAGTGGATGGGCCACACGAGCGCCATCGCGGCAAAACACTACTTGACCGTCACAGACGACGATTGGGAGCGGGCCCGCGCTGCCGATTCGTTAGCAACATCCTGCGCAAACCCACCCAAGTCGCGCAACGTGCGCATCGATGCGCAAGAAAAAACCGCGATTGCGGGGCAACACGCGGTTTCGGGCTCACGAACAGTCGTAAATGATGGGCGATATTGGACTCGAACCAACGACCTCTTCGGTGTGAACGAAGCGCTCTAGCCAACTGAGCTAATCGCCCTTGAGAATCTCTAATCTACGCCCGCATCGGCCGATTGGCAAGCTGAATCCTCGACCGCCGCTACCGAATGGCGGGCTGAATCCTCCCTCGCGCCGGCCGATTGTCGGGAGTCCTGTTCGGTGTTAACGTCGCGCCCGACGCGAAAATTCGCGGGCGCGTCGCCTACTGAAGTGTGATGGCTTGTCAGCGTCCACGCCCCCGGGGAACCCTGGGGATTGCGATCGCTTGCGGGCCGATCGTGGCGCACAGGGCGACATGTTCGGCGGCGTGTGCGGTCGCGAGGAGTGGATCCATGCTTGAGAATGCTGTCAACGCCGCCGTTAACGCGTGGCTCGAAAATCCCGCCATCGCCGAGGCGGATCGCGCCGAGATTCGGCGGCTCGTTGAATCCGGGGACGAACGCGAGCTGACGGATCGCTTCTACACAGATCTCAGCTTCGGGACCGGCGGTCTTCGCGGCGTCCTTGGCGCCGGCCGCAACCGAATGAACCTCTATACCGTCGGGGCCGCGGCGCAGGGGCTGGCCGCCTACATCAGCCGGCAGGGGGACGACGCCCGGGCCGCCGGGATTGCGATCGCCCACGACTGCCGACGGATGAGCCGCGAATTCGCCATGCGAACGGCCCTCGTCATGGCGGGCAACGGCGTGAAGGCGTATGTCTTCGAACGCCTTCGACCGACGCCGGAACTGAGCTTCGCCGTTCGATATCTGAACTGCGTGTCGGGCGTCGTCATCACGGCCAGTCACAATCCGCCGGAATACAACGGATTCAAGGCGTACTGGCGGGGCGGGGCCCAGGTCACGCCGCCGCACGATCAGGGCATCATCGACGCCGTCCGCGCCGTCGGCGGCTTCGAGAATGTGCGCGTCGCGACAGAGGCGGACGCTCGGGCGAAAGGTCTGCTCGTTGACATCGGCGACGCCATCGATGAGGCCTACCTGGAGCGGATCCAGGCGTCTTGTCTCAATCCGACAGTCTGCCAGGAATATGGCAGGAACATGAAGATTGTGTACACGTCGCTGCACGGGACGGGCGGTCAGCTGATTCCCGAGGCCCTCAGGCGTCGTGGATTCAGGAACGTCATCGAAGTTCCGGAGCAGGCGGAAGGCGACGGCGAATTTCCGACCGTCAAGTCGCCGAACCCGGAGGAACCCGCGGCGCTGGCGTTGGCGAACGCGCTGGCCGCGCGGGAAAACGCCGACATCGTCATCGGTACGGATCCGGACGCCGATCGCGTCGGCATGACCGTGCGGGACCCGTCCGGCGAGTACATTCATCTGACAGGAAATCGGATCGGTTCGCTCCTCACCTGGTACATCTGCGAGCAGCACAAGCATCTTCTGACGATGCCGAAGCGGGGCGTGGTCCTGAGCACGATCGTCAGCAGCGATGAGATGAAGCGGATCGCCGCCTCCTATGGCGCCGAGGTCGTCGAGACACTGACAGGATTCAAGTGGATCGCCGAGCGAATGGCGCGGTTCGACGAGGAGACCGGCGAGGACGCGCGCACCTTCCTGTTCGGCGCCGAGGAAAGCTATGGCTTCCTGCCCGTGACATTCGTCCGCGACAAGGACGCCGTCGCCGCCGCGGCCTTCATCGCCGAGGCCGCCGCCTATGCGAAGGCGATCGGCAAGTCGCTTCTCGATGTGCTCAACGATCTGTCGGAGCGGATCGGACTTTATCGCGAAGGCGCGAAGAGCGTCACGCTGAAAGGGAAGTCGGGCGCCGATCAGATCGTCGCCATCATGACGTCGCTCCGGCGGGACGCCCCGCGAGAGCTGGCCGGTGTCAGCGTTCGCAGCGTGGGTGACCTGATGACGGGCGCCATCGTGGATCGGGCGAGCGGCGAAAAGATCGACGCCTACGACCTGCCCAGTTCGGACGTCATCGTTCTGACGCTGGCGGACGAATCGAAGGTCATCGCGCGCCCCAGCGGAACGGAACCCAAGATCAAGTTCTATATTCTCGTGCGTGAAGCCTGCGCGGATCTGCCGGCGGCCGAGTCCGCCGCCGCGGCAAAGATTGCGCGGCTGGAGCAGGAGGTTCAGGCGATCGTCGACCGTATACTGGCCTGACGCCAATTGTGGCCGATAGAGCTAAGGTCCGACCCTGGCGTGTCGGATTGCATGCAACAGTGTGTGGGCGCCCCGAAGGGGCGCGAACGGACGCGCGCCGACGATGGTCTGGAGAATTCGATGATCGATCCGCTGACGAACCTGACAGGCATCCTGAACATTTTCTATGGCGCCATCGTGACGACGCTGGAAGTGTTCTTCGGCCCGTTTATCGCCGTGTTTACGCCGCTGCTGCAGATCTTCAACATCGCCTGACCCGCGGGGGGGCGCCTACAGCAGCGACTCCAGCGTCGAGCAGACATGGTCGACGTCGTCCTGCGTCATCCCGTTGTGGAACGGCAGCGCGATCGTTCTCGCGGCCACGCGCTCGCACACGGGGAAGTCGCCTTCCTTGTATCCGAATTCCTTCATGTAGAACGGTTGCAGGTGGATCGGCGCAAAGTAGTTGCTGCAGCCGATCTCCCGCTCGCGTAACTGCGCGATCATGTCGTTCCGGCGCTGTTCGGAGTAGTCATCGGCGAGCTTGATGACGAAGACGAACCAGCTCCGTCGGCACTCGGGGTCATTGTGCTGCCACTCGATGCGCGATTCGTCCTTCAGACGCTCGCGATACCAGTTCGCAACGCGCTCGCGCCGACCGAGGATCTCGTCGATGCGGCGGATCTGCTCGACGCCGATTGCCGCCTGGATGTCACTCATTCGATAGTTGTAGCCGAGTCGCTCGTGTGACAGCCAGCCCATGCCCGTGTCGCGTCCCTGGTTGCGCAGGGAACGGCAGAGTCGCGCGATCTCGTCGTCGTTCGTCGTGATCATGCCGCCTTCGCCGGTCGTGATCTGCTTATTCGGGTAGAAGCCGAAGACGCCGGCGTCGCCGAACGCGCCGGCCATGCGACTGCGATAGGTTGCGCCGAGGGCCTCGCAGGAGTCTTCGATAATGCGGACGTTATTGCGGGCGGCGATCTGCTCGATCTCCTCCATCGCGGCGACTTCGCCAAAGGCGTCGACCGGGATCAGCGCCTTCGTCTTCGGCGTGATGGCAGCCTCAATCCGGGAGGCGTCGATGTTCCATGTCTTCGGGTCGATATCGACGAGGACGGGCCTGGCGCCCTCGAACATGACGCAGTTGGTGGAGGCGATGAAGGAGAAGGGGGTGCTGACGACCTCGTCGCCCCGCGAGATTCCCAGGGCGCGAATGAGCAGGTGGAGTCCGCAAGTGCCGCTGGAGACGGCAATTCCGTGCTTCACACCGACATAGGCGGCGAGTTTCTCCTCGAATTCGTCGATCTTGGGCCCGAGCGAAAGGCGTCCGGACTTGAGGACTTCGATCACGGCGTCGATTTCGGCCTGTGATATGTCAGGCCCGGAGAGTTGGATCGGCATAAGTTCTTTTCGCACTCCTGATGTACCGAATTACGGCACATGGCAGGTTGAAGTTCGTCGGACCATCCCGAAAACGGACATTCGCATGGGTTTAGGGCGAGCGAAAGCCGCGGGTCGGAGCGTAATTCTCTGGCTGGGATTGTCTTATGACAAGGGGAATTGGGTTGACAGCGTCCTGAGTGGCCAGAATAATCCACTCAACCAGTTTTGGAGGGCCCTCTGTCCGGCGCGGGCGGCGGGTCCACGTGATGACCATCGGCGGCTCGTACGCCGATATTTTAATCGCCTACTTCGTGAAAGAATTCACGAAGTCCAGAGAGTTCCGGTGGCATTGGGGGCCAACCCACAGCCGATCCTATGACCGATCAAAGCCCGGCGCCGGCCGACAACCAGACGCAAGCGGAAAACCACAGCGCCATTGCGCCGGAGGTTCCGCCGATGACGGCGACGCTGATGGGGCGGCTTTTTGTCGTGCCCGCGCTGGTCGTTGTCAGTCTCCTGGCGGTCGCCGTTGTCGTCATTTCCTTTGGCGCCTCGCCCATCGAGAAACCGAACAGTGTGGATGAGCTGCTGAGGATGATCGAGTCCGATTCGGGTGATCGATCGCTCGGCAACATGGTGCTCTCTCCCAAGTCCAAGCAGACATGGCAGGCGGCTCAGGAACTGGCGATTCGCTTCGAGAAGGGGCGATTCGGCGATGAACCGATCGAGCCGATGGCGCAGCGACTGATTTCCCTGATCAGAAAGCGACGCGACGCGGCGGCCAGTGACAAGATCTCCGCCGAGGACCGCGAGTCCGGCGTCGCGCTTCAGCAGTTCCTCATCCTTGCCCTGGCGAAGCTCAAAACCACGAGTGGTCTTCAGGCGACGATCGAGTGGCTCGGCGATTCGGATCCGCAAATTCGGCGGATTGCGCTGCAGGGCATCGCGGACATGCGCGAAATGCCCGAGGCGAAGACGGCGTTGAAGGCGATGTACCCGTTGCTGGAGGATGACACGCCGGAGGTTCGCATTGTTGCGGCGCTGGCGATCGCGGCCGTTGCTCCGAAGGGAGACAAGGCGGCGATTCAGCACATTGAGGCGATGGCGTGGACCGATCGTGACACGCAGATGAACCGGGCGACGGCGCTGGCCAAGCTCGGAAGCGTCGGCGGCAGGATCATGATGCTGAACATGCTGGATCGCGGATACTGGCGGAATCTTTCGCCCCCGACGGACGAATCGGCGTCCGCATGGCGTCCGCTTTCCGAGGATGAGATTTCTGCTAGATTGATCGCCCTTGCCCCGATTGCCGCGACGCTGAATGACGCGGCCATCATCGAGGCGATCACGCATTTGAGTAAGGACGATCCGTCGCCGCAGGTTCGAGACGCGGCGATTGAAGCGCTGGCCCTGCGGACCGCCGGGACTGCGTCGGATACGGATAGTGACGTCGGCGCACACGCCGGTCTTCGTTCGGAAACGTCGGCTGCGCACGGCGCGTAAGGATTTTCGATGGCGACGAAACAACTGGTTACCAAAGTCTGGATCGATCCCGGGTGCATCGTCTGTGACGCCTGCGAATCGACAGCGCCGGACGTGTTCCACGTTCAGCACGAAAATGACACCTGTGTGGTTCGGCCGGCGGCCATGGACGCCGAGTTCACGAAGCCGCTCAGCAAGGACATCATCGACGCCGCCGAAGAGTGTCCGGTTGACGTCATCAAGTTCGACACCATCGAAGTCGAAGTCAGCGACGCGGAAGTGGCGGCCGAAGCCGCGAAGAAGCCGGCCGGCGCCGCGGCCGGCGCGGCCGCGGGCGATGTCGCGAAGCTGGAGCCTCCGAAGCCGAAGGAAGTGGACCCCGCGATCCAGGCGCTGCTTGAGGCGACGACGGTCCGTGGCGGCAATGTGGTTCTCAATCGCGGTCTGGAGGACATGCCCGACAGCGTGAAGCGAATGGCGAAGCTCTCGCCGTCGGAGCTTCCGCCCGACGCCCGCCAGACGAAGGTGCTCGACAAATCGAAGCCGCAGAAGAAGGACGCCGACGGCGCCTCGCGGCGCGATGTGCTCGGCCTCGCCGGCATGGCGGCCGGATGGGCGGCCGTGGCGGCGCTCGGCGGCGGCGGCACGCTCGCGTTCGCCCGGTTCATGGCTCCGAACGTCCTGGAGGTCGAGGACCCGAAGGTGCGATGCGGACCGCTCAGCAAGTACATCGCCATGGCGCCCGGCGACGTGAACGAGGACTACAAGCCCGTCAAGCCGAGTGGTTTCTGGATTATCCGTCAGGAGGATCGCATCGCGGCCCTCTCCATCATCTGTACGCACCTCGGCTGCATTCCGTCGTGGCTTCCGAATGACCGCAAGTTCAAGTGTCCGTGTCACGGCAGCGGTTTCAAGGAGAACGGCGTGAACTTCGAGGGGCCGGCGCCCAGGCCGCTCGAGCGGTTCAAGATCTACCTGGACGGCGACGAGGTCATCGTCGATCGCTCGAGGAAATTCCTTGCGATGGGGCCGAGTGATACGGCCGTCTGGGGCGATCCGGAGGCGTACATTCCGGTTTAGTTTTGTCAGTTCTGTCTGGGCGTGGGCTTGGGCATTCTGTGACGGCGCCGAGAGCGGCGTCCATGCGTGTGGAACAGGTATTCGATGAGCGTATTCGGCCACATCGGCAACTACATTCGTGAGAGCCAGGTCTGGGGCTCCGTCTTTCGGCACGGCGTTCCGCGTGATCGCCGTACCCGCGCGATGGCGGTTCTCAGCAACGTCTTTCTTCACCTTCATCCCGTTGCGGTCCGCAAGAGCGGTATTCGCCTCTCCTTCACCTGGTGCATGGGAGGACTGACGTTCTTCCTGTTCCTGGCGGAGACGATTACCGGCGTCCTGCTGATGTTCTACTACCGGCCGGTGGTGGAATACGCCTACAACGACATCATCCAGTTGCGCGCCCACGTAACGCTGGGACTGCTCCGCGAGATCCATCGCTGGGGCGCTCACGCGATGGTGATCGCCATCTGGTTACATATGCTTCGCGTCTTCCTGACGGGAAGCTACAAGCCGCCGCGCGAATTCAACTGGGGCGTCGGCGTCATCCTGCTCAAGCTGACGCTGCTGCTGTCCTTCACGGGCTATCTGCTGCCGTGGGATCAGCTGGCGATCTGGGCCATTACCGTCGGATCGAACATGGCCCGCGCGACGCCGTTCCTCGGCCATGAAGGTCCCGGCGCCCAGTTGCTTCGAATTGGCGGCGATATCCCGCTGATGCACGCCGGCTCGGACGCCCGCTTCCTGCTGCTTGCGGGAACGGCTGTCGGCCCGGGCGCGCTGCTGCGGTTCTACGTATTGCACTGCATCTTTATTCCGCTTGTCGTGCTCGTGCTGATCGCCGTGCACTTCTGGCGAATTCGCAAGGACGGCGGAATTTCGGGTCCGCTCTAATCGGCGCGGGCGCATTTGCTGGAATTGACTGATCTGAATTGCTGAGGGGCCGAACGTCTCTCGGACCAGGCTGAAATAGGCGACTATGAACGGATTGAATACGCTTGTTCTTGCGGCCGCGAATGACGGCGGATTGGGTGGGTCGATCAAACACCTGCTCAATCAGGCCAGTGTGCCTCAGATCTTCGTACCGCTGATGGCGGTCGGGCTGATCGTCGCGCTGCTGACGTATCGCATCTGGACGCAGCCGAAGATTACGGCCGCCCTCGCCCTCGGCGCCGTGGCGTTCTATCTCTGGAGCGCGACGGACGAGAACTTCTTCAAGATCATCGTCAAGCCCGACAACGTGCCGATTACGATCATGCTCGCGGCGACGGCGCTCGTGACGTGGGTCGCCTTCCGCCAGGCCGCCATCAATGACCGGCGGATGGAACGTGGCGAGCCGCTGATTGAGAGCGGGGCCGACGACAAGGTGCTCGTCTGGCCGGACCTCGTCTATACCGAGATGATCTGTCTGGTCCTCTGCTCCGTCGCCCTCGTTGTGTGGGCGATCCTGCTGAAAGCGCCGCTGGAGCCCGCCGCAAACCCGACGAACATTCCGAATCCGTCGAAGGCGCCGTGGTACTTCCTCGGCCTCCAGGAACTGCTCGTCTATTTCGACCCCTGGATCGCCGGCGTGCTCCTGCCCGGCTTCATCATCCTGGGGCTCGTGGCGCTGCCCTACATTGACAGGAATCCGCACGGCAACGGCTATTACACGTTCGCCCAGCGCAAAATGGTCATCTGGGTCTTCATGTTCGGCTGGGTGATCATGTGGATCGTGCTGATTGTTCTCGGCACCTTCCTCCGAGGTCCCAACTGGAACATCTTCGGTCCCTACGAAACCTGGGATGCGCATCGCCCCGCGGCGCTGCTGAACGTCAACGTGTCCGATCTTTTCTGGGTCGTACTGCCCGAGAAGACGGGGCTCTGGTCGCCGGGCCTGCCAAAGGACTCTGTCGCCGGCATTCCCGCGATGTTCATTCGCGAGGCGCCCGGCATCATCCTGCTGGGAGGCTACTTCTTCATCCTGCCGGTCATTCTGGCGAAGAGTGTCCTCGCCAGGCTGTATAAGGACCTCGGACTGATTCGATACGCGATCTTCTGGCTGCTCATGAGCTGGATGATGCTGGTGCCGATCAAGATGGTTCTGCGCTGGCTGTTCAACCTGAAGTACTTCATGGCACTGACGGAGTGGTTCCTGAACGTCTAGCGTTTTCGAGACACTTTCGCGCGACACGCGCTGCAAACGACGTCGGCAAGAGGCCGGCGTGATAGGGAAGCATCAATGCCCGTAACGACTGATACGCTCTGGAACATGCGTCGGCTGAACGTCATCTTCGGCGTCAGCGCCGTCCTGATGCTGGTCGCCTTCTTCTGGATGATGAAGCACGACATGGATCGGAAGTGGCGCGACATTCAGACGCAGTACTTCAACGCCCGATCCGGTCTGGCGCACCTGACGTACCTCGCCTACTCCAACCCGGACAATCAGAAGAAGCATGAGGCCCTGAAGAAGGCGATCGAAGACGCCCGCGCGTCCATCGATGGCGACGAGATCACGGCGCTGGAAGCCGAGATCGAGAAGAAGGCCGGCGAACTCGAGGGCGTGTCGCTCGACTACGGCAACACCAACGCGGCCCTTGGCGTCACTGTCTTCTACCTCGACGAGTCGCAGGCCTTTGACGGCATGAAGGCCGAGGACACGGAACACGAGAAGTCGACCTACGAGGCTCAGACGACCCGGCTCGCGACGCTGAAGAAGCGTAAGGACAAGCTCGAGGACGAACTTCGGGCGCTCCGCGACCGGCTCAAGAAGATGAATGCGCCCGTCGCCGCCGCAGAGCGCGAACTGAGCGCCTTCGAGAAGGCGTTCAACGACGCGCACCAGGCGGATCTGCGATTCGGCCCGAGCATCACGCGCGCCCTCGTCAACGCGCCGATCATCGACTTCGCCCCGCAGCACGACATCCCGGGACGCCAGGAAGTCAAGAACCTGTTCATGAAGAACATTCGTATGAATCTGAACTTCACGGATACATACGTTTCCGATCGCTGCACAACGTGTCATATCGGCATCGATAACGCCTCGATGACGCAGGAGAATCTCGTCGATCAGGCCGAGCAGGCTCTCAAATCGCAGACTGTGATCGACGTGCTGAAGACGGAGAACGAGGAACTCGCGAAGGAGCTCGATCGTCGTCTGGTGGATGTGGACGCGGGCGAACCGAAGACGGACGAGGAGAAGGCCGCCTTCATCAATCGCTTCATCGCGGCGACCAACAGGTTTCTCGAGGAAACGGGTCGGCCGCATCTCTATTCGAAGCCGATTCACCAGGCCTTCAGCGACAGCACGCCGGATCGCGGCACCATCCAGTCGGAGATCGACAAGCAGTTCCGACAGATCATCGCGGCCGCCAGGCCTCGCGCCGGTGTCCTTCGGGACGGTCGCCCGCTGACCTGGCGGGAGATGACGGAAGCCGAACGCGATAACTACTTCAGGCGACTCATGGCGGCCGTCAATCTCTATCTTGAGAAGAACGACGACGCCAGCCGTCCCGAGATCGAGTACGGCAAGGTCCTCGCCGCCCATCCGCGGCTCGACCTCTTCGTTTCGCCGACTTCGCCGCACCCGATGAAGTCGATGGGCTGCACGGTCTGTCACGAGGGCAGTGGCCAGGAAACGGACTTCATCTTCGCCGCGCACACGCCGAAGAACGCCAGCCAGCGACACGAATGGGAGCACGAATACGGCGAGAGCGAACTCGGTATCCCGATGAATTCATTCCACGTCGTGGACGAATTCTGGGAGCGGCCGATGCTCCGTGACAAGTACACGTCAGCGAGCTGCGCCAAGTGCCACGACCAGATCTTCGATCTCGATCGCCAGAAGACGGCGCCGCTGGCCGAGGCGAAGAATATCGTCGAAGGTCGCGAACTCTTCACGCGCGTCGGATGCATCAACTGCCACAACGTGGATGGCCTCTCCGATTCCCGCCGTGTCGGCACGGACCTGACGCATGTCAGCAGCAAGCTGTCGAGCGGCTTCATGGAACGCTGGATCGAGTACCCCAACAACTTCCGGCCATCGACGCGCATGCCGCACTTCTTCCATCAGGAAAATAACGTTAATTCCGCCGGCCGCGACGAGGATGGCTACAACGCCTTCGATCCCGAGCCCGAACTGCGAACCGAGACCGAGGTTCAGGCCATCGCGCACTACCTGAACGTCTTCTCGAAGCCCTGGGAGCCGCTGCCGACGCCGGAGGGTGTCGAGGGCGATCCAAAACGCGGCGAGGAGCTCTTCGTGTCGATCGGCTGTCTCGCCTGTCACGCGAACCTGGACGCCCACGACCCGCTCGACGACGACGGACGGACCTTTGGTGAGAAGTGGATCGTGAAGGACATCGCCGTCGAACGCGCCCGCGCGGAGGCCGATCGCGTCAAGCGCGTGGATGGACCGCCCAATGGCGCCGCCATCGAGGCGATGATCGAGGCCGAAATGGCCGGCGCGAAGGAAGCGTATGACGCGATGTCGAAGAACGATCGCGTTCGCTACGCGTCGCGGCGCTTCTCCCGATCCGAACGCATCAAGGCGATGACGATCGCGAAGACGGAGATGTTCGAGGCCGAGACGCAGGACAATCGAACGCCCAATCCTCTGCTGACCTACGTGCCGCCCGAGTTCACGATGCAGGGGCCCGAACTAAGTGGCCTCGGCACGAAGCTCATTCCCGATGCGGGCGATGACGCCCAGCAGGCCCATGGCAGGCAGTGGCTCTACAACTGGCTCCGCGATCCTCGGCACTATTCGTCCTACACGATCATGCCGAAGTTGTTCCGCGACAACTACTACCAGCTGGAGTCGCCCGACAATCAGCGAATGAAGAACGACCAGGACATCCTGGATGTCGCCGCCTACCTGCTGTCGCTGCGAAACGATGACTTCGACATGACTCGGATTGCGGACGACGACACGCATCGCGAGATGCGGGAAAATCTGATCCGCGAGCTGCTGGGTGGACAGAACACGAAGAGTGTTGTCGATATCTACCTCGCAGACGAATCGGGCGGAAACAACGACTTCGGTCCGCTGACCTCAGCGATCGTGAACCAGACGGCCGCCAGCTACGGTGGTGGCGACGAAGGAAAGCAGGCGGTCGCGGCCCTGATCGACACCCGATCGGGCTCGCTGGAAGAACGCCGCAAGCTCTTCCTCGGCATGAAGATGATCAGCCACTACGGCTGCTACGCGTGTCACACGATCAGCGGGTTCGAAACGGCGACGCGTCCCGGCACCGACTTGTCGACCTGGGCTCAGAAGTTCATGAGCCAACTCGACTTTGCCTTCTACTCGCCTGTGTTCGAGCATGAGCGCGAAGAGCGCCCTGAGATGTTCGCGAACACCTATCGCGGCGACCTGCCGGACAACGACCACATGATTCGCGATGTCGCTGAAACGACGGAGGATCTGCTCGCCCACATCGGCGGCAAGTCGTCGGACGCCGGCAACTTCCCGCAGGAGATCCACCACAATCACGCGTCCTTCGCCTACTACAAGATTCGCAACCCGCGCATCTGGGACCGCGGCAAGATCCGAAAGCCGTATGAGAAGATCAAGATGCCGAACTTCTACTTCACGGAAGAGGAAGCGACGGCGATCACGACTTACATTCTCTCGCGGCGCGACGCCGATGTGCGCGAGCCCGTCAAAATCGACTACGAGAACACGCCCGTTGGCCGCATCGCGAGCGGTCGCGCCCTGGCCAACCAGCTGAACTGCTACGGCTGTCATACGATCGAGGCGAACGTTCCGGCGACGATTCATCAGTACTACACGGACGACACGAGCGTCGACGACAACTTCCCGTTCGGCATCCGCTTCAAGCCGCCGCTGCTGTGGGGCGAAGGCGCCAAGATTCAGAACGACTGGTTGTTCAAGTTCTTCAACAACGTCGAGATGCTGCGGCCGTGGCTCAACGCCCGAATGCCGAGTTTCTACCTCTCCACGGACGACGCCACGCGCCTCGTGGAGTACTTCGCCGGCCTGACGCAGTACGAGGGCGGTGTCCTGAATGATGAACTGCTGCCGATCGCAAAGTACCTCCAGCAGGTGCACAGCGGCGACGCCACGAATGCGGATCCGAACTGGTTCGTGAAGGACCGGTTCGAGGAGCAGGCCGGCTTCCTGCGAAGCTACTCGCTGCGTCACAACCAGACTCGCGTTTACGATTTTGATGATACGACGGCCGAGAACGCCGAGGAGCGGGCCGACGCGCTGTCGCGCGGTTTCGACATCGCCCGTTCACGCGCTCAGTTCCTGAGTGGCGTGTTCGATGTTCCGTATCCCTTTACCGATCCGGCGCTGCATCAGTCGGACGATGAGCGATTCAAGCTGGGCGAAGCGTTCTTCTACGATCAGCGATGTCTTGCGTGTCACGTGGCGGGTGATCCATCCGTCCCGGGGACGACGACAGATATCAAGGCGCCGAACTTCGCGCTGACGTCGAAGCGCCTGCGCTATGACTGGGTCATCAACTGGCTCCAGAATCCGCAGGCCATTCAGCCGGGCGCCAACATGCCGCAGATCTTCCAGGACGGCGGCAGCGCCTACGCCCTGTTGTCCGGGGAGGATCGGACATCGAAGGAAGAGAAGTTCGGCAGCGAGATGGATGCGCAGGCGCACCTGCTCGTGGACTTCCTGTTCGAACTCGGCCATCGCAACTACACGGCGATCCAGCCCGGCGCGCTCGACCAGCCGGCGGGCGGTGACACGGGCGGCGGCGAGGAGATCGACTTCGACGCCGGCGGGGAGCAGCAGCCTGAAGAAGTCGAAGTGGACTTTTGATTCGGTTGCGGCCCACGCCGCAATCGCGGAATGAGACCTGGCTGTGACGCCGCGGGGCCTAACTTGGGCGGCCCGCGGGTGTCCGGGTCGGGGGACGGCGGGTTGCAAATCCGATGGCGCCCGCTACAACGTAGGATGTGTCGAGAGTTTACGACACAACGACAGAAGGAGTTTCATATGTTGCGAAAGCAGTGGTTTGCGGCGGCCCTGGCGGCCGTCATTGCGACGCAGGTCTTTATCGGCGCTGCGACGGCGGACAATGAGAAGGGCACGGGCGTCATTAAGGGCAAAGTCGTGTTCGACGGCAAAGTCAGCGCCGTCAAGGTCCCCATGACGGACCAGCAGTGCGCGACGCTCAACAAGGACAAGAAGCCGCCGGTCGTCGATCCGGGCAAGCTGGTCTACGCGAAGGACGGCAACACGGTTCCGGACGTCTTCGTTTACGTGAAGAAGGGCGCCGGCAAGTACGACGCGCCGAAGGAGCCCGTCGAGCTCGATCAGAAGGACTGCATGTATTCGCCGCACATCATCGGCATGATTGCGGGCCAGCCGCTGAAGATCGTGAACAGCGATCCCGTCAATCACAACGTGCATTCGCTCGCCAAGAAGAACGCCCAGTTCAACTTCGCTCAGCCGAAGCAGAACATGGAGAAGGTTCTCGAGGGCAAGGACACGTTCAACAAGCCGGAAATCGGCGTCAAGATCAAGTGCGACGTTCACAGCTGGATGTCGGCCTACGCCTTTGTTCTGACGAACCCGTTCTTCGACGTCACGAAGAGCCATCTGAACGACGGCGGCGACAGCGCCAAGCGCGGAACCTTCGAACTCAAGGAGCTGCCGGCCGGCAAGTACACGATCGAAGCCTGGCACGAGAACTTCGGCACGCTGACGCAGGATGTCGAGATCAAGGACGGCGAGACCAAGGAGATCGAGTTCAAGTTCTCCGAGAAGAGCGCCAAGGCGCCTGAAGTCCGCGAAGTGATCCTTGGCGCCGCGACGAGCGCCGACAAGGATGCGACGCCCGCCTGCTGCGCCGGCGCGTCACACGCGAAGACCGCTCACAACTGATTTCCATGAACGCCGGGGTTCGCCCCGGCGTTTTTTCAGCCGATGCGGAATTAGGACATTTGCGATACGATTCCGACGAATCGTCCGCCGTGTCCGCAGGCGTCGGCGATACCTAGAGATGCAAAGCGTGGCCCGGCTCCACGAGGGAGCCGGGCCTGTCCAGATAGTGGGAGACTGAGGATGGAACTGCTGGCACAGGCGGCCGATTTCGGTACCTATACGAATTGGATGCCGCCGAACTTGTCTGTGCATGGCGAGAGAATCGATACCCTGATCGATATTCTCCATTACTTCATGGCCGTGTTGTTTGTCGGCTGGGGTATCTTCTTCGCGTATTGCCTCGTGCGATTCCGCGCCGGCGCTGCGGGGCAGGCCCAGTACCATCCCGTCAGCGGCAAGGTGTCGAAGTACGCCGAAGTCGGCGTTGCGATCTTCGAGGCCGTCCTGCTGCTCGGCTTCTCCATTCCCGTCTGGGGCGAATACAAGAATAACCCGCCCGCCGCCGACGAACGCATCGAGGTTCGCGCCATCGGCGAGCAGTTCCAGTGGAACTTTCATTACCCCGGACCCGACGGCGTCTTCGGTCGCACCAACGCCGAATTCATCGATAACGTCGGCAATACCGTGGGCCTCGATCCGAATGATCCGGCCGGCAAGGACGACATTCAGACGATCGGCGAACTGCACCTGCCCGTCGGCAAGCCGATCTACATTCGCATTACGTCGAAGGACGTCATCCACAGCTTCGCCATCCCGACGATGCGCGTGAAGCAGGACGCGATTCCCGGCATGGAAGTCCCTGTCTGGTTCACGATCAAGGAAGGCGCGACGACGAAGAACCTCCTGAAGTCCAAGTCGATGAACGAGGACTTCGACACGGCCAAAGTCACGTGGTATCGCCTGCGACATCATGTCGCCTCGAAGGACTACACCGGCAAGGCCGGCCAGGTTGTCCTTGCGGCCGGCGATGGTCTCGGCCTCAGCCGCGACGCCGGCGAGAAGAAGCTCAGGGAGCTGCGCGACAACGGCGTGACGACGATCAACATGCATCCGGCCAATCCGCTGGAAGTCATCTGCGCCCAGCTGTGCGGGAACAGTCACTTCAAGATGAAGGCGCAGTTGTTCACGTATGACGACGCTGGCTACGAGGCGTGGAAGAAGAGCACGGTGCCGGAAGTCATCGAGGACTTCTGATCCGCCGGAAGATCAGGGCGTCGATTGTTGAAAGTTAACCCGGCATGCCGCCGGCATGCCCGAAAGTCATCGTTCATCGTTCGCGGGGAATGTCGCGAGCGGAATTCAGAACAGGCGTTGAAGAGGACGCTGCCATTATGAGTGACCATAGCCACGACCTGCCGTTCTGGAAGAAGTACATCTTCTCCGTTGACCACAAGGTCATCGGCATCCAGTACACGATCACGGCCCTGTTGTTCCTGGCCTTCGGGTTCGGACTGATGCTGGTAATGCGCTATCAGCTGGCCTATCCCAATCAGCCGCTGCCCGGCGTTGTCGCCAGTGTGCTGAGCGAGCCCGTCGTGGGTGAAGTCGTCATCAACGAGGCGACGGGGGAGACGGGCAAGATCCTGACGGGTGACGGCTACAACGCCTTCGGCGCCATGCACGGCACAATCATGGTCTTCCTCGCCATCGTGCCCCTCGCCGTCGGTGGCTTCGGCAACTTCGTCCTGCCGCTGCAGTGCGGCGCCCCGGACATGGCCTTCCCCCGGCTGAACATGGCGAGCTACTGGACCTATCTGCCGGGCGGCATCCTGATGCTCTTCGGCTTCTTTGTGAAAGGGGGGGCGGCGAACAACGGCTGGACCTCCTATCCGCCGCTGTCCATCATCACGCCGACGCTCGGCCAGACGATCTGGCTCCTCGGCATGGTCATCCTGATCACGTCGTCGCTGCTGGGCAGCGTCAACTTCATCGTGACGGCCGTTCAGCTTCGCGTGCAGGGGCTCAGTTTCTTCCGGCTGCCGTTCTTCGTCTGGGCCCAGCTCGTCACGTCGTTCCTGCTGCTGCTCGCCTTCCCGCCGCTTGAAGCCGCGGGCCTGCTCCAGCTCATGGACCGTGTGGCGGGGACGAGCTTCTTCGATCCGGGCGGCCTGATCATCTCCGGCGTCGAACGCAACACGGCCGGTGGCGGCAGCCCGCTGCTCTGGCAGCACCTGTTCTGGTTCCTGGCCCATCCGGAAGTGTACGTCCTGATCCTGCCGGGGCTCGGCATCATCGCCGAAGTCATCGCCAACAACACGCGCAAGCCGCTGTGGGGTTACAAGTCGCTCGTTTACTCGGCGATCTTCCTCGGATTCATGTCGTTCATCGTCTGGGCCCACCACATGTTCATGACGGGCATGGGGACGACGCTCAGCACCTTCTTCCAGGCGACGACGATGATCATCTCCGTGCCCAGCGTCATCATCCTGACGTGCCTGGTCATCAGCCTCTGGGGCGCCAAGATCCGATTTACCACGCCGATGCTCTTTGCCCTGTCATTCCTGCCGATGTTCGCCATCGGTGGTCTGACGGGTCTGCCGCTCGGCCTGACGGCGTCGGATATCCACCTGCATGACACGTATTACGTCATCGGTCACTTCCACTACGTCGTGGCGCCCGGAACGATCTTCGCGATGTTCGCGGGCATCTACTACTGGTTCCCGAAGGCGTCCGGCCGAAAGATGAACGAGTGGCTCGGCCGCATTCACTGGCTGGGTTCCTTCATCTTCATCAACGCCGTTTTCATGCCGTTCTTCTTCATGGGCATGGCCGGCGTGCTGCGACGACAGTTTGACCAGACGGAAACCCTGCATGGCGCCGCCGTCCAGGGGCTCAGCGTGATGGCGACATGGGGCGCCATCGGCCTCGCGCTTTCGCAGCTTCCGTTTGTAATCAACTTCTTCTGGAGCATGTTCGCCGGCGAACGCGTCGGCGCGAATCCCTGGAAGGCGACGACGCTCGAATGGACAGCGCCCTCGCCGCCGCCGCATGGCAACTTCGACGCCGTGCCTGTCGTGGCTCGCGGTCCCTACGAGTACAGCGTGCCGGGTGAAGACGAAGATTTCTCGATGCAGGCGACCGCCTGACCTTTGTTTCGATAGGAGACGCAAACGTTGTCTGCAACGGTTATTCCATACGATGTAAAGCCGCATCCCCTGACGGGGATGTACAACGGCAAGTTCGGCATCTGGCTGTTCCTTGCCTCTGAAATCATGCTGTTCGGCGCGCTGTTCTCGACCTACGTCCTGCTGCGCGTCGGCGCCCCTGAGGGAACGTGGCCGATCGCCGGCGCCGCCACGACGCGCGGCGACGAGATCCTGAACGTTGCGCTGGCGGCCCTGAACACGGCCTTCCTGATCACGTCATCCGTCACGATGGTCCTGGCCTGGGCCAATCTGAAGATGATGAACTTCAAGAAGGGCCAGACGATGCTGCTCGTCACGGTCCTGCTGGCCAGCGCGTTCCTCGTCGTCAAGTACTTCGAGTACAACGCCAAGTTCCATCACTACGCCGTCACGTTCAACGAGCATTTCGAACACGAAGGTGTGGAGAGCAATACGTTCACGGCGACGACGCCCGCGGGCACGACGAAGACGATCCACTACCTCCACGGCCATGTCGAATCGACGAAGAAGAACGCGGAAGGTGTGATCGAAAGCTATGAATTCCTGCCTGACGCCGAGCACGGGCACGGCGATGCGGCAACCCACAAGGCCGTCGAAATTCCGGCGTCCGAGATCGCCCGTATCACGAACTACGGCCCGGGCGGAAGCACCTTCCTCGGCTGCTACTTCGTGATCACAGGCCTTCACGGTCTGCACATCATCGGCGGTATCGTCGTCATGCTGTACTTCCTGGCGACGGGCTCGAAGATGTGGAAGACGCAGCCCGACAAGTACGCCAACCGGATCGAATGCACAGGTCTTTACTGGCACTTCGTCGACCTCGTCTGGATCTTCCTGTTCCCCGTGTTGTACCTGCTGTAGGAGAAGGCGATGGGTTCTTCCGCACACGAAATACAGAGTCACCTGAAGAAATACTACATGGTCTTCGGCGCGCTGCTCGTCCTGACGGGCGTGACGGTCGCCGTCGCGGAGATGCATGTGTCGATCGGCATGGCGATTGTCATCGCGCTCTTCGTTGCAAGCATCAAGGGAACGCTCGTCGCGTGCTACTTCATGCACCTGATGGAAGAGCGCAGCATGATCATGTGGATCCTCGCGCTTTGTGCATTCTTCTTCCTGCTGCTGCTGCTGTTCCCCGTCTTTACCGTCGGAGAACAAATCGGCGGTCTGGCGGAACCGATGCGTGGGCTCAGCCCGCAGTAAAGGGGGATTGGCATGTCGCTCAAGGCCTTTCATGTTTTCTTCGTGGCGATATCGATTCTGATGTGCGTCAGCCTCGGCGTGTGGGGCGTTCGGGGCGGCGCGGATTCGACGCTGATGATCTCCATGGCGGCCGCCGGGTTCGGCGGGGCCGTGGCGCTCTCTGTTTACGGCGTCTGGATGCTCAGGAAACTCAAGCGGTTCAGCTATGTTTGATCGAATGCGTCATCTGATGAGCCGGCGAATGCCGGTTCTGCTCGTCGCCGCCGCAATGGTCCTGACGCGGGCGTCGGAGCTCTTCGCGTGCAGCGTATGCCAGGGCGATCCGAACTCCAAGCTCGTCCAGGGCGCGGAAGCCGGCGTCCTTTTTATGGTCGTCGTCACCTACGGACTGCTCCTCAGCATGGTCGGTCTCGGCGCGACGTGGTTTGTGAGACAGCGCCGCAGGCTGACGCGCGTGAACAAGGGCGCTGCAATGGAATCGACCGACGAATCGACGAATCAGGACGTCGAGCGCTGAACCGTGTCTCGTCGCGGGACGTCAAAGTCTGCACATGAATCCGCAATCCCCCGAGTTTGCAGCAACGTCGGCCAGCGCCGGCATAAGGCCCCAAAAAGGTCTCCACGTCTTCGCGTGCATCCTTGTCGTGTTGACTGTCGGGTTGATTGTCGCCGGCGCCATGGTCACGAGCACCGGCAGCGGTCTTTCCGTTCCGGACTGGCCGACGACCTACGGCGAAAACATGTTCCTGTTCCATCCGAGCAAGTGGGTGGGCGGCATCTTCTACGAACACAGTCATCGGCTCTTCGCATCCACGATCGGATTTCTCACGATCATCCTGGCGATCCTTGCGCAGATCCGCGGCAATCGAAAGTCCATACGAGTGCTTGGCTGGGTGGCGCTCGCCGTCGTCATCGCGCAGGGCGTGCTGGGCGGAATGACAGTCAGGTTCATGCTGCCCACATGGATCTCGACGTTCCACGCCTGCCTTGCCCAGACGTTTCTCTGCATTCTCACGACGATCGCCGTCCTGACGCACCCGCGCTGGGAAACGGCCTCGGCGAGACCGGCTCGCCCTTTGCCGCTCGCGCCGCTCGTCCTCGTCATAGTGATCTTCTGTCAGTTGCTGGCCGGCGCCCTCATGCGGCACACGGAATCCGGCCTTGCCGTGCCGGACTTTCCACTGGCCTACAACCAGGTACTGCCGAGCCTGACAGACGAGGCCGTGACGCGCTATAACGACATTCGCGCCTTCGACTACATGATGTCGCCGGTCACGAAGTCGCAGATCATCGCGCATCTTGCTCATCGTGTCGGGGCCGTCCTCGTGGTTCTTGCCGTGATCGCCAGCGTCGTTTCGATTCGACGGAACTTTCGCGGCGACGCCACGGCGAACAAGGCGATCGCCTGGATCGTCCTGCTGGTCGCCATTCAGGCCACGCTCGGCGCCTACACCATCTGGACCATCAAGCTGGCCCTCGTCGCCACGGCGCATGTCGCCGTCGGCGCCGCGACGCTCGGCGTCGCCTGGCGCTGCTTCCTCCTGACGAAGTTCGCTGACCGGCGATTGCCGAGTACGTCCGTCGATCGGGCGGCGCCGCTTGACAATGCGCTCATTCAGGGAGCCGTCGCATGAATCAGGGACCGAACGAGCAGCGAGACGGCGTCGCCGCCGGCGTGGGGTCTTCATTGGATACCGCCGCGCCATCGATCCTGTCAATCGCGCGCGCCCGCATCGCGGACTTCCTGGAGCTGGCCAAGTTTCGCCTGAGCCTGCTGGTGCTCGTGGTGGCGGCCGCGGGCTATTGTCTGGGATCAAGCGGCGCCATCGACTTCGTCAGCCTCGGCCACACGGTCATCGGGATCGCGCTCGTCGCATTTGCGGCGAACGCCATCAACCAGGTGATCGAGCGGGAATTCGATGCAAAGATGCTTCGCACGCGGAACCGGCCGCTGCCCTCGGGGCGCGTGTCCGTCGCGGAGGCGCTGGTGTTCAGCGGCCTCTGTGCCGCCGGCGGAATCATCTGGCTGGACGCCTTCGCCAACACGCTTGCCGCGTCGCTCGCGGCCCTGACCCTGTTTACCTACGTCTGGCTGTACACGCCGGCGAAACGCCTGACGGCGCACAACACGCTCATCGGCGCCATCCCCGGCGCGCTGCCGCCCGTCATCGGGTACGCCGCCGCGTCCGGCTCGCTGACAATCGAAGCGGCGCTGCTGTTCCTGATTCTCTATTTCTGGCAGATGCCGCACTTCTATGCGATCGCCTGGATGTATCGCGAAGACTACGCCCGCGGCGGCTATCGCATGCTCAGCGTCACGGATCCGACGGGCCTGGCCGTCTCGCGTCAGTCGCTCCTCTACATGGGGCTGCTGATCCTGGCGACGTTGCTGCCCGCCGTCTTCGCGGGATGGCCCGTTGTCTATCTCTGCGGCGCCGGTTCCGTCGGTTTCTGGCTCGGTGTGTTCGTCGTGCGTTTCGCCACCGATCGTACCCGCGCCAACGCCCGCGCCGTGCTGCTCGCGTCCATCGCGTATCTGCCGGCGCTGGTGCTGCTCCTGCTGCTCACGCGATCGGTCTCGTAGCCAACGCCTTTCTGACGCCTACAATCTCCGAGTCGCCTGTGAGAGGATGATCCGGAAAATCACGATCGATTCGGCGCCCATGATCAACGTCAGCAACATCTCTTTCCGTTACGGCGATCGCACCGCCCTGAGCGGTGTCTCCTTTGAGGTAGGCGCTGGCGAGGCGTTCGCACTGCTCGGGCCGAACGGCAGCGGCAAGACAACGCTCTTTCGCATTCTCAGCACGCTCCTCGCGCCACAAAGTGGTTCGGCCAGTATCGACGGACTCGATGTCGTTTCGCAGCGCGTCGGTGTTCGAAGTCGTATGGGCGTTGTCTTTCAGTCGCCCAGCCTCGATGTCCATCTGACAGTTCGGGAGAACCTGACACACGCGGGACATCTGTATGGCCTGTCCGGCGCCTCGCTTGCCGAACGCGTTTCGGAATCGCTCGACGCCGTCAGACTGGCGAATCGCGCCGACGATCGCGTGAAGACGCTGTCCGGCGGCATGCAGCGCCGCGTTGAACTGGCGAAATGCCTGCTTCATCATCCGCGCGTTCTGATCCTCGACGAACCCAGCACGGGGCTTGATCCGAGGGCCCGCGATGAATTCTGGTCGCTCCTGAACGAGGCGAGAGCGCAGCGCAACACGACGATCCTTGTCACGACGCACCTCATGGACGAGGCGGACGGCTGTGATCGCGTCGCCATCTTTGATCGCGGCAAGCTCGTCGCCTGCGACACACCCGACGCCCTGAAGCGCCGAATCGGCGGCGATTGCGTGACGGTCGACTGTGCGGATTCGTCGGCGCTGTCCGAGGAAATCGCAGGTCGCTTCGCGGATCTCAAGTGCACGAAGGTCAATGGCATGGTTCGCATCGAAAGCCCGAACGCATCGCGGCTGGCGACGGACCTGCTGCGGGATTTCGGTGATCGCGTTCGCTCTGTCACGATCGGGCGCCCGACGCTGCACGACGTGTTTATTCATGAAACAGGCCATCGATTCGAAGACGAAACGCGGGAGGGCGATCAATGAATGAGCGCGAGGCGCCAGTCGCCCGGTCCCGATTGCTGACGCCGGCCTGGTCATTGGCGCGACGGGAGATCACGCGATTTCTTCGGCAGCGCAGCCGCATCATCGGCGCCGTCGGAACGCCGCTGATCTTCTGGCTCCTTTTTGGCGGCGGCATCGGCAGCTCGTTCAAAGTGGAGCAGCTTGGAGAGTCATACCTCGAGTACTCCTATCCCGGTGCGATCGCGTCGATCCTGCTGTTCACGGCGATCTTCTCGATGATCTCGATCATTGACGATCGCAGCGAGGGATTCATGCAGGGCGTGCTCGTGGCGCCCGTTTCTCGAATGGCGATCGTGCTTGGCAAAGTGGCCGGGGCCTCGGTCCTGGCCGTCGGGCAGGCCGCCATCTTCCTGCTGCTCGCGCCGATTGCCGGGCTGAAGCCCGGCTTGCTGGAGATTGTCGAGACCTTTGCCGCCATGATCCTGCTGTCGATCGCCGTCTGCGGTCTCGGCTTCTGGATAGCCTGGCGCATGGAATCGACGCAGGGATTCCACGCCGTGATGAATGTCGTCCTGATGCCCATGCTCGCGTTGTCGGGCGCCTTCTTCCCGATGAGCGGGGCGTCTCGCGCCATCGTCTGGCTGATGCGGCTGAATCCGATGACCTACGGCGTGTCCCTGATTCGGGCGGCGCTGCTCGGCAAGGGCACAGATGAGGCGACAGGACTGAATGTGATGACCGCCCTTGGCGTCACGCTGGCGTTCACCATCGTGATGCTGGCGTTTTCGATTCGCGCCGCCTCCCGGGAGGCGAAACACGCCCTCGCCTAGCCGATTTTCGGGGATTCGCGAAGCGATTTTGTCGGCGTCGCCGGCATCGCCTAGAATTCTGATCGTCGCCGCAATCCGTCCGGGCGTCGCCAGAAAAGACCAGACAAGATCCGACATGACCACCATCGAATCGCCCAGTCATTCATCCACACGCCCTGATACTCAAGCGGACCCGCAGACCGAGCTGCGTCCCGGCCGATGGTTCTGGCTGGGCATGCTGTTCTCGCTGGCGGCCGTCGGCGGCGTCGCCTATCTGCAATACGCACGCGTCAACGACGCGAGGACGAGCCCCTATACGCCCGCGGGGGCATTGCCCGTCATTGCCCAGCTGCCCGACTTTGCGTTGACGGAGCGGAGCGGCAGAACGATCACGCTTGAAGACCTCAGGGGCCGCGTCTGGATTGCGGACTTCATCTTCACGACCTGCGGCGGTCCGTGTCCCATCATGACGAGTCGCCTCGGCGATTTCATGCAGACGCTGAAGGAGAAGAATATTCCTCGCGTCTCCGCCGTGTCGTTCACCGTGGATCCGGAAACAGACACGCCCGAGGTATTGCGCGAATACGCCACGATGAAGCTGGCGGACGACTTCGACTGGCTCTTTCTCACGGGGAGCCAGAAGGCGCTTTTCGATCTGAGCGTCAGGGGCTTCATGCTGCCGGCGCAGAAGTCGGAGGAGGGCGGAGACCATGGCGTCGATCATTCGCCCAGATTTATCCTGATCGACCAGAAAGGTCGCATCCGCGGGTACTACGAAGTCGTCACGAATGAGGAAATCCTCGCGATGGAGCCGGGGCGCTTCATCGGTAAGCCAATGAACCCGGATACCAAGGCGCGGCTCATCGACGACATCATGAAGCTGCTTCGCGAGGAGGCCCAGGGCCGGTGAGTGTCTCAGATTTTCCGCACCTCAACGCCGCGCTCAATGCGCTGGCGGCGACGCTGATCGTGATGGGTTGGGTGTTCATCAGGAACAAGCAGGTCAACGCCCATCGCAACTGCATGTTGCTGGCGATCGTGGTCTCCACCGCTTTTCTCGTCTGCTACCTGGTCTACCATTACCAGGCGGGCAGTCGCGTCTTTCCGGATCGAGGATTCATCCGAGCCGTCTATCTGACGATCCTCGGAACACATACGGTCCTTGCCATCGCCGTACCGTTCCTCGTCGGGATCACGGTCTACCACGCTCTGAAGGGCCAGTTAGCCAAACACCGGCGCATTGCGAAGTGGACGCTGCCGATCTGGCTGTACGTTTCCGTCACGGGCGTCGTCGTCTATTTCATGCTCTATCAGATGTACGAGGTGTAGCGTCGCCGACGAAGCTACTTCACGGCCTTGTCGATCAGGGCTTTCAGATAGTCCCTGGGCTGCAGGCCGACATGCGTGTCGACGGGTTTGCCGTCGCGAAAGAACATGACCGTCGGAAGGGCGCGAATGCTGTATTTCGACTTCGTCCTGACGGCATGATCGGTATTGAGCTTCGCAAAAAGCACGTCGCCGTCATATTCCTTCGCCAGCGCCTTGAGGATCGGCGCCAGCAGTTTGCAGGGTCCGCACCAATCCGCGTAGAAATCCACGACGACGAGTCGATCGGATTTCAGCACCACCTCCTCGAAGTTGGAATCGGAGAGCAGGACCACTTCCGTCGTCCCTTTGGGTTTGGGTTTGGGTTGGGTGGGCTTTGCCGCGTCTTTCGCGGCGCCGGCGACCTGCGTCGGCTTTTGCGAATTCCGCTCGCCGGAAGCGTTCGACTCGCGATTGCAGGCGGACGGGATGGACAGGAGTCCGGCGGCGAGCAACGTCAGTACAAGGGCGCGACAGGTCATGTCCTTTGATTCCTCCAACAGGGCCTTTCACGACGAATTCCCAGGCGCCGTGCTCTGATTGCGGGAACCAACGAGACGCCCTCGGCATGATCGAATCACACATTCTATCGGCGACGCCGTCGACTTTCATGGTCAAACCGAGGCCCGTCTCTGCAGGATGAGCCGGCGCCGGCCACGTCCGCATTCCGAAATCCCCCTGGTCGGGCCGCGGGGGCGCAATACCTGCTTGTCGCTGGCGGGCGGGTCATCGATCCCGTCCAGAGCCTCGCCGCCACCTGCCGATATCAAGTGAAGGTACGTGCCCACAATCGCCACCGCCGCGCCAAGTGACGCCACCAGCGCCACTTGCGGCGGCGCAATACGGGCCTAGGATTCGCCGATTCCAACTGCGGGGCGACACTTGGCTGAAGAATCGAGAAGATCGCAGATCCTGAAGAATTGCCGACTCGTCGGTGGCGTCGTCTTTTGCGCATTCGCCTGGATGTCCATCCTGACATTCAGCGATCTGGACTGGCCGAACCAGGCGGTCTGGCCGCATCCGGCGCCCGCGTTCAACGCCTGCGGCAAGGCCGGCGCGTGGTTCGCGTTCCAGTTCATCCATTACCTTGGCGTCGGCGTCTACCCGCTCTTCTTCCTGCTGACGGTTGCCGCCGTGGCCCAGCTCCTCAAGCGGGAGATTCGAGATCTTCCGCTACGCGCGACGGGCGCCATGCTCCTGATCGTCGTCACAGCGACGGCCGCGGCGCTGATCGACGCGACCCCTGAAGACGGCCTCATCGAAGGACGCGGTGGCATTGTTGGCGCCGCGATTGCGAATCTGCTCAAGACCTACCTCGAGACCTTCGGCAGCACGCTCGTCGTCGCGACGGTCTATATCGTCGGGTTCATCCTGACGGCCGACGAACTGATGGCCAGGCTTCCGCCGGCGATCGGCCGCCTTCGCGAAACCATTGTGCAGCTGTTTGGCGCATGGCGAAAGGCGGGACAGGTTCGGCGGAGTGAGAAACCGATGATCGGCGCCGGCAACAACGCCACGAATACGCGGCCGAGTCGGACCCGGGCGACCAGGAAAGCCACTGCCGCCGAAGAGGCGATCGAGGAAGCGCCGGCTGAGCCGACAGACGCCGAAGTCTTCGATGAAGACGAGTACGTCGATGAGGAGGAAGAGGCGTACGACGAGGACGAAGACGAGGATGAAGAGTACGACGACGAGGATGAGGAATACGAAGACGAAGAAGAAACAGAGGAAGAGGAGATCGAGGCGGGCGTCGAGGGTGAAGGCGACGACACGCCCATCAACCGCGATCTGATCATCCGCATGCTGGGTCGCGAGCGCAACCGCGAAACCAAGAAAGAGAACGCCTGGCCGAAGGAGCTTGGCGATTACGTTCTGCCGCCGCTTGATCTGCTCGGTGAACCCGAAATTCACTACAACGAAACGCAGGAGACAGTCGTCCGCGAGAAGGCGGAGATCCTCGAACGCACGCTGCGCGAGTTCAAGATTGACGTCCGCGTCGTCGAAATCGACACGGGCCCCGTCATCACGATGTTCGAGCTCGAACTGTCGGCAGGAACCAAGGTCAGCCACATCAGCTCGCTGTCGAACGACATCGCTCGCTCGCTCAAGGCGCCGGCCGTCCGCGTCGTCGCGCCGATCCCGGGGAAGAACACTGTCGGTATCGAGGTGCCGAACACGGACAAGGAAAAGGTCCGCCTGCGCGAACTGATCATGCTCGGCGGTGTCAAGCCGACGAAAATGGCGCTGCCCGTCTTCATTGGCAAGGACGCCAGCGGCAACCCGCTGATTCAGGACATCGCGTCGATGCCGCACATGCTGATCGCGGGCACGACCGGCTCAGGTAAGTCCGTCGCCATTAATACGCTCATCATGTCGCTGCTGATGACGCAGCGACCGGACCATACGAAGCTCATTCTTGTCGATCCGAAGGTTGTTGAGCTCTCGGTCTTCAAGGAAATCCCGCACCTGATGTGCCCGATCGTCACGGACATGCAGAAGGCCGAGGCGATTCTGGAGTGGGCGACTCAGAAGATGGACGAGCGGTACGAACTGCTTGCCGAGGCGGGCGTTCGTGACATCAAGTCCTTCAACAATCTGCCGAAGGAGCGGATCTACGAACGATTCCAGGCCGAGACGGACGAGGAGAAGATGCAGGTCCCGACGCACCTGCCGTATATCGTCATCGTCATCGACGAACTGGCCGACCTGATGATGACCAACGGCAAGGATGTCGAGCAACACCTCTGCCGACTCGCCCAGAAGAGCCGCGCCGTCGGTATTCACCTGATCGTGGCCACGCAGCGTCCCCAGGCGAACGTTGTGACAGGTCTGATCAAGTCAAACCTGCCGACGCGCATGGCGTTCCGCGTCGCGAGCCGTCTGGATTCTCGCATCGTGCTTGACCAATCCGGCGCCGAAGTGCTGCTGGGACAGGGCGACATGCTCTTCCTTCCGCCCGGCTCCAGCAAGGTCGTTCGATCGCAGGGGACGTGGATCGAAGACGATGAAATGCACGCCGTCCTCAAGGACCTTTCCGGGAAGGCCAAGCCGCAGTTTCATCACGAACTGCAGGGCCTGCGTCCAAAGGGAGAAGGGACCGGCGGCGAGCGGGATCCGCTCTTCGACAAGGCCGTCGACATCATCGTGCGAAGTCGGCGCGGCAGTGTCAGCCTGCTGCAGCGAAAGCTCACCATCGGCTACTCGCGCTCAAGCCGCCTGATCGAGCAGATGGCGGAGGCCGGGCTCGTGGGCGACTACAAGGGGAGCCAGGCGCGCGAGGTGCTGATTACGGAAAAGGAATGGGCCGCCATCAGGAATCAGCGCGACAAGGATCTGGACGAGGACCTTTACCAGGCGGACCTGGATGCGGACGATGACGACGTCTACGGTTCCGCCGACCTCAGTGAAGAGGTCGAAACCTCCTGATTCAGGTGCGGCGAATCGCATTGCGCGATCGACGTCGCGACAATCCCAGACTGTAAAAAAGAACAATGCGAACCAGTGAACAGGTTCGCATCATTCGAATCGTCTGGAAACCAGAGCGTCTTCGTTAAGACAGCGCGGATTCAAGTTCTCGCAGCTTCACGCGCGCTTCGGCGCGCGCCGCTTCGATCAGGTCCGTCAACTCGTGCAGGTGCAGCGCGCCAAGGTTGATTCCCGCCACTGATCGCGAGGCCGCGCTACCCCGCTTGTTCTTGCTTCCCGGCGGTCGTCCTCGACGTCGACCGGAGGTCTTTGCCGGCTTGGACGCCGACTTGACGCCGTGACTGCTCATGTGGCGCGCGAGATGTGCGGGCATCGAGAATTTTCGATCGCACTTCGGGCAACTTAGATTCTTCGCCATAGTAAACTCACCCTTTTTGAAAAAGAAAAAACCACCCCTTACTCATGACATACAGTAAATGCGTGAAAAAGAGCTGTAAACCCCTGGGGGAAGGAGCGATGCGACTGCCGACTGCATAAAATTTATGTCGTTGACGTGCGTGTCCTGGCGCGACAGTGAATGAACAGGGCGAATGTCGCCGCCAGGTGTGCGAATGCTCTCAGTCGGCGTGCGATCCACAGTATGGCAAACGACGTCGTGGCAGTGGGATCCTGCAACATTCCGGCGCCTCGCCAGATTGCCCAGGTTCCCTTTTTTGAAATGACACGCGAGTGACGTTTGCGGATGAATCGCGTCGTTATTCGCCCGCGGCTTTCCAGCCGTAGGGAATGTACTCACGATCGAATCCGCCATCGTCATAGAGATTGACAATGGCGTAGCCTTCGTCGAATTCCTGGTGCCGGCCTTTCCACCAGGCGCCGGATACGGCGCCGTTGCACAGGTATGTGACACCCGAATAGTCGACTCGATCGACGAGATGCAGATGTCCGCTCAGGCAGACTTTGACATTCGGATGCTGATTGAAGAGGTTCTTGATCCGTCGGGCGTCAATATGAATCCAGGCGCCCGGGACCTTCCAATCGCCTGTTTCCTCGCATTCTCCGTCGAAATACGCCGCCGCCGACAGGATCGGGATATGTGAGAGAACAAGGACAGGGGTTGATTTCGGTGTCTTCGCCAGGTCGTCGGCCAGCCAGACGAACTGCGCTTCGTCCAGTCGCGCCTTGTATCCCTCGCCGTCGGGAAACGTGCTGTCCAGAACGATGAAATGCCAGCCGGCCCGATCGAAACTGCGATAGCGATTCGAAATTCCAAACTCGTCCACGGCCCATTTCTTGCCGTAGAGATCCTCATTCCCCGTGCAGCCGCTCTTGGACTTTGTCCATCCCCAGACGTCGTGATTGCCGATGCAGTGCTCGATCGGCAGGGAACATTCGTCCTTCAGAACCTGCTTCCAGAGATTCCACTGAAGCCGCGTTCGGGACTTGTCCTTCGCCAGCGAGTCCATGATGGAGTCGCCGCCGTTGAGAATGATATCCGGCTTGTCCTTCAGGGATTGAACGTGATGCAGGCATGCGATCAGTCCCTTGTCCGCCATACGCTCTGGCTGAATATGCACATCGGTAAGGTGCGCAATGCGCAGCACGCGCCTTGTCGATCTTTTCTTGTCGTCAGCGAGCAGCGAAGACCCGCCACTCAGGCCGGCGACGGCCATCGCGCCTCCGAGCGTCGACTTGAGCATATCGCGTCGGTTCAGGTCAGTCGGCATGATGCGTCTCCCCGTGGTCAGTCCCAGTTGGCGGTCCGAACCCCTGGCAGGATACTCAACGAGGTCCGCAAAGAACAGCGTCCCGTTTGTGAAAACACGATGAATCCGATGGTCCGCGGCGCAAAACAATCGGGCGCTGAATCCCGTCCCGACGTCATGACGAAATGAATCCTGTACCGTGACTCATGACCGTCCGAAGGGCGCAATCAGCGGGATGTCAAAGGGAACTGCGTTAGTGTATTCAGCGTGGGAGCGCCGGATTTGACGACGTACGTGACATCGAAAATGGAATCAGATCGCAGCGACGGCGTCGAGATGGTCCGCAGTGACAGTGATCCGGGGGCCAGCCGGCTTCGGGCGTCCATTTTCGTTGAGCGCCCGATTGAGGAGGTATTCGCCTTCTTCTCGAACGCGCACAATCTTCAGCGCATCACACCTCACTACCTGGAGTTCAACATTCTGACGCCGGCGCCGATTGATATGCGAGAAGGCGCCCTGATTGACTACAAACTCCGCGTGAGAGGAATTCCGATTCGCTGGCGAACCCGGATCAGCGAATGGGCGCCGCCATATCGATTTGTGGACGAGCAGATCAGGGGGCCTTACCGCCTTTGGCGCCACGAACACCGATTCGAATCCGAAAATGGCGGCACGCGCGTCCGGGACGACGTCACATTCCGTCCGATCGGCGGCGCCCTGATGACATGGCTGTTTGTGGGGCGGGACGTCAGACGTATCTTCGAATACCGCTCCAGCGTCCTGAGTCGCATCTTTGCCGAAGAGTCGTCCTCTTAGCAGCCGCCGTCCAGGAGGCAGGTCACGAACGCCGCAATGTCGCTCATGTCCGTCTGCGAATCGTTGTTGAAGTCGCCGGCCGCCGCGCTGCACCCGGCGTAGTTCATTTCGTAGCCGCTCGGATCCGAGATCGCCATCGAGAACGCCGCCAGGTCGGCGCCATCCACGCGTTCATCGCAGTTCAGATCGCCGGCAATGATCGGCCGCGGTGTCTGATAGGCGCGAATCGTGTAGCCTGCGTCGCAGACGACGAGAATGCCGTCATCTCCCATGGCCGGGCCACCTCGCCCGATCTCCGCGACAACGTCCTCCCACCACAGCGTCTGCAGATCGGCGGAGTAACAGACGATGCGCCCCACGGCGAGGCCGCCGTTATCCACGGTCCCGTTGTTCACATAGACGCGCCCGGAGACATCGATCAGAAACTGGAAGTTCGCCGGCATGGCCTGGATGTCCAGGACCGGCTGCGGTGTGCGATGGATGACGGCGCCCCAGTCGGGATCGATCGCGATGATGTGTCCGTCGGGGGCGATCGTGTAGACGAGCTCGTTGGGGCCGACGGCGTTGGTTCCGAAGACGGACGCGCCCATCGGCACGCGCCACTTCTGGACCAGGGCGACACCCGTCTCTTCAAACGCCACGAGCGCCTCGCCGACGCGATTGGCGTAGAGTGTTCCGTCGGGACCGACCATCGGGCTCGCGTGCTGCGCCAGGCCGGACGCCGAATCGATCGGGCCCGTGTGATACTTGAACGCGCCCGTGGAGAGTGAATAGGCCCGTACGCCGATTCCCCCCGTGACGACACCCCATACATAGACACGATCCGTCGCGTCGCAGACGGCGGGGGCGCCACCGTTGCTGGCGGCGACCGTGAACGGCGCCTGCCAGAGTGTCAGGCCGGTGTTCTTGTCGACACGGGCCAGGCGATGTGTCGAGCCGTTCACGTCACGCAGGTTGCAGATGATGTCACCGTTGGCGGCGAATGCGATTGTCTCCGACGCGCTGTGATGCACGAGATGCTGCGACGTCCAGATGATGTCGCCCGTCGCAGGATCCACGGCGTACATCGAATCGGGCTTCGGCGAGCCGTCGCCGCAGCGGCTGACATAGACCTGTCCGTCGCGAACGCCCAGCACGCGATTGCTCCAACCGGGATGGGCCGGGTTGACGGGGAGCTGCTTTGTCCAGAGTCGGGCGCCGGTATGCAGATCAAACGCCTCGATGACTGAGGACCCGGAGATGTCGAACACGTTGGGAACGCGACTCGTGAAGACGTAGTCGCCCCAGACGAACGGCATGTCCGCCCAGACGGCGTTCGTCGCGCTCGTCGCGTCTGTTTCCCACAGTACATCCGCGTTCGTCGGGCCTCGCTGAAGGGCCACGCTGTTTCGCGCGGAGTTCCCGCCGATGGGATTCCAGTCCGCCGCTGAAGTGGAGTTCGGCGTGGCGGCGGCCGCGATGATCAACAAGGCGAAGGCGCAACGCACGCACAGGCGAGGATTCAGCCACATGTCAACTTCCCCCAGACAGTCTCTCAATGCAGTGTCGCGGAACGGGCGCGACGCGGTGAAATTAGATGATTGTCGATTCTAATTCCTGAGAGAGGACGTCCTGTAGCGATCGTGCGTCGCATGATCGGACGGACATGATGGCTCGACGGTTTCGACGCCGGCGATCCGGCTCTTATCGGGGCGCGGCGCAGACGAGGTCCGCAAACGCGACGGCGCTACGGCGCCGTGCGGGGAAGGGGGGAGGTACGGTTGATCAGGCCGTTCGGCGCCTGGACCGCGAGTCGATCCCAGTAAACGAGACAGGAGGCGGCGTGTTCGTCATCCGCAAACGTCCGATGGTTGTGGGGGATCGTCGTGGCCTCAATCGACGTCTCCAGCAGGCGTCGATCCGCGTCAAGGCCTTCGATGGCGGCGTCAATCATCTCCGCGAGCTTCAGCGAGTTTTCATGATCGCTGTGCCCGCGATGGCGGCCCAGACAACTGAAGTCAAAGACGTCCGTCACAATGCGAATCGGCGCGACGCTGTCATCGGCTGGAAAGAACGTCACGAGGCGCGCGTGTCGTTTCGATCGTCGTCGAACCTGGCTGACTGTGACAGGGGAGCGGGACCCTCGCGGACCGGGCTCGTAATTGCATGCCGAGTACTCGATGCTTGTCGCCGTCTGCTGTGTCGTCTTCCGGCCGATGACAACGAGCGCGACTTCCGTGTGTCGGAGGGTCCGGCGATTGCCTCGCTTATCCTCGAACACGAAACCCTGGGCGATTCGACCCATCCGGAACGCCGCGAACGGCGCGACGGGCGGCAGGTCCCGTTCGCAGAACACGACCCGGCGGAGGTCCGGGAACGTAAGTCGCTCCGCCAGATCCAGCGCCTCCGCGGCGTTTTGCCGGAAGGCGATCGAACGCGGCGCGAATGACCGCAGCTTCAGGCGGGCGTCGTAGGCCGGCAGACCGGTCACCCCGGCGACATGCTCGATCACGCCGCGGGTCGGAGGTTGCGGTGTCGTCACAACGACATGGAATCGATCCGTCATTTCACAATTCAGCGTACCAGATCAGCGCCTCGCTGATCGCTACAAACCGCGTACGAAGTTGGAGTGGATGCCGGGACCTGCGTAACTCTCGAACCAATCCGGCCTTATGGGCGCCGGCGCCGGACCGCCACGGCGCGCCGGGGCGAGTGCGGCCGGCCAATCTTCGCCCCGCGGATGAGAAATCCCGGGCGTTGGACACCGTTCTGAAATGGGTGTGCGATCATGACGTCCAGACGCAAGTTTTTGGCTTCGGCGGGTGTTAACATTGCGCAAGTGCCGCTATGATATCCACGCGATGCCGGCGCGGTGCATCGCGCAGGTCTTTGTTGCGTAGGGACATGTGACTTGGACTCTTTTTTTAAGTCCCACCGGATCGCACAGGTTTCACTCGATTAGCAGAATCCTCCCAGTCGGCGAATATCGACGCCGAAACGTCCAAATCAGTGTATGAGTTTGCCGGGCGTCGGGTTGGATCGCAGGACTGGAGATAGCGTGACGCAGAAGTCAACAGAGCCGGCCGTCGGCGATTCCGCCGTGTTCTCCGCCGATTTGCAGGCGAGCCGCGGTCTTCCCGCTCAGGACGGCGGCATTTTCCTCAAGAAGTTCCTCCAGAAGGGCAAGGGCATCTCGGCCGCGACGCCCAGCAGCCGATTTCTCTCAGAGGCTGTCTGCAACGTCGTCGATTTCAGCAAGCCGAGCACCATCGTCGAAGTCGGCGCCGGGACCGGCGCCATCACGGAAGTGATCCTCGAGAATCTTCGATCTCACCATCGATTTGTCATGCTCGAGTTCGATCCGGATTTCTGTGACATTCTTCGGCAGCGATATCCGAGCGTGGATCTGATCCAGGGAGATGTTGGGGAAATCGAGGGCCCCCTCGCCAGTCGTGGGATCACGAAAGTGGACTACGTTCTGAGCGGTCTGCCCACGCCGAATCTTCCGCCACGCTCGCTCGCCAAAATGATGCGCTGGCTGCGACGATCGCTCACGCCGGATGGCGTCTTCTCTCAGATCACCGTCATTCCGCTCTATTACAAGTCCTTCTACAAGCAGCTGTTTGCCGATGTCCAGTACGAAATGGTCTGGCTGAACGCCCCTCCGGGCGGCGTTTACTACTGTCGATCGCCACGGCGGCGTGTCCGCCGGGGCGCCCGTCGCGGCTGATTGGCCAGCAGACAAATTGGCAGTGTTTTAAAGGCGTTCCCCGGACGGGGACGCCTTTTTTCATGTGCGCAGGTGGTCGGAGCGGCCGGCGGCGTGTCGGCGTGCAGTTGAGCGCGCAGAAAAACACCCACGATTCCATGGAACCGTTGGCGCAATCGATCGAGCGTCGGATGGATGTCAGATCGAGAAGGGCGGGGCCTATCGACCCATTTCGGCGGTCTTCTGGATGCGGCGCTTCGCCTTGCGGAAGTTCCGTCGATTGCGATCCGACGGCTTCTCGTAGTAGGCCGTGCGCTTCATTTCGCGCAGAACGCCTTCGCGCTCGCACATCTTCTTCAATCGGCGCATCATGGCCTGAACGGGTTCGCCTGGACGGGGTTTGACCTTGATCATACGGCGCCGGGGCTCCTTTCACGCGTTAGCGAGACGGACTCTGACATTCCGCATCGGCACATCCGAGGCGGAGAATCGCCTACTCTACGCTATATTGGGGGATTCGGCAAATGGGTCCCCCTGCGGAATTCCCGGTCGGATCGCCACTGGCGCCGTCGTCATGCGGCCTTATTGAGCGCCGAATCGGCCATCCCGCGGGATTGCCGTCCTGTACAGGGATGCGACAATAGGATGACTGTGGCGGGCCGCCGATGTCGGGGCCTACCCGATTCCGGCCGCGCGTCCCCGGCGTCGCTCGGCCAACTGACGATTGACAATCTCGATGATCGACTCCGCAACGCCACACGAAGATGACCTGCCCCAGGGCGACTCGATCAACATGTCGCCGACCGCCGAACGGCTGGAAGAACATCTCACGCTCTACCCGCATCTGGCGGATCGAATTCTCCGGCAGTTGCTCGTCGTGCTTCACGAGCAGGGCGTCATCTCGATCGACACGATCTACGACGAGGCCCGCCGCCAGACAGGGAATATCGACGCGGGGCGAACGACGGACGCCGACAACCCCAACGTCATGGCCGCCCCGCGCGGCGATCAGACAGAGCGTGATGTTGTCCAGTCCATCACCCGGAAATATGCGGCTGAACGGCTTCGCCCGCAGGAAATCGACGAGATCGTCAACCTGACACTGAAGCGGGAAGAGGCGGACAAGCTGCGCGCCATCGTGTCGCTCCAGTCGGTCTCCTTCCGACTTCTGGCCGATACTGTCCGGCGGTTCTGTGCACTTCCCGTTGGCGAAATGCAGCTCACGCCCGACGAGGCGACCGGCATCCGCGTCGGCCTGATTCGACATCTGATCTCCGACCAGCTCGAGTTCATCGCGATCGCGAAGAAGTACCTTCGCATCCGAGATTTCGAGGGGATCATCAATCGGACGATCGGGGCCGAATCCGGCATGGGGCGTGTCGGCGGCAAGGCGGCGGGCATGTACCTGGCCGCGACGATTCTCGGCGCCTCGCGCCACCAGGGGTCGCGGAAACGGATTCCCGCCGAACCCGCGTCCGACGTCGAGACCTACACGCCGTCGGCCATCGCCAACGACGCCTATCCCGTCGCCATCCCCGATTCCTATTACCTGCGATCCGATGTGATCGAGGACTTTCTCGCCTTCAACGGCCTGGGGGAGTATCAGAATCAGAAATACAAGCTGCCCGAGGAAATCCGCAACGAGTATCGACTCATCAAGTCCGTCTTCCGCAACGCGGACTTTCCGGCGGGAATCGTCGAGCAGCTTCGCGATCTTCTGGAAAAGCTCGGCGAATCGCCCCTGATCGTTCGGTCGAGCAGTCTTCTCGAGGATCGATTCGGGACGGCCTTCAGCGGGAAGTACGCGAGCATTTTCGTCGCCAACCAGGGCCGCATTGAACATCGACTCGAAGCCCTGCTGGGCGCCATCGCCGAAGTCTTCGCCAGCGCCCTCGGCCCCGATCCTCTGCAGTATCGAAAGGAACATGACCTCCTTGACTACGAGGAGGACATGGCGGTTCTGATCCAGCGCGTGATCGGAAAGCGCTTCGGTCCCTACTTTGCGCCCGCCTTCGCCGGAGTCGCGTTCAGCCGCAACGAATTCCGATGGAGCCCGCGCATTCGGCGCGAGGACGGTCTCGCCCGGCTGGTCATGGGGCTCGGCACGCGGGCCGTTGATCGCGTCGCCGGTGAATCGCCGCGCCTCGTGGCGCTCGGGGTCCCGACGCTGAGACATGAGTCCACGAATACCGAGATCATGTGCAACTCCCAGCGTGAGATCGACGTGATCAACGTCGAGCGTAACTGCCTGGAAGCGATCTCTCTGCCGGACCTGCTGGCCCACGCCGGCGAATTTCCGATGCTCGATCGCTGCGTCTCGATTCGCAAGGAACGGCTGCTCGTGCCGCCGATGGGGACCTACATCGACGAACCGGCGTCGAATCTCTTTATTACGTTCGACAAGCTGATGAGCGAAGGGATCTTTACCGACCAGCTGCGCGTGATCCTGCGTCGGCTTGAGGAGGCGTACGGGTACCCCGTCGACGTGGAATTTGCCCACGATGGCGAGACACTCTACCTGCTCCAGTGCCGGACGCTCAGCCAGGGGACGGAATTCGAACCCCAGCCGATCCCTGAAAATGTCGCGCAGGACAAAACGGTTTTCACGGCGACGCGGTTCGTCCGATCCGGCCGACTCGAAGGCGTTGAGTACATCGTCTATGTGGATCCGCGTGACTACGACGAAGTCGGAACGCGCGAGGATCGCATTGAGATCGCCCGCGTCATCGGCCGTCTCAACAACGCTCTCGCCAACAAGCGATTCATCCTGATCGGGCCGGGGCGATGGGGCAGCAACGATATGCGTCTGGGGATTCCCGTGACGTATGCCGACATCAATCGCTCGTCCATGCTCATCGAGGTGGCAAGGGAGCGGGAAGGCTACGTTCCCGAAGTGTCCTATGGAACGCACTTCTTCCAGGATCTGGTGGAGGCGAAGATTCTCTACCTGCCCCTCTATCCGGATGACTCATCCAATCAGTTCAACGAGCCGTTCCTGTCCAATGCGGAGAACTCGCTCATCTCACTCGTGCCATCGGCGGAGGCGTACCGGGACATTATCCGAGTCATCCATGTGCCGAGTGTCGCCCATGGCGCCCACGTATCGGTCTTCATGAATGGCGAGGAGGATCGCGCCCTTGCGTTTCTCAGTGATGGGCGTGAATAGGCGCCGACGTCTGCGCGGATGAAGATCGTCCGGCGCGGATCGCCCGTTTCCTCTCCACCTCGACTCTGCACGGATGGCTGTGGGGCGCTACGGCGCGAGCGCGTCCACGAACATCTGAACGTCAACGGCGTCATTGATCAGATTCAGGTCCATGTCTCCGCGGGTTTTTGCATCCATCGTCGCGGACGACGGATCCAGCAGCAGCGACACGAACAGGGGGATGTCCGGCATGTCGACGACGCCATTGGCGTCCATATCGCCAAGGACGAGGGGCGGCGTATAGTCGCCCGGCGCGTACCCCGGAATCGTGAAGGATGTCGGCGAACCCGGTCGAAACAGGCCGACGGTCACGACGCCGGTCTCCGGCGGTCCATTGGATTGAAAGCGGAAGTTGTAGACCGTTCCCCATCGGACGGCGTTCGCATTGGCGTTGGTTGCGTAAGGCGTTGTCGCCCAGGTGATATCCGACGCGCCAACGGTCGGCGTCCAGTCCGTTCCGGAATAGGTGGTTCCGAAGGGGATACCGTCGCCACCGTGATAGTCGACGTCATGGAATCCCGTGTCCGTCGCTGTCGCGTTGGCGCCGAGCGGAATGGAGATCGAACCCGCCGATCGATGCGAGTCCTGGTTGTACAGGGCGTACTCGTATTCGTATTGGCCGCCACCCAGATCCACGACGTTACTCGCCAGCATGAAGATTCCGTCGGCGGCGACGGTCAGCGTGTGAATCTGGACGTTGGCGTCGCTGGCCTTCCAGGCGTTGATGGCCGACTGCTCGCGGTTGGTCGGCCCTGTCATCGTCAGATTGAAGGTGTTGGGTGTTGACTCGCTGACGAGCACCTGCCGATACGAAACGTTGTTGTGATTGGTGCCGGCGGTCGTGTCATCGTGCGTGACATACTGGCCTTCAATGAAATAGAGGGCGCCGGGATTCAGGTCTGGATCGATATCGACATCGTGAATCTGCAATCGCTTGTAGATCGTGTTGCCGCTCTGTCCGGACGTCAGGAAGGGCGCGCCGAACACGCCGTTGACGACGTTGATCTCGGATCGCGGGCCGAGTCGCGGCTGATTGCCGTTCAGGGCCGAGCTGTAGGGATCTGAACAGCCGGGGAAAAGGTAGCGCCCCCAGTTCGGGTCCGTGTCCGGCGGCGCCATGCAGCCACCCGGCGTGCAGAGATCATCGTCCAGGGCGAGAAAACCGTGCTTCACCCAGGAAAGACCGATCTGCTCAAAACGTCCATCCATGAGTCGATAGATCTGGCTGCCAATGACCGGGTGGTTGTTCGTGGAGATATCCCACGACACGGGATCCGTGCCAAGATTGCAGGAGATCGTACCGACGGAATAGGCCGTGATCGGATCCGCCGCGTTGATTTTTCCCCATCGGCGGACGTTATCGAATGAAAAAGTCTCCCCGAACAGCTCACCGACGATCACGTCGGGCGCCGCCATCACGGGGCTACTCATCATCGCGATGAGCAACAACGAACGAAAAGACAAGAGAATACCCGCTCCTTCCCACCACGAGGCTGCCGTCTGAAAAATCCCGAATCGGGGCGAGGTGTCTGGCAGAACTAGGGGCGATGATAATGAAATTCTGAAGGCCTTATCAAGGAAAATGGCCGCCGGACCGCGGGGCGGCACATTTTTTGGGAAATTTCCTTGAACTCAACGTCCGAGATCTGTACCGTGCGCGTTGGAAGAAGCCAAATCGGGCGAGTCGCATTCAGCGTGCGCGATGGAATCGTGCGCCGAGCGGGTCGCTCATAGTGAGGAGAGGGTAAAAGGATGCAGCTCCGCAGTTTGCGAATAGTGGTGGCCGCCGCGATTGTTTCGACCGCGAGCGTTGCAACCGCAGCGCCGTGGAATTTCAATGCGGCCGGTCAGAACAGCCGTTTCGGCTGGTCAACGAATCACGCCTCAAATCTGCTTGGTCAAACGCAGGGGCCCTGGATGGGTTCGCCCGTTGTGACGGAAGACGGTGTCTTCTTCAACAGCGCCTATGCGATGGACCCGATGAACTTCACGGTTGACGCCGCGAATCCTCAGCGATCGACTGACGAACGATGGGTGATGTCGACGGTTCCGTCCGGGGCGGGTGGCGCGATCGGCCTCCAGGGATCGAATCCTCCGGGCGCGCCTCGGTTTGAGTCGATCACGTTCATCGAGACAGGCACCTACGTCTCGGACAATCCTGCCGCTGATTTTGGCGGGAGCAATCAGTCGGCGTTCCTGTTTGTCTATGCTCCGATTCCGACTGTGGTCCCGTTCACGCCGTTGAATGTCACGTTCAACCAGGATGGAACGTGGATCGCCACCGCCGTAATCGACCTGTTGGCCCTGCCCGGCGGGCTTGGCGCCGACACGATGGAAATTCACCTGATCAATACGCTGACTGTGTCGCCGACCGCCCCGAACAGTTCGATGACGAAGCTGACGGCTTCTGTCATTATTCCGGAGCCGGCCTCATTGCTGTTGATTCTTGGCGCCGCGCCGACGCTTCTGATTCGGCGACGACGGTAATTGATCTTATCCAGACAGGGTAAGTTGGGATCCATTTGACACGATCCGGCCAGTTGTGACGTGAGGCGGCAGGAGAAGAGGGAGCCCGCCCCCGTTCGCCGGAACACTAGGACCTTCAATAGGAGGAGAGGAAAGCGTGAAGAAGTATTCTTTTGGAACGGTAGTGGCGCTTGCCGCGATGGCTTTCGTGGCGACCTCGACCCAGGCCGCGACGTACAACGGCTCGGTCGGTGGCGCCAGTTTCTCGATGCCCGATAACACGGCGTGGGGTACGCCCTCGTTTGTCTTCGGCAACACCATTTTCTTCAATGGTTCGTCGTTCAACGTCGACACGTCGAGCGCCACGACACAGGTGGATGATCGCCTCGAAATCGACATCCACATGCCGTCCGGCGTGAAGCTCGGCGAAATCGTCGTCTCCGGCTACGGCTCGTGGTCGGTCAACGGCGAAGGCGCCGAAGTTCACTACACGATGCCGATCGACGCGCTTGACCTCGATCTGCTCGGAACGGCCGACTCGCAGGCCGCGGCCGTCACGCCGCAGTCCTTCCCGATTATTGCGGGACAGAACGGTGTGCCGCTCTCGGCGTCCGGCAGCTTCACGGCTGTGAACAACCTCGACATTTCGAACGAGCTGCTGATCGATGGCAACAACGTTCGAATCGGTCTCGAGACGCACACGCTGGCCATCGGCGCCAATGGTTCGAGCGCTTCCCTGGATCTGAATCTCCAGGACCTCAAGCTCGAATTCTACTTCATTCCGGAGCCGGCCACGCTTTCGTTGCTGCTCGTCGGAGGCATGGCGCTGGTTCGCCGCCGACGCATGTAAGGAAGGCGCTGGTTCCGTTCACTGCGAGTGTGATTCCTTCTCTTCCTGATTCCCGTACGATGGAATCAGGGTGGATTGGCCCAGAGGTCGATCCGAGAGCGCTCGCTGTGCAGGCGTCCGGGGACTAAGTGATTCCCGGTAGCCAGGTGCGGGCTTCCTCGCCTCCGATCCTGATAAGCAAAGAAGACGTGCTGGTTTCATCGAGAATGGGGCCACACGTCTTTTTTCAAATGTTCGTGACCGAGTTCTCAGGTTCTGATCGCTCATCGGCTTTGCCGATATGAGTAATTGACCGATCGCCGGCTGCGCCGCAACGATCCATCGCGAGATCGCCATCCAACGCTCGTTGTCGGCGACTTTGGTTCGATTGAATCGTTCTTCGTTTCTTTGCAACGCGCAACTTTGTCTCGTGGGGCAGGGTAGGGCATGATCCGGATGCAACGTGGATTCGTTTCCGCAGCGAGGGCATTTGTCCTCGCCGGCGTTGTCGTCCCGGTCCTGACGAGCGCCGTGGCGGCCGGCCAGGTCCCCCAGGAATTCCGGACGGCGGACATGCCGGACAGCTGGCTCGTCGTTTACAACGCGAGCCTTCCGGACAGCGTCGCCTGGGCCATGGCCTACCAGCAGGCTCGCGATATCCCCGAGGAGAACATGCTCGGCGTCACGGCGTCCGCCGCTGAGCACCTCGATACCCAGGCCGAAGCGGAATCTCAGATCATCGGCCCGGTCCGAACCTATCTGACGAGCAATCCGGATATTGAACAGCACATCATGGGAATCCTCGTCGGGTACGGCGTGCCTGGCTCCTACGCAACGCCACCGACCGGCGGTCCAGGTGGATTTTCGATTCCCGACGCCCTTGAGGACATGTGGGACGACACGGAATCCCCGGCCGATCAGAAGGGCAACAACATTCACGACAACCCGCAGTTCATCTCCCCGGGGCTCACGCTGCCGCCAGGGGGCCGGCTGACCAAAGCGACGATGGACTCTGGTCGCTACATGGTGGCTCGCATCGATGCGCCATCCCTGGCTGAGGCGATCGATATTACCTCCAGGGCTGTGGCCTTCGAGCTCTCGCGGTCCAGCATCGTGGGACAGAACGTCTTCTACGACTACATGGATTTCCCGGCCCTGCCCTCAGGAGAGTGGGTATGGCTTCGACGGGCCGTCGAGGAGCCCGATCTGGTCGGAACGCCCTGGGAGGAATTCGATTCCGATACTGAGACCATCTCGCACGCCGCCTTCCGATTCGGCACGCATGCGTTGACGGGCTGGAACGACAATCGTCTCTACGGCGGTGACCCGGGCGCCAAGATCCTGGCGTACAACTTCAACAGCTACGGCGCCACAACGGTACGGAGCACAACCGCGCAAGGTGGCCGCTATGTTCCGAACGCGCTGGCGGCCGGCTACCTCGCGGCGATCGGGGCGACGGGGGAGCCGCAGTGCTGCCTTGGACCGATTCCGGAGACCATCATCGCAGGTCTTCGTGAAGGCTGGACGATCGGCGAGTCCTTTCACATCGCCTCCGTTTACGACGACTGGATGTGGACGCTCTTCGCCGATCCGCTTCTCAAGGTGCCGTCGTGGTTTGATGACGATCCCGTTGTGATCGGGACGGGAGACGGCAACGGCGATGGCGCCGTCGACGGGCTCGACATTGCGATCATGGCCAATGTCCTTGCCGGCAGTGTGACGGACACGGCGACGATCGCCGCCTACGACCTGACGCAGGACGGGCAGGTGAATGACGATGACGCGTTTCTCATGCTGGCGCCCGCACTTTTCAACACGATGGATACCGATGTCCTTCGCGGTGGCGGAGATCTCAACGGCGACCATCTGACGAACGGGCGCGATCTCGAAGTCTTTGTCGACATCCTGATCAACGGCGAGTCTGGCGCGAGTGTCAGGGCCAGGCTCCGCGCTGACATGAATCGAGACGGCGTGGTCGATCTCGAGGATGTCGAGCTGTTTGTCTTCGAAGTCACTCACAGCGGTGTGCACGGTGACAAGTCGTCGCATCAATGTGCGAGAGAGCGTCCTGTGGTCTTTGTGTCTCCGGTGGCGCAGGAGCGCTGACCCGATTCCGCCGACGCCACAGCGACCTTCGCCTCCCTTTCGGATTGAGCTTTCCCCGAGCGCGTCAATCAATCGAAACCGTCGGTCTGTTTTCGTATAATGCGATCCATGCGCTCACGACCATTCCGCATGTCGCCGCCTGGAATCCGTCGCCTATCGACTGGCGCCCTCATGCGCGTATGGCGCCGGGCGCTTGTCATCTGCGCGATCGTCGCGATGGCGCCGATCCGTTCGCGTGCGGACGCCTCCGACGCGCATTCACCCGCCAACGAGCGTTCGATTCGAGTCGTACGTTCGCATCGACTTGGCCAGCCCATCCTGCTTCAGGTGACGGACGACGCGATGAATGTCGGCGCCTCCCCGGACGATCTCGCGGCGGCGTTTCCCGATATCGGCGCCGAGGTTTTCAGTATCAGGTCACCGGCCGTGGAGCTTGAGCGACGCGCTTCAGCGATTGACCAGCTGGGTCGGCGGCATGATCGATACGTACAGCGGCTTCAGGGTATCCCGGTCTTTTCCGGCGAACTGAGCGTCCATTACCGCAAAGACGGCGCGCTGCACGCGATCACCGGGCGCTTCTACCCCATCCCGGCGTCGCTGAAGGTAACGCCATTGCTGTCGATTGATGACGCGCTCGGTGCGTTTCTCGCCACGCGCGATGGCGAGCTCGACGTCTTCGAGTCGGAGCTGACGATTGTCGACCCGGGCTGGTACGGCGATCCTTCCATCGGCGCCCATCTCGCCTATCGATTCACGCTCGCCTCCAGGCATGGGCAAGAGCGCCTCGGCGTTTTCGTCGATGCCAATACCGGGCAGACGCTGGACGAATGGTCGATGATGTGCGGCGCCAACGAGCGTCGAATCTACTCCGGCGCCGGACAGTCAGCCTTGCCGGGGGTTCTCGCCCGCGATGAGTTGGATCCGGCAACCGGCGCGGAGGATATTGACGAAGCCTATGACTACATCGGGGACGCGCTCGCGTTCTTCCAGAACGCGTTCGGTCGCAATGGCATCGACGACGCCGGCGCCGAAATTATCGCAACAGTCAACGCCAACGACATCGGGCAGTTTCCCTGCCCGAACGCCGCCTTCGACTTTGTCCGCAAACAGATGATTTTCTGTAATGGCGCGACGGCGGATGATGTCGTCGCTCACGAATTCGCCCATGGCGTCACGGCATATTCGGCGAACCTGATTTACCAGAACCAGGCCGGCCAGCTCAATGAGAGTTTCTCGGATGTCTTCGGCGAACTGGTTGATCTCTACAACGGCGGAGCGGAGATCGCCGGCGCCGTCGGCGGAACGCCCTGGACAGCGCACGCTTCGGGGCCGGGGCTGGACACGGCCAACAATGCGCGGACTCTCTCCTGCTCCTTCGCGCCGGGGCTGTTCGACGGCGTTCGCTGGCTCATCGGCGAGGACGCCCTCACGATGAACGGTCCCTTCCGGGACATGTGGACTCCGAACTGTTTTCTGCACCCGCAGACTGCGAACGACCCGTTTCAGACATGTTCTCTCGTCGACAATGGCGGCGTTCATTCGGGCAGTGGCGTGCCGAATCACGCCTTCGCCATGTTGTGCGACGGAAAGACCTTCAACAGTGTCACGATCAATCCCATCGGCCCCGCAAAGGCCGCCGCCGTGTGGTATCGCGCGCTGACGACGTACCTGACCGTCGGCTCCGATTTTCAGGACGCCTACCTTGCCCTGAATCTGGCGGCGGCCGACCTGGTCGGTGTCGATCCCAATGATCCCCGGACGGGGCTGCCGACAGGCGATCCATTCACCGCGGCCGATGCGCTCGAAGTCGACAAGGCCCTGATCGCTGTTGAGATGAACACCCCCGGCGCGTGCGGCGAATCAGAGGCCCCGCTGGACAGCGCCGCTCCGATCCTTTGCGAGCAGGCGGATGTGGTCTTTTTCGACGATTTTGAGTCGGGCCCCGGCGCCTGGACGCTTTCCAACAGTGCGCCGCCGACGCCCTATGACTGGGAACTCGTGGGCGAACTGCCGTTTGATCGCCCCGGAACCGCCTGGTTCATCGAAGATCGCAACGTCGGCGTCTGCGGTGAAACCAGTGAGGCCGGCGTGCACGATCTGACGAGCCCCCTGATCCAGACACCTGTCGATTTTGACACACTGACGCTCGAATTCGTCCATTTCATCGAGTCAGAACCACGTTTCGATGGTGGACTGCTCGAGTTGAGGATCAACGAGGGGCCCTGGCTGCCGACGCCGCAGTCCCTGTTCCGCTATAACGCCTGCAACATCTCGCTGTTTCAGATGAGTCAGGGCAGTCAGAACCCGCTTGCCGGCAGAATCGCCTTTTCCGGTGTCGGTGGTCAGTGGGGGCGAACCGTCATTGACCTCGCGGATCTTGTGGCGCCGGGCGACACGATTCGCCTGCGGTTCCGATTCGGAAAGGACGATTGTTACGGCCTGACGGGATGGTGGGTGGACGATGTTCGAATCAGCGCCTGTCGCAGCTCGGCGGACTGCAACGCAAATGGCCGACCCGATGAAATCGATCGCGCTCAGGGCCCCGCGCCCCGGCGCCTCCTCGATCAGCCGATCAATCTTCGCGCGACGGCGAATCTCAGCGATCTGGATCCGCACCCGACGCTCGGTCCGCACAAAGTGGTCGAGGATTTCACGCTGCTCCGACCGGCCCGCATCACACGGGTCCGCGTTCGTGGCGGCTATGACGACGACAACCCGACGACGGATGACTTTACCGTCGAGGTCTTCGCGGATGACAATGGCCTGCCGGGGACACTCATCGCCGCCTATCCATCCGTCACGTCCACCCGCCAGGCGACAGGGAACATCTTCTTCAGCAACGATGAATACGCGTATGAACTGAGCCTGCCGGCGCCGCTTTCCCTTGCCGCCGGCGATTACATGATCGGCGTCTACAACAACACGTCGGCCAGCCCGGGCACGTGGCGATGGGGAAGGGCGTGGTTTGGCTGGACGCCCGGCGCCGCGTTTTTCGGTCAGGGCTGCAACTGGTGTCGAATTGACACGGCCAATTTCGCGATCGAGGTTCTCGGGGACACGATCGGACGCGGCAAGGGAGATCTCAACGCGGACGGCGATCGGACGCTTCAGGATGTCTCGTTCTTCGTCTCCGTTCTGCTCACAGGTCCGCAGGATTCTGATCAGGCCTGTGCGGCGGACATGAACGCGGACGATGTCGTCGATGGCCGTGATATCGACGCCTTCGTCGGATGTATCCTGACGTCGGACTGCGACGATCAGGGATGAAGCGGCGCGGCCTTCATGCCGCCCTGAAGACTGTGCATGTTCGTCGGCTGGACCGCCGGCAGGTCGTCGAGGCGGCCCGGCATGTCCGCGAGGACGTAGCTGACGACCGCCATCATCGCGACATTCTGTGACAGTTCCGTCGGATCGATCTTGTCGAGCGTGTCGGCGTGCGTGTGGTGATAGTCGAAGTACTTCTCGCCGTAGACCATCACGCCCATCAGCGGTACTCCGGCGTCACGCATTCGTCCAATATCGGCGCCGGACCAACCCTGCGTCGCCTTCATCGGGCCGATCGAATCCAGAAGCGACAGGATCTCCTTCACACGTTCGGCGCCGGCGGCCTGGCGATCCTTATCCTTGTGCTGAACACTGAGACCGACAGGGCGGAAGGTTCCGGCGTCGCTCTCGATGGCGCCCACATGTCTGGCGAGCTCGTCCTGATGGTCCTCGACATATTGCCGGGCGCCGGCCAGGCCGTTCTCCTCGTTGGTCCACAGAACGACGCGAATCGTTCGCCGGGGACGCAGTCCGAGGCGACGCAGCACGTTGATCGCCTCCATGGCCGCAACGCAGCCGCCACCATCATCATGGGCGCCCTGGCCGACATCCCACGAATCGAGATGGCCACTGATGACGACGACTTCATCCGGTCGTTCTGATCCGCGGAGTTCGCCGACGACGTTGGCGCCAGGAACCAGGCCGTGGTACTTCGCGTCCATCTTCAGGGTCACAACGGGCTTTTCGCCGCTGTCGTACAGACGCTGCAGCATGTCCGCGTCTTCGGTGGAAATGGCGGCGCCGGGGATGCTCGAGTGCGCCTCATCATGATGCGTCGCGCCAGTATGCGGCGAACGCAGGCTCCTCGCCGTAACGGAGCGAACGAGGCAGGCGATCGCGCCTTTCTCCGCCGCCATGTCCGGTCCCTTCCCGCGAAATCGAACGCATTGACCGTAGTGCGATCCGCCTTCTTCTGTCCACTTCGGCATCGGGTTGTTGAACAGAACGATCGCGCCCCTGAGCCTGTCGGCGACCTTGTCAAAGGACGCCTCATCCTGGACGACGATCACTTCGCCGGTAACGCCCTCGGGCGGCGTGCCGACGCTCATGCCGAGTCCCAGCATGTGCATTGACTCGTCGCGGGGGGCGACCAGCTTTGCCCACTCACTGCCTCGCGTCCATTTGGGGATCATGGCCTTCTCGGCGCGGACGTTTTCCTGCCCATCCCTGCGCATCGTCTCGATCGCCCACTCGACGGCGCGCTCGAGCTCGGGCGAGCCGCTGAGTCGATGGCCGATGCCGTCGCACAGACCTTCCATCTTCTTCCAGGCGTCATTCTCTCGCATCGTCGCGTCGATGATGCGGCGAGCCGTTTCTCGATACCGTGCGTCAATCGAGCCGGATGTGTCTTCCGCCGCGGCGATCGCTGTTCCGAGAGACAGGATCACGCACACTGAACCAATGGAGAAGGCGCTGTATCGCATACGATTTCCTTTTAGATGAGGCGCGATGTTCGGACTGGACTGTCAGACCACTCCCAGCCCGCTGCCGACCAGAACGGAGAAGAGGACCAGCAGGAAGAACCCGCCCACGACACAGATGACAGTGATGGCGGGCCATCGAGGCCGCTCGCGTCGAAACAACGACGCCGTCGCCAGGCCAATGCTTGTCAGGCCGAGGAACTGAGAGAAAATCAAGCCGATGCCCAGCCAGGGCTTCTCCTGCAGCACTCCCTGCGTCGCGTCGATCCACTCCTGCTGATTGATCTGGCCGTCGGGCGACACTTTCGACAGGACGGAGGCGAAGAGCACGAAGTACACGCCGATGAAGACAACAACGCTGACAATGATCGTGGCAAAGGCCATGAATCCGAACGTCGCCGACGCCGGTCCGGCCGCTTCGTTCGTCGCCGTCTCGCGCCGAAGCGAGGCCGGCGCCCCTTGCCGATGGGGCAGGGGAAGCGCTGTCTGAAGCGAAGTCGTTGGCTGCGCCAGCACAGGGCCGGACGCGCCGCCCAGCGAACTCTCAGCGGGGACCGTTACGACGCTCTGACAGTACGGACAGGCCGCCTGCTGATTCGCCGCCTCGTCGTCAACCTCGATCGGCTGCCGACAGTTTTCACAATGAAACTGAATCGCCATACGTCGGAAGGCCTCCCAAACCGCCATGATAGGCGACATCACGCGGACGTTCCAATCTCGGCCGGCGGGGCGATTGAATTCGTCCCGTCCCGCCGTAGTATGCTCGCATGATCATTTCCATCGACGGACCGGCTGGATCTGGCAAGAGCACGGCGGCCAGAAAGCTCGCCGCCAAGCTCGGGATTCCCTATCTCGATACGGGGGCGATGTACCGCGCGATCGCGTTGTCGGCCCTGGAGTCGGCGATTCGCCTCAAGGATGAGGACGCCCTGATCCAGATCGCCCGGGATGCCGAAATCTCCCTCGACTGCGGTCCCACCCACACCCGCGTGACGCTCGACGGACGGGATGTCAGCGAAGCCATCCGGTCAATGGCCGTGAGCCAGGCGACAAGCTACGTGGCCCGGGTCCAGGCGATTCGGGACATTCTCGTGGACAAGCAGCGGGCGATCGGCGGGCGCCTCGGGGCCCTTGTCACGGAAGGGCGGGACCAGGGCAGCGTCGTGTTTCCGGACGCCGACGTGAAGTTCTTCCTCGACGCGGCAATCGAGAAGCGGGCGATGCGACGCTACCAGGAACTGATGGCCGACGGCGAAGAAGCCTCCTTCGAACTGATCATGGAGAACCTTCAGGAGCGTGACGGCGCCGATCGAAAGCAATGGGCGCCGCTTCTGGAACCCCGAACCGCAATCCACATCGACACGACCGACTGCAGCATCCACGAAGTCGTCGAAAAACTGCTCGAGGAGATCCGCCGGCGCGGCCTCATCAAATAGGCGCCGCGATCGCCATCCATCTCGCGAGATTGCCGGAGACACATTTCGAATGTCCGCAAACGACGTTTCTCCCAGCGGAACGCGACTCACCTATCGAATGTTCCGGGCAACGTTCGCGTTGATCTTCTACACGTTCTTTCGCGGCCGGGTCTACAACAAACATCGCGTGCCGCGAACCGGCGCCGTGTTGCTCGTGAGCAATCATCAGAGCCACGTCGACCCCGTCGTTACGACGCTCGCGCTGCCGCGAGAGTGTCACTACGTCGCCCGGGACTCGCTCTTCACGAATCCGATCTTCGGCCGCGTGATTCGCCATCTGAACGCTTTTCCGATCAAGCGCGGAACGGCGGACGTGGGCGCCCTGAAGGAAATGCTCCGCCGACTCCGGCGTGGCTGCGCCGTCACGATCTTTCCCGAGGGAACACGGTCGAAGGACGGCGAGCTCGGCGCCTTTCGGCCCAATTCGCTCGCCGTGGCGAAGAAGGCGGGCGTCATGATCGTCCCCGTAACGGTCTCCGGCGCCTACAAGGCCCTCCCGCGCGGATCGATCCTGCCGCGGCCGAAGCAGGTCAGAGTCGCCTACTGTGAGCCGATCACGGCCGAACAGGTTGGCGAGTGGGACGAACCAACGATCTCGGCGACGATTCACACCCGTATCGCCGAGACGCTCGCGATATTGAATCGCGGCGAAGCGCCCGCCTGATCCCGCGTCGATCGGCCGGCGCCGAACGCGTTTCGATATCTGCCGCCAGGACGTTGTCTGGATCCCGGTTCGCGCACACGCGAACCGCCTGCGAATTGGCGAACGAGTATCCACGATGCGTCGGGTAGTTTGCGATTGGCCGGTGATAACCGAACGCGGCGGGATCGCTACTCGGGCGACTCGGACTCGGCCAGTTGGCGTGAATCGGCGGAAGGGCCCGCCGCGACCTGGGCCATGCCCGGCAGCAGCTCGTTCGTGACGGCGTTGAAATACCCCTCCGGAGAGAGGCCCGATTGAACCCGAATCGTGACGGCGTCGATGCGGGAGGCGAATCGCCTCAGGGGATCGCAGATAGAGGCGGTCGATATCGGCGGAACGATTTTCCAGGTGCCGTCGACGCGCCGGAGTTCGACTCGAATCAACGGTACGTGATCCGCTTCCTGGACGGTGACGAATGCCGAAGCGCCTCGCATCGTCTGGTTGACAATCGTGACCCTGCGGGAGAACAGGCCGAGGTTGTTCTCCATCGACGAGATATTCCAGGCGTGATGGATGCGATCCCCGAATCGGTTCTTCGCCGCCGCCTGCAGTCGATCGTGCGCGTCGAGAACCTCGTCTATGGACCGCAGAAACTGAATCGTTTCATTTCGGCCGGCGCCGATCATCACGTCGCGCAGGCCGTCGTATTCGCGACGCCATCGCAGGTCCTGGGCTCGACGGATTGTCTCAACCGGGGAGAGCGTGGCGACGGTATCGGCCATCGGCGTGTCCGCCGCCGCCGGCTGAGGTACGCCGGACCGATCGCATGACCAGAGACTGATCCCGCAGACACCGACGGAAAGGGCAATGATTGCGCGTGTTGGAGCTCGTCGCATATCCCGTTTATCGGAAGGGAGACTTCACGCTCTGCCCTATTTCTGGCGGTTGAGGCGAGCGACACCCATCGGGTAGGATCTGCGGCCATGCGAATCGCGTCTCGCGTCATCCTGGCGGGCTGCTGCGTCTGGGCGGCCTGGGCGGTCGGGTCCGTCGAAGACCCCGGCGCCGACGGCCCGCGCGCCGAGGAAACGCCATCCCGGGCCACGCCGATGCGACCTGTATCGAAGGCTGATCAGTTCCGCGGGATGGCCATCCAGCTCCATGGCGGTCGCGAGACCTTTGATCGCTATCACAAGCTCATTCCCGAAGTGGCGGAACTCGGCGCCGATACCGTCATGTTCGTGGTGTATGGCTGGCAGTCTCACGCCGGCAGCCTGGATCTTCATGTCGATCCCTATCGCTCTGCGGATGACGCGAGCGTCGGCAAGCTCATGGACCTGGCCGCCGTCCACGGCATGCGACGGATCCTGATGCCCGTCATTCTGCTGAAGGCGCCCCGAACCGGCGAATGGCGCGGCAAGATTGTTCCGCCGGCGCGCGACTGGGACGCCTGGTTCGATCGTTACCGACAGTTCATCGCCAAGTACGCGCGACTTGCCGAGAAGCACAATGTCGAACTGCTTATGGTCGGTTCCGAACTGATCAGGACGGAACCGCACACGAAGCAGTGGCGCGACACGATCGCATCGGTCCGCGAGATTTATCACGGATCCCTCGGGTACTCGGCCAACTGGGACCACTACCAGACGACCAAGATCGGCTTCTGGGACGATCTCGACGTCGTGGGGATGACGTCGTACTACCAGCTTGCCGCCAAAGCCAAACCCCGGATCGAGGAAGTGAACCGGAACTGGGCGAAGATCAAGAAGGAAATCATGGCGTTTCAGCGGGAAGTGGATCGGCCGATCATCTTCACGGAAGTCGGCTGGTGCAGCCAGGAGGGCGCGGCCAGGCAGGGCTGGAATTACTTTGCGAACGAGCGGGCGACACCCGCGGGGCAGCGTGAACAGGCGGTTCTCTATGAATCCTTCATGAAGACGTGGACCGACGAGCCGGCCGTGAAGGGGATTATCTGGTGGGAGTGGGATCTGTCCGAGGGCGGGGCCTCCAATTACGGCTACACGCCCAAGGGCAAGCTCGCTGAGACCTATCTGCGGCTGTGGTTCCAGAACAAGCCGAGGCCGGCGACGGCTGAGAGATCGACAGTCCTTCGCGATTCCGGTGAGTAGCCGCAAGCGCCGTTCGCGTCTACACTTCCGGGCTCAGTGTTCAGGTTTCAACAGGGCGCCGCGGGTTTCCGATGGCGCGTTTTCGGTACGACATCGCCGAAAGAACTCGGCGACTTTTTTGCAGCTTGGCGGAGATGAAGGTGACGCTACCCTACAACGAGCGGACACATGATTGTGGTGAACTTCGTGGCGCGGACGTCGGCAAGACGGTCCTGCTGGTCGGCTGGGTCCAGACCTATCGCGATCACGGCGGAATGGTCTTCATCGACCTGCGCGATCGCGGCGGCGTCACACAGTTGTTCTTCAATCCGGATACCGATCCCCAGGCCCACAGCGTCGCTCGTTCGCTCCGAAGCGAATATGTCATCGCCGTGCGCGGTGAAGTGCGGAGCCGCGGGGCGATGGTCAACCCGAAGATGCCGACGGGTGAAATCGAGATCGCCGTTCATGAGATCGACCTGCTGAACAAGTCCGAGACGCCTCCGTTCCCGATCGAGGATGAGATCGAGACCAACGAGGACCTGCGGCTCAGGCATCGCGTCCTGGACATTCGTCGCACGCCCGTGCGCGACGCCTTGGTGCTTCGTCACAGGATCACGAAGTCGATCCGGGACTATTTCTCCGAGAACGGTTTCATCGAGATTGAGACACCGATTCTGAACAAGTCCACGCCCGAGGGCGCTCGCGACTACCTCGTGCCGTCGCGTTTGCATCACGGCGCCTTCTACGCGCTGCCGCAGTCGCCGCAGATCTTCAAGCAGCTGCTGATGATCGCCGGCATGGATCGTTACTTCCAGATTGCGCGATGTTTCCGCGATGAGGATCTGCGGGCCGATCGCCAGCCGGAGTTCACGCAGGTGGACGTCGAGATGGCGTTCGTCCAGCCGGAAAACGTGATGGGGCATGTCGAGCGCTGCATCGCCGGCGTGGCGAAGGTCGCGATGGGAATCGACGTCCCGCTGCCTTTGCCGCGCATCAGCTACGCCGAGGCGATGGCGAAGTACGGCAAGGACGCGCCCGACCTTCGGTACGACATGACGATCAAGGACGTCACGGAGATCGCCCGGAAGATCGATTTCCGCGTCTTTGCCGATCCGATCGCCAAGGGGGGCGTCGTGCGATGCATCGTCGTTCCCGGCGGCGCCGAAATGACGCGCAAGGAGACAGACGGCCTGACAGAGGAGATCAAGGGCATCGGCGCCGGCGGACTCCCCCTCGTCAAGGTTGGCGAAGAAGGCGGCAAAATCGTGCCGCAGACGGGCATTGCCAAGTTCCTCGCAGACGGGGACGTCTTCGCCGAGATCTGCGCGGCGGCGGATGCCGGGCCCGGCGACCTGATCATGTTTGCGGCGGAGAGCGAAGCCAACGTGTGCAAGTACCTCGGCTGGCTCCGGCAGGAAGTCGCCGATCGCCGTGGCATGATTCCCGAAAACGACTGGAAGTTCTGCTGGGTCGTCGATTTCCCCTGTTTCGGCTGGGACGACGAAGCCAAGGCGATCTATCCGATGCATCATCCCTTCACGAGCCCGAAGGATGAAGACCTCGGCTACATGAAGCTCGATTCGAATGAGCCGCCGGCGGCGGAAGATCTCCTGAAGATGCGGGCAAAGGCCTACGACGTTGTTCTCAACGGCATCGAACTGGGCGGTGGTTCCATCCGAATCCATCGTGGCGATGTCCAGCGGAAGATCTTCCAGCTGCTGGGCCTGTCGGATGAAGAGGCGCGGGAGAAATTCGACTTCCTCCTCGAGGCGCTCAGGTTCGGGGCGCCGCCGCACGGCGGTATTGCCCTGGGGCTCGATCGCATCGTCATGCTCTTCGGGAAGTTTGATTCGATCCGAGACGTCATTGCGTTTCCGAAGAACGCCCGGGCGGTCTGTCCGCTGTCGCTGGCGCCAGGCGGCGTCGCTGACTCGCAGCTTGAGGAACTCGGCCTTCGAATCGCCAGGCCAAAGGCCTAGTCGTTGTCAGTCGATGCGATGGCGCGGCGGTCGCGACAGTATTGCGAAGAGCCGACCATCCTCGACCCTGCATTCATAACGATTGAGCTTAATGGCCTCGTTCATCACGCATTCGCCGGAGTCCAGATCAAACGCCCAGTAGTGCCACGGGCAGATGATCTCGCGACCATTCTCCAGATCGCCGGCGCTGAGGTTGCCGCTGGCGTGGGGACAGGCGTTGTCGATGACGACAAATCGGTCCGGATCGGCGAGATGAAAGACCGCCAGCTCCCGCCCCTCTGTCGCAACATATCTGCGACTCCCGACGGGGCAGTCGTTGACATTCAACAGCGGCGTCCATTCGGGATTCAAGAAGCGTGGCTCCGGCGGGCGTGGCGACAACGGAATGAAAAAACGGCGTACGCCACAATCCACGTGGCGTACGCCGTTATTGTATCAAGTCAGGCCAATCGGCCGACATCGCGGAAGGCGACGACGATCGATCAGTCGAGAACCCAGCGCGTCGTTCGCAGCGGTCGATGCGAGAGCGTCGCGAGGGCGAAGTCGTCCACGATCATCTGGCTGTCGTAGAGGGCCGCCCGCTTGAACTCGCGTCGCATGTCCGCCTTTGAGGCGCCGACGGCTTCCGCACACCCGAGCATGGGACTGAACATGGCGGCCAGCAGGGCCAGGGCCACAAATCGCTTCATCAATCGCATTGTACGTTCCTCGCGTCTGTTCCCATTGTCGGGAGGGTCATTCTCGAGCGCCGGCGTCGGCCATCCGCTGGGGATGATCTCGCCAGAAGGCAGCTCACGCTGCCGGAGGGATCACTCGGATTCTATCACAGGCAGGGATTGCCGGTCAACGAATTCCGGCGAGGCCCCGGAATCGGCGGGCCCGGGAATCGGACGTATCGACGAGGCGGGGGTTGACGTCAACGCCGATAACCACTCGGCGTACCGATATTCGACGCCCATCGCGGCGCCCAGATCTCTGAGCTCGGCAATCCGCTTTTCGTACTCGGCGTGCTGCCAGGCCGTGGAGGAGGCGTCGCAAAAGAAGAGGCGACAACCCATGGGTCGATGCTCCCGAGCCGTGCAGACGCCATCGATCTGGTAGGGACATCGCTTTTCGTTGGCGGGGGGGGAGCGCCATGCGTCGCCGTGCCCCGCAATGAAATACGCCAGCTCGATCGTTGTGACAAAGAGGTCGTGACCATAGGCCCCGAAGTTGCAGCAGAGTCCGCGATTGGTGCAGACGGGGGCGCGGTCGGCGATGGCCGCGTCAATTTCGGCATAGAACCGACGCATCGTGTCGGCAAGCGCCGGCGCGGCCGCCTGTGACGCCGCGTGCTCTCCGATGTCGGATATCATCGAGAGAGATCCTCCCAGGAACTCGCCGTTCGCCGAACCTCGATCTGAACGAGATCGTGGGACCTTCCCTTGTTCATGCCGGGACACGACGCGGCGGCCGCCGCCCAGTCCTCCGACGACTCAAGGTTGGACGTCCAGAAGGGCCACGTGCGGCACTGCAGGGGGCGCACGGGATAGATTCCGCAGGTGCGTCGACCGTTCTTCTCCGTCTTCAGGAAAACGCAGTCCCCCGACTTTCTGTCCTCTGTGAGGGAATATTGCCGGCCGACGAGGCGCAAGTGGGTTCGAGGAAGGCCCTCGCCCGGACGACCGATGAACGCGGCGATCTTCTCGATCTCCTCATCGGAGACATAAACGACGCCCGGGGCGCCCGAGCAGCAGTCGCCGCACTGGGTACATTCGAAGCGAAGACCTTCGCTGTACCACTTGTCGCTGGAATTCGAACCCGCCGTCATGTGATGCGTTCTCAATGTTGCTGGGCGGCGGACCCGCCGCGACTCTGTCTATTCTTCGTCGTCGTCAAGCTTCTTCTGGTGCCGATCGATCATCTCGGAATCGTCGAAGCAGCGAACGCCCATCGAGCCGAAGAGACTCAACAGCAGCAGAAGCGTCAGGATGCGTTTGGAGAGACTGGACACGACACCTCCAGGTCTCGGCGACTAGGCTCCGTCTGAAAACCCATCAGGCCAGCGTTCTCAAGTAGCGTTGGATGAACGCCATTTTGATCATTCCGCTGTAATTCTTGGCGGTCTTCTCGAATCGCGAGAAGATTCGGCGGCA
>Ga0116152_10000103_pt1 | contig 62640 bp, 57 predicted proteins | sample AD_UKC119_MetaG_FD_89894 | JGI IMG/M metagenome (GOLD analysis project Ga0116152, IMG submission 89894) | Active sludge microbial communities of municipal wastewater-treating anaerobic digesters from Hong Kong - AD_UKC119_MetaG | ecosystem: Engineered > Bioreactor > Anaerobic > Digestate...
ACGACCCCGAACCAAGACAAAGGAAGACGCCCAAACCGAACCGAACTGATACCCTCAACCCCGTCCCGCGGGTGGGTCAATTTTCAGTGCGCAGCCCGGGTCAGTTTTGCGTGAGCGTCAACACATTGATTCTCCGAGGTTTTTCACTCCCCTGAAGAGACCTGCTATTGCGGCGCTGTCCGGCCTTGCGTTCCGGATTGCGCAGAGACTCTCTCGAGGCTCTTGCGCCCAAACCACCGGAGCGTATCGTGGACTAAATGGCCACCTACTTCCGCCACGAGGATATTCTTGTTCTGACGCGAGCACCGCCCCGTTCGGTTTGGACTGAAGTCGTAATTGACGACTTCACTGGCTTCGTAGAGTCCATCAAGTTGCGCATGCTGATGACCCTGTCAATAACGCAGTTCAAGTCCGAGCTGATGGTTCTCGATAGTGCAAATGATGAGGGTCCGGCGTAAGGCAGCGAGAAGTAGTCCAAGGGTTCATTTGAAGTCGGATCGTTGGAGCAGATGAAGCTTCTGCTGCGCCACTCGTTTGGGAGACTTGCTCCACGTCGCTGACTTGTTCGGTATCGCTTATCTTTTAGGCGTCCTCGACTGCGTGCCTGCGACGGAGAATGTTGATCCACGCGTACAGACGCCCTAAGACCTGGGCCATTGCCGTAATTGATTCCGGAAAAACCGAGCCAATCCCGTCAGGGCTTCACCGCGCGCTTGGAAGGCCTTTTCTTAGTTGCTGTCGACTTCGGCTTTGGTCGTCCCGTTGAACTCGAATTGACGAGAGCCAAAGCATCACGCAGAGCAGCCTGTGAGCGTTCCAACTGGGCGTTGAGCTCTCGCGCGTGTTTGTCCTGGCGCGAGACCAAACCCTCCGTTTGACGTGCCTGGGCCAAAAGCTCTTCATACTTCTGCGAGGCAGCTGCACGCTCTTTGCGGGCCTCTTCCCGAATTGCCCGCATCTCCCGTGCCAATTCCTTCGACTCCGTCCGGGCCCGGTCAATCTCGCGCTGGCTTCGGTCCTCGACTTCTCGTACGTAGACTTGAAGTTCTGATCGCTCCGTTTCAGCCTTCGAGGCTAGTTCCGCAGCGTACTTCGCTAGACGGTCTCGTTCCGCTTCAAGGCTCGCCAGGCGGCCGACTAACTGCCCGCGCTCTTCCCTGAGGTCGAGAATCTGGCGGTCTCGTTCTTTTACGGTCTGGCGTTCTTCCGCCAGACTCTCCGCGGCATCCTGGAGCGATTTCTCCGCGGTCTCAGCTCGTTGGATGGCATCTGCCACGCTTTGAGCTGCCTCCTGCTCTCGCTCGGCCAAAAGCTGCTCTTGCTGCGCCAGCGCTTGGTGACGATCATCCAGCGCCTTTTCTGCGACTGCCGAAGCTTGCTCTAAGGCCAAGATCCAGAGCGCTGAGGCGGCGTCATTGACTCCGGCCGGCGCGCTCGGGATTGCCGTCTTCGCTTCCGCTCGTTCGAGGCGCTCTGCTAGCCCCGACCACCAGGTATCGAGGTGCCGAATCACCGTTTGGGGCGAGCCAGTGCCCAGTTCGGCTCGCACGCGCTCGATGGTTGGCTTTTCGCCGCTACGCAGGAGTGCGTCAGCCGCCGCTGCAACCTGATCTTCGGTGATGCCTTTCCTCGCCATTTCCGTCTCCGACTGCGGCGCCCTGCCCCGTGGACTTTATACCAGCGATAAGTGATGATTATCGCTATTACACACCCTGTTCCGTAGTTAATAATACATATTATGAATAGAAAAGCCGGCAAATCGGCGGTTCCCGTGTCCGCCACCGCACTCCTGCTCCCGGAGCAGCTGGCGAGCAAGGCTGCTGAAGCGGTTCGCGAATTACTCGCCGAAGCGGCCGCTGCCAACACCACCCGCAGCTATGCCACCGCGCTTCGGTACTGGGCCGGCTGGCATCAGGCGCGGTTTGGCACCGAGATGGCCCTACCCCTTGGCGAGGCCGTGGTGATCCAGTTCTTGGTCGACCACATCATTCGAAAGAGCAACTCGGGTCTGGTAACGGAGCTGCCGCCAAGTGTCGACCAGTCACTGGTTGCAGCCGGCCTGAAGGCCAAGCTTGGGCCCCTCAAACTGTCTACCATTGAGCAGCGCGTCGCTGTGCTCTCAACGGCCCACAAACTGAAACGCCTGGACAACCCCTGCCAGCTGCCCACTGTGCGAACGTTGCTGAGTCGGGCACGCCGGTCATCGGTCAAACGTGGCGAGCGGCCGACCAAGAAGACCGCCATTACGCGGAAAGAACTCGAGGCCATGCTGGCGACGTGTGACAACTCTCTGGAGGGGATCCGCGATCGCGCCCTGCTCTGCTTTGGATTCGCGAGTGGTGGTCGCCGACGGAGCGAGATTGCAGCGGCTGACATGCGCGATCTCCGAAAGACCGGTGAGGACACGTACATCTACCGGCTGGAGCACAGCAAGACGCAGCAGGCCGGTGCAACGTCTGGATCAACGCCTGATAAGCCGATCATTGGGCGAAGCGCTCTTGCACTTTCCGCTTGGCTAGAGGCTGCAGGGATTGCCGATGGGGCGATATTTCGTCGAATTTGGAAGAGCCGGATTGGCCCTGCCCTACTCCCGGGAGCCGTGGCGACCATCGTCAAACGTCGTGCCGCACAGGCTGGTTTGGAGGGCGATTTTGCTGGCCACAGCCTGCGTTCAGGGTTCGTAACTGAGGCTGGCAGGCAAGGCGTTCCTTTGCCGGCCGTGATGGCAATGACCGAACATCGATCCGTGGCGAGCGTGGTGGGATACTTTCAGTCTGGGCAAGCGGAGGACAATCCAGCTGCGCGCCTGCTGAAGTGATATGGAGGGATCCATTTCAGGATTGACCTTGGGCAATGGTGCGGAGCCTACGAGAAAAGCATCATTTGGACTTTCGTTTCGCACCCCTTCGCCTCGTGGCCAAAACCTTTGATGCTTGATTTGAGGGTCGGCAGGGAATCGTTACAAGAACAGCCGAATCCGTCATAACTTAATGAAAGATATCGAGGTTTAACGATAGGAGCCTTGCCAAGAACGGCCCTCTCACCACCGACAAGGGGTCGGCCATCAACTCCGCATGACCTGATTCCAGTCAATGTCGTAGCTAGCCGCCTGAAGTTCCTTAGCCAGCTCGGTCTTCCACCCCACGCCGTCATCCATATTCGTCCACACCACGCCCGCGAAATCGCTAGGGATCGCCACGTCGCCCTTTCTGAGGGTACAGACGTTTTCCCGACCCAAAAGGCCGATGAAGTAGCCCAGCTCCAGTAGCACGTTTTGGCGTGGGCGAAGTTCAAGCTCGGCGGTCCCTTTGGCGCGCCCTTCGTCGTCGGCCGTGAGGAGGACTACGGCAAACCCAACGTTTCTTTGAGCTTCGACTTTCTCGATGATGGTTCGCCCACGACTTGCTTGTTCGTGAAGAATGACGGCGTTGAAGCCAATTTTTTCAAGGAAACGAGCAACGGATTCGCGGGCTGCCACGTCGTGGCCATGGACAATGAAAATCTCTTTGGACTTCGGATGCATGAGTCTCGCTTTCATCTCGCCATTCGACTGAACGTATGCCTTGTAATCTCGAACGAAAGGAATGACCAGCTGGGTCGTCATGCTACGAATGCCGCTCGTAATATTCCCTCCTGAATAGAAGTAGTCGTGCGAGATGCTGAGTGCTCGCTTAGGATCCGCTGCCACGTACTTCACGAGCAACAAACGTGTCCCAAGCTCCTGCCTTGGATCATCTGGCCAAAGAAGCGTCTGGCTTCCAATCATGCTTCCACCCGTCAGGCCGCTCGCCTGCAGAAACTCGTCGAATTTCACGCCAACAACGAGTTCCTCATTCAGGGCAGCGAGATCCGGATGATCGAGCAGCCTCCCCAGAGCCTTGAGCGGGCGCTCAAAGGTCTGCATCGTTGCGGCCTGCAGATCGAGCACAGCGCCGTTGATCTGCTCGAAGAGATCGATTGTGGTCACTCAGACGACCCCTCCAGCCTAGCTTCCGCCGCCCGTTCGATGATCGTTGATCGGAACTGTTCTTTCACTTGATTCGATAGCTGCTCGACGAGTGCGTTGGTGGCCCAAGGCGCGAGCCTTGAATCGATCAAGGCATCCAGCTTCTGAATTGCTCCTTCAATACTGGCAGGATCGTTCGGATCAAAGGATACCGAGCCGAGATCACCATCGATCTCGCGCAGGGCTTGCTGGGCTTCATCCAACTGGCGAGTCAGGCTATCCAATCCTGATATTTTGATCATGGTGGGACTCCATTCGAGCGAGCTTTCGGAAACTGAGCACTCAATCTACTCGAAAACGCATGCCGCCATGCTCTGGGCTTCTATCTCACCCAACCATCGATTCTGAATTCTCGCTGCACCTCGATATCCGGCGCCATCAGTGTCCTCCGGCTGTTGAAGAAGCGTCCCATCGGATGAGCTTCCCTGTATTCTGAGACGGTGATTCACGCCCCGGTATAGACACAGGTAGAAACCATGTCTCGTGACGATGCAGCATCCATCGAAGTATTCCAGGATCTCACGCTGTTCCTTGGCGACTGCTCACCGAATGAAGTGCGTGATGCCATGGCGGATCAGGCAAAGGCACCTTGGCGACACGCACCGGAACGCGAACTGCCCAACTCACAACAATCTTCCCCGGACTTTTTTGCCTTCGAGTTTGATGCACAAGACGGCGGACCAAGGATTGGCTTGGTGCTCTGGAAGGAACCCGATCAGCTTCGCGTCACAAACGTTGTGCCGTTAGAGGCGGGGCAGCTGACGATCAGTCAGTACAACCACGCTCTGCAGGAGTTCAACACCAAGATCGTCTCGCCCGTAGCATCGCGCCTAGGTCTTCAAGTTGTGCTCACCAAAGACAGCGAAACTTTGACAGATTGGATGTCGCCAGAAACGGCAGATCTGCTACGGCGGTTTTCTTCCCTGGCCAACAGGTCCACGGGTTCGTCGCACCCTTCGGATCGTGCCCGTTGGATGGCGTTTCTCATTGCTTCTCACCATGAGAATAGCCTGGTAACGGATCGGCTAAAGCGATGGTTGATCGAAGTGGAAAAATGGCATCCAGAGATTGCTGTTGAGCTGGTGATTGAGTACGAGTTCGGCTTGGAGTTACTGCGCAATTTCGACCAACATCAAGGCTGAAAGCATGGGTCTGCAGCCGTACGATGTGTCTCACATCGCAGGCATGGGTTTGCCTGTTTTGTGCGTAGACACTTGCTCAATCCTCGACATTATGCGGGACCCAACTCGTGATACGGCTCGTGTCGCGGATCTCGCGGTTGCTCTCGACTTGCTAGTTCATGCGGACACAGGAACGTCGTTGTCAGTGCTCGTGTGCGAGCAAGTCCGCAGCGAGTTCCAGGAACACGTAGATGCTGTTCATGACGAGTGCGAACGGAAGCTCAGGTTGTTCTGTGAGCGCGTGTCACGCGTGGATGAAATCGCAGCACGATTCGGTGCAAATGGAACGATGTCAACGCGACACCTTCTCGATCATCCAGCACGTGCCCGTGCTATTGCCGAGCGCCTTCTGGCTATCTCCGAGCATGTGCCAGAATCGGCCGACATCGCTGCTCGCGCGCATAGACGTTCGGTCGCCGGTCAAGCACCGGCACGAAAAGGAAAAGGGTCGCCAGGCGACTGCGCCATCATTGAGACGTACATCGAAGCTGTCAGCCGTCTACGCAGCAGTGGATTGCCCAGCAAAATTGTATTCCTGTCCTCGAATACGGAGGATTATCGCGGCACTGCTCGCTATCTCCGACCAGAACTCGAACTGGAGTTCGGTAGCTTGCAAATGGAATATGCTCCCAACTTCGGCGCTGCTCGAAACAGCCTAGGCTTGTAGGTGCCACGCGTACTGCGAGGCATTTACTAGGGAGCAGCAAAACGACGCCCCGCACTTCTCCGACCGCTTTTGGAGCCTTGTCGGCACACTCCGGACTAGATGAGGAACGCCACGTGGATCTCGATCCTTCACAGTTTTCAAACCTCTCGACCCTGGCGGGGCTTTTCGCCGAATTCCTCAAATTCCGAGGTGAGAAAGCGGAGTCGATTGATGCAGCCGAATTTCGCAAATGGCTTGAGAAGGAAGCCTTCCCCAAGCTGGCTGATCAATCAGAGCAGACGTTTCGGTCACTCATGGAAATGAAGGCCCAAAGTTACGAAGCCTACGTTCAAATCCTCACGTTGCTTCGTGAAATCCGAGCGCATCTGAGCGAGGAGACGGCTACTGATCGATGGGCTGCCATGGACAGCCTGGAACGGGCTGTCTTGGCGCACCTGCTCGACCGCGCTCAGCGATCTGACGACGAAGCTGTTGAACTCAAGGAACTCTCCGCGGTGGTGAACAGCGTCCCGAAGGACGCAGCCGACGCGGCTGAAGCGTTGGATGAGCGCGGACTAGCGAAGGTGGGTCAGGCAACCGGAGGTCACTTCTCCGTCACGCCAACTGCGGCTGGATTGGTTCTGGCTTGGTCAGCTGTCGACCCGACTGCCTTCGTTAACGCAGACCGCAGGTTCAAGGAAGTCCTTCGTGGAAATGACTACGCGGTGCGGATCGGTGTCCTCGCGCAATCCAGTGACGTTCCTTTCGCGCTCGCCTTTGCGCTTGCGCAGGAGTGGCAGACAAGAGGCCTGATTACCTTCGACGCTGACTATGCTCCAGTAGAGGCCGGTCTCGTGCACGGCGTCCGACCGCTCTTCCGTAAACGCATCGAACAGGAGTTAGATTCGATGCGCTAGTGCTACAAACCCGTAGCAATGACAATTCGAGCGGTGGTTCGAAATCCGACGTTTCTGCCATTCGAACGCTATGGCTTCGACACTTTGGCACCATCACCATCCGTGCCAGAAGTTGACTCGCTGCGATGCTTGATTTCGAAGCGTTCCAACAACTGTTCAAGCGTTTCCACGCGGGCAGCCGATCGCAGCGCAGCGCTTTCAGCGCGCTCTCGCCGCCCCCTCTCTTCCGTCAAGCTTTCTTGGGCCTTTCCGAGCGTCTCCTGGGCGCCTTCAAGCAATTGTCTGTCCTCCTTCCATTGACGCTTGAGCGCCTCATAGTCGGAGACCGTTGACCGTAGTTGATCCAACTCCCGTAGCACCGATTCCTTTTCGTTACGCGCCTGTTTGAGGTCACGTTCGAGCTTCCCGTTGCGCTCGACCCATTGGCTGTTTTCGTTATTCAGCCGCAGGAGCTCGTGATTCTTGGCCGTTAACTGTTCGTTGGCTTGACGCAGCGCGACCTGCGCTTCTTGCTGCTGGTGTTCGTGCCGGCGCTCATCCTGCTCGCGCTGCTCCTTCGTTGCCGTCCTGAAATGCTCCAGTGCTTCGCGAGCATGAGCGTGCTTCTCCTCCAGAGATCGAATGTGGGCGTCGCGCTCGGCGAGTTGCGTGGTTAGCCCCTCGATGCGCTCTCCGAGCTTCGCCTCATTCATCGCCGACTTGGCCAGTTCGTCACGGGTGGCTCCATGCGCGGCCTTTTCCTCGTGCAGCGTTGTTTCGGTGCGTTGTAGCTGGGCGCTTAGCGCCGCCCCTTCCGTTTGCAGCTTCTCTAGCGATTGGTTGAGTTCCGCCCGCTTGGCGTCGAATCGTTCCTTGCTGTCGGCGACGATCTGTTCCGCCTCGCCCTTCAAGCGCTGCGCGAGGCGAGTCACCAGGTCTTGAAGAGCGTCGCTAATTGCAGCTTTATCGCCAGGCCCGCGGCCCTCTTCTTGCTCCAGCTCTTTCAAATGGCGGTGGATAGTCGTCTTGGATCCGGTGTTTCCGAGAGCGACCCGAATCGCGTCCACCGATGGGTTCTTTCCCTGCGCGAGCAGGGAGTCCCGGGCCTTCTGAACATCAGTCTTGTACACGCCGCCACGCGCCATGAGCCTGCCTCCCAAGTATTTCGTAATGTATTACATACTATGTAATTACATACTACAAGTGCCGCAGATAAAAGAGCTTTGCGGGAGAAATATAAGGCGTGATAATGTTGAATTATTCCATCTAGACTCACTTCCGGGCCTCGCTCTGCCAAAAGTTCGTACGAAACCGTGAGTTCGGGGTTGCAAGAGACGGACTTCGAGCCAGTCGCCGAAAATTGATTGCCGGCGGCGGTGGTCTTTGCCGCCCTGTGGACCTTCCGACATGTTCATGTTTTGGCACCCAGTAGAATGATGCTCGCGCCCAGGAGAGACACTGCGACGCCAACGGCATCGGTCCAGCTGGGTCGAATGGAGTCCACCACCCAGAGCCAAGTCAAGGCGACGCCGATGTACACGCCGCCGTAGGCAGCATAAACGCGGCCGGCGGCATGCGGATGCAAGGTCAGCAGCCAGACGAATACGGCCAGGCTTGCGGCGGCCGGCAAGAGCAGCCAAGCAGTGCGGTCGTGCTTCAACCACAGGTAAGGGAGATAGCAGCCGATGATCTCTGCCAAGGCGGTGGCAACAAACAGGCCAAGAATCTTGAGTAGTTCCATGGCGGTCCTCCGGATGAGCCGATTGGGTTCTCGCCTAAGACTCGAAACGCGACATGAGCCAACTGCCTGGGTCCTATGGCACTGAATCTGTCAGCAGGCATGACAGACGTGCGATGAACTGCACGGGTTAGGCAATCGTGTCGACTTGGATTTACTTACGCAAACGCGAGGCATTTGTCGATCGGGCCTTTCCCATTTTTTGGATGCTTCTTGGTCGATTTGATAACGCCGGCAAAGCACAATCAGAGCAACCGGACAATCAAGGCCACATAGTCTCCGATGAAATTGTGTACGCCCATAACGCGCGGTATCTTCCGCGCATGTTTGCTCCCAGGACACCATTGCTCGCAGCCCTTCGCCGCTCAACCCGGCTGGCGGCGTTTGCGCTTGTTGTCTTCGTTTTCCGGCTCGGGTTAGTAGCAGCGTGCGCGCCCGGTGATTTGGCGGAAAGCCTTGCGTCGGGTGGCGGAGATCCCGCTGTTCACCTATCCGTTGAAGGCGACCAAGCCGACCCCGGTGGGATCAAGGCGCATGACAGCGGCCATTGCTTGCATTGCGGCTGCCATGTCCCCGCTGCATTGCCGACTGCCATCGTCGCGCAACTGCTCTCCTTGCCAATCTCGCAGGATCGCCAGGAGGCGCATTCCCCTCCCGATGCCCACGTTTGGCGTGAGCTAAGACCGCCCATCGCCTAGTCCTCGACCGTCCGACCCCGTCGCCACCGCGTGATGGGCCTGTCCGTTCGTTCAAGGATTTCTTTCCATGGATTTTCATGCTGTTGCGCGAGCCCGTTGGCTTGCCAGCGGCGTGTTGCTGGCCGCTCATTCACTGAGCTCAGCGCACGCTGCCATTCCACTTGATTCGCCCTGCGCCGTTCGCCAAGCTTGGTCCGATCATCCGGCGTCGGAGGCGGCGGAGCAGACACTCGCGGCGGCCCGTGCGCGTGCCGAAGCATCCTCGCTACCTCTCTACAACCCCGACCTGGAAGTCGCGGTAGACAAGGAAGGCGGCGACCGCACTTCGACGGCAGGGTTGTCCCTGACGCTTGATCTGTTCGGCAAGCGCGGCGCCAATCGCGCACTCGGTGTCGCTGAATACGATGCTGCGGCCGCCGAGGCCGCCTATCGCCGAAGCGCCTTCGCACAGCAGTGGTTATTGGCATCCATCGATCGCCAATCTGCACTGTCCCGCCGCGATCTGGATTTGCAGCGTTTGGCTCTGATGCAACGCTTTGCTGACCTAGCTCAGCGTCAGTTCGATGCGGGCGATGTTTCGGCGCCCGAACGCGATCTGGCGGCGCTGGCGCGGGATCAAGCAGAAGCCGAACACGCTGCCTTGTTGGCTGATGTCGCGCGCGCGGAAGAAGCGTTTCGGGCGGTTGGTGGCGATACCAGCACGAGCGATTTCGCAAAGTGCACATCACAGAACCTGGTGTTAGATGCCGACTTTGACCCTTGGCGCACTCCAGAAGGTCGGCTCGCACGTGCCAACCAGCAGGCCGCCGCACAGCGGGTGTCCGTTGCGGATAGAGCACGCCGCGCCGATCCGACGCTCAGCATCAAAGCGGGGCGGATTGAGCGGGGCCCGACTACTGACAACGTGCTCGGGTTCTCCGTCAGCGTGCCGTTGCAGTTCCGCAATCCGTATCGTGCAGAAGTCACGGCCGCGCGCGCCGAGGCGGACGCCGCTTCAGCAGAGCAGGCACGGATCGAGCGCGAATTGATCGCCCGGGCGGAACGCGCCAAGTCGACCTTGAGCGCACTCAAAGCGGCCTGGCAGCGCTGGCAAGCCGGACCCGGTGCGCGGCTTGGCGGGCGGACGGATCTTCTGGAGCGCCTGTGGCGTGCCGGCGAACTCAGTACCGCCGACTACCTGACGCAACTGAACCAATCGCTGGCGACCGCATTCGCCGGCGTGGACCTGCAAGGCCAGGCCGCACGTGCCGAGGTCGAGGCGCTGTACGCCACCGGCCGGCTCGATGCCTGGATCGGCTTCGATGCCCCCCATTCCGAGAACAGCCCATGATGACGATAAATCGAACCCTGGCGATCGCCTTGGCGAGCCTGCTCCTGCTTAGTGCGTGCACGGATGACAGCGACCCGAGTGTTGCCAAGCAGCGTGATCACGCGGACCGCACGGCGACTGCCGATGGCAGCGAAAACCACAACGACGACGGTGACGAACACGGCGATGAACACGGCGACGAGGCGCATGACGAAGCGGCGCCGCGCTGGAATGCCACCTCCCTGGAGGTCGCCGGCATTCGTGTGGCCACCCTGCAACCGCAGTCCCTGCGCGAGACTCTGCGTGCGCCCGGCGAAGTGGTCGATAACGGCTATGGCACGACGCTGATCACCCCGCGTATCGACGCGCTGGTGGTCAAGCGCCACGCGCGGCTCGGTGAGGAAGTGCCGAAGGGCGCGCCCTTGGTCACTTTGTCTAGTGTTGAGGTCGCAGAGGCGCAGTCCGCGCTTCGTTTGGCCGAGCAGGAATGGAAACGGGTGCAGGCGCTGGGTCGCGATGCGGTTTCGGGCCGACGCTACGGCGAAGCCCAGGTTGCCGTGGAACAGGCGCGAGCGACGGCACAGGCCTATGGATTGGGCAGCGACGTCGAAGTCAATGCGCGGGGCGATTTCACCCTGAAGGCGCCGCATGCGGGTCGGATCACGCAAGATGCCTTCGTGATCGGCCAGCGAATCGAGTCGGGTCAGGTGTTGTTCCGCCTGGTGGACGAGTCGATCGTGTGGGTCGATGCCAAACTTCCCGCCGAGCAGGCGCATCGCATCGCGATCGGGGCTGAGGCCGAAGTCGCGCTGGGTCAGCTACGGCTGCGCGGCAAGGTGATGCAGCACGCTCATCACACCTCGGAAGACACCCGAAACGCCAAGATTCGTTTGGAGGTGCCCAACGCGGGCGATCGCCTGCATGGCGGCGACTTTGTCGATGTCTACCTGCCGGCGGGTGAGCCGGGCCCGGCGCAGCTGGCGCTGCCGACCGCCGCTCTGGTGCAGATGGAAGGCGAGACCGTCGCGTTTCGACAAGACGGCGAATCCATCGAACCTGTGCCGGTGCGTACTGGCGCGGTGATCGGCGATCAGACCGTGATCCTGAGCGGCCTTGCTGCCGGAGATCGGGTGATGATTGAGGGTGCCTACGTGCTCAAGTCGCAGGCCTTGAAGTCACAGCTGGGAGAAGGTCATGCGCATTAACATCGCCTTCCACCTCAATGGGAGGGCAGCATGCTGAATCGCCTGGTGGAAATCTCCCTGCGTTACAAATTCCTGGTGCTGATCATCTTTGCCGTGGTCGCCTTTCTCGGTGCCCGGGCGGTCCGGGATGTGCCGATCGATGCGTTCCCGGATGTCACGCCGGCCCAGGTCAACATCTACACTGAGTCGCAAGGGCTTGCGGCCGAAGATGTCGAGCAACTGCTGACCTTTCCGGTCGAGTCGGCCATGGCCGGCCTGCCCAAGGTGCAGGAGATTCGTTCGGTCAGCCTGTTTGGCCTGTCCTATGTCGCGGTCTACTTCGACGATGACATGGACATCTACTTTGCGCGCCAGTTGGTCAACGAACGGCTGCAGGAAGTGGGCGATCGCTTGCCGGAAGGCTATGGCAAACCCAGCATGGGGCCGAATGCCTCTGGCCTCGGTCAGGTGTTCTGGTACACCGTCGAGCGTGCGCCGGGCATTTCGGCCGAGCAGATCTCCGACATGGATCTGCGTACCTGGCAGGACTGGACGCTGCGGCTGATCCTGCGCACGGCGCCCGGCGTCGACGATGTCACGTCTTGGGGTGGCGGTGAGCGCGAGTTCCAAGTGCAGATCGATCCGCAACGTCTGTATGCCCGCGGTCTGGGTTTTGCCGATGTGATCGAGGCTATCCCGGCCAACAACGGCCAGGTCGGCGGCAATGTCATGGACGTGGGGCGTGAGCAGTATCTGGTCCGCGGCCTGGGCTTGGTGCGCTCGGCCGCAGATATCGGTGCCATCGTGCTCAAGTCCGAGGACGGCGTGCCGGTGTATCTGCGTGATGTGGCCCGCGTGGAGCAGGCGCCAGCACCGCGGTTCGGTGCGGTGACCCGCGATGGCGAGGAAGTGGTGTTGGGCATGGCCTTGGCGCGCATCGGCGAAAACGCCAAGGATGTGGTTGAGGCAGTGAAGGCCAAGCTCGACACGGTGGCCAAAGCACTGCCCGAGGGCATGGTAGTGCGGCCGATCTACGAGCGCACTGATCTGGTCAACAAGGCAGTCGGTACCGCCACACGCGCGCTGATCGAGGGTTCGATCCTGGTGGCCCTGGTTCTGTTCTTGTTTCTCGGCGAGTTACGCTCGGCCCTGGTGGTGATTGTGACATTGCCGCTGGCGATGCTGATTGCCTTTATCGGCATGGGCCAGACCGGGCTGTCGGCCAATCTGATGTCGCTGGCGGGGCTGGCCATAGGCATCGGCATGATGGTGGATGGCGCGGTAGTGATGGTGGAGAACGCCTACCGCATCATGGCCGAGCGACGCGCGCATGGCGAACAAGTCAATCGCACGGCCGCTGTGTTGGCCGCCGCGCATGAGGTGGCCAACCCGATCGCTTTTGCCATCCTGATAATCATCGTCGTGTTCCTGCCGCTGTTCAGCCTGGAGGGTTTGGAAGGCAAACTGTTCAAGCCCATGGCCTTTAACATCGCATTTGCGATGGCGGGTTCGCTGGTATTGAGCTTGACCTTGATTCCGGTGCTGGCGGCGATGCTGCTCAAGCCCGGCGAGGAAAAGGACACCCGTCTGATGGGCTTCATCAAACGGCGCTACCGACCGCTCCTATTGGCCGCATTGGCACGCAAACGTGTGGTGGTGATCTCGGCAGGTGTGGCGATGCTAGGCAGCCTCGCGCTGTTCCCGCTGCTCGGCAAGGAATTCATGCCGCAGCTGCAGGAGGGCTCGATCATGTGGCGGGTCACCGGGATTCCGTCCACTTCGCTGGATGAATCGATCCGCACTAGCAATACGATCGCCGAGGCCTTCAAGAAGTTTCCGGAGGTGGAGACGACGCTGGCGATGATCGGCCGCGCAGAAAAGGGCGAAACAGCCGATGTGAACTACATGGAGATCTACACCGCCTTGCATCCGGAGGACGAGTGGGACACCGGGCGCTCGATCAAAGAACTTGAAGAGGCCATGCAGGAAACGCTGGAAGAGGTCGTTCCCAACGTCGTACCCGGCTACACGCAGCCGATCCAGATGCGCGTGGAAGAGTTGATCTCCGGTGTGCGGGCCACGCTTGCGCTCAAACTCTATGGCGAGAATCTGGGCGAGCTCGATCGCCTCAGCGCGCAGATCAAATCGGTGCTGGCCGGCGTGCCCGGCGTCGCTGATTTGTCCCTGGAAGCAAACGTCGGCAAACCGCAGATCCGCATCGAGGTCGACCGCGACGAGCTGGCCCGTCACGGTATGAACGCCGAAGAGGTGCTCACGATCGTGCGCAACGGACTCGGCGGCGAGCCGGTCAGCGTGTTGCTCGATGGCGTCAAGCGCTTCGATATTGCCGTGCGACTGGATCAGGGCACGCGGGAGTCGGTCGAATCATTGCGGCGCATTCCCTTGCTAACGGCCAGCGGTGCATTGGTGCCCCTGGGTGAAGTGGCCAAAGTGAGTGTGGCTGAAGGGTATTCCTTCGTGCGGCGCGAGCAGTTGCAACGCTATGCGGTGATTCAGATGGACGTGCGCGGTCGCGATGTCGATGGTTTTGTGCGCGAGGCAAGTGCAGCGGTGGAACAGCAGGTGAAGATGCCAGCCGGCTACTGGATCGAATGGGGCGGCGCCTTCGAAAACCAGCAACGCGCGTTGGCCAAGCTGAGCTTGATCGTGCCTATCACGATCTTCTTCATCTTCGTGTTGCTCTACACCGCGTTCAACTCGATCAAATACGCCACTTTGATCATCGCCAATGTGCCCTTTGCCACCATCGGTGGGCTGCTCGCGCTGTTCATCACCGGGCAGTACCTGTCGGTGCCCTCTGCGATTGGCTTTATCGCCGTGTTCGGCGTGGCGATGCTCAACGGCATCGTGCTGGTTAGCTTCCTCAACGAGCAGCAACAAAAAGGACTCACTGTGCGCGATGCAGTGCTGCAGGGCACGGCTCTGCGACTGCGCCCGGTGCTGATGACCGCCAGCGTGGCGATCCTCGGCTTGGTGCCGATGCTGATATCCAGCGGCGTGGGCGCTGAAACCCAGCGTCCGCTTGCCACCGTCGTCGTCGGTGGACTGCTGAGTTCCACCTTGCTCACCCTGATCCTGCTGCCCGTGCTCTACGAGTGGCTGGAAACCCGTACCACTCGCCCGGAGGACCGCGCATGAAACGCATCACTGCTTTATTGCACGCGCATCGCATGAGCGACATCGTGCATGCGCTGGAGGCCGTCGGTCAGCGGCGGATGAGCATCACCCACGCGCATGGCCTGCTGTCGGCCAGTGACAGCCGGGAAAGACAGTTTTCGGTGGAACTGGGTGAGTTGGTCACACAAGAGATCCAACTCGATGTGTTCTGCGAGGACGCTGAAGCGGCGTCGGTGGTCGCCCTGCTCAAGCGCCACGGTCGCACGGGTCAGCACGTGGCCGGCTGGATCTTCGTGGCGGATGTGCTCGACGGACTGGTCATTGATGGGGGTGGTGGATGACGGAAGAGGATTGCATGGGGCGTCATGTGCCGGCCCGCACCGCGGTCCGATCAAGGGGGCGCGCTGGGCGCGCGCCCCTCCTCCTTGCCGGGCGCCACTCTGTCGTCGCGGCGCCGCAAGGCGCCAAGGATCGTACAGCCACCGCGTGCGGTGCCGGCACATTGGCTGATCACACGCTGCAGTTCATCGGCCATTCGCGTGAGTTCTTCCACTCGCCGCTGTACTTCCGCCAAGTGGCCGCGAGCCACCGCATCGACTTCGTTGCACGACAGGTTGGGGTCGTCGTTCAAACGCAGCAGGCTGCGTATCTCGTCGAGGCTAAAACCCATTTCCCGACCGCGGCTGATGAACTGAAGCCGGTCGACATCCGCTGTCCCGTAAGTGCGATAGCCGGCGCCGGTCCGCAATGGCGCCGGAACGAGGCCAATGCGCTCGTAGTAACGGATGGTTTCGAGGTGGCAGCCGCTCAGAGCGGCTGCCTCACTGATTTTCATTCGCATTTGCCTTGACCCTGTACCTACTACGGAGTTTACTCTGTGCGCGCCTTCCACCGCCCAGTCAACTCAACAGTTGCGTGATTGCCATGACAGTTTCAAATACGCTCGCTCGACTCAGTCTTCTGACCCTTTTGCTGGGATGCATGCTCCCCCCATCGGCCGCGGCCGATCAGGTGTCGGTGAACCCCCGTCAGACCTGGCAGATGCTGGAATACATCGCGGTGGACTATGCCGGGGCGGTGCAAGAGGGTCAGGTTCGGGACGCTGCCGAATATGCCGAGATGCGCGAGTTCGCCGGTGTGGTGAAGGCGCAATTGATGCAACTCCCGGAAACACCGAATCAAGCCCGCCTCTTGGCAGCGGGCGATCGATTGATCGCATCGGTTGCCGCGAAGGCCGAGCCGGCGCAGGTAGCTTCACTGGCACGTGCTCTGGCCGACGAACTGCTAGCCAGTTATTCCCTCGCAACGGTGCCTTCGCTTCCACTTGATCTGGACCGCGCAGCTCAACTTTATGTACAGCAATGTGCTGGCTGTCATGGCGTGGAAGGGCGTGGCGATGGCCCCACCTCGGCCAGTCTCGATCCTCGCCCGATCGCGTTCACTGACCAAGTCCGGGCCGCTGAGCGCACTCCGCTCGCGCTCTATGAAGTGATTTCCCAGGGCGTGCCGGGGACAGGTATGGGCAGCTTTGCGGGCTTGGCTGACAACGATCGATGGGCGCTGGCGTTTCATGTCGGCGGTCTTGCGTATTCGGCAAGTTCTCGCCGGGAAGGCGCGAAATTTTGGCCCAAAGCGGTTCGAGCCCACACGCGGGTCCCAACGTTGGAGGCACTAACGCGACTGCGGGAAGCGGACTTGGCGACCACTCTGCCAGCCGACCAGGCCAACGCGATCGTTGCCTACTTGCGAGCCAATCCCCAGGCAGTGCTGGAACCGTCGGGCAAGAGCAACCCGTTGGCCTTGGCACGCCAGCAATTGGCTGCCAGCGAACGCGCGTTCGGCAAAGGCGACTATCAGGGGGCCACTACCCTGGCATTGTCGGCCTACTTGGACGGCGTCGAACCGATCGAGCCTACCCTCGCGGCGCGCAACCCTGACTTGCTGCGAGAGATTGAGGCCGCCATGGGACGGTTTCGAGCCTTGGTCGGGGGCCATTCCAGCCCAGAAGCCCTCAATGCACAGGTCTCACTCATGAACATGCTGTTCGATCGTGCTGACGCCGTCGTTCAGGACGGCCAGGCAGACCCCACCGCTGCCTTTCTTGGCAGTTTTACCATTTTGGTCCGTGAGGGGCTTGAGGCGTTGCTGATTGTGATCGGCATTATCGCGTTCTTGCGCAAAACCGAGCGCGAAGACGTGCTGCCGTACGTCCATGCTGGCTGGCTGGGCGCCCTTCTGGCCGGCGGCCTCACGTGGGCTGTTGCGACCTACGTCGTCGATATCAGTGGGGCCAATCGTGAGGTGACCGAAGGGGTGTCCGGCCTATTCGCCGCTGCAGTTCTGCTGAGCGTGGGCATCTGGATGCATCAGAAGAGCGTGGCCGGGCGCTGGCAACAGTATCTGCACGCCAAACTATCTGCGGCCTTAACGCGTCGTTCCGCGATCTTTCTGTTCACCTTGGCGTTTGTGGCGGTATACCGAGAGGTGTTCGAGACCATTCTATTTTTTATCGCTCTGTGGAGCGAACAAAGTGCCGGTGCCATGACAGCGGGCCTGCTAGCGGGCATCGTCGTATTGGTCGTTGTTGCCTATTGCATGTTGCGTGTCAGCAAGCGCCTGCCCATCGGCCGCTTCTTCTCGGTGAGCTCCTGGTTCATTGCCGTGCTTGCCGTCGTACTGGTTGGCAAAGGGGTAGCGGCGCTGCAAGAAGCCGGTTGGGTGGGGCTACGCTTTATCAACATGCCGAGGATCGAATGGTTGGGTGTTTACCCCTCTTGGCAGTCCTTGCTGGCCCAGATTTCTGTCGCCTTGGCCGCCGTTCTGGGGTTTTACGTCAATGCCCGCGTTTCCCGTGCACCGGCCCCTTAATTCGCCTTGTCCCGAGCGTCCCCAGTACGTAGGAATTCCGACGTGTCAGTCGATCAAAGTGATTCACGTGCGGCCAACCAGTCGTCGACGCCTTCGGCCGTGAAGCCGGGGCGCGCGTTTCGCATCTCGAATATGGATTGCCCCAGTGAAGAGAGCGAGATTCGCCAGGCGGTGGCGGGCCTTGGTGACGTGCGCGGATTGCACTTCGATCTCTCGGCCCGGGTCGTGCGGATCGATGCATCTGATTCCGCGACACAGCGTGCGCTTGGCGCGATCCGGCGCGCGGGTTTCGATCCGCTGCCACTGCCCGACGCGGATTCCGCCGCGTCGACGGATCGTCTAGTGGAAGGACTGCCGCGACTCGGGGCGGGTCTGCTTATCGCCCTGGCGGCCGAGGCCGTGCACTTCTTCGTTGAGGGTTCGATGGCAGGCTCGGTATTGGGCATGGCGCTGGCGCTGACGGCCATCGCACTAGCCGGCGCGTCGACCTATCGCAAGGGGCTGGCGGCCTTGATTCGTGGGCGGCTCAACATGAACGCGCTGATGTCGGTGGCGGTGACCGGCGCCTTCCTGATCGGCGAATGGCCGGAAGCGGCCATGGTGATGGTGCTTTATGCATTGGCTGAAGCAATCGAGGCGCGTGCTCTCGATCGCGCCCGTAATGCCATCAAGAGCTTGATGGCGATGGCGCCGGACACCGCCGAGGTCCAGCAGCCCGATGGCGGCTGGGCCGACGCACCGGTATCGCAGGTCGCCTTGGGAACGCGCGTACGGGTCAAGCCGGGCGCGCGAATTCCGCTCGATGGTGTGATTGTGTCGGGCCAAACATCGGTCAATCAGGCCCCGGTCACCGGCGAGAGCCTGCCGGTCGACAAGGGGCCGCAGGATTCGGTGTTTGCCGCCACGATTAATGTCGCCGGAACCATTGAAGTCACGACAACCGCGCTGGCCTCCGACAGCACTTTGGCACGCATCATCCGCGCCGTTGAAAGCGCGCAGGCGGCGCGGGCACCTACCCAACAGTTCGTCGATCGCTTTGCCGCGGTGTACACGCCGGCCGTCTTTGCCGTGGCCCTGTTGGTGGCGTTGGCCAGTCCCTGGCTATTGGGATGGGCTTGGACCGAGTCGGCCTACCGAGCCTTGGTGCTTTTGGTGATCGCCTGTCCCTGCGCCTTGGTGATCGCCACACCCGTGACCGTCGTCAGCGGCCTGGCAGCGGCGGCGCGGCGCGGCATCATCATTAAGGGCGGCGTGTACTTGGAATCCGCCCGACGCCTTCGTGTCGTGGCGCTGGACAAGACCGGTACGATCACCGAGGGCAAGCCGAAGCTGGTGGATCAGCGTGTTGTGGCTGATGAGCCAGATCGGGTTTTGGCCTGGGCATCCCGCTTGGCCGGCCACTCCGATCACCCGGTTGCGCAGGCCATCGCCCAAGGCCTGCCCCGTGTCGATGGCGACGTGGAAGGCTTTGCGGCCTTGGCGGGCCGCGGCGTGCGTGGCCTGATCGATGGCGAACTGCTGCACTTGGGCAACCATCGGTTGATCGAAGAGTTGGGTGTGTGTTCGCCGAGCATTGAAGCGGTGCTCGACGAGCATGAGCGTCAGGGCCGGTCCGTCACCATGCTGGCATCCACGTCCAAAGTGCTGGCGATCTTTGCGGTAGCCGACACCATCAAGGACAGCTCGCGTGCGGCAATCTCACATTTGCACCATATCGGTGTTCGATCGGTGATGCTGACCGGCGACAACGCCGTCACCGCACGCACCATTGCCGTGCAGGCCGGAATCGACGACGCACGCGGCGATCTATTGCCCGACGACAAACTTCGCATCATCGGCGAACAGCAGACCGAGTATGGGCCGACCGCGATGACCGGCGACGGTATCAATGATGCGCCGGCCTTGGCCAAGGCCGACATCGGCTTCGCCATGGGCCGGGGCGGCACCGACACCGCGATGGAAGCCGCCGACGTGGTGGTGATGAACGACGACTTGCGGCGCGTCCCCGAGACCATTGAGCTATCGCAGCGCACACACCGTCTGCTGTGGCAGAACATCAGCTTTGCACTCGGCGTGAAGGTCGTGTTCCTCATCCTCGCCATGCTTGGTCACGCAACCATGTGGATGGCGGTGTTTGCCGATATGGGCGCGAGTTTGATCGTGGTGTTCAACGGGCTCCGAATCCTGCGGCAGTCGGCGAGCGTCTAACAACGCGTTCGCCCACTGACGGCAGCACTTGACTCCGTAGTGGGGTACGGGGTGCATCATAGTCGTGCCGTCATGGATGGATACGACGCATGTCCGCACTCACCATCGGAAAACTCGCGCAGCAGGCCGGTGTCGGCGTCGAGACCGTGCGCTTCTACGAGCGCGAGGGGCTGTTGCCGGTCCCGCCGCGGCGCGGGGTCGGTTTCCGTCATTATCCGGCGGAAACGATCGAGCGGCTGCACTTCATTCAACGTGCCAAGCGACTCGGGTTCGCCCTCAAGGAGGTCCGCGAGCTGCTTGAATTGCGCGTCAGTGCCGATGTGAGTTGTGCCGAGGTGCAGCAGCTGGCCAGCGCCAAGCTGGCCGACATCGAGGAGCGCATTCGCGACTTGCAGCGGATGCGCAAGGCGCTGCGCGCATTGGCCGAGCATTGTCAGGCTGACGGCCCGATTAGCGATTGCCCGATCTTGGACTTCCTGTCTCGGGAAGCAGGCTGATCATGCGCAGCGTCGACTTCATCTACTTCAGCGGGTGCCCTCACATCGAGCAGACGCGGGCCCATCTGCGGCAAGCCTTCGATGCTGTTGGCGCCGAGCCGCGCTGGCTGGAATGGGATGCCAGCGATCCGGCGACCCCCGACGAGTTTCGGCAGCACGGCTCGCCCACGGTGCTGATCAACGGACGCGACGTTGCCGGCGTGACATCGGCCACCGGTGGCGGCTGCCGGGTCTATGACGGAGGCGACGGACTCACCGGCGTGCCATCCGTCCCGTTGCTGATCGCGGCGCTGGGTGGGCTGCCATCGCCGGCAGCAAGCGCCGCCACGGCTCCGCCCAAGCTCGGATGGCGTCGCCTGTTGGCCGTGGCGCCGAGTCTCGCCGTGGCTGCGGTGCCGGTCGGCACCTGTCCGGTCTGCATCGCTGGAACCGTGGGTGCGCTGAGCGCCCTGGGCATCGGGTTTCTTCTGGAGACCCGCTTCCTGCTGCCGATCACCGTGCTTGCGCTGACCTTGGCGCTGGGCTCACTTGCTTGGCGTGCGCGTGCGCGCTGGGGTTATTCGCCACTCGTGCTCGGCATCGTGGGCGCGATCACGCTGAGTGTCGGACAGTTTGTTATCACGAGTGCGCAGACCACCGTCATCGGCGCCATCGTGTTGATGGCCGCTGCGTTGTGGAATGCCTTGCCGCGGGCACGAAACGGAGCGTCCTGTGCCGACTGCGTGCCGCGGGTTCCAACGGAGCGGCAGCGATGACCGGTCAGGGCGACACCTCAGCACCCATTCGCGAGCGGAGCGTGAGCGTGGTCGCGCTGCTGTTGTCGCTGAGCACCTTGCTGTGTTGTGCCTTGCCGCTGCTCTTGGTGGCGCTGGGATTCGGAAGCGCGGTGGCCGCATTGACTTCCAGCGCACCGTGGCTGGTGACTTTGAGCCAGTACAAGGTCTGGACGTTCGGGGTGGCGGCAGGAGTGCTCGGGCTGGCCGGCTACATGCTGTACCGGCGGGGCCGAAGCTGTCCGACCGAACCGCTGCTGGCTGACGCCTGCCAACGCGCCCAGCGCTGGTCGCGCCGCATTTGGTGGTGCGCAGTCTTGGTGTGGTGTATCGCCGCCGTCGTCGCCTTCGCCTGGCTTCCACTGCAGCGCCTGTTGGCTTGAGGAGAATCACATGAACCGGACGCGACTTTATCCCCTGGCCCTGGCGCTGGCTCTTGTCGCGCCGGCGGCTCAGAGCGAAGGCCATGGTCCGCTGTTCGGGCTGGCCACGCCGACCTTGGGTGCAGGCCAGTGGAGCAGCGACACCGGGTTTATGCGCATGGCATCTGGGCATGGTGGCGACTGGCGAGCCCGGCAAATGATCGGCTACGGGATTCATGAGGATTTGCAGGCGACGTTGACGCTGCCGCTGGACCAGCGCGATGGTCGCAGGGTTGCCAACGCGCGTGGTGGCGCCATGATGGGGAAACCCGGTGCCGTGGAAGGCTCGCTGCTCTGGCGCTTCCACCGCGAGGCCCCGCGCATCGGCGTGCGCCGGGAAAGCAGCCTGCTGGTCGGGGCGGCCGACGGTGACACCTTTGGCCCGGACGCGCGGAATGCCGGCCCCGCCCTGCACTTGGCGGCGGTCACCGGCTACGCTTCGCGCACGACCTACTGGTGGCTGGGCGGCGGCGGCCAATGGCATCGGGCTGAGGGTGGCAATCGCCGTGGCGACCTGACTTACGCCACCGCGGTGTTCGGTTGGCGCCCACCGATCTTTCGCGGCGATTACCCGAAGCCCGACTGGCGGCTGTTCCTTGAGGCCGTCGCCGAGCATGCAGAGCGCGATCGCCGCGACGGCATGGCGGACGCCGATTCCGGTGGGTACCGATTGTTGGCTGGCCCCTCGGTGCTGGGCTTGTTCGGCGCCTGGGGTGTTTCGGCCGGCGTGTTGTTTCCGGTCGAGGAGCGGCTCAACGGCAGCCAGCCGGGTACCGACTATCGCGCCAAGCTGGTCTTCACCTATTGGTTCTAACGGAGCATCCCCATGAAAACGACTCTCTACGCTGTCTTGTTGATTGCGGCCATGAGTGGCTCAACCAGCGTTCATGCCGAAGGCTTGGTGCACGCCAGGCAAGTCATCTTCGGTATGGATTGCGCGCCGTGCGCCTACGGCATGGAGAAAGGGCTCAAAGCCTTGCCAGGAGTCCGATCGGTCACGGTCAGCCTTAACGATGGCTACGCCGAAGTTCACTTGGCGCCGGACTCCGCTACCACACTCGCGGATATCCGCGAGGTGGTCCGCAGGGGCGGCTTCACCCCGAAGAATGCGACGATCACCCTGCAAGGGCGTCTTCGACTCTCGCCACGTTCATCGCTGTCGACGGCTTCCGGTGATTTCGCACTGAATCTCGGCGCCTTGAGCGAATCGTCGGCCGCACTGCAGGGGCGTCGAGTTCAGGTCTCCGGCTCGGTGGCTGCGGACGCTGCCGAGCTGATCGTCGAGCGCATCGAACCCGTCGCATCCCCATAACCGTCCTTCGAAAACGGCCAGCGCAGCTGGTCCAAGTACGAGGTTGGAAACCCAGTGTCGTCCAGCCCCACGTCGTCCGCGCCGACTGTTTTGGGATCATCGAAGCGTGTTCCCAACAACCAATCCCACAGCAACCAGAATTCGCCGAAATTGACCTGCGCGTCGGCATAGTCGCGGCGATGATGCCAGCGATGCAGTTCGGCACCGCCGATCCACCGGCTCAGCGGACCCAAGGAATAATCGAGATTGGCGTGCTGAAATCCGAGGTGCACCGTCAACAGGGTCAACCATGCCGTGATCACGGCAGCCGGCGCGCCGAGCAGTGCCGCCGCCGTGAGGCCAGGCCCGGCCAGGATGAGCGCGCTCAGGGGGTGGCGACGATCGCCGTTCATCCAGTACAGGCGCTCAGAACTGTGGTGAACCGCATGTAGCCGCCACAACCACGGAACGTGATGGCTGGCGCGATGCATGGCATACAAGCCGAAATCCACGATCAGCCCGGCGAGCAACACCTGCAGCGCGATCGGCCACGCCTGCGGCCAGATCATGGTGGTCGGCACACGACCCATCAGCAAATGCAGCAGATACGCCGTACCCGACATCAGCAGTAGATTCACAAGGACATGGATGGCGTCAGTCAGCGTGTCGTTGTGGTCTTCGTTCCAATCGCTTTCGAACGGCTGCACCCGTTCCAGCCAGGCGATGGCGACTAGGCCGGCGATCGCGGCGAGAAGAAAGGCGGGCCAGGGCGACAAACCCAGCGTCGACCAAATCAGCACGAAGGCGCTGACACTGCCAAAAACGATCGGGTAGGCGCCGCAGCGCAGAAAGGTGGCAAACCGCATGCGTGGTGTCTCCGAGTCGAGGCATGCAGTGTTGCCCGAGCGTCCGCAGACGGGCTTGAACGTACTGGCTGGAAACACGCGTTTCCAGCCCTAAAAGCCGCTGTTTGGGGCTCGCATGGTCGCCGTTGTCGCCGTGGCGGCCGCGCTCCGGTGGACGCGCGAAGTCTTCAATCGCCCTCCGCGAGTTGCATCCATACGACCTGCGGATCTTGACCACGCGCGTGAAGGTCCAGCCGGACCCTTTTTAGTTCCGCCAGATCGATGTCAGCCTCGCCGACCAGGGCACTTTTTGCTCCGGGTGCAAGTTCAATGTCGCGAGTTTCCTCAAGGTACGTGAACTGGATTCGGGCCTGAAGGTGCCGAATATCTACTGGCCAATTGCGGCGATCACGCACGTACAGCCGGATAGCGCGACCTTCCGAGACCAGCTCGAGATTGAAGGTCCGAGTGGTGCGCGTGTGCCCGCCGAAATAGGCCTTGGCCGGCTCGGGCGGCGAATGCGCTGCCACGATTTGACTGAAAGACAGCAGGCACAGTAGCGAAGCGAAAGTCACGGCGAGACAGCGAGCGCGCTTGATCACAGAGGGGTCGTTCCTGCATACGTGGATGGATCGGGATAGCGGCTTCGCAGCGGGGCCAGCAGGCTTCCTGGCGTGACGCCGAAATGTCTGCGCATGGTCCGCGTGAAGTGTGCGGCGTCGGCGAACTCCGCCGCGTGCGCGGCGTCGGTCAGGGAGGCGCCGCGACTGACCGCCTCCAAGGCCCGGGCCAAGCGCAGCCAACGCAGGTAAGGGCGAAGCGCCATGCCGGTCTCGTCGCGAAATGCGTGGGCGAATCGGCTAGGAGAGAGCGCTGCGGCTGCCGACAGTCTTGCGAGCGTCCACTCGGACGCGGGTTGCTGCGGCAAGTCGGCGATGACGGCATGAATCCTTCGTCGGGAACTCATGGGTTTAGCGAAGTTCTGTTCGGTAAGCGTATTGGCTGAGCCGGCATCCAAGACATTAATCAATGAATCGATCCGCCCTGGGTCGTCATATGCCGGCCACAGCGTGCACAAGCGCGATGCGGTTCCTGCGTCGAACACAACCAGGCCGTGTCGGCACAGGGTGCTGAGGCGCAGACCAACCGCCGATTGCCGCTCCACGTACAGAAGACGCACGGGTCCAGGATGCAGACGGTGAGCGACATCGGGGCCTATCAGCAGGCCGGCGCCTTCGACCCGTCGCCCCTCGATGTCTGCCCGAACCGGCCCCTCCATAGTCAGCGCGAGTTGCAGGGCCGGATGCCGGTGCGGCCGGTTATCGCCGGCGTGACCGGTAAAGTGCGCCCACCCTGGGCCGAGCGCAACGCGCCCGGACCAGGCGGACGTCTGATCTTGAGGTTTCATCGTCCCGTGCGCAGTCGCAACGCGTTGCCGACCACCGACACCGAGGACAGGCTCATGGCCAACGCGGCAATCATCGGGCTGAGTAACCAACCGAACACCGGATACAACGCGCCAGCGGCGATCGGCACACCGAGCGCGTTGTAGGCAAAGGCGAAGCCGAGGTTCTGCTTCATGTTCGCCACGGTCGCTTGCGAAATCTGACGTGCGCGCAGGATGCCGCGCAGATCGCCCTTGACCAGGGTGACCTGGGCGCTGGACATTGCCACATCGGTACCGGTACCCATCGCGATGCCGACATCGGCCGCCGCCAGTGCCGGCGCATCGTTGATGCCATCACCGGCCATGGCGACGCGCCGGCCTTCGCGCTTGAGGCGCGCGACGAGTTCGGACTTGTCCTGCGGTCGCACCTCGCCATGCACCTCATCGATGCCGAGTTGCGCCGCCACCGCTTTCGCGGTGCTGACGCCATCGCCGGTTGCCATGACGATGCGAAACCCGGCCGCGTGCAGTGCCTCGATTGCTTCGGCCGTGGTGTCCTTGATCGGATCGGCAACCGCCAGCAGCCCGGCGAGACGGCGGTCGACTGCCAGATACATCACGCTGGCGCCTTCGCCACGCAGCTTCTCGGCGGTCTCGGCGAGCGGTGTGATATCGACACCCAACTCGTCCATCAGCGCGGTATTGCCCAGCGCCAGATCGTGATCGTCGACGCGTCCTCGAACGCCGATTCCGGTCGCCGATTCGAAGTCCTCGACCGAGCCCAGCACCGTTTCCCGGCGTTTGGCCTCGGCCACGATCGCTTCCGCCAGCGGGTGCTCACTGCCCTGGTCCAGACTGGCCGCGAGACGCAAGACCTCGTCTTCGCCAAAGTCTTGGGTCGCGATAACCGATCGGAACGCGGGCTTGCCTTGGGTCAGGGTGCCGGTCTTGTCGACGATCAGCGTGTCGATCAGGCGCAATCGCTCGATCGCTTCGGCATCGCGAAACAGCACGCCGGCCTGGGCAGCGCGTCCGGTCGCGACCATGATCGACATAGGCGTGGCCAACCCGAGCGCACAGGGACAGGCGATGATCAGTACCGCCACGGCATTGACGATGGCGAAGGTCCACGCCGGCTCGGGCCCAAAAAATCCCCATGTCAGGAATGTGGTCACCGCGATCGCCAACACCGCCAGCACGAACCAGAAGCTCACGCGATCGGCCATGCGCTGCATTGGCGCGCGCGAGCGCTGTGCCTGCGCCACCAGTTGCACGATCTGCGCCAGCACCGTGTTCGCCCCGACCTTGTCGGCACGGATTACCAGGCTGCCGTTGCCGTTGATCGTGGCGCCGATCACGCGGTCGCCCGGTGTCTTCTCCACCGGCATCGGTTCGCCGGTCAGCATCGACTCGTCCAGCCGCGAGCGCCCTTCGATCACTTCGCCGTCGACCGGCACCTTCTCGCCCGGCCGCACGCGCAGGCGATCGCCAATGTGCACGTGAGACAGTGGGATGTCCTCCTCGCTGCCATCATCACGCAGGCGTCGCGCCGTCTTGGGTGCCAGTCCGAGCAGCGCCTTGATCGCTGCCGAGGTGCTCGATCGCGCCTTGAGCTCCAGCAGTTGTCCGAGCAGTGTGAGCGATACAATGATGGCGGCGGCTTCGTAGTAGACCCCGACGCGGCCGTGCTCTTGAAACGACGCCGGAAACCACTCCGGGGCAAGCGTCGCGACCACGCTGTAGCCGAATGCCGCGCCGACGCCGGTGCCGATCAGCGTCCACATATTGGGACTGCGATTGGCGATCGACTGCGCCCAGCGCTGGAAGAATGGCCAGCCTGCCCACAGCACAACCGGCACCGAGAGCGCGAACTCCAGCCAGGTGCGCACGCTGGCCGACAGCGCCGGCACGCGATGACCGACCATGGCGATGACAAGCACGGCGAGCGACAGCGGCAATGTCCACCAGAATCGCCTACGGAAATCGGTCAGTTCGGGATTCTCTGCCTCGTCCAGGCTGGGCATCATCGGCTCCAGCGCCATCCCGCATTTGGGGCAGGTTCCCGGATGGTCCTGCACGATTTCCGGATGCATCGGGCAGGTGTATTGCGTTCCCGGCGGTGCTGCTGCGGGCGGGTGCACTGCATCCGCTTTGAGGTAGCGCTCGGGATCGGCGACGAATTTGCTTCGACAGTGCACGGAACAAAACCGTAGCGTCTGCCCGTGGTGTTCGACCCGATGCGGCGCATCCTCGGTCACCGTCATGCCGCAGACCGGATCGGTGAATGTGCCGGCCGAAGAATTGTCGGAGGGGCGCGCGTGATGATGTTCTGGGCGACGCTCTGGTGACAGATCGCGTGTCTCGGCGATGTCGCTGGCGCCGCCTTCGGTGGTCGGTGTTTTGGCACCGCAGGTGTGCTTGGATGGATCAGCAGAGTGGTTCATGACGGAGCCTCCTTCGAGAGGGCGTTGAGGATCGGGCAAGTGCAGGCGCTCCTAGAGACCTGGCAAGTCCCGATCAAGGCGCTGCGCCCATGGCGGACGCGCAGCAACGCGGCGATCCGGCGGTCGACGTCGTCAAGCTTGCGCTGCGCCGACCGATTGACCTTGGCGTCGTGTTTCTCGTCGCCAAGCGGCACGCGAATATCCTCGAGCGAAACCCCCAACGCATTGGCTCGGCGAACGAAGCGCAGACGCTTCAATTCCGTCGAGCCGTAGCGCCGGTACCCTGAGGCGAGCCGACCTGCCGGCGCGAGCAATCCGCTGCGCTCGTGAGCGCACCGTATCGATCGCGACGCCTGCTTGATGGGCCAATTGGCCGATGCCGAGGCTTGCCATGTCGGTTCTCCGTTTGGGGACATCAGTCTGGACTCTGGACCCGAGTCCAGAGTCAAACGCTTTCGCAGGCTGCTCACCAGTTCGTTCACATGGGGTGGGAATGGCCGACTTCAGGGTGCAGCCGGCTTTGGCGCTCGCGACGAACTGTGCATCGAGCGGATGCGCCATTGGCCATCCAGACGTTGCAGGACCGTGGTGCTGAGGCCCTGGCGCTCGATCGGCTCGGCACGGTCCTTCAGTTCGATCACATAACGATAGGTTTCCGTAGCCCAGGCCACATCGCCCACGCGCTCGACGCGCACCTCGTAGTCGGAGAAGGCAAAGCGAGTGAAGTGCCCCAACTCGGGACCGATGTGGTGCTCGATGTAGTCGCGATAGCTGCCTTCCAGCTTGCCAGATTCGGCGACCACATTGTTATCGGCGAAAAGTGCTTCGGTGCCGGTCAGGTCGCGGCGCTCCAAGGCCGACTTGTACGTCGCCAATACGGCTTTCACCGCGGCTTCGTCGGCATCGGGCGGCGAGGCCGCGGCGTACGCAGCGGACGACAGGTACAGGCTCGCGATCAAGATGAGCAATCGGGTCATGGCGTGGTCCTTAATTGAGTGGATGTCATTGATGGGGTAATGCGCGTCATTGCTGGCCGTGGTGTTGGAGCGGCGAGGTGCTGCCGTCCTCAGCCAGCAGTTCCACCGTGTAAGGCTGGATTCGCCCGTCCGGCATCTCCATGCCAGGCGAGCCGAGTGGCATACCCGGCAGCAGCAGACCACGCGCCTTCGGGCGTTCGTTCAACAGCCGCAGAATGTCGGCGACCGGCACATGCCCTTCAACGAGATAGCCATCGACCTCCGCGGTGTGACACGCCCCCTTGCCGGGTGGAACGCCCAGCCGAAGCTTCACGGGACTGAGGTCATCGCTGTCGCGCACATCAACCGTGAAGCCGGCAGCCTGCAGGTGTTCGACCCACAGGCTGCAGCAGCCGCAAGTGGGTGTCTTGTGCACGACGATCAACGGCAAGCTCGACGTGCTCACCGCCGCGGCTGCATCCGATGCCGCGCTCGTGCGAGCGCTGGAACTATCCGGCTCGCCCGCACACGCGGTCGTCAACAGCAGCACGCTCAGGGTGAGGGCGTGCCACGTCTGCGAGAGCGGAAGGGCCAAGCGGCTCACTTCTGTGCCCGCGATGACCAATGGAGGTGCACGATCTTCCAGCCTTGCGCGGTCTTGCGCAGGACCGCCGTTTCGGTCGACGAAATCATCAGCATCTTGTCGCCGCGGCTGGCGTGGATTTCGCTTTCGCTGCCCACCCAGACCAAATCACCGGAGGCTTCTGCAATACGCCGCTGCAAGGTGATGTGCGCCGTCTTGAGGAACTCGGCATCGTGCTTGGCGTGTCCGCCCAGATATTCATCGCGGGTGCGCTCGGCACCGCCGCTTTCCAGGATCAGCACGGACGGATCGAGTTCTGCGCCAGCGGCGGAGAGATCGCCCGCACTCAGTGCCGTGGAAAAGCGTTCCAGTGCCGCCACTGCATCCTTGGCTTCGGGGTCGATGCTCTGTACGGCGTTTGCCGATTCGCGCCCGGCTTGCATCGCGGTCGAATCGTGCGGTTTGTTGTCATGCGCCAAAGCAGTCGATGCAGTCAGGGCAAGCGCCAAAGCGAGCGTGGTGTTACGAAGGTTCATGGCTATCTCCAGAGTGTGTGAGGCAAGGCCTCGAGGGTGAATCTCAGTGGTGATGGTCGTCGCCGTGATGGTCATCGGCTTCCGGCGCGGCCATCGGATCGTCGACCGGCTCGAACGAGGAGCGTTCAGCGCTCGAACCGTGGTGATCGGCATGCGGATCACCGCCGCCGACATCGGTTTCGCCGCCGCCGTGGCTGTGTCCCGGGCTGGCGACAACGTGTTTGCGGTATTCCTCAGGCGTCATGCCGGGAAACTGCTGCATGAAGGCGACCATGCCCCAGAGGTAACGGTCGTCCATGCTCTTGCCCCAGGCCGGCATGCCCGAGGCTTTGATGCCGTGCTTGAGTGCCCAGAACGCTTGGCGCGGCTCCACCTCTGCCAGCGCATCCCAGCGCGGCGGCTTCGGATACAGGCCGACGCTCAGCTCGGTCTCTGCTGCGCCGGGGCTGAGATGGCAGGTGACGCACATCGCGCTGTAATTGCCGGCGCCACTGCGGATCAAAGCAGGGTCCGACAAGTCGGGCATTTCGATGCCGGCAGCGCGCGTGGCAATCGAGCGTTGCCGGGCGATCTCCAGCACCCGATAAGTCACCGACCAGTGCGGATCGTCGGCGCCGACGTTGTAGACGCCGCTCCAGATCACCGCAGTGGCCCCCATAAGTCCCAGCAGAAAAAGAATCGACAGGGTCTTCAACAGTTTCATGGTCTGCTCCTTATCCGTGCTTCATCGTTGAGTGGTCCATCGGCTTGGCCTTGAGCTCGGCCGGGGGGCCCGGCGGTGGTCCGCGCCGTGCGGGACGGCCGAAATCGGGATCGCCGGAGATGCGATGGGCGACCGTGCCGCGGGGATTCGGATACCAACCGGGATCGCGGTAGTCGCCGGTGGCGAGGTCGTCGCGCACCTTGACCACAGTAAACATGCCCCCCATTTCGAGGTTCCCGAACGGCCCCTTGCCCATCATCATCGGCAGGGTGTTTTCCGGTCCGCGCATATGGCCCGAATCGGTGTGTTCCTGGTGCTCGGCCATGCCGCCTTGGCCCATCGCCATATACCCCGGCAGCAGCTTACGAATTTCCGCTTCGACGCCGGATTGATCGACGCCGATCGTATTAGGGATCTCGTGCCCCATGGCGTTCATCGTGTGATGCGACATATGGCAGTGGAACGCCCAATCGCCGGGCACGGCGACGAACTCCAAGTCGCGGGTCTGGCCGACACCGACGATCTCCGTGGTCTCCGGCCGCCACAGGCCCTTGGCCCACCGTCCGCCGTCCGATCCCGTCACCGAAAACTGCACGCCGTGCATGTGAATCGGATGATTCCACATCGACAGATTGCCGATCCGGACGCGAACCCGCTCGCCCGTGCGTGCGACCAAGGGCTCGATGGCGGGAAAGACCTTGCTGTTCATCGTCCATAGGTCGAAGTCCACCATGACCGACGGATCAGGTCGGTAAGTTCCCGGGTGCAAGGCCCAGTTGTGTAGCAGGATCGCGTAGTCGCGATCGATCCGATCTGGCTCACCGTCCTTCGGGTGGATGATGAACATGCCCATCATCCCAACCGCCATTTGCACCATCTCGTCTGCGTGCGGGTGGTACATGTGCGTACCGTGCTGCCGGAGTGTGAATTCGTAGACGTAGGTTTCACCCGGCTGGATGTGCGGCTGCGAGAGCCCCCCGACACCATCCATGCCACTCGGCAGCAGGAGACCGTGCCAGTGAACACTGGTGTGTTCGGGCAGTCGGTTGGTGACGTAGATGCGGACCCGGTCGCCCTCGACCGCTTCAATTGTCGGCCCCGGCGTCGTGCCGTTGTAGCCCCAGCACTTGGCGCGACAGCCGGGCGCGAACTCGTGCTCGATCTCCTCGGCAACAAGGTGAAATTCCTTCACGCCGTCGACCATGCGGTGCGGCAAGGTCCAGCCGTTGAGCGTACGCACCGGCGTATAGCGGCCATCGCTTGCAGGCGCCGAGGATGAAGCAGACTGCTGAGGCGGCATAACGTGGCCGCTGTGGTCTTGTGCGAAGGTGCGGCGCGCGAACAGGCCTAGCGGTGCCAGGCTGGCCAGGCCCGCGACGCGGAACCAATGACGTCGGGAAGGGTTCATGGTTGCTCTCCGTGATCGTGTGTGTGCTCAGCCTCTTCGTCCGGTTCCGGAGCCTTTTCCGCTTTCGTCGGCTCGGCCTGCTGGCGATGCTGCGCGTGTGGGTCAGGTTCGCTACGGTCCTGCGGCATGGCGTGGCCGGCGTGCGGATCGGCCGCATCGGCGGACTTGGGCATGTGATGGCCGGCATGCGGATCGTTTGATTTCTCACCGTGCTGCGAGTGATCCATTTCGGCCGCCGCCGGCGCGGGCATGATCGCCTCCACACCCAGCGTCGGCTCGGTCGCTTCACCATCGTCCGGCAGACGCCCGCCGACCGCGCCACGCAGCGCGGCACGCGCGACCCAATAGTCGCGCACTGCCTCCAGGTAGGCCTGGTAAGCGTCGTATTCCTGCTGCTTGGCCAGCAGCAACTCGAATACGCCCACCAGCATGAAGTTCACCTGCGCTTGCGTGTGCGCCACGATCGCTTCGCGCCGCGGCACGATGTCCACGCGGTAGCGCTCCGCAATCGACCGTGCGACCTGCAATGCATCGAGACCCAGGCGCGTATCGTTCTGCACCGCCAGCAGCTTGCCGTTCAACTCGGCACGTGTCTGCTGCAACTCGGCCTGGGCCCGTGCCAGAGCGCCTTGTCCTTGGTTGAACAGCGGCAGGGCCAATGCCAGCGACGGGCCGCGCAGTACTTCGCCGTCCAGCTCGCGCTCACGCTCGTAGCCGACTTCGACGTCGCCTACCCAACGCCAGCGACGCGTGACGCCCAGCGCGTCTTCGCGCAGCGCCACCGCCCTTTTTGCCGCAGCGAGATCCAACCGCGACTCCAGCGCCAGTTGCACCAGCGCATCGGCTGAGAAACCGACATCGCGCGGGGCGGGAAGCTGGGTCCCAACCGTCCAGGAGGCGCTGGTCGGCAAGCCCATCAGGGCAGCCAGTGCATGACGGGCGCGCAGGGCATCGGCGCCGGCGCGGGTCGCGTCGATCCGTGCCTGCGAGGCGGCGGCGCGTTCCTGTTCAAGCTGCAGGCGGTTGATGTTGCCGGCGTCGAAGAAGCGCTGCGCGAGTTCGGCCGACTGTTCACTGGCACGCGCCACCAGATCGCGCATCGCCGCAATCTGTTCGGCACCGACCGCTTCGTACCAGACCGCTTCCACTTCGGTCGCCAGTTCGAGCGCGGCGCCGGCAACGGCCAGCTGGATGCGCTCAAGCTCGCCTTCGGCAAGGCGCTTGCGAGCAGACAACAGCAGCAGATCCGTCAGTCCGAGCGAAAGGCTGCCTGTGATTTGCGTCCCATTACCGGCCCTAGGCGAGAGCCGCAGGTAGCCGAGGCTGGGATTGGCAATTCGGCGGGCATCCTCAAGCTCGGCGCGACCGAATCCAAGGCGGGTGAACTCCTCGCGCAGGCGCGGGTTGTTGAAGAAGGCGATCCGGACCGCGTCGTCGATGGACAGCGGAGTGGTCGGGATCGACGGCGATTGATCGGTTGCCAACGGCGACCAGTCCGTCGGCAGCGGGCGTTGCTGCGCGATGAGGTCGCGCGTTTCGGTGTAGCCGCGCTCACGCGGCAGGCTGACACAGCCTGACAGCACGAGCACCGTCGCAAGGGCCGCGACGGAGCGAGAAAGCGGTGACATTGGGTTGTTCTCCTGAGCAGCCGGGGCGTAGGAGCACGCAGCCGGCGACAGCGGGCGCGGCGACCCTCCAGGGCGTCGCCGCGGGCAGATTGCAGGAGATTAAGCCGCCGGTGGGCGGAGTGGCGGAGCGTCGCGGCGCGCTAACAGAAGCGCGATCGGTACGGCGTAGCGTTGCGTGTCAACGCTGCCAACGGGGGAAGCGGTTCCAGCGTGGGACACGACCGGCGGCAACACGCAGCCACACTGGCAAAGGGAGCCCTCGCAACAGGGTCCGGAATCTGCGTCGCCGGGCGCGGTGTCGGCCGCGGCCAACGCGGTCCCCGACTCATGATGGCCGTGATGGGCTGTTGCGTCCTGGGTCACGCCGCTCCGGTGGTCGGGCATGGCGTGGTGCTGGCCGTGCCCCATCGCGCTCGCATGATTGCCATGCCCCATGTGCGCCATCGCCAAAGGCGCCAGAACCCCGTTCAGGGCAAGCGTCAGGGCCAGCAGCAGATGGAGGGCGCGGCGGAGCATGATCCGAACAGACTGCGCCTGCGGGGAAAAAGTTTCAAGTTTGAAGAGGCTAAGGCCAGCGTGAGTCCGAATCGTTTCTCCTGCACTCGGTCGTGAAAAAATGCGTCAGCCCTCACGCCGCTGCTTGCCGCTCTACTTCAATCCATTTCCGCAAGTAAAGTCGCTCGAAAACGAACACCGCTGCGATGGACAGAACTGCGTAGGCGACGATGGATGGGTCGGACTTAAGTTTCATCAGCGCGAAGGCGCTGAGAATCGATCCATCCAGCAACAGCGTTCCCAGCAGCGGGACGGCCGAGGCCCCCGTGTCTCCTCGACGAAACCGCCATATGCCGAACTGCACGATCATGTCCATTACCAAGTAAAAGAAAACGCCGAGGGACGCAATCCGGCTCAGGTCGAAGAAAATCGCCAACATCGAAGCCATCACCACGGTATAAACCAAAGTGTGACGCTGGATCGGGCCCGACATACCGAAGTGGCGATGCGGAATCATTTTCATCTCGGTGAGCATCGCCAGCATGCGTGAAACGGCAAACACGCTGGCCAACACTGCAGAGGCCGTGGCGACAACTGCCAGCAGGACGGTCAGCTCGAATCCCAGCTGTCCCAATGCTGGCTGGGCCGCCTCAGCGAGCGAGTAATCGCGCGCGGCGATGATCTCGTCGATGCTCAGACTTGCGCCGACGCCGAAGGCCACGAGCAGGTAAAGAACGACACAGGCAGCGATCGAAATTGAAATCGCCCTTCCCACGTTCCGGTGTGGATGAGTGATCTCGGCTCCGCTGTTGGTGATGGTAGTGAAGCCTTTGAACGCAAGGATCGCCAGCGCAATGGATGCAATGAATCCAACCGCTCCGAACGGATCGCGCTCATCGCTGACACTGGCGAACTCGAAACCGCTGGACCATAGCGCCGCGATACCGAACGCGGCGATACCGCCGATCTTGGCGATTGCCATCACGATCGAGAACAGGCCTATCGAGCGATTGCCGGCGATGTTCACCAGAAAGGCGAACAAGATGACAGACACCGCCAGCGCCGGCACCAGCGGTCCGCCGGTGATGTCGAAAGGACGCAGAAAATAGGCGGCAAAAGTCCTGGCGACCAGACTCTCTGCAATGATCATGCTAAGCGCCATCAGCAAAGCGGCACCGGCTGCGATGCCGCCGGCGCCATAGCACTTATGCAGGATCATGGCAATGCCGCCCGAAGAGGGCCAAGCGTTGACCATTTTGACGTATCCGTAGGCACTGATGCCGGTAACGAGCGCCCCAGCAACAAAGGCAAGGGGAAACAAGGGGCCAGCCAGTTCGGCGATCTGGCCAGTGAGTGCGAAGATTCCAGCACCAATCATGACACCGGTACCCATCGCAACAGCGCCTTTCAATGTGATGGAGTTTTGTGTGTAGCTCTCATTCTTCGTGTCGTGATCCATCGCTCACCTCAGCGTAGTTCTGGCGGCCACACCCGGCCAAGGACTTGGGCCTGAGTCTCGACGCTTCGCCCCTGGTGGACGTGATTGTTGGTAGGTCGATTCGCACGCTCACATTCACTTTGGTGCCAAGCTGCGTCGCTTAACCAGGGCATAGATCGCCGGAATGACGGCCAGGGTGGCCGCTCAGGGGAGTTCTGTTGCTGGGTGCCGCCGTCGGTCTCATGCTCACCGGGACCGACGTCGTGGTCAAGACCGCGAGCATCTTGGGGATGCCGGTTGCCGACGTCGATCGCGCATCGCTGGGCTGGTATTTGTTCGAGACGTCCGCAGGCCTGGCAGCGACAGCGAGGGGCGCATTGCTGGTCATCCTGATCGTCGTGCTCGGATGGCAGCGCCGCCGCGGAAAGGTGGAGTCCGCCTTTCCGCGGCTGGCAATGCTGGCGGGCGGCGCACTTGCTACGCTGGCATGGAACGGCCACGCCGCCGCCGGTGAAGGCGCGTCCGGTGCGCTGCGGCTTGCTGCGGGCCTGGTCCACCTTCTCGCGGCAGGCGGCTGGGTTGCCGCGGTACTGGTGTTCCTGGGCCTGCTCCTGCGCAGGGAGGCGGTCTCCGGCAGTGGGCACCTTCGAACGACGCATGATCTTCTGCACGGATTCTCGACGCTCGGCACGGTCTTCGTCGCTGCGCTCATCGTGTCCGGCATCACGCACTACGGTGATCTCACCGCATGGTCGTTGTCGACACTGCTCGAGAGCACGTACGGGAACCTGCTGCTGGTGAAGCTTGCCCTGTTCGGAGGCATGCTGGGTCTGGGTGCATTGCACCGCTGGACGCTGGTGCCGCGCCTGGGACGCGCCTTGGAAAGCGGCGATCCTGTGCAGGAGGTGCGCGCCCTGCGGCAGAGTGTCGCGGCTGAAGCAGCACTGGCCATCCTGATCCTGATCGTCGTTTCTGTGCTGGGAACGCTCAGCCCCGCGGCTGCCTGAGCGCGATGGCGCATAGTCTTGATGGTCCCTCCCCCGCCGAGCATCGGCACGAACTCCCCCGCCGTCTCTGTTCCTGACCAGAAATTGATCTGGATCAGTTGCACCGGATCAGACAAAGAGTAAGCTCCGACCATGATCCGCCTTCGCCATCGGAACTGGTTCAAGCGCACTGCCCTCCTCGCGATGGTGGCGTTGCTCTGGTCCCAGTTCGCACTGGCCGGTCATGGCGGCTGTCTGGATCTCAAGGTCACAACCGCCGCAGTCGCGGCCGACGCGGACACCCACCACGACCACGGTCACGGTTGTGGCGCCGAGCTTCCCTCGGCTGACGAGGCACTGTGTACCGCGCACTGCAGCGAAGGCGACCTCTCGGCAGACAGCGGACGCATCCCGCCGGTTCCGCCGCTGCTTGTCGGCGTGTGGTTCTCCTGGTTCGCGGTCGCGGAAGTCGCGGACGGTGGCCCCGGGGTTACGTCCACATGGGTCGATTCGCCACCCACGCCTGCCTGGCACCGACCCACCGCGCATCCCGCGGCCCTCCTGCTGATCTGATGCCCGAACGCTGACTGCGCCGCACGCCTGTGCGGTGCAGTGCTGTGCGTTCGTGCCGTGCGCGTCACGGCATGTGTTCCTGCCCCGGCCGAGCGACTGCGTCGCGTCGGCCCAAGGACACTGATATGGCATCCCTGTTCGACCGATTGCAGGCCAGGCGCCTGCACCCTCGCCCGCTGTTCCGCCGTCGGCCACCGCTCCGGCACCTGCCTGCCTGCGTGCTCGCCGGCGCCTTGTGGGCACTGGCGCTGTCCGCGACCGCCACCGAACCCATCCCGGGGCACAGCCTCGAGTCCATCCGCTCTTGGGTTCTCGAACACAACCCCGAGCTGCGGGCCATGGACTTCGAAACCCAGGCCGCCGAAGCGAGGATCCTTCCCGCAGGTGCCCTGCCCGATCCGATGGCCTCGGTTGGATTCCGCGGCCTCGATCCGGACAAGCCCTGGCGCACCGCCGGTGCCGAGCGCGAGGTGAACTACGCGCTGCGTCAGCGCTTCCCGCTCTGGGGCAAGCGTGGTCTGGCGCGGACCGCGGCCAGCCAGGACGCGGTCGCGGTCGGGCTTGACCGCATCACCGCGGCGCGCGACCTGCTGGCAGAGGCTGAAGCGGCGTACGTGCGCTACTGGCATGCCGATCAGGCCGTGGCCGTGCTCGACCGCCGCATCGCCCTGCTCCGGCAGGTCGAGGAAATAGCCGGCGTGCGCTACGCCCTGGGTCGCGCGGCGCAGCAGGATGCCATCCGCGCCCAGGTCGAGCAGACCAGCCTACAGCGCGAGCGGATCGAACGCCTCGCGACCAAGCAGGAGGCGGCCGCCACCTTGAACGCGGTGCTGGGGCGCCGGTCCGATGCACCGCTGGCGACTCCCGGCGAGGCGCCGCGCCTCGCCGTCCACAGCGCTTCGCTTGCCGAGGCTCTGGACGCCGCCGACACGCACCCCGCGGTCCGTTCGCAGCAGGCCCGCGCCGAGGCCGCGCGCACGAATGTGGTGCTGCAGCGTCGCAACCGCTTTCCCGACATCACCGTCGGCGTGGGTGCGATGCAGCTGGGCAACGGCATCCAGAGTACCGAGCTGATGCTCGAGGTGGAGATCCCGTTCCAGCAGCGCGCCCGCCGCGAGCGCGAGCGCGAGTCGCGCCTGCTCGAAGACGCGGCGCTGGCCCGCAGAGATGCCACGTTGCGGGCCGTCGAGGAAAGCGGCGCCTCCGCCTGGTCGCAGTGGACCAGCGCACGCGAGCGCCGCGCGCTGATCGAGAACACGCTGCTGCCGCAGGCCGACGCCACCTGGCAGTCCGCGCTGGCCAGCTACCAGGTCGGCGAAGTCGACTTCGGGACGCTGCTGGAAGCACTCAATGAATGGCAGGGCGCCGACCTCGCACGGGTCGATGCACTGCGAGACGAACTGTTGGGCGCCGCCGCCGTGCGCGCCATCGAAGGAGAGATCCGATGACCCGTGTCCAGACCCTGTCGCTCGCCATCGGCGTCGCACTCGCCGCACTCGCCGTCGGCTGGATGGCGGGCCGCGCCACGAACGATTCGCCCACCCCAGCCACGTCCGCCGAGGCAGCGGCCGCGGAACGCAAGGTGCTCTATTACCGCAATCCGATGGGCCTGGCGGACACGTCGCCGGTGCCGAAGAAGGATCCGATGGGCATGGACTACGTCCCGGTCTATGCCGACGACGCCCCGCCGGCGGCGCCGGGTACGGTGGTGCTGCCTCCGGACAAGGTGCAGGCGCTGGGCGTGCGCACCGAGGCGGTCAAGCGAGGAGCCCTGTCCGCCACCGTGCGCACCAGCGGCACGGTCGAGGTCGACGAGACCCGGCAGTACGCGATCGCGCCCCGCTTTGAAGGCTGGGTGGAGCGGCTGTACGCGAACCAGACCGGCATGCGCGTCCGCGCCGGGCAGCCGCTGCTCTCCGTCTACAGCCCACAGTTGGCGGCGGCGCAGCAGGAATACCGGCTGGCCGACGAGACCGCCCGCAGGTTGGCCGGGTCCGATCCCGCGAGCGCGGCATCGATGACCCGCCTGCGCGATGCCGCACGCACCCGCCTGCGCAACTGGGAAATCAGCGACGCGCAACTCGGCAAGACGGGGCTGGTGCTCACCGCGCCCGCGGACGGGGTCGTGATCGAGAAGCCGGTGGTCCAGGGCGCACGCTTCGAGCCCGGCGAAACCATCCTGCGCCTAGCGGACCTGTCGACGGTGTGGGTGATCGCCAAGGTCCCGGCGGCGCAGGCCGCGGGCATCCAGCCCGGCCAGCCCGCCCGCTTCGAAACCGTGGCCCTGCCGGGCCAGGTGGCCGAGGGCGAGGTCACCTTCGTGCAGCCCGTCATCGATGCGATGACGCGCACCGTGGACGTGCGCATCGCCCTGCCCAACCCTACTGGCGACCTGCGTCCCGGGCTGTATGGGACGGTGGTGCTGGAGGAGCCGGGGGCTGGACCGGTCCTGACCGTTCCGCGTTCGGCCGTGCTCGACAGCGGCACGCGCCAGGTGGTGCTGGTCGAGACCGGCCCCGGCCGGTTCGCACCGCGCGACGTCACCCTGGGTCGCCGTGGCGGCGATCGCATCGAAGTGCTCGACGGGATCGCCGAAGGCGAACAGGTCGTGGTCTCCGCCAACTTCCTGATCGACGCCGAAAGCAACCTGCAGTCGGCACTCCAGGGGCTTGAGGGTCATGCAGGACACGGCGCGCCTTCGGGCACCACTGAGGATCCACACGCCGGGCACGGTGAGGACGCCGTCGATCCGCACGCAGGTCATGTTGACGAGGTCGCTGATCCCCACGCAGGCCATGCCATACCGGCTACCCCGGAAGAGACTCCGCCCGCCCCCACCGGCCACGAGGGGCACTGACATGCTTGGCCGTCTCGTTGAATGGTCGGTGCGCAACGTCTTCCTGGTGCTGCTGATGGCGCTGGCGATTGTCGCCGGTGGCATCTACGCACTGATGAACACGCCGCTGGACGCACAACCGGATCTGTCGGACGTGCAGGTGATCGTGTTCACGGAGTACCCGGCGCAGGCGCCCCAGGTGGTCGAGGACCAGGTCACCTATCCGCTGACCAGCGCCCTGCTCGCGACGCCGAAGTCGAAGGACGTCCGCGGCTTCTCGTTCTTCGGCGCCTCCTTCATCTACGTCATCTTCGAAGAAGGCACGGACCTGTACTGGGCGCGCTCGCGCGTGCTCGAGAACCTCAACGTCGCGTCGAAAAACCTGCCGGCTGGCGTGGCACCGGCACTGGGACCCGACGCGTCCGGCGTGGGCTGGGTCTACCAGTACGTGCTGCAGAGCGACCGCCACTCGCTGGACGAGCTGCGCGCGATGCAGGACTGGTACCTGCGTTACCAGCTCACCACCGCGCCCGGCGTGGCCGAGGTCGCCAGCGTCGGCGGCTTCGTGCGCCAGTACTCGATCACCGTCGATCCGGTCCGGCTGCGCGAGTTCGACATCCCGATTTCACGCGTGTCCGAGGTGATCGCCGAGAGCAACCGCGACGTCGGCGGCCGCGTGATCGAGATGGCCGAGACCGAGTACATGGTGCGGGGCCGCGGCTACCTGCGCGGTATTGAGGATATCGAGAGCCTGGTTCTGCGCGCCGAAGGGGGCGCACCGGTGCTGATCGGCGACGTCGCCCGGGTCGAACTGGTACCCGATGAGCGCCGTGGCATCGCCGACCTGGACGGCGAAGGCGACGTTGTGGGCGGGATCGCCATTGCGCGCTTCGGCGAAAACGCCCTGGCCGTGATCGGGGGGGTGAAGGAAAAGATCGCCCAGCTTGCGAGTGGACTCCCCGAGGGCGTCAGCGTCCAGGCGGTCTACGACCGCTCCGATCTCATCGTGCGCGCGATCAAGACGCTACGCACGACGCTGCTCGAGGAGAGCCTGATCGTCGCACTGGTGTGCCTGGTATTCCTGTTCCATGCGCGCAGCGCGCTGGTCGCGATCGTCATGCTGCCCGTCGGCGTGCTGATCGCGGTGATCGCGATGCGCATGCTGGGCATGAACTCCAACATCATGAGCCTGGGCGGCATCGCGATCTCGATTGGCGTGATGGTCGACGCGGCGATCGTGATGATCGAGAACGCGCACAAGCACATCGAGCGCTCCGACGGCTCCCGCAGCCGGACCCAGCTGATCATCGATGCCTGTCGCGAGGTCGGGCCGGCGCTGTTCTTCAGCCTGATGATCATCACCGTCTCCTTCCTGCCGGTGTTCGCCCTGGAGGCGCAGGAAGGGCGCCTGTTCAAGCCGCTGGCCTTCACCAAGACCTTCGCGATGGCCGGTGGCGCGCTGTTGTCGATCACGCTGGTACCGGTACTCATGCTGCTGTTCGTGCGCGGCAAGATCGTGCCCGAGCACAAGAATCCGGTGAACCGGTTCCTGGTTGCGGCCTATCGGCCGGTGATCAACGTCGTTCTGCGGCACCGCATGGCCACAGTCATGTTCGCGCTGGTCGCCCTGTTTGCCAGCCTGTGGCCTGCATCGCGCCTGGGCAGCGAGTTCATGCCCACGCTCAACGAAGGCACGCTGCTGTACATGCCCGCGTCGCTTCCGGGCATGTCGGTGACCAAGGCCTCGGAGCTGCTGCAGCAGCAGGACCGGATCATCAAGGGCTTCCCGGAAGTGGAGTCGGTCTTCGGCAAGGCGGGCCGTGCCCTGACGGCCACCGATCCCGCACCGCTGGAGATGTTCGAGACCGTCATCAACCTCAAGCCCGAGGACGAATGGCGGGACGGCATGACCACCGACAAGCTCATCGCCGACATGGACGCGGCGCTGAAGTTCCCGGGCGTCGCCAACTCCTGGACGATGCCGATCAAGGCGCGCACCGACATGCTGGCCACCGGCATCCGCACGCCCGTGGGCATCAAACTCTTCGGCACGGACCTTGAGCAACTCGACGCGCTGGCCACCGAGATCGAAGCCGTGGTGCGCGAAGTGCCGGGCACGACCAGCGCGTTCGCCGAACGCCTGACCGGCGCCTACTACCTCGACATCACCCCCGACCTTGGCAGCTTGGCCCAGTACGGCGTCACCCTGGGCGAGGTGCAGAACGTGGTGGCCGCCGCGCTGGGCGGCGAGATCGTCACCACCATCCTCCAGGGCCGCGAACGCTTCAGCGCGATCGTGCGCTATCCCCGCGAACTCCGCGACGATCCGCACCGGATAGGCAGCCAAGTCCTTGTGCCGGTGCCCGGCGGCGCCCAGGTGCCGCTGGGCGAACTGGCGCGGATTGAGGTCAGGAAGGGTGCGCCGAGCATCCGCACCGAGAACGCGATGCTGGCGGCGTACATCTACGTCGACACCCGAGAGAGCGATCTCGGCCGCTACGTGAAGGCTGCGCAGGAAGCGGTCACCGAGCAGGTGCAGTTCCCGCCTGGCTACTACGTGACCTGGAGTGGACAGTACGAATACATGCAACGTGCCGCGGAGAAGATGCGTGTCGTCGTTCCGGTGACGCTGGCGCTGATTTTCCTACTGCTGTACCTCAACTTCCGCCGTGTCACCGAGTCGCTGATCGTGATGCTGTCGGTGCCCTTCGCACTGGTCGGTGGCATCTGGCTGATGTGGATGCTCGACTACAACACCAGCGTCGCGGTGATCGTGGGCTTCATCGCGCTGGCCGGCGTCGCCGCGGAAACCGGCGTGGTGATGCTGATCTACCTCGACCACGCACTTGAAGCGCGTGCCGCGCAGAGGCAGGCCGAAGGCCGGGCACTGGATTCACGGGACCTGCGCGAGGCCATCATCGAAGGCGCGGTCGACCGCGTGCGCCCGAAGATGATGACCGTGGTCGCGATCATGGCGGGCCTGCTGCCCATCATGTGGAGCAGCGGTACTGGCTCGGAAGTTATGCGCCGAATCGCTGCGCCGATGGTAGGTGGCATGGTGTCTTCGACCATCCTCACCCTGGTCGTGATCCCGGCGCTGTACTCGCTGATCAAGCAGCGGCAGCTGGCCAGGAAGCCGCACCCCTCCTCCGCACTACCCAAGGAGAAGTAGTGATGGGGCCGTTCAACGCAGGCAGGGACCGACGGTTCATGCAACTGTGGCCGCGAACATCCGTCCGTCTACGGCCAATTCGCGCGTTACTGGCTTCGCCCACCGCAAGGCCGGTTGACCTGTGTGCGAGACACAGGTCTAGCCTGATCAACACCTCGCCGGGAGCAAGCCGATGACGACCAAGGAAGAAGTGACGCTGCCGCTGATGACGGTCCGCCAGCTGGCACGGCAGGGCGATGTCACGGTGCATGTGGTGCGCAACTACCTGCGGCGCGGCCTGCTGCAGGCGGCGAGGCACACCGAGAGCGGCTACCAGCTGTTCTCGGCTTCGGAGCTCCAGCGCCTGCGCTTCATTCGCACCGCCCAACAGCTCGGCTTCACGCTGGCGGAGATCGAGGAAATCGTCCGCCACAGTGTTCTGCGAAGGAGTCCCTGCCCGCTGGTGCGCGACATCATCCGACGCAGACTCGAAGACACCCGCCAGCAACTGGACAACCTGCTGGCCATGCACGGGCGGATGGAGCATGCCGTCCACGCCTGGACTTCGCTGCCGGACTCCATCCCGACTGGCGACGATGTCTGCGCATTGATCGAATCCGTTGCCGCCGCTGAGGGCGGCGGATTCGTCAGGTCCACCCCGGGGCGACTCCTTGGCCGCCGCCCCACTCAGGAGAACTTGCCATGACTGTTCCTGGTCCTGCCACCTCAGGGTCCCGACGTTGGGTCTTCTGGATCTTCCTGGCGCTGGCCCTGTTCTATCTCGGCGTCGAGCACCGCGCCCACCTTGCGGGGACGCTCCGCTGGCTGCCGCTGGCCATCTTGCTGCTGTGTCCCTTGATGCATGTGTTCATGCACAAAGGGCATGGCGGTCATGGAGGCGACGGAAGTCATGGGCGCGACGGCAATGCCGACGACCCACCCCATGGCCACCATCAGAGCCGTCGGAACCGGGCATGGAACGACGAAACGTCCGACACCTCGAACGAAGGACACCGACATGCACGCACCTGACTCCGGCTACGGTCTTTGGCTCCTCGCCGCCATCAACGCCGCGTTCTTCATCTTCTTCGCCTGGAGCTTCTACAAACCGCTGACCCGTTGGGACTGGCGTGGGTTCGGTATGTTCTCCGCCTTCGTCGTGGCCCTGTTCGCGGAAATGTATGGCTTCCCGCTGACGCTGTACGTCTTGGGCGGGTGGCTCAGTGCCAATTATCCGCAAGTGAACTGGCTCAGCCATGACGCGGGCCATCTGCTGGAGATGTGGTTCGGCTGGCGCGCCAATTCGCATTTTGGTCCATTCCACATGGCGAGCTTCGTCCTGATCGGCGGTGGCTTCTGGCTGCTGTCGGCCGCCTGGCCCGTGCTGTATCGGGCGCAGCGTGAGGGCCGGATGGCCCGAGACGGCGTGTATGCGCGCATGCGCCACCCGCAGTACGTCGCTTTCGTGTTGGTGTTGACCGGCTTCCTGCTGCAGTGGCCCACGCTGCTCACGCTCGCCAGCTATCCGGTGCTCGTGTGGGCCTATGCCCGCCTGGCGCGCCGTGAGGAAAAGGACTGCCTGGGCCGCTTCGGCGACGAGTACGTCCGCTACATGCAGGAAGTGCCGGCCTTCATCCCGCGACGCCGGCGCGGCCCCGCCCCATCCCAAGGAGAAGCCCGATGATGCAGGTCCACGAACCCACGGTGCGCACGCGCACCTGGCCCATCGGCGACATGGTGAGCACCGGCTGCGCGCGCACGCTGGAGAAGGCCGTGGCCGCGCTGCCTGGAGTCAACGCCACCAGCGCGAACTTCGCTACCGCGACCCTGCAGGTGTCCTACGACCCGGCCCGCCTGTCGGCGGGCGCGGTCGCCACCGCGATCCGCGACTGCGGCTTCCAATGCGAGGCATCGGCGGACGATGCGGTGCACGATGCAGCCCAGGCAACAGGGGCGCACGTCCATCACGCGCATGCCGGGCATAGACAGGGTACGGCCGCGGAGCACCCCGCCGACACCCACGCCGGCCACGGCGATGACGCCGCGGATGCCGGGGGCCACGACGCCCATGCGGGCATGAACCACGGCAGCGATCTGCGCGCCGCGGCGCGCGACATGGGCCGCCGCTTCCTGGTCGCCCTCGCCTTCGCGATCCCGGTGTTCCTGTGGTCGCCCATGGGCGGCCTGATGGAGCCGCCGCCGGTGCCGTTCGGACTGCGCGAGAACGTCTGGTTGTTCCTGCTGGCGACCGGCGCCGTGCTGTATCCGGGCTGGCCATTCTTCAGTGCGGCGATCCGCTCCCTGCGGCGCGGCGTACTCGACATGGCGGTATTGGTGCTCCTCAGCGTGGGCACGGGTTACGGTTTCAGCATCGCGTCGACGTTCTTCTTCGACGGGCCGAACTTCTACGAGGCCTCAGCCGTCTTGCTGACCTTCGTCCTGCTTGGCCACTGGCTCGAGATGCGGGCTCGCGCCGGCGCCTCGGACGCCATGAAAGCGCTGCTGAAGCTGTCCCCACCCCGCGCGATCGTCCGGCGCGAGGGGCAGGAAATCGAGATCCCCACTGCGGAAGTGCTGGTCGGCGACATCGTAGTGGTGCGGCCCGGGGCCAAGATTCCGGTCGACGGCACCGTCACCGAAGGCAGCTCCCAGGTCGACGAATCCATGCTGACCGGCGAGTCGATGCCGGTGCGCAAGGATCCCGGAGAGTCCGTCGTCGGCGGATCGATCAACAAGAGCGGCGCATTTGCCTACACAGCCACCAGGATCGGTAGCGACACGGCACTGGCGCAGATCATCAAGCTGGTCCAGACCGCGCAAAACTCCAAGGCGCCCGCGCAGCTGCTCGCCGACCGCGCCTCGCAGTGGCTGGTGCTGGCCGCGGTCGTGATCGGGCTGCTGACGTTCGCGGTCTGGTTCTGGTGGCTGGGACAGCCGCTCATGTTCGCGCTTACGCTGACGATCACCGTCTTCGTCATTGCCTGTCCCGACGCACTGGGTTTGGCCACCCCGATGGCGATCATGATCGGCACGGGCCTGGGCGCACGACACGGCATCCTGTTCAAGCATGCCGAATCGATCGAGAAGAGCGCACGCCTGGACGTGGTGATCTTCGACAAGACCGGCACCCTGACGGTCGGCGCCCCAGAGGTGGTCGACATGGCGGTCGCGCCGGGCTGGACGCAGGAGCGGCTGCTGGCCACGGCTGCCGCGGTCGAGGCGCATTCCGAGCACCCGTTGGCACAGGCCATCCTGAAGCGCGCCGGTCCGGTAGCCGAGCGCGCTACAAACTTCACCAACATCGACGGCCAGGGCGCCACCGGCGTGGTCGATGGGGTGCAGGTGCTGCTGGGCAACCAGATACTGATGGTCGAGCACGGCATCGACCTCTCCGTACTGGAAGCAGAGGCCGCGCGCCTCACCGGCGCCGGCCGCACGGTGATCTATGCCGGGGTGGGTGGCCAGCTCGCAGGCTTCTTCGCGATTGCCGACGCGATCCGGGAGACCTCGCGCGCCGCCATCGACGAGCTGCATCGTCGCAACATCAAAGTGGCGATGATCACCGGCGACAATCGCCCCACCGCCGAACGCGTAGCTCAGGATCTGGGGATCGACATCGTACTGGCAGACGTGTTGCCTGGCGGCAAGTCCGACGAGGTCATCAAGCTGCAGTCGCAGGGCCTCAAGGTCGGCATGGTGGGCGACGGCATCAATGACGCACCGGCGCTGACCCAGGCCGATGTGGGCTTTGCGATCGGCGCCGGCACCGACGTCGCAATCGAAAGCGCCGACATCGTGCTCATGCACAGCGACCCCTACGACGTCGTGCGCGCGACCACCATCGCCCGCGCAACCCTGCGCAAGATGCACCAGAACCTGGGCTGGGCCGTGGGTTACAACGTCCTGGCCTTCCCGCTTGCAGCCGGGGTGCTTTATCCCTTCGTGCTGTCGCCCGAGATCGCCGCGCTGTCGATGTCCGGAAGCTCGGTCATCGTGGCGGTCAACGCACTACTGCTGCGCCGTGTTCGGCTGGCCCCGCGCAACGACGCGGTTCCCTCATCTACCTCCGCCAATGCCGCAGCGTAGCCGTCAACCCACAGGAGCACCCATGAACAACGCAACCAGTCCCACTCTCCAGTTCCTCGGCGCCGCGGGCACCGTCACCGGCTCGCGCTACCTGGTCGAGGCCAATGGCCAGCGCGTGCTGGTCGACTGCGGCCTGTTCCAGGGCTACAAGCAACTGCGCGAACGCAACTGGGCACCGTTTCCCGTCGACGCGGCATCAATCGATGCGGTGATCCTGACCCACGCCCACTTGGACCATTCGGGCTACCTGCCCGCACTCGTCAAACAGGGGTTCCGCGGGCGGATCCACTGCACCCACGGCAGCGTCGCCCTGTGTGGCCTGCTGCTCCCCGATAGCGGACACCTGCTCGAAGAGGAGGCGAAGTACGCCGCACGCAAGGGCTACTCGAAGCACAAGGAGCCGCGACCGCTCTACACAGAAGACGACGCCCGTCGCAGCCTGAAGCAGCTCAAGGGGAATGACTACGAGCGGGACATCGAGGTCGCGCCCGGCTTCACAGTCCGTTTCCATCCCGCCGGCCATATCCTGGGCGCCGCCCACGTCAGCCTGGACGTGCAAGGCCAGCGCCTGCACTTCAGTGGCGACTTGGGCCGGCAACAGGAGTCGCTGATGAATCCGCCGACGCCCCTGCCCGCCTGTGACGTACTGGTCTGCGAGTCCACATACGGCAATCGGGAACACGTTCCGATCGACCAGGAGGCGGAGCTGGCCCCCATCATCCGCCGCGTCGCTGCCCGTGGGGGCGTGATCGTCATCCCCGCCTTTGCCATCGGCCGCGCCCAGGCGCTCATGCTTCACATCGCCCGGCTGCGTGAGCGGCAGGAGATTCCCCGCGTCCCGGTCTACCTCAACAGCCCGATGGCGATCAACGCCACCAGGCACTACCACGACCACCACTCCGAGCACCACGTGTCCGACGAGGACTGCCAGCGGATGTTCGACGTGGCCACCTTCGTCAACACGGTGGAAGAGTCGAAGGCGCTCAACCGACAGCGCGGCCCGATGATCATCATCTCGGCCAGCGGCATGATCACCGGCGGGCGCGTGTTGCACCACATCGAGGCGTTCGGTCCGGATGACCGAAACGCGATCCTGCTCGCGGGCTACCAGGCCGGCGGAACACGCGGTGCCGCGCTGGCGGCAGGAAAGCGCACGTTGCGCATGTTCGGCCGGGAAATTTCCATCCGCGCCGAAGTGGTGCAGCTGGAAGGCTTCTCCGGCCACGCCGACGCCGGGGAGCTGCTGGACTGGATGCGCACCGCGCCGTCCGCCCCGCGCGTCGTCTACCTCACCCACGGCGAGCCCGATGCAGCCGACACGTTGCGCGGGCGCGTGCAGCGCGAGCTGGGCTGGCGCGCGCGCGTTCCGGAGCACCTGGAGCGCGTTGGGCTGGAGGATGCGCGATGAGCGAGCTGGCCGCTGCTCACACCCTGCTGCGCGTCACCCGTGCCGGCATCGACACCTACCAGCAGCCGGTGGTGTACATGCACCGCGACTGCGAAGTCTGCCGCTCGGAGGGCTTTGCCGCGATGACACGCGTGAGGCTGGACGTGGACGCCCGCACGTTGGTGGCGACGCTGAACGTGGTTGTCGACGATCGGCTTGGCCTGGATGAGATAGCCCTGTCGGAGGCCGCGTGGACGCTGCTGGATCCCATGCCCGATGCCTTGGCCTGGGTCGGGCATGCGGAACCCGCGTCGTCGGCAGGCGCACTCCGGGCCAAGGTATTCGGCGCGCGGCTGGACGACGCGCAGTACCTTGCCCTGGTGCAAGACGTGATGGAAAGCAGGTTGTCGGACCTGGAGCTTGCCGCGTTCGTCACAGCCAGCGCCGGCGACCGCCTGGACCACGCGGAGACGACCGCGCTGACGCGCGCCATGATCGCCGTCGGCCAGCGTCTGGACTGGGGCGATGGGCCGGTGCTGGACAAGCACTGCGTCGGCGGCCTGCCGGGCAATCGCACCACGCCAATCGTGGTGGCCATCGTGGCCGCGCTTGGCTACCGCATTCCGAAGACCTCGTCGCGCGCGATCACGTCGCCCGCGGGCACCGCCGACACCATGGAAGTGATGGCGCCGGTGGCGCTCGACCTGGCGGCGATGCGGCGGGTGGTGGAGCGCGAGGGCGGCTGCATCGTCTGGGGCGGCAACGTGCGCCTGAGCCCGGCCGACGACATCCTGATCCGGGTCCAGCGCCCGCTGGACTTCGATAGCGACGGACAACTGGTAGCCAGCGTGCTGTCGAAGAAGATCGCGGCGGGCTCAACCGACGTGCTGATCGACATGCCGGTGGGTCCGACCGCCAAGGTGCGCAGTGAGGCTGCGGCGGACAGCCTCGGCTCGCGGCTTGCACACACCGCCAGCGCGCTTGGATTGCAGCTGGCCATCCATCGCTCCGACGGCACCCAGCCGGTGGGTCGGGGCATCGGCCCGGCGCTCGAGGCGCACGATGTGCTCAAGGTGCTGCGCAACGCCACCGACGCACCGGCCGACCTGCGCGAACGCGCGCTTGCGCTGTCGGCGGCGCTGCTGGACATGGCACCGGGCAGCAGCGCCGGCACCGGACTGGAGCGCGCGCGCAGCGTGCTGGATTCCGGGAGGGCGCTGGCCAAGTTCCTGGCGATCTGCGAAGCCCAGGGAGGCTTCCGCGAACCGGCGCGGGCGCCATTCACCGCCGACGTTCCGGCATCCGCGTCGGGCCGCATCACGGAAATCGACAACCGCAGGCTGGCCAAGCTGGCCAAGTTGGCCGGCGCACCCACATCCCCCACCGCCGGCCTGGAAACGAGTCTGCGCGTCGGCGATGCGGTCGAGCGCGGACAGCCTCTGCTGACCCTGCATGCGGAGTCTCCGGGCGAGCTGGCCTATGCGCTGGAGCACGCCGCCACCTTGCAACCCTTCGTCCTTGGAGAGGTTCCATGACCCGTGTGCTGATGCCTTTCCCGGCCGATGCAGCATTGGCCAGCACCATGAACCAGGCTATGCAGGCGCGCATTGCACCTGTGGCTTGGCGGCACTTTCCCGATGGCGAGTCGCTGGTGACCCTGGAGGACTCGCTGGCTGGCGCGGATGTGGCCATCCTGGCCAGCCTGCGCCACGCCGATGCTTTGGCCCTCCCGTTGCGTTTCGCCGCCCGAACGGCGCGCGAGTTCGGGGCGCGCTCGGTCGGCCTGATCGCGCCCTACCTGGGGTACATGCGCCAGGACAAGCGTTTCCATGGTGGTGAAGCGGTCAGCACGCCGCTGTTTGCCCAGTTCCTGGAGGAGACGTTCGACTGGCTGGTGACCGTGGACCCGCACCTGCACCGCGTCGAGCGCCTGCAGTCGCTCTACCGGATTCCGACGGCCCACGTGTCGGCGACGCCGGCCGTGGCGCGCTGGATCGCGGAGACCGTCCCCGACGCGGTGCTGATCGGACCCGACAGCGAGAGCGAGCAATGGGTCGCCGACATCGCCGCCCGCTCCGGCATGCACTGGCAGGTGCTGGCCAAGGAACGCCACGGCGACTACGACGTGCGCGTGAGCCTGCCTGACCCGGCGGCCGTGGCCGGCCGGACCCCGGTCCTGGTCGACGACATCGTGTCGTCCGGCCATACGATCCTGGAGACCCTCGCGCACCTGCGCCAGCTGTCGCTGCCGTCGCCGCTGCTGGTCGCCCTCCATCCGGTGTTCGCGGGCGATGCCTACGCCCGCCTGCAGGAGGCGGGCCTGGCCCGCATCGTCAGCACCGACACCATTCCCCACCCGTCGAACGCGATCGCGCTGGGCGCCGACCTCGCCGCCGCGGCATCGACCCTGATGACCGCTTCGACCGATTCCCCGGAGGACCCATGAACCTGCATCTCAACTGCTGCACCGCCGACCAGCTGTCGGCCGCCGAGCGCCAGCGGATCCTTGAACTCGCCGACGCCCACCGGCAGGCCGATCCCGCGTTCGCCCACTGGGCGGCCGGCTACGGGGTGATCCGACATGACCCGCTTACCCAGCTCCGGGTCCGCCAGATGGTGCACGAGCTGGTCGCCCTGGGCCGCACGCCGGATGCCGGCACCGCATGGCAGCGGCTCGCCGCGGCCGACCGCGTCACCAGCGCCGGCATGTGGCTGGTGGCGCACATGACCTACAGCCAGCGCGTTCGTACCGACGGCGCGGCCCTGGAGGTCGATGATTTCAAGACCACGCCTGAAGGCCACACCGGCGGGTCCCTCAACATGGTGCCCGCCTACGCCGGCTACCTGCTGATGGATTCCCTGGATGGCGTCACCCGCGCGTGGATGATGGGCCAGGGGCACTGCGTGGCCGCCATCGACGCGCTGAACGTGCTGGTTGGCAACATGACCGACCGGCACGCCGAACGTTACGACCGCACCGGCGAAGGGCTGAGCCGGTTCGTAAGCGACTTCTATGCCTACACCCTCAATCCGGACGGAACGCCGGCGTCGCCCCTCGGCTCCCACGTCAATGCGCACACCGCCGGGGGCGTGATGGAAGGCGGCTATCTCGGCTTTGCCGAGCTGCAGTACGTGCATGCGCCGCTCAAGGATGAACGCCTGGTCGCCTTCCTCAGCGACGGTGCGTTCGAGGAACAGCGTGGCAGCGACTGGGCGCCACGCTGGTGGCGCGCCGAGGACAGCGGACTGGTCAGCCCGATCATCATCCTCAACGGGCGCCGCATCGAACAGCGCAGCCAGATCACCCAGCAGGGCGGCGAGCGGTGGCTGGACCGGCACCTGCGATTGAACGGCTTTGATCCGATCGCGCTGGACGGGCGCGATCCGGCCAGCATCGCGTGGGGCATCCACGTGATGGAGTCGCGCCTGCAAGCGGGCGCCGCTGTTCCCGCCGACGTGCGGCTGCCCTATGGCATCGCCGAAACCGTCAAGGGCTTCGGCTTCCCCGGCGCCGGGACCAACGCCTCGCACAACTTGCCGCTGCCGGGGAATCCGGCGAAGGATGCCGCGGCGCGCACGCTCTTCAATGAAGGCGCAGCGGCGCTGTTCGTGGCCGCGTCGGAGCTCGAGCAGGCCGTTGCCGCACTCAACAGCCACGATCTCCAGCAGCGGGTGCGCGAGCGCGACCATGCGCTGGCCGATCGCCAGGTGGAACCGCCCCGCGTCCCGGCGATCGCCGACCGCGGCGCCGGCGGTGAGAGCTCGCCAATGACCGCACTCGACGAGCAGTTCGTCGCCATCGCCGAGGCGAATCCGGGACTGCGGGTGCGCGTGGGCAATCCCGATGAGCTGCGCAGCAACAAGCTCGACCGGACCCTGGACGCGATGAAGCACCGGGTGCACGAGCCCGAGCCCGGCGTCGCCGAATCGCCAACCGGCGCGGTCATCACCGCGCTCAACGAGGAAGCCGTGGTATGCGCGGCGCTCGGCAACAAGGGCGGGCTGAACCTGGTGGTCACCTACGAGGCGTTCGCACCGAAGATGCTTGGCGCCGTGCGCCAGGAATTGATCTTCGCGCGCCACTTGGCGCAGGCTGGGCGCCCGCCCGGCTGGCTGGGGGTGCCGCTGGTGCTGACCTCCCACACGTGGGAGAACGCCAAAAACGAGCAGTCCCACCAAGACCCGGCCATGGCCGAGGCGCTCCTGGGCGAAATGGCCGACATCTCGCGCGTGGTGTTTCCGCCTGACGCCAACGGCGCCGCCGCAGCCCTCGCCCACGCCTACACGCAACGCGGCACGGTCACCACCCTGGTCGTCCCCAAGCGACCGGTGCCGCACGAGCTGACACCGACGCAGGCGCAGGCGCTGGCCACCCAAGGTGCGCTGTGCCTGGCCGGCAACCCGGCGACAGCGGCGATCCTGCTGGTCGCCACCGGTGCTTACCAATTGCAGGAAGTGCGCCACGCGCAGGTGCGCCTCGTTGAACGTGGCGTGTCGGCAGCGATCCTGTATCTCGGCGAGCCCGGCCGGTTCCGCACGCCGCGCGATCCGGACGAGGCGCGGTACGTGCACTCCGACAGCGAGGTCCATGCACTGTTCCCGGCGGAACGGCCGCGCATATTCGTCACGCATACGCGGCCCGAGCCCTTCCTGGGCGCGCTGCGCCGGCTCGACACTGGCCCGGCCACGACCGCGGCGCTCGGCTTCGTCAACCGCGGCGGCACGCTGGACGTGCCGGGACTGCTGTTCGCCAACCGCAGCACTTGGGCGCACGTGGTCGATGCGGCCGCGGGCGTCCTCGGCCAGTCCCGGGGCGGCCTGTTGTCGGAAGCGGAGCTGGCGGCAGTGGATGGTCGGGGCGATCCGGCCACGATCCTGCGTCCTGCAAGTGGGTCGACGCCATGAGTTGTCCAACCGGGAGCGCGCGTTGATGGCGGGCACGGTGCGGCGCGGAGGCCAGATTGCCTGGGCGGGACTCAAGCTCGGCGTCGCCGTGCTGCGCCTGCGCCGACGTGCACCCGACCTGCTTCCGGCATACGTCAGCACCACACTGGCGGGGTTGGGCACCACCTTCGTCAAGCTGGGCCAGGGCTTGAGCCTGCGCTGGGACCTGCTGCCGGAGCCCTATCGCGAGGCGCTGTCGCGATTGCACAGCGACGTGCCGGCGTTTCCTGCAGACCAGGCCAGGCGCATGGTCGAACAGGCGTTCGGCGCACCGGTCGAAGAGCTCTTCGCCAGCTTCGATGACAAGCCGCTGGCCGCGGCTTCAGTGGCCCAGATCCATCCGGCACGTATGCATGATGGTCGCGACGTGGTCGTCAAGATCACCCGCCCCGGGATCCATGCCCAGGTGCAGGCCGACCTGCGGCTCCTGCGGCGCACAATGCGCGTGGCCCAGTGGATCTGGCCGCCACTCAAGCGACACCGCCCGCTCGAACTCGTAGACGAACTGGGCGCATTCCTGCGCGACGAGATCGACATGCGCCACGAGGCGCAGAACATGCGCCGCATGGCGAAGGTGCTCGATGCCCTGCCCGGCATCACACAGCCACATGTCGTTGAGCCCTACGCCACCCGCGACGTGCTGGTCCAGGATCGTAGCCACGGCACCCGCCTGGAAGCCGCTTATGGAACGGCGGCGGCTCCCGCACTGGCAAGGGCGCTGCTCGGTGCCTACGTGCATCAGCTCTTCGGCGCCGGCGTCTTCCATGCCGACCCGCACCCGGGGAATCTGTTCTTCTTTGACGACGGTCGCCTGTGCCTGCATGACTTTGGCTCGATCGGCGTGCTCGACCCTGCATCCCGGCTCGCGCTCGGCGGCATGGTCGAGGCCATTGCGGCCGACGACGCCGAGGGCGTGCTGGATGCAGCGATCGCCATGGGCTTCTTCCCGCCGCAGGTCGACCGCCGCTCGCATGTGCGCGAGATCCACCTGATCCTGGCCGAGATGGCCAGCCGTCCGCTGGCGCAGTGGTCCATTGCCGAGGCAATCTGGCGCGTGGCACGCATTGGGCAGGGCGCTGGCTTCCGGCTTCCGGCCCACCTGCTGTCCCTGATCCGGACGCTGTTCCTGGTCGAGAACACGCTGCGGGCGCTGGATCCGGATCTGGACCTGCTGGGGACGCTGTCCGCGCAGGCGGCCGCGATCGCCGACATTGCCGAAGCCAGCCGCCCCAGCGGCAACAGGCCGCTTGCCATGCGGCTGGCCCGCACTGCGCGCCAATTGCCACAGATCGCCACCGACCTGTTGCGGCAGGCGCAACTGAGCGACGGACGACCCGCCTTCTCCGTACACCACCATGGCCTGAGTTCCACGCAGGAGGCAATCGCGCGCACGGGCAACCGGCTGGCGTTGGCCCTGGTCACCTTGGGCCTGTACGTAAGCGGTGCGCTGTTGAGCCTGCATTCCGACGGCCCGCAAGTGTTCGGTCACATGCCTTTCCTGGCTATGGTGGCTTTCGCTGCTGCGGGATTGCTCTCACTGCGGCTGGTGATGGCCATCGCCAGATCGGGACACTTGTAACAGAACACTGATCTATCTCCCCGCTGGTGCCCGGCGCATCAGTGCATCCAGGAAGGCAGACCCATGACGCAACACAATCATCATCATCAAGATCATCAGGCGCACGGCGAGCAACCGCCGCATCCCCGCACGGGTGCTGAAGGTGACGTCCATGCCGGGCACGACAAGCACGCCGGCCACAGCGTGGCGAGCTTCCGCGACAAGTTCTGGCTCACGCTGCTGCTGACCATCCCCACTCTGATCTGGAGCGGGATGATCCAGCATTGGTTCGACTACACCGCACCACAGTTCCCGGGGTCGGCGTACATCCCGGCGGTGTTCGGCACGATCGTGTACTTCTACGGCGGCTCGCCGTTCGTCCGCGGCGGATACCACGAGCTGAGAAATCGCCTGCCGGGCATGATGACGCTGATCTCGCTTGCGATCACCGTCGCCTTCCTTTACAGCGCGTTGGTCACGCTCGGCGTTGTCGAGGGCTTGGACCTGTGGTGGGAGCTGGCGACGCTGGTGGCGATCATGTTGCTCGGCCACTGGATCGAGATGCGTTCGATCAACCAGGCACAGGGCGCTCTCAAGGAACTCGCGAAGCTGCTGCCTGATATGGCGGTGCGGTTGGATGAGGCCGGTACCACGAAGGAAATCCCCGTCGCGGAACTGAGGCGCGGCGACCTGCTGCTCATCCGGCCCGGCGCCAGCATTCCCGCCGACGGCGTCGTGAAGGAAGGGACCAGCGCCGTCAACGAAGCGATGATCACCGGCGAGTCCAAGCCGATGGACAAGTCGACGGGCGACCGGGTGATCGCCGGCACCGTCAACGGACAGGGCTCGTTGCGTGTCGAGGTGACGGGAACCGGCGACGAGACCGCGCTCGCGGGTATCATGCGGCTCGTCGAGCAGGCCCAGACGTCGCGCTCGCGCGCCCAGGCCCTGGCGGACCGGGCGGCGTTCTACCTCACGATCATCGCCATCGTCTCCGCCGCGGTTACCGCCATTGTCTGGCCACTCCTCGGTCGACCGTGGAGCTTCACGATCGAGCGCGTAGTGACCGTGCTCGTGATCGCCTGTCCCCATGCGCTGGGTTTGGCCATCCCGCTGGTGACCGCCATCTCGACCACGATTGGCGCACGGAACGGCCTGCTCGTGCGCGATCGACGCGGCCTGGAAGAGGCCCGTTTGCTGAACACGGTCGTGTTCGACAAGACAGGCACGCTCACGCTCGGTTCGCACCGCGTCGTGAAGACCACTGCCGCCGATGGACTCACCGACGACGAGGTGCTTCGCGTGGCCGCGTCGGTCCAGCGCGACGCTGAACATCCGATCGCGCAGGCGCTGATGACCAGCGCCAAGGAACATGGCATCGACGTTCCGATGTCGCAGGACTTCGAGTCCATGCCGGGACGCGGCGTGCGCGCAGTCGTCGAGGAGCGCTCGCTCCACGTTGGCGGGCCGGGTCTGTTGAGAATGCTCGCGGTCGAACCGCCGGAGACGCTTCGGCGGGCTGCCGAATCAGCGGCAGCCGATGGTCAATCTGCAACCTACCTGGTGGAAGGCGACCGGGTGCTCGCCGTGTTCGCGATCGCTGACGCCATCCGTCCCGAATCGTTCGATGCGGTCAAGCGTCTGCACGACAACGGACTGGAGGTTGTGCTGCTGACTGGTGATTCCACCGCAGTCGGCAATGCGGTCGGGAAGGAGCTCAATATCGACACCGTCTTCGCCGAGGTCCTGCCAGAGGACAAGGTGGCAAAGATCGAGGAACTGCAGGCCCAAGGGAAGCGCGTCGCGATGGTGGGCGACGGCGTCAATGACGCGCCGGCGCTGCTCACAGCCGACGTCGGCATCGCCATCGGCACAGGGACGGATGTCGCGGTCGAGGCTGGCGACGTCGTACTTGTGCGCAGCGACCCGCGCGACGTCCCTGCGATCATTGCATTGAGCAAGGCGACCTATCGCAAGATGATCCAGAACCTGTGGTGGGCCGCCGGGTACAACATCGTCGCCATCCCGCTCGCTGCCGGCGTTCTCGCTGCATGGGGGATCATGCTGCAACCCGCGCTTGGTGCAGTGCTCATGTCGCTGAGCACCATCGTGGTGGCGATCAATGCGCAGCTGTTGCGCCGGGCGGTACGGTCCCCATGAACATGAACTGGCGACACCTATGACCACGCGCCGGCTTCTGGCACTCAACGTTGGCTCGTCCACCCTCAAGGGCGCGTGCTATCTGTTGCACGCTGAGGGGCCAGGCGCGCAGCCACGCGTCGTGGAGCGCTCCCGGGCCGAGATTGCCGTCGGCGCGGATGCGCAAGAGCGACTTGCCACCCTGCTCGAAATATTGTCGATACCGGCGCCCGGCCCCGACGTGGTGGTCCACCGAATCGTACATGGCGGCGACCTGCGCAACGCCAGCGAGCTCGACGAAGATGTACTTGCGAAACTGGATGCCTTGGTGCCATTCGCACCCTTGCACCAGCCGGTCGCCCTCGCGTTCGCGCGTGCCGCGCGCCTGCGTTGGCCGCAAGCCCGCCAGGGCGTGGCCTTCGACACGGACTTCCACGTGACACTCGCACCCTGGAGCCAGCGCCTGCCCATCCCCGAAGCATGGGATGCGCTGGGCGTCCGCCGCTACGGTTTCCACGGACTCGCCTTCGCCTCTGCACTGCGAGTCGTGGCCAGCCAGGACGCCGGAATCCTGCGGAGCCGCGCCGTCTTCGCGCATCTGGGGGGTGGTTGCAGCGTCTGCGCCGTCGAGGACGGTCGGAGCCGCGACACCACCATGGCGCTCACTCCGCTGGGGGGAATCCCGAGCCCTACCCGCTCCGGAGATCTCGATCCCGGCGCGTTGCTGTATCTGCTGAGGCATGAACGCCTGGATGCGCAGGCGCTTGAAAACGGCCTGTACCGCAGTGCAGGCCTTGCCGGAATCGCCGGCCATGGCGACATGCGCGTGTTGCTGACGGATCCCGGCCCGCAGGCCCAGCTTGCCGTGGAGCTCTTTGCAGTCCGGATTGCGCAGTCCATCGCGGCCATGGCCACGGCAATTGGCGGTCTCGACCATGTCGTCTTTTCCGGCGGCATCGGCCATCGCGCGCCGGTTTTGCGGGCTCGCATCGTCGCGCGACTGGCCTGGCTCGGCCTGGCGCTGGCACCTGACGTCAACGATGCTGGAGCCACGCGGATCGACCGCGGGGGCGGGCCGAGCATATGGAACGTCGCGATCGATGAGGAGCGCGAACTGGCTGAATCGGCACTCGCCTGGCTGTAGCCACGACACGCCCCAAGGGTCGGCTCCGGTGGGGAATCACTCCTCGATCCGTGACGACGTGAGCACCGCTGCGAATCCACCACCGGGGGTGCGCATGTTCGTGGTCTGGCCCTGGTACAGCCTGGCCGCGAACAACAGGACACCCGCCTCGGACGCGAAGCAGCGCACATCCGCCTTGAGGGACTGGCCCCCATGCACGATCCGCATGCTCGGTGGCGCGAAGGCCTGTGCGATGTAGGTCGCCGACGCCATAGACGCCCAAGTCCGCCGGGTCAACTTGTCGCCCCGATAACTCCCACGGCTGCCAAACCCTGCTGCAGGCTTGAAGAAATATCCGTTGCGCACTGCCCACAACGCATCCCGGTTCGCGGGCACGAGTTCGACCGTGGGCGGGATCACCTGGCCCAGCAGTGCCGTCGAACCCGCATCGACCCCGAACCCGCCGAGCAGAGCCGGGTCCCCGAGCACCGCAAGGTTGCGCTTGTCGGCAAACAGCGCGTGTGCTCGGGGATGCGGCATCAGCGCGACGTCCCCTGCCAGGTAAGCCTCACGAATGTCTGCATGCGAGGCATCCTCGAGCGCGAAATCGGTCAACCGGTTGTAGACAGTGTCGATTCGACCGTGGGCATCCTCAAGCCCGTCCGAACCAAACGACAAATCCTCGGGAGCGCTGATCACGCAGTCCACGCCATGGTCCCGAAACGCGTTCGCGTACAGCTCAAACTCGGGGTAAAGGAACTGCGCTCGCGGAGTGCTGTCCACGATGGCCAGGCGCGACGGCGTGCGCCCGGATTGCTGCCGAGCATCCTCCATCCAGGCCGTGACGGCCGCATCACGCGCTTGGGCCGCGTTGGTCCAGGTGGCCCATGCTGGCGGCGCGCAAGACCGCACGGCATCGAGCAACAAGGCATTGAGGAGCAGACCGCCTGGATTGGTGTTGACCTCGATCAGCCGCGGCCCATCGACCGTCAGGTGAAAGTCCAGACCCAGGACGCCCCCCGCAGAACCCGGATCATGGGTTGCAATGTCAGGGGCCCATTGCAGGACCCGTTGGCTATATCCCGGGTTTCCTGCGACGTCGAAGACCGCCGCCGCGACTCGTCCCATGGCCTCCAACGCGGGCCGATCAACGAACAAGGCATAGGGTGAAAATAAGTGCGCGTGTACGGCGGGATCAGTCGTGAACTCCGGAAAGGCACCCCGGATCGACTCGTGCAGACGGAGGATGTCGACCACTTCGCATGCACACCGCTGGTTGAGCGGCGCGCTTTCCAGGGTGGCACAGTCGATCTCGCAGCCTGTCTGTCCAACTATTATCGGAGTCCGCGGTTCAACCACAACAGGGATTGTTCTGTTGGATCGGTGGACATGGCACTGTTCCGAACGAGCAGAACACACAGCAGTCGCCTTGATGCGGACGCAAAACCGCTCCACAGCCCGTGCACTCATAGAAGAATTGACACGCTGTGATGGGCATTGTCTCGGTCGCCCGATGGCCGCACTCCGGGCAGGTCAAGACGCTTTCCAGCTTGACGTCACTCACCGCGAGTCCGCACCTTGGCCGGGAAGCCTGCTTCCGTGACTGCACGCGCGATTCCGGCTGCATCCGTCTGGCTCGATTCGAACGTCACCGTGACTGTTTCAGCCCGGGTGTCCACCTTCACATCGGCCACGCCCGGCACCTTCTCCAGCGCCTTCCTGATGGTGATGCCGCAGGCGGGACAGGTCATGTTCTCAGCATCGAGCATCACTACGGTTGCGGGCGTCGCAAGAGCGGCACCGACCGACAGAGCAGCCACCAGGGCCAGTATCCACTTGTGCATCGCGCCTCCTACAGAATCCAGACGATGTAATAGGGAAACAGCAGCAACAGGACGATGAGGGCTGTCGCCAACCAGAGCCAACGTCGCCTGCGTCGCAGAGCGTCCGGGGCGATGCAACTGCCATCCACACCGCACCGTGCCGCCGGTCGATACAGCATCCAAAACGCCACGGCCAAGGACAGTACGGCGGCGGCGCTGAACCAGGGCCTCAAGGGATCGAGAGCTGTCAGGGTGCCGATCCAGGCGCCACTGATGCCCAGCAGGACCAGCACCAGCGGCACGACGCAGCAGACCGATGCGCCAATGGCGGCGATGCTCGCGCCAACGATGGCTGGAACAGACGATTTGGCCGGGGTTGTTTGCATCAGAGTATACTAGCCTCTGTACCTAGGTACGGAGTCAAGCCGTGCGTCCGAACACGTTTACGATCAGCCGGCTGGCGGCGGCGGCCGATGTGCACGTCGAAACCGTGCGCTACTACCAGCGACGTAGGCTGCTGCGTCAACCCGAGCGACCCATAGGAGGCGTGCGTCGTTACGACGAAAACGATGTCAATCGGCTTCAGTTCATCCGGCGCGCTCAGATGATGGGATTCAGCCTCGACGAGATCGCTGGCCTGCTAGAGATCACAGGCGAACGTTCTTGCGAGCAGACCCGTCAGCTGACCGAGCGAAAGCTCGTCGATGTCCGTCTACGAATCCGCGAGCTGCGACAGCTGGAGAGGGATCTCGAACAGAAGATAGCGCGGTGCGCCCAAGTGCCGGCGGGAGAGTGCTGCCCAACCCTCGATTTTCTGGAGCGGCCAAGAAAGCCAGCTGCGACAGGCAGTTAGCTCACTTTCGGCCCGTTTTTACACGAATCCCTGCCGACCCTCATGTAGGTCGCCGACGCCATCGACTCCCACGTTCGCTTGGTGAGCTTGTCACCTCGATAGCTGCCGCGACTGCCGAACCCTGCCGCAGGCTTGAAAAAGTAACTGTTGCGGGCTGCCCATAGCGCATCTCGGTTCCCAGGCACGACTTCAAACGTGGGCGGAATTACTTGGGCCAGCAGAGTCGTCGAATCTGCATCAACCCCAAATCCTTCGAGCAGATCTGGATCTCCGAGCACGGTAAGGTTGCGCTTGTCCGCGAAAAGCGCGTGCGCACGCGGATGCGGGGTGAGTGCGACGCTCCCCGCTAGGTAAGCCTGCCGAAGGTCTGCATGCGAGGCTTCTTCAAGGGCGAAATCAGTCAGCCGGTTGTAGACCAGGTCGATCCGACCGTTGGCATCTGCAAGCCCGCCTGGCCCAAAGCGGAGTTCTTCCGGCGCGCGTATCACGCAGTCCACTCCATGCTCCCGGAATGCGGCAGCGTACAGTTCGAACTCAGGGTAAAGGAACTGCTCCCATGGGACGCTGTCCACGATGGCCAAGCGCGCAGGCGCGCGGCCGGACTGCTGCCGCGCATCGTCCAGCCACGCGGCGATGGCCGCGTCGCCGGCCTTCGCCGCCGTTGTCCAGGTGGTCCACGCAGCCGGCGCGCAGGTCTGCACAGCATCGAGCAGCACGGCATTGAGAAGCAGCCCGCCGGGATTGGTGTTGACCTCGATCAACCGCGCACCGTCGACGGTCAGGTGGAAGTCTAGGCCTAGGACGCCACCCGCCGACCCCGGATCATGGCTGCCGATGTTCGGAGCCCATTGCAGGACGTGTTGGCGGTATTGCGGATTGCTCGCAACGTCGAAGAGCGCCGCCGCCACGCGCCCCATAGCCTCCAACGCCGCACGGTCGACGAACAGCGCGTAGGGGGAAAACAGGTGCGCGTGCACGGATGGATCAGTCGTAAACTCCGGAAAGTCGGACCTGATCGACTCGTGCAACCTCAAGACGTCGACCACCTCGCATGCGCACCGCTGATTGAGCGATGCATCCATCGAGGTGGCACAGTTGATATCGCACCCTGACTGACCAATCACTACCGGGCTCCTTGGATCTACGCCTCGACGCGGCCTAATTGCTGCGCCGCTGCGTCAGGGTACCCAAGCAGTCTGGTATCCGCTCTCGGAACAAGCGCCGCTTCAGGAAGGCTACAGACGTAGGGCGTCTCCGGGTCGGCAAGCTGGCCTGCCTACCCCCGATAACCCGATCTAATCGTGAGACTGACCAGCCTGGAAGATCAGGCGTAGAGATGGGTGCTCGAACCAGTCAGGTAATCCTGCCGTTGGATCAAATGGGAGGATCAAGGCCGGTGACCCAGGGCGCGGCGGGAAACGCTGCAATACGGCGATAAGCGAACGACAGACGCGTTCGGTTTGCGACTTTTTCACCAAGACAATCAGTGCTGTCTCTGGTACAGAACCTACAGCAGTTCGCCGAATATCGGCGAGGTACCCTCTGTCGACAGCGCCCAATGATGCCATCTGGTATTGCAACTGCTCCAGGATGTCTTCGGGAGTTCCGACAGTCTCAGACAACTCAACCTGCTCGTCCTGCGCTCCCCGCTCTTTGTTGAGCGGCCTCAGTGTGCCGCCGTCCAACAACACTCGCACCTCATCCGGGTAAAGCTTGCACCAGCGATCATTGGGGTTCATCACGAGCGTGGCACCCAACGTCAGCTCAAAGAATGTGCGACCGTCGAATTCGACGACCTTCGCGCTTCCATCGCCAGCCTGCCTGGCTTTGGTCTGGTCCGTGAAGAACGGGAGCAGCGTTTCTCCTTCTGGGGAGATGAACTGAATGAAGCGGAGCTGACCGC